>Ga0326728_10024244_pt1 | contig 11019 bp, 13 predicted proteins | sample MB3enrmetagenome_FD_207602 | JGI IMG/M metagenome (GOLD analysis project Ga0326728, IMG submission 207602) | Lab enriched peat soil microbial communities from McLean, Ithaca, NY, United States - MB31MN | ecosystem: Environmental > Terrestrial > Soil > Wetlands > Peat | place: USA: New York...
AGATCGCTGCAGGCCTGGCCGCCGGTGCCGGTGTGATGGACGGCGCCGGAACGTTCCCCCAATAACGGAGGGAGAGGTACGCGGCCAGCGCTACTGCTCCGACCCCGAACAAGACGAAAGGCGCGTAGACACCGGCAGGTCCCAGCGGGTCGAGAAGGAGGCCTAGGCCCAGGAGGAGGGAGGCGAACGCCCCTGCGGGAAGGAGCAGTTGCGCCGAAACGTGGCCGAACCACTCCCGGCCAGCGGAGGTCGTGCAGGTGGCTGTGCCTTGGACGACCCCCGTCATGCGAGAACCGGTTGGAGGTGCCGGGAAGGAGGGCCATGAACCTATCGAACCACTGGAACTCCCTCCGGTGATGTCGCACGGTCCCGTTGTCCGCCCGACCGCCTATCGGACCGACGGGAAGGCGCCCACGGCCTATCGACCGTTTCGATCGGATGGTTTAGGGTAGGGGAATCCGCGGACATCCCCCGCTCGCCGGAGCGGGGAGGGTGGTCCGCGCAAGCAACTCCCCAGGTGTCGCTCACCGAGGCACGGCCCCGAGTGGGACCGTTACCTCTTTTTCTTCTTCTGGCCCTTCTTTGGCATCTTGGTAGGTCTACCCGGCCGGCGACCGAGTGTGATCGTACCTATGGTGGTCCATCTATTTCAACGCCGGACCTGCGCACGGCTCCTTCTCCGACCGTTTCCGCTCTGACGCGAATCGACGCCGACCGATCCACGTCAACCGCCGTGTCGAGTCGCCCGTGCTCCCAGCGTGGATACGGGTCCCGCGTCGGCCGGACCGTCGGCGCGAAGTCCCAGTTCATCAGGACGACGTTCGTTTCGGCTCCGACGAGGTGGCCCGGAACAGGACATGGGCCACGATAGGAATGTCCTCGAGAAGGACCGGCCGCGCTTCCCGCAGGGGCCCAGAAGAGATCCCTCTCTCGCAAACCAGTTCCCGCTTCTTCCAATCCGCGGCATCTTCGTTCTCGCCGTTCAGGTGGAAGACGAAGTCGAACAGGTTCCGGCCCGGGCCGGGCGAGTCCGCGTGCCCGATGAAGACGGAGAAGCCCGCGTTCCGATGCACCGTGAGGATGGACGGAACCCGGTTCGCCGAGAATGCCCGCTCAGCGCGGTGAGTGTCGGTAACCGCCACCACCCCCGGCCGGCCGTCGGGGGGGCGGGTAGCGAGGATCCGCTGAGAGCGGTCGGGAAGTCGCAAGAACTCGGTGATCTGGGCGAGGGTCTCGGGGGGTTCGTCCGCCCGGATCGTGCCGACCAGGGAGAGGTTCTGGCTCAGAGCCGTGGGCTGGAGGGCACCCAGGTCGTTCACCCGCCAGAGGCGATCCTCCGGAATCCAACCTAGCTGGACCGGGTCGAGGAGGGTCCGATCCTCCTTCGGCTCGCCGAGCTCGACCCACTCAAGGTCGGGGTTCGTGGTCGTGGCGAGGGCAAAGAGGGTCAGGTTGACGAGCGGTCGACACGACCCGTAAACCAGGACCGAGCTCGGACGGTTGAAGAGCCGGGCCGGGAAGACGGACGTTCCCGCGGTGGGACCGGGTCCCGGCGGCGGGGGACCACGGCGCGGTGGGAGCCGGTGAGGGGGGCCGCCGGGGGAAACCGGTCCGTCCGAAGGTTCGGAAACGAGTCCGATCGACGTGGTGTCGAGGATCGGGGACGCGGACAAGCGGGGTATGGGGATCGCCATGGATTGGTTCGTGCGCTCCAGTTCCATTCCTAGGAACCACGCCCGAGGTCAAGGCGTGCCACCGAACAGGTTCGGACTCCCGAATGGGTTCGGTGGGTCGTTCGAGCGGTTCGGCGGGCTCCGGGGTCGTGGCGTGGTATCCGGCCATGCCCTGAGTCGAGGTTGAGGAGTCGAGAGGTTCCCCCTCCGTTTATAACTGCGAAACCGATTCCGGCCCGAAGAGAATGCCGGCGGGCCGGACGCGCCGGGGGTCGCGGAAGATGGTCCCGCGAGGTCGCTCGCAAGGACGTGATCGTGGCCCCCGCCGGTCCAATCGATTCCGAAATGGCCAGGCCTCCCGACTGCGGCGCCTCCGTGGGGGGCCGACAGTGGCGGCGGGCAACCGCCTCATCCTCGCCACGTTGCGAATCCGGATTCAGACGAAGGGGCTCTGGACCGGTCCGTTCTCTCGGGCGCATCCGGACCTGACCATGGAGGCCCTCAACCGCTCGGACCTGACCGAGCACGTGTCGGTCTCGGATTACTGGATCAGCGGAGGCCCACCGGGCGTGTGGGCTCGGGAGATCACCGGGTACTCCGACGTGCGGAAGGTCGAAACCCTGGCCGAGGTCGGAGGCGGTTGTCTATACCGTATCACGTACACGAGTCCGCCTATCGTCTACGTCTATCGCATGCTCGGGATCCCGATGCAGTTCCCTCTTCGGATCCAGGCGGGCTTCCTGACCTGGGAGGTGGTCGCGCGGCGCTCCGAACTCGAAGCGGTCCTCGAGCACGCCCGGAACGTCGCCCCCGACTTTCAGGTCGTTTCCATCCGAGACCGTCCGCTTAGGAGCCACCTGCCGATGCTCACCGACGCCCAGCAACAGCTCCTATCCCAGGCGATGGCCGCCGGATACTTCGCGGTCCCTCGAGGGATCACGCTAACAGACCTCGCCCGTCGGCTCGGCCGGAGCAAGTCGGGGATCTCAGAGGCGATCGCGATCATCGAGAAGAAGCTCCTCGAAAGCGCCCTGCGCCCCACCTCCCTTACGCCGTGATCGGGTAGGGGAGCACCCGCGCCAGCGTCTCGTCAGACCGTGTCGACGTCGGCCATCGACCGAGGGAACCGGGACTTCCCCATCACGACGGCTCCTCGGGGGACGGACCAGGAGAGGACGTCGATGCTAAGACGACCGGCTCGGACAGCGGGGTCGGCCTCGGCGAGCGCCCGAGCCTCTTGAGCTGCTACCCGGAACAGGCAGATCCCGGCGAGCTTCGGGTCGGAGGACCCCTCCACTGGACCCGCAGCCACGAGACGGCCGTCCTCGTGCAATCGGGCGAGGTACGCGAGGTGAGCATCCTGAAGCGTGTCCCCCGCCTTCTCATCGAGCTCGGCCGCATCTTCCCGGCGCCGCAGAAACAGGACCGTCCATCGGTCGAAATCCATCGCCCTGCCTCAATGAGGGGGTGCGCCTTCGGGCGTGACCGTTGGACCCTTCGACGTCGCTCGAGCGGCCACCCACTCCCTCACCCGCGACTCGAGCATCCCGAGCGGGATCGCGCCCTCCTCGAGGACGCAGTCGTGGAAGGTCCGGACATCGAAACGGTCCCCGAGCTGCTGCTCCGCCCAGGTCCGGAGCTCGCGGATCTTGAGCTGTCCCATCTTGTACGCCAGCGCCTGGGCCGGCCAGACGATGTACCGGTCGACCTCTACCGTGATGTCGACCTCGCTCTTGCCGGTGTTCTCGCGGAAGAAGCGGATTGCCTCTTCCCGCGTCCACCCGAACGCGTGGATCCCCGTGTCGACGACCAGGCGAACGGACCGCCACATGTCGTAGGTGTACTCGCCCATCTTCGAGTACGGGTCCTGGTAATGGCCGAGCTCCTCTCCCAGGCTTTCCGCGTACAGCCCCCACCCCTCGACGAACGCCGTCGGACCCGTGAAGCGGCGGAAGCCGGGGAGGTCCTCGACCTCCTGGGCCAACGTCCCCTGGAGGTGGTGGCCGGGGACCGCCTCGTGGAGGCAAAGGGCCTCCATCTCCCACCGGGGGCGAGCACGGAGGTCGAAGGTGTTCGCGAAGAAGATCCCCGGCCGCCCGGTGGCCGGTGCCCCCGGCATGTAGTACGCGGTCGGGGAGCTTTTCGCACGGTAGCTGGGCACGGGCAGGACCCCGTACGGGAGGCGAGGGAGTCGACCGAACAGCCGCGCCAGCCCCGGGTCGGTCTTCTTGGCGATGACCCGATAGGCATCGACCAACGCGTCCTCGCTCGAGAAGAAGAATCGGTCGTCTGTCCGCAGGAACTCCAGGAACTCCGAGAACGACCCGGAGAACCCGGTCCTCACCATCTGTTCCTCCATCGCGGAACGCAGACGTCGCACCTCCCGCTGACCGATCTCGTGGATCTCTTGGGGCGTCCGCTCGGTGGTCGTCTGCCATCGGACGAGGTGAGCGTACAGAGGCGCCCCGTTCGGGAGGGCGGCGACGCCCGGGATGTCGCGACAGGCGGGGAGGTACGTGGATACCAGGTACTCGTGGAGCCGTTCGAGCGCGGGGACTATCCGGTCCGAGTAGGCCTGCTTCGCCGCGGACACGAGCCGGTGGCGGTCGGATTCTCCGATCCGGTTGGGCAGCTCGGTGAACGCGCGGAGGAGCGGGCTCTCCAGTGCTTCGGGGGGGACGAGCCCGCGGACCTGGTCGGGCACCCCACGCATCGCGACCCGGTGCGGGGTGTAGGCCTGTCGCCGACCCGCCTCGAGAAGGGCCAGGTTCTGCTCGACCGGTTCCGGAAGCGCGTTCAATCGGGAGAGGATGTTCTCGTAGTCAGAGAGGTGCTCCCGGGGTTGGATGTCGAGCGTATCGGAGACCGTGAGATGGACCCCTTCCATCTGGTTCAACGGGGCGAGGAGGCTGTGCGGCATCCCGAGATGGAACGGCAGGGGGTCGAGTCCGAACGCGAGGCCCCGCTCGGCAACCTCGAGGAGCTCTCGATAGAGGTCGTAGCTCGTCCGCTCCTTTCGCGGCAGGGAGGCCGCATCGAGGCCCTTCAGCGAGGCGAGGCTGTCGGAGAGGTGCCGCTTTCGTCTCTCGATGCCGGCCGGAGAATCGTCCGTCCAGCGGTCGTCGAACCCCGGGAAGCCGAAGCTGGTGGCCAGCTCGGGATACTCCCCGAGCCATCGCACCCAATCCTCGTCGAGATAGGCTCGAAAAGCCTCCGTTGCCACCTCTTCTGAACGGGCCACGAGCTCCCTGCTCCGCCGGAGGACCGAGGAGCGGTAGCCACAACGTCCTCCCGTATTTGAGACGGACGCGGCCCCTGGAGGGAGGAACCACGACGGCCTCCGGTTCTCGGGTCCTTGTGGACAAACGGATAAGCCGCGGGCGTCCTCAGGGACCATGGCCCGCCGACCCGTCCGGTTCCTCTACTCGGGGATCCGTGTGCGCGACCTCCGCCGATCGCTCCAGTTCTACCGAGCCCTCGGGTTCCGCGTCCTCGCGAGGGGTCGGATGGGGCACGGGGGCCAGTGGGTCCATCTGGTCTTCCCGGGCTCCCGTCACCGCCTCGAGCTGAACTACTACCCGAAGGGAAACCGGTTCTACGAACCGTTCCGCGAGGGCACGGAGTTCGACCACTTCGGATTCTACGCTTCGGACGTCGCCGGCTGGTATCGGCGGGCGCTGCGCGCGGGGGGGAAGAGCATCGAGGATTTCGTCGATGGGAAATCCCGGCTCGTATACGTGAACGACCCCAACGGGGTCTGCCTCGAAGCGTTCGGCCCGGCGCGTCCACGTCGCAAGGTTCGGGTCCGTCGTCCCGCCTAGGCCGGGGTCCCACCAGAGCGGTCGCCGCTCGCGGGTTCCTGCATCCTACGCTGGAACTCTCTCGATAGTGCTCCGACCTCGCGGGCCAGCCGGAGCGGACCGCTCACGATCGTCGGGATCCGCACTCCCGAATGGATCTGGGAGCGCACCCGCGCGGCCCAGAAGACGACCGTGGACGATCCTGGACCGGAGGGCGCGCTCGCGGGCAGGCTCGAGACCGTGACCATCGCAAGGTCGCTGCCGTAGATCCTCCCGTACCGAAGCCAGAAGGCGCCGGACACCCCTGCCGCGCCGAGCGCCCAGAGTACTCCGACCAGGAGAGAGCCCGCGATGTAGGCATCGAGCCCTCCTAGGACGCACCCGGCGAGGAACACGGTGATGATCGGCGCCCAAACCACCGAGGCGGTACCCCCTCTCCGTTGGAGTCCCCGCTCGCCCACCCAAGCGCCTGCCCAGCCGGTGGGAACGCCGTCGGGGCCACCCCTTGGACCCCGAGTGCGAACCGGTTCGAAACCGGCTTCCGCGAGAAGGCCGCGCGCCGTTGCCTCGACCCGGGGTCCGGCGCTGACCGCCAACCGGACCTCCTGGCGCAGGGCGAACCGGAGGCCCGAGCCCAGGTCGAGGGCCGGAGTTCCCCACCGTCGTTTCCGGGGGTTGCGCGAGGTCTTCAACGCGTTCGACCGAGCCCCTTCCCTTCCGAAAGGGCGGACCCCTCTTATCTCTGGACCCTCGCGTGACGAGGTCGGGACCAGGCCGGTCCACGTCGTCGGAGGCCGCTCCGGTAGGTCTAGGCCGTCCCCATCCTTCGGCGGCGGAGATCCCTCCGAACCCCCGAGACGCCGAGCGAGGGGTTCGTCCAGCGCGATTCTCGGCGTGGGCGCCTTCTCCCTCTTGTTTCATACGCAGGAGCGAGTTAGGGTATGCCGACCCCCACGCCGGGGCCCCCGCCTCGTGGCGGATGAGAAGGGGTGGAATCTCCTAGATTATGCCGTACGTGGAGTACGACGAGGTCGAGGCGATCTGCCGGGATTGCGGACGCGCGTTCCGGTCCGAGGACGCGCTCGAGGACCACCGCAAGGAAGCCCACGCGTCGGCCGTGAACGCTCCGGAGGAGTCCGCGCGTCCGCGGACCCTGAAATGCTCCCTCTGCCGGCTGCGGTTCAGCACGACGGCGGCGCTGCAAGAGCACACGCGCAAAGCGCACTCCAGCTAGACCCGACGCCGCGCGTCCCGGGCCCGAGGAGCACGGAGGCTCCCGCGGGCCCTTCCGGGCTTGGAGACTTATGTAGGAGTAGTTCGTCCCCACACTGGACCCCTATGCCGGCTTCGAAGCAGAAAGCGAAGGCCCGCGCGAAGTCCCCGGACGACCCCTCCCCGATCCCGCCCGGCTTCGGGACGGTGACCGCGTACCTATCCGTCGCGGGAGGGCTCGCCGCGATCGAGTTCTACAAGAAGGCGTTCGGGGCGCACGAGGTCCATCGCCGCGTGACCCCGAACGGCCGACTGATCCACGGGCAGTTGCGGATCGGGGACACGATGATCTTCCTCTCGGACGTCTTCCCCGATTCCGAGACAGCGGCCCCTTCCTCGATCGGGACCACGACCGTCACCCTGCACATCTATTCCGCGGACGTCGACGCGTTGTGGGACCGGGCCGTGGCTGCGGGCGCCAAGGTCAGCATGCCGCTCGAGAACCAGTACTGGGGCGAACGGTACGGTAAGCTCCTCGACCCCTTCGGACACCAGTGGACCCTCTCGATGCGGGTCAAGATGCCCAAGGAAGAGATGGAAGCGAAGCAGCTCGAGGCCGATGCGGCCTTCGCGCGCGATGAGCACCCGGGAAGGTCGCCCCGGTACGGCGACGCGTAGTCCTCGGGTCTCGCCGCTCTCCCCCGCCAGGAGGCAGAGCGTTCGGTCGCTTTGCCTGACGCACCGCTCGCCCGGTTCCCCGCGATCTCGTCGGTGGGGTCGCGTGACCAGGGACGAAGCATCCTCGTGGACGACCCTGTCGACGGGACCCCCAAAGCTCTTGGCCGCCTTCGTTGCGGGGGAAGCCGTCACAGAGGAGGCCGGAGCGGTCGGTCGATGGTCGATTGGTTCAACATCGCCATCTGGTCGCTGGTAGGGACCTGGGTCCTCGTCGTGGGCACTCTCCTCCTGATGCTGTGGCAGACCATCCAGGCGCAGAAGCTGAACTCCGCGAACGCGGTGATGAACCTACGAGAGCGGTTCGACAGCCCGCGGATGCGGGCCGCCCGACGCCACCTGAGCGAACGGATCCTCAAGCAAGCGCATCAGGACATCTCGAACCTGGAAGTGATCACGTTCTTCGAACTGGTGGGAACGCTCACGCACCGCAAGGTGCTCGAGGACGACCTGGTCTGGGAGGCGTTCGGAGGCTGGGTCACGGCGTACTACTGGGCCCTGCGCGACCCCGTGGACATGATCGGAGACCTGAGGAAGACGATGAACGACCCCCTCATCTTCCATGAGTTCGAGTGGCTCCACAGCCGCGTGATCGCGATCGACCGCCGACGGCTCGGCCCGAACGTCGATGCGGGTCCCCCGGCGGCGGAGGACGCTCGCCAGTTCATGACCCGAGAGTCGAAGCTCGAGTCGATCTGAGCCGAGGTCTCCTGCACCACCCTCCCCTTGTGGCTAACCCAGTGGTACCGGGGAGTTAATCGGGGCGACGCGTTGCCCCCGGGCACTGGGCCATGACCGAGCCGGAGGGCCCGCCGGCCCCTCTCCCGGATCGTCGGACGGCCGGGGAACGTCTCGCCGCGCGTCTGCTTCCGTACCGAGACCAGGACCCTGTCGTGGTGGCGCTTCCCCGCGGCGGCGTGCCGGTGGCGTTCGAGATCGCGCTTCGCCTGGGGGCGCCGCTTGACGTCCTGATCGTGCGGAAGGTCGGAGCCCCGGGGAACCCCGAGTACGGCCTCGGCGCGGTGGTAGAAGGCGGCACCCGCTACCTGGACGAACCGCGGATCCGCGCTGCCGGTCTCACGGTGAGGGACCTGGGTCCCACGATCGCCCGTGAGGTGGCCGAGGTCGACCGGAGGGCTCGCGAGTTCCGCGCCGGACATCCCCCCGTCGACCTCGGCAACCGCACGGTCATCCTCGTCGACGATGGTGTCGCCACTGGAGGGACCGTCCTCGCTGCCCTTCGAGCGATACGGGCTCGGGGCCCGCGCCGGGTCGTCCTCGCGCTGGGAGTTGCCCCTCCCGACACCGTGCAGAGCCTCCGCCCCGAGGTCGACGACCTCGTGGTGCTCCTGGCCCCCACCATGTTCTTCGCCGTCGGAGAGTGGTATCACCGGTTCGCTCAGGTAAGCGACGAGGATGTCCGGCGACTACTCGAACGGTCGCGAACGCCGCCCACGACCCCCCTCCGTTGACCCGAGAACGGTTTCGACCCGCTCCGCCACCATCGGCCGGACCCTGGAGCCGACGGGCCCGGCCGTTCCCAGCCCCAGGGACTCCTGACGGTCGAACGGGGTAGGACGACGAAGTCCGGCCTCGCCGGCGCAGGGCGACCGAGGCGGTGAAGCGTCCCCTGTGGGCAGCATCCCCTAAATATCCCTACGACGGATAATGTGCCACATGCCATCTCCCGCGAGATCGACGGGCAAGAAACCTCCCGCTCGCGGGCGTTCTCAGAGCCGCTCCCGAGCCCCTGCCTCCGCGGCGTTCGTCATCAATGTGGATGTGCGCGACGTGATGAGCCGACACCCGGTGACGGTCGGGCCCGACGCCACGCTCCTGGACGCGCTGGTCCTCATGAGGGGCCAGAAGGTTTCCGGACTCCCGGTCGTGGACGAGACCGGGAAGCTGGTGGGAGTCCTTAGTCAGCGGGACGTCGCTCGGACCCTGAAGAGCGCAGGCGGCATTCCCGAGGTGGTCGGGCTCTTCGACCTGCTGATGTTCGGCCTCTCCGACGAGACCGGCGCGAGCGTCCAGGTCCTCCGACGGATCCTCGAGGAAACGAACGTCCGGGACGCGATGTCGAGCCCGCCGATCTCCATCGCCGCGGACGCGTCGCTCGAGCTCGCGGCCGAGGTGATGCGGGAGAACGAGATCAACCGCATCCCCGTAGTTCGGGGGGACCGTCTCGTCGGGATCGTCACGCGCAACGACCTCGTGCGAGCTCTCGTCCACCTGTGACCCTCGACGCGACGCGGGTCGGGTTGGGGCCCAGCGTGTTCTCTACGGGGAGCGGCCCGTCGCCGCGACGACCGCGACCACGGTGACCGGGACCCGCGCCTCGCGGAAGATGCGGCCGACGGGACACAGGTCGAGGGAGGCCCGCAGCGTCGCTTCCACATCGCTCCGGTCCGCGTGGCTGCGGAGGCGCAGCGACCCGTGGACCCCACCGATGACCGCCGGGGGGGAGGGCGCGTCACCCTCGAGGACCACGGTGAGGCCCGAGAAATCGAGGTGCCGCTTCCTCGCGAGCGTAACGAAGGTCGAAGCCAGGCTCCCCGCGAGCGCGAGCAGCGAAAGCTCGAGGGGGGTGGTGCCGGCGCTCGTCCCCCCTTCGTCCGGGGAGAGGTCAACGACGACCGAATGCGTGCGACCGTCCTCGAGGAGGATCTCGTGTCCCTTCCTCCAGGTCGCCACCGCCTGCATCGCCGCGACCTACGTCCCTGCGGAGAAGAACGAAGCGTCAACCCGGGGTGACATCGTGGATCGCCTCATTCCGCGGAGACGAGACGGCCGGGAAGGCGGGGAGGGTGAGGACGCTCGAAGACCAGCACGTAATGGTACGGTCCGAGGTCGAAGGCGTCGGCCCGGACCAACCCGTGGGCGGACAGGACCGCGGTCGCCTCCGGCGCGGTGAGGCGGTGCTCCACCGGAGGCCCTCCGGGTGAGGGCTCCTTCTTCCAGTCAACGTCCACGAGCCGTCCCCCGGGCCGGAGCAGCCGCACCGCTTCGTCCACCGTTTCCGGGGGGATCCCGTGGAGGACGTTCGCGAGCAGTGCCATGTCGGCTACCGCATCCTCGATGGGAATGTGAGTCGGCGTGGAGAGGACCGCATCCACGTTGTGGACCTTTCGGCTCGCGGTTCGCTCCCGGACCAACTCCACGAGATCTTGGGAAACATCGACCGCGTACACTCGGCCACTCGGGCCGACCAGCACGGCCGCAGGGAAGGTGAAGAACCCCGACCCCGCCCCCACATCGACTACGGTATCGCCCCGCTTCAAGCCGGCCCGACGCCACAGGCGCTTCGGGTCCTGGCTCGAGCGGCGCTCGGGCGCGTCGAGAACGGCCGCCGCGTCGGCGCGTGACCACGACGCCTCGTGCATCCGGCGGTGGTCCCGTGAACCTGCAGGAAGAGACTCCTCGGGGGAAGCGGTCTTGGGGTGCCGACCGGACGCGCGGCTACGCCGCGGGGTCCGGACGGCTGCGACCCTTGCCTTCGGCATGTTGCCTCCTCGCGATGACCCCCCACTTCGGCCAGGCCAAGGAGTGGTCCTGCTAGCCGGCAGCGCGCCGCGGGATTAGATGTTTCTCCAGCCTCA
>Ga0326728_10024245_pt1 | contig 11018 bp, 9 predicted proteins | sample MB3enrmetagenome_FD_207602 | JGI IMG/M metagenome (GOLD analysis project Ga0326728, IMG submission 207602) | Lab enriched peat soil microbial communities from McLean, Ithaca, NY, United States - MB31MN | ecosystem: Environmental > Terrestrial > Soil > Wetlands > Peat | place: USA: New York...
TGCCCGGCCTGATTAACCTGGACTTTGCCGATATCCGCACGATTATGAAAGATGCCGGACCGGCCTGGATGTCCATCGGCAGAGGCACCGGACCGAACCGCGCCATTGATGCGGCCAAAGAAGCCCTGGCCAGCCCGCTGCTCGACGTTTCAATGGTGGGCGCGAAAGGCGTATTGTTCAACATTACCGGCAGCAACAGCCTGACATTATTTGAAGTCAATGCCGCTGCCGAAGTCATCAAACAGGCAGTCGACCCGGATGCCAACGTTATTTTCGGGGTCGCTTTCGATACCAACATGAATAATGAAATCAGATTAACTCTCGTGGCGACCGGTTTTGCCAATGAAGGCGGTTTAAATGCCGAAGCCCGGGAGAAAGCAATTACCCAACAGCTCCAGGGCCTGAAACCGAACGAACTGGACACGCCGTCTTTCCTGCGTTCCAAGGTCGCGGCTCAGGCACGGCCGATGCCCACTCCTACCCCGGTGATGAATAAAGTACGATAGGAGATGTCCCGGTTAGAAATTCTCAAAAATTATTGACAAGAGCGGGCTTAAAACCGTATATTGAGAATATCTAACATTAACTGGAGACAATCAAGATGGGCAGAAAACAGGAAAAAGCACAACAGCGCAAGACTTATCAGGACAGCTTCAAGGGCGTCAAACACGGCCACGGCGGGCGCTCCATCCGGAAGAAGGACGAGGCAGCTCTGGGCAAGTAGTTTTCAGGGAAGTATACCGTCAGGATACCGCCCCCCATCACCAGCGTGGTGATTTAATATATAGAGCAGATGACCAAAGGGTTTATTCTATATATATCCTTTGGTCATCTGCTTTTTTGTGTTAAATAGATTGGTTTGTCATGAGAAGCTAAAACCTTGCACTGAAACATGCCACGTTGCCCTCACCCTCTGTCTCCCTCTCCTGTACATTTCGATTTAAAAGCGAAAGTATTTCGTCCTTCAACTGAAGGACTCAAGCGAAGGGAGAGATTACTTCAAGGCGTGCGCACGATACAACCTTGCCGTTTAGCCTCAAAATAAGCTCAAATGTTGTAAAATATCGAGTGCCTTGAAATTAAGGCATTGACATACAACCCAAAGCAAATTAATATGTTGCTAATTATTTAATTAATGCAGAAACAGGAGATTTTGAAATGGCAAAAATCGTCTTGATTGGCGCCGGAAGTCATGTATTTTCCAAGGCCACCATTTCTGATATCATTTCATATCCCGAGCTCCGAGACAGCACAATTACTCTAATGGATATAGCTCAAGAACCATTGGACCTGATTACTGCCTTCGCTAAGACGTTGGTGAAACAACACGGATTTAACACTAAAATTACGTCAACGACAAACCGCCGTGAGGCCCTAGATGGAGCGGACTATGTTTTTGTCACCGTTGCGGTCGGTCGCAGGACCGAAACGCAGCCGGATGTCGATATTCCGTTGAAATACGGTGTTGATGGCCCACGGGACAGCGTCGGTACCGGGGGAATCTTTGGTGGACTGCGCCACACACCGGTACTTTTAGATATTTGTCACGATATGGAAGAACTTTGCCCTGATGCTTTGCTCCTTAATTATACAAACCCCATGTCCATCAACACCTGGGCCATTAACGATTACACGCGCATAAAAGCTGTAGGCTTGTGCCACAGTGTTCAAAGCACCGCTACCCAACTCCTTAAATACCTGGGTGTACCAATTACACCGGAAGATTTACCCGAAGGGGCTGATGACTATTACCGCTCTTTGCATAATCTGGTTTACAAAGAACTAAAAGATATTTCTTATTGGGTAGCGGGGATTAACCATATGGCATGGTTCCTGGAATTTAAGTGGCGCGGGGAAAATGCTTACCCATTACTATTAGAGCGATTTAAGGACCCAGCTGTTTATTCGGGGCCCGAAGCACATTATGCCGGGGCTGATATTGTACGGGTTGAGCTGCTAAAAGCTTTCGGTTATTTTGTGACCGAGTCAAGCCCGCATAATGGGGCTTATGTTCCCTATTTCAAGAAGCGTCCCGAACTCATTAAAAAGTTCAAGCTGGAGGAACGGGTAAGGCAGAATAGAGCTAGTCAAGATGACAAGCTCAAACAACAACTTAGTAGCGGTCACATATTTCCTGTTATCCGCAGCATTGAATATGGAGTGACCATCATCCATTCCATTGAGACCGGTATCTCTTCGCGAATCAACGCTAACGTTAAAAATACCGGCCTAATTACCAATTTGTTAGAAGGAAGCTGCGTTGAAGTGCCGTGCCTGGTGGATAAAGAAGGCATTCACCCCTGCTACGTTGGGGATTTACCGCTTCAGCTTGCCGCCTTGAATCAGAACTGCATAAACGTTCACGAACTGGCGGTGAGAGGGATTGTTGAGAAAGATAAAACCAAGCTCTTTCAGGCGATGTTGGTCGACCCGTTAACCGGTGCCATCCTGACCATTGATGAAATACGAAATATGGTAGACGATTTGTTCCTGGCCGAGAAAGAATACCTGAACGGTTTTAAATCGATGATCTAAGGCGGCTGCGCAACTGGCCGCAACCGGCATCGATATCCTGGCCCCGGCTCTGACGGAGGGTGCAGGTGATGCCGCGGGTCTGCAGCGCCTTTTGAAAAGCCAGAACCTGACCGCGCGGCGACGGCCGCAGAGTTTGATTGGCAGTGCTGTTGGCAGTAATCAGATTGACATGGCAATTCAGGCCGTGCAGCAGGTCGGCTAATGCCTGTGCCTGAGGTAATGAGTCGTTGACCCCGTCGAAGAGGGCATATTCGAAACTGACACGCCGCCCTGTTTGCGCAAAATATTCGCGGCAGGCCGGAATTAATTCTTTTAGCGGGTATTTTTTATTGACCGGCACCAGTTGATTGCGCAGTCTATCGTCAGGGCCGTGGAGCGAGATGGCCAGCCCGACCTGCAACTTTTCCCCGCTGAGGCGTTTGATTCCGGGTATCAAACCGGATGTCGAGACGGTCATGCTGCGGGCGCTGAGGCCAAAACCGTCCGGCGAGTTCAGCATTTCGATTGATTGCCAGACGGCATCATAGTTTGCCAGCGGTTCGCCCATGCCCATGAAGACAATATTATCCACCCGCTCCCCTTCCGAACCGTTGTTTTTATCCTGCAGCCGGCGGGCGAAGTATAAAACCTGGTCAATAATTTCACCGGCTGTCAGGTTCCGTTCAAACCCCTGCTGGCCGGTAGCGCAAAAGGGACAGCCGATGGGGCAGCCGACCTGGGTGGAAACGCAGACGGTATAGCGGTTAGCACCGGTTTTCGGCACAGGTCTGCCTGAGGCGGATGCCACAAATTGCATCAGGGCGGTTTCCACTGTTTTACCGTCCGGCAGACTGAAGAGGACTTTTACCGTGCCGTCTTTAGCTTTGACTTCGTGAACCGGCGTTAAGGTATGCAGGTTTGCGGCAGCAGCCAGCTTCTGGCGGAAAGCTTGCGGCAGGTCGGTCATTTCATCCCAGGACACAGCCAATTTGCGGTAAACCCAGCCCAACAGCTGCTGCGCACGGTAAGCCGGCGCCCCGAGCGAAACTACCAGTTGCTTGACTTCGGCGATATCCAGGTCGGTCAAATAAACGGACATAGTTAAATTATACCTTACTAATTGCAACCGATTCTTTCGGGTTATTCGCAGCTGTGTATATTTGTTGACTTCAATCTAATCTTATGTTACATTGGCGTAAAGCTTCTTACCTTGTATTTTCAACTGTGCTGGAAATAATTATGCAAGAGGCTATTAAAATGTTCGATAAATTATCTTTAACCATCTCCGGCAACAATAAACAACTCGTTCCCAACACTTACTTTCGGCAACAGTCGGCGACATCGCATTTATGCATTGTTTTACCCGGTTACAGCCCGCCGCTGATCTACCCACTCTTGCAATACACGAGCCAATTATTTCTTGACCGGAATGCAGATGTGCTGCAGGTAGAATATGAATATTATAAAATTGATTTTTTCAAAAAGTCCGCGGCCGAACGCAACCAGCTGTTATCCGCAGATGTAACCGCAGTCAGTGAAACCGTCTTTGCCCAGCGTGAGTATGAACAAATTACACTTGTCGGTAAATCGCTGGGGACATTGGCGATGGGACATCTGCTGCCGGACAACCGTTTCCGGAAGGCAAGTTGTGTCTGGCTGACGCCGTTGCTGACAAATGAATGGTTACGTTCGCAAATCGAACAATACAAACCGCGTTCTTTGTTCGTAATTGGCACGGCGGATGATTTTTATAATGCCGGTTATTTAGCCGAACTCTGTGAATCCACGAAAGGTAAAAGCCTGGTGATTGAAGGAGCGAATCACGGTCTGGTGATTCCGGGCGAGGTTGTGCAATCGCTCAAGACGATGACACGAATTGTTAGCGCAATCGGGAAGTTCGTGGCTTGATATAACGATTGGGCTGAAGCCACAACTCAGAGAACAACATCTTTAAAACATTATGTCGCTTTTCAGCTTCAGGTCGTGTATAATAATAGATGTAAGAGTTTCAGGATTGAATAATTCTATGCACAACGTCTGTTACAACCATTCACACCGCTTCCGGCTATCACCCGTCAATTAAACGGGGCTGATGCGTCATTGCAAGACGCGGGCTCCCGAATGCCCTGTTATTCCCATTTCCCCTGATTTGCCATTGGCAGCGCCACTATGCCATGTATTATGTAAACTAATAAGGATAAAAACAAGTATTATGAAGTACCGCAATGATATCAGAAACATCGCCATTATTGCCCATGTCGACCACGGCAAAACGACCCTGGTGGACGCCCTGCTGAAGCAGAGCCACGTCTTCCGCGACAACCAGGATACGGTGGACTGCATCATGGACAGCAACACGCTGGAGCGTGAGAAAGGCATTACGATTCTGGCGAAAAATACCGCCATCATGTATAAGGACGTGAAAATCAATATCATCGACACGCCCGGCCACGCCGATTTCAGCGGCGAGGTAGAACGCGTGATTAACATGGCAGACGGCTGCCTGCTGCTGATTGACTCGGTGGAAGGCCCGATGCCGCAGACCAAGTTCGTGCTGCGTGAGGCTTTCAAGAAGAAACTGAAAATCATCGTCGTGGTCAATAAAATCGACCGGCAAAATGCGCGCATCCCCGAAGTATTGAAACTTACTCAGGATTTATTCCTGGAGCTGGCCACGGACGCCGAACAACTGGATTTCCCGGTGCTTTATGCCAGCGGCCGCGAAGGCATCGTCGTCACCGACCCGGGAATGGAAGGCAAGGATGTCAGTCCCCTTTTTGACCTGATTGTGGAAAAAATCCCGCCGCCGCAAATTGAAGAAGGCCCATTCCAGATGCTGGTTTCCAACCTGGACTATGATACCCATAAAGGCAAAATCTCCATCGGGCGGATTTGGCGGGGCAAAGTTTCCCCGCATGACATGGTGGTTTGTTTAAGCGCCGACGGCAAGCAGACGCGTTATGAAATCGCCGAAGTTTTCACTCACCTCGGATTGAAACGTCTGGAATCACAGGGGGTTGAAGCCGGTGACATTGTCGCCGTTACCGGTGTCAAAGAAGTCACTATCGGAGATACGCTGGCCAGTCCGGAAAAACCGGAAGCTTTGCCGCGTATCGAAATCGGCGAACCGACCGTGGAAATGACCTTCGGGGTCAATACCTCGCCGTTTTCCGGCCGGGAAGGCCGGTTTAGCACCACCCGGCAGATACGGGAACGGCTGTACCGCGAGCTGGAATCGAACCTCAGCCTGCGGGTGCAGGATTCGGACCGGTCCGACACATTTATCGTCCGGGGCCGCGGCGAACTGCACCTCTCGATTCTGATCGAAACGATGCGCCGTGAAGGCTACGAATTCGAGGTTTCCAAGCCGGAAGCCATCACCAAAATGGTCAACGGGAAATTAATGGAACCCGTGGAAGCGTTAACCGTCGATATTAAGGAAGAATATATCGGCATCGTCAACGAAATGCTGAGCAAGCGCCAGGCGGAAATGAGCGACATGCGCAACGATAATAACGGCAACGTCCGCATGGAATTCCACATCCCCACTAAAGGGTTAATCGGGTTCCGCAGCGCCTTTTTGACCGCGACCCGCGGCAGCGGTGTGATGAACACGATTTTCCTCGGTTACGAACCCTGGAAGAAGGAAGTCGGCACCATCCGCAGCGGCGTGCTGGTAGCCTCGGAAACAGGCGTCTCGGTGACCTACGGTTTGAACAACGCCCAGGAACGCGGACTGCTTTTCATCGGCCCGGGCGTGCAGGTCTACGAAGGCATGATTGTCGGCCAGATTCAACGCTCGCGGGATATCGCCGTGAACGTCTGTAAAGAAAAGAAGATGACCAACATCCGTTCCTCCACTTCCGATATCGCCATCAAACTGACGCCGCCGATAATCTTCAGTCTGGAACAATCCATTGACTTCATTAACCGCGACGAACTCGCGGAAATTACCCCGGAGCACATCCGGCTGCGCAAGAAAATCCTCCAGGAAACGATGCGTCTGAGGGACATCTCCGCCTCAAAGCGAAATGAAGAGGAGCAGGATTAATCCGGGCCTGACAGCAGCAGTCAATGACAAGGTCATATCTTAAAATTACACCAAACTTGGCGCGTCAAATCAGGCTGGCAATCGCTGACGTTGACGGGACGCTGCTGAGCGACGGCGATACCGTCAGTGAAGCAGTGGCGCAGAGCATCCGCGCGCTGGAAAAATGCGGCATCATGGTCGGTTTTGACTCGGGACGGCCGCTGACCCGGCTGGAACCGTTGGCGAGGGCGCTGGCAACAAGCGGCCCGGTAATCGCAGAAAACGGATGCGTGGCCAAGCTGACCAAAGAAAGCGGCCTGTACGATTTGGGCTACTCGCGCCAGCCGGCGCTGCAAATTTTAAACAGATTCAAAGCGGAGTTTAAATCCGCCATCCGGGAAGCCCCGGATTTCAAAGACCGGCTGATTGATGTCGGGTTTTTCGCGGATAACGTTCCTCTATCCGAGCTAACCAAACAACTGCGGGGCGTACAGCTGCTGGATTCCGGCTACATGCTGCACATGATTCAGGATGGCGTCAGTAAGGGTAAAACGCTGCAGCGGATACTGGGATTAATCGGCGACAGCACCATTCAACCCAATGAAGTCATGGTTTTCGGCGATTCGGCGACGGATGTCTCCCTTTTCACCGAATTTAAAAACAGCGTGCTGATTGTGAATCCCCGCCTGACCGGGCAGCAGATAGACTGCATCCGAGGCCTCACCAAATTCCGGAGCTCCCGGCCTTTTGGAGAAGGGTTTGTGGAAGTAGCCGATTTTCTTATCAAGCAGCGGACAGAATAACAACTATATACTACACAAAAAGTGAAGATAACGAAACACACTGTTGACCACAGATTGTTTTGCGACGGATTGAGGAAAATCAACCCTCTCTACCGCAACCGGTGAAAAGGCATAATAAAATGACAGCTGCGACGAATAGTAATATCAGCGATAATACCCGTGAATATCACGGAATTATTATCAATCGGAGCCAACGCGACCGTTCTGTCTTTAGCAAACTGGAGATTATCGGCAAAAGGAAATCGCTTTTCGGACTGCTGACTCTTTACAAAATAAGGATTAAACCGGAAAAAATTGACATTACCATAAAATTGTTGCAAAGCAACATGGCAAGCAGGCTTTTCCTGAAAAAACAGGAGTTTTACTTTCATTTTTATCGGGATAACGAACTAATCGTTGTATTCAGGGACAGCATATTTAAAATATCACCGGACAAATCAACCTGGAATGACGCAATCGCTCACGGACGCAGCCTGAAGATTGCGGACAAACAACTGGATTTTACGCCCAACACTTTTGAGAGCGAAACATACTAAACTGCCCAATACTTACGTTAAAGAAAAAACCCCTTTTTAGCCTCAATTCCCCTATCGTTTGACATCAACCTCGGCCCTGTGTTACCCTGCAGAAAATGAAAAGGGGCCTAACTCAAGCTGCTTTTGCTTCGGAGCGCCCACCACTCAGGGCGCTTCATTTTAAAGATTTTCCCAATTACTTCCAAAGAATAATTAATCCTGTAATTTGACATTATGTAATGTTTATTTTCAAACTGTTCCAAGACACCACAGAAAACAAACGAATAACACTAAAAAGGAGAAATCGTGATATTACCGAGATTTCAATTTTTAGAACCGGAAACATTTGAGGAAGTGCAGCACCTAGTGGAAAAGAATAAAGGTGATGCCGTGCTGATGGCCGGAGGCACCGATTTGCTGGTGAACCTCAAACGCAAAGTCGTCAAAGCCAAAGTCGTGATTTCGCTGGAAAAAATCAGCGCGCTGAAACAGGTGCATTATACCGAAGCAACCGGTCTGACGCTGGGTTCGATGGTTACCATCAGCGAACTGGCCGAAACACCGGTAATAAAGCAGAAATTTCCCCTTTTAGCCACTGCGGCCAATAAAATCGGTTCGCCGCAGATCAGAAACCGCGCCACAATCGGCGGCAATATCTGCACCGCCCGCCCGGCCGGCGATACCATCGGGCCGCTGACCGCTTACGGCGCAGAAGTACAGCTGGTGCTGGGAAAAGAAAACCGCTGGGAGCCCATCTCCAAATTCATCACCGGACCGGGAAAAACCAACCGCAAAGACGGCGAAGTGTTAGCTGCCATCAGAATTAAACCTTTCCCGGCGAATACCGGCGTCAGCTACATCAAATACGGCGTGCGCAAAGCGATGGAAATCGCAATGGTCAGCGTGACCACCGTATTAACCTTCAACGGGGACAAATGCGAGAAAGCGATAATCGTACTGGGGGCAGTCGCCCCGACCTTTATCCACAGCGATGACGCGGAAACGGCGTTGAAATCACAGAAAATTACACTCCTCGCCGCGGAACAAGCCGCCGAAATGGCTGCCGCCTGCTGCCGCCCGATTACGGACGTCCGGGCCTCGGCCGAATACCGCCGCGACCTGATAAAAGTATTAACCAAACGCGGCATTCTGGAAGCCGCCAAACAGCGCAATTAACATCCCGGTCAGCAAAGACAGGAGTAAAAATGAAAAAATATATCAAACTGAAAATCAACAGTAATGAATACGAACTTTTAGCGGAAGACAACGAAACGCTGGCGCAACTGCTGCGCGGGCCGCAGGTAAACCTGACCGGCACGAAACAGGGCTGTGAACTGGGCGATTGCGGCGCCTGCACCGTGCTGATGGACGGTAAAGCGGTGAATTCATGTCTGGTACTGGCATTACAGGCCAACGGCCATGAAATCACCACCATCGAAGGATTATCCGTAGGCGGCAAACTGCACCCGATTCAGGAAGCATTTATCAACGCCGGCGCCGTGCAGTGCGGTTACTGCACCCCGGGGATGATTTTAAAGGCCAAATCCCTGCTGGACACCAACCCCAATCCGAGCCGCACGGAAATCCGCGAGGCATTTGTCGGCAACCTGTGCCGTTGCACCGGTTATTTTAAAATCATCAACGCCGTGGAACACGCTGCCCGGACTTTAGGGAACAAGGAGGTCAACGCCAAATGACCGAAACAACCGTTAAAAAATGTGCCGTATTGAATACCAGCCCCGTGCGCAAAGGGATACCGGAAAAAGCAACCGGGCAGGCGAAATACACCGGCGATATCACTTTACCGGGGATGCTGTACGGGGCAATCCTGCACAGCCCGGTAGCGCATGCCAAAATATTAAATATTGATGTCTCCCGGGCCAAAAATTTACCCGGGGTGAAAGCGGTATTAACCACCAAAGAAGTCAGCAACATCAAGTTCGGGCACAGCCCGGCCCGTTTCGATGAAACCGCCCTGGCCGAGGACAAAGTGCGGCATGTCGGGGATGAAGTGGCCGCGGTAGCCGCCGTCGACGAACAGACCGCCCGGGAAGCGCTGGAATTAATCAAAGTGGAATATGAAGAACTGCCGATTCTGCTGAATCCAGTGGATGCGCTTGCAGATAACGCGCCGCTGATTCATGCCGAATATCCGCGCAACATCTGCCAGGAAGTGCATAACGAAGTCGGCAATGTCGAGAAAGGATTTGCCGACGCGTATCTGGTCCGGACGGACACCTTCGCCAATAAAAAATCGGACGGCGCCTGCCTGGAACCGCAAGCCGCGTTAGCCAATTTCGATATTAACGGCAATCTGACGCTGTGGACGTCCACACAAGTTTCGCATTACGTGCAGCGCACGGTCGCAATCGTATTGCAAATGCCGATTGATAAAGTACGCGTCATCGCGCCTTATGTAGGCGGCGGGTTCGGCGTCAAAGCCAGCGCAGGTTCCCACGAAATCATCGCCTGCATGTTGTCGCAGAACACCCGCTGCCCGATCAGGCTGGTACTGGACCGTGAAGAAGTATTCATGCACAACCGCGCGCGGCACCAGTTCTACCATGAGATGAAAATGGGCGTGGATAAATACGGCAAGATTTTAGCCCACAAGCACCTTTCGGTGCTGGACGGCGGGGCTTACAGCAGTTTCGGCATCGCCACCATTTATTACAACGGTTCGCTGCTGCACGCGCCTTACGCCATCCCGAATATGAGATATGATGCTTACCGCGTTTTCACCAACAAACCGGCCAGCGGCGCCTTACGCGGCCACGGCGGGCTGAGCAACCGCGCCTGTTTCGAAGCGCAGCTGGATATGGTCGCCGCTGAACTGAAAATCGACCCGGTGGAAATCCGGATTAAAAACTCCGTACAGGCCGGCGATAGAACCGCCAGCGGCTATTATTTAAGTAGTTTCAACATGCGGGAGTGCCTGAAAGAAGCCCGCGATTCCTCCGGTTGGGTCAAAAAGAAAAATCACCTGCCGCAGGGTAAAGGCATCGGCGTGTCCACCAGTTATTTCGTCTCCGGCGCCGGCGCTTCGATTTACCGCACGGATATCCCGCAATCCACCGTAATTATCAAAGTGGCAGATGACGGCAACGGCGTCACCGTTTACACCGGCTCGAATGAAATCGGCCAGGGTTCCGATAC
>Ga0326728_10024246_pt1 | contig 11018 bp, 10 predicted proteins | sample MB3enrmetagenome_FD_207602 | JGI IMG/M metagenome (GOLD analysis project Ga0326728, IMG submission 207602) | Lab enriched peat soil microbial communities from McLean, Ithaca, NY, United States - MB31MN | ecosystem: Environmental > Terrestrial > Soil > Wetlands > Peat | place: USA: New York...
TTGATCTTGCCCAGCGTTCCTTCGCGCGCCCATTTGGAGGCGAGATGCTTGCTGCCGTAGGTGGAATCGGAATCGGTCCAGGATTGAATGGCTTCTTCGCCGTCGAAGAAGACCAGCCAGACGGAGTGGCCATTGAGCTTTTTTCCGTGGGCCGTTGCAAAGCGCAACTGGTCGGCGATGGCCAGCAGCAGGCCGGTGGTTGAGCCGCCGTCGTTGGCGCCGACGAAGTTGATGTTGCGGAGCCAGTAGTTGGTTTCATAGTGCGTGGCGAGGACGATTGCGCCGTCCTTTTTGCCAGGGAAGCGCACGATGAAGTTACGCATGGCGACCGGGCCGATGGGCGTGGAGGCGGTGAAAGTGTCTTCTTCGAGCTGGTCGTGTTTGAAGTGGTCGCGCAGGAAGGCTTCGGCCTTGAGATGGCCGGGACTTGTGGGCCAGCGCGGGCCGATGGCGACAAACTGGCGGGCATAGTCGAGGGCTTTGACGCCGTTGAAGTGCGGCTGGGCGGTGGCGGCTAGAGGGGTGAGGAGGAGGAGGGTTGCCGTAAATCTTGTCCAGATTTTTCGTTTCCCTGGTCCCCAAATGCGAGGGACCAGGGGCACCCGTGACTTTATGTTCCCAATTAACATTGCCTGTTCAGATTCGTGGTTTCCCACCCATTCGCTCAACCACCCCAGCGACGAAGACCTGTCGCCGGGGACCCCGGTAACGCGAATGGATGGGGCACGGAGCTTTTCTGCTCTCTTACAAAACGCGAAGAAACTCACTTTGCGGCCTCCTTGGCTTGCTTGGCTTTGCGGCGCGCGGGATGGACCCACCAGGCGACGGCGATGCCCAGCAGATAGAGGGACATCATGGGGATGGCGTAGATGCACACGGTCCAGGGGTCGGGACTGGGACAGATGATGGCTGCCACCAGGAAGACGGCCAGAATGGCGTAGCGGATGTTGCGCCACAGAAAGCGCGGGGTGACGATGCCGAACAGCGCCAGGAAAAAGATGAGCACCGGCAGCTCGAAGCTGATGCCCAGGCCGAGGATGATGGAAAGAAAGAAGCTGGAGTACTCCTCGATGGTGACCATGGGGGTGAAGTTCTTTCCGAAGTCCACGATGAGGATTTGCATTGCGCCGGGCAGAACCCAGTAGTAGCCGAAAGCAGCGCCGGCCAGAAACAGCCCCACGGTGGTGGACATGAAGGGAATCACAAAGCGGCGCTCATTGTGGTAGAGCCCCGGCGCGATAAAGAGCCAGACCTGATAGAGGATGAAGGGCGAGGCCAGAATCGCTCCGCCGACCAGCGAAACCTGAATGTCCAGGTTCAGTGGGTCCATGGGGTGAGTGAAGACCAGCGACTTGCCGATGTGGTTGAGCGGCGCCTGAATGAAAGCGACAAGCTGCTTGTAGAAGATTCCGGCGACGCCAAAACCGAGGACCAGGAAAATAAACGAGCGGATGATGCGCTTGCGCAGTTCGTCGAGATGCTCCATCAGGCTCATGCCGGGCAACTCCGCACGCTCGGTGACAGCCTCACGCGCTTTGCTGATGGCTTCAGCGGGATCGATCATGAGCGCCTCCCCGTCGTCTTGCTGGTCTTTTTAGCCTTGGCTGTCGCTTTGGTTGCAGCCTTTTTGGCTTTGGCCGCGCTGACGGATTTCTTTGCCGCAGGAGGCTTCGTACGCGCTGCTGACGGCTTGACTTGCGCCGGCCGCTTACCCGGTCGCGCCGCCGGAACCTGCTCGCCGGTGGAGGGAGGGAGAATGCGCGGATAGGGCTCTTCTGAGGCGGCAGTGGTCGCGGCAGGATAAAGGACCTGATCCGGATAGGGGCTTTCCGCTGGCGTCTCCGAGACTGTTTCCGGGGCTGGAGAAATCGCGGCAGCCTGCTCGGAGGGGGGCAACGCGCTCAGCCGCTCGGCCTCCTTCTTGCGGCGGTCGGCCTCCTCGACGTTGCGCAACTCCTCTTCCATCTGGAACTTGAAGTCGTTGGAGGCCTTGCGGACTTCGTACATGATTTTGCCGATTTTGCGGCCGATCTCCGGGAGCTTGCGAGGGCCGAGGACCACCAGAGCCAGCACCATGAGGAGCAGCGAGTCTTCGAATCCAAAGCTGGCAACTTGAATTGTGGGCGGCATTACCATGAAGGTTCATGATACCTGCCCGCGCATGGGGCGAACAAATGGAGGCAGAGCATGGAATGCCTCGCGGACCGGGGGCAAAGCACACAATCCGCGCGATTTGAGTTCTTTGTTACGGCTTTGTTACACTTATATCCAGTGGAGCGGCCTTTGCCGGGACGGATTTCTCTTTGGAATCTTTCGGCTGCGGTCCGCGTCTAACTGTAAAAGGCTTGCAACATCCCCGTGGATGGGGGCGCTTGAGAAGCGGCCGGCACAACGCCGGCAGGATTTCGTCAGAGTCAGTGCATCCACTGCAAGCCGTACATTGCTTTCAACATCCCCGTTTGCTGCTCCGATAAGGAGCGAGCGGACTGAAGGCGGAATACGGTGAACCTGGTTATCGACGAACTGACGGCGGCCTCGCCGGAGGCCGGTAGTGCCTGTAGCCTGGAAAACTACCTGGCGCTCCCCGACCATACGATGGACGACCGCATTGCGGAGGCGCGCGCGCGGCTTGGCGCGACGACTCTGATTCTTGGCCACCACTACCAACGCGACGAGGTGATACGCTTCGCCGACTCGACGGGCGACAGCTACAAGCTCTCCCGCATCGCCGCGGAGACTGACTCGAAATACATTGTTTTCTGCGGCGTGCACTTCATGGCGGAGAGCGCCGACGTGCTGGGCCACGAGGGGCAGCAGGTGATTTTGCCCGACCTGAACGCGGGCTGCTCGATGGCCGATATGGCCGAAATCTCGCAGGTTGAGGCCTGCTGGGAGGCGCTGGAGCGGCTGGGGCTGGCCGGCGATATTTTGCCGCTCACTTACATCAACTCGACGGCCGCGATCAAAGCCTTTTGCGGCGAGCGCGGCGGGATGGTCTGTACCTCGTCCAGCGCGCGCGCCGCCATGGAGTGGGCCTTTCAGCGCGGCAAGCGGATTTTGTTTTTACCCGACCAGCATCTGGGACGCAATACGGGTTATGCGATGGGCATACCGCTAAGTGAGATGGCGGTTTGGGATCCGTGGGGATTGCAGGGCGGACAGACGAAGGATCGGCTCGTGGCCAGCCGTGTGCTGTTGTGGAAGGGGCATTGCGCCGTGCATCAGCGCTTTTTGCCCAGCCACGTGGACGCGGTGCGCGCAAAGTATCCCGGCATCCAGGTGATCGTGCATCCCGAATGCCGCTTCGAAGTTTGCCAGAAGGCTGACGCCATGGGTTCCACGGAGCGGCTGATTGCGCTGGTGGAGCAGGCTCCCACGGGGCAAATGTTTGCCGTGGGGACGGAAATTCATTTGGTCAACCGCATGGCGCGTAGATTTGCGGAGCAGGGCAAGAAGGTCATCACCTTGGACGACACCGGCTGCCTGTGCACAACGATGTATCGCATCAGCCCGCAGCACCTGGCCTGGGTTCTGGAGAACCTGGTGGAAGGCCGCGTGGTCAATCGCATTCAGGTGAAGCCGAGCGTGAAGCACTGGGCGCGCGTGGCGCTGGACCGGATGCTGGAAGTGGGATAAAATTTGCTTGCTTTTGTGGACAGGATCGGGATAGCCTGTCCTTCCAGGCAATCGATTCGCAGAACCTTCCCCAAAGTTACCCCTGCTGCCTGCTGAGTGCGTTTGTGGGAGGAAGTAGAATACCGCGAAATCTGAGTTGGGCGGAAGACGCTCGCCGGACAAGGTTGCCGTGGCACGGAGTCCCCCAATGAACGCCCTCACGATGCGCAGCCTTCAATCGGCCGTCGTTCTGACGGCATGCCTTAGCCTCCTCACTGCCGGTTGTGGCCACCCAACGGTTATGGTCACGGCCAGAAGTGCCCCGCCTGATCTAACCGCGAGCGACCCCAAAAACCCTGTTGTCGCCAAAATCGATGGCATCCCTTTCTATGTGAAACGCGGGGTGTGCAAGCGTGAGACCATCTGGGCCGAGCCCAAGCACACTCTCCAGTTGGAGGTTCTGCAGGGTGATAAGACTATCGTCACCCGCACCATCACATTCTCCCGCTCCTTCCTCCTCGACCACACAAATACGGACAACAAAGTTACAAAAGGTGACCTCAAGAAATTGCTCGACGAACTGCACATTCTTGCCTCCGCATCCACACGAGGCGATCTGGGCATGTTATGCCCGCATGACGTCGCCACAGATTGGGAAACGGTGGCAGGCGAGGCCAGGGATGAGGAAACGCATCTCTCCTGCGATGTAGCGTCCTCAGGTTGTGTAAAGCTGGAAGATGCCGTGACGAAGGGCGACCTTCTGCGCCTCAGCAATACGGCCAACATTGTTGTCGAGGTGGACTACGATCATCCCTACTACATCAACACCAAGACACCGTGGATCGGTAACGCCTCGGTCGATGCCAAACTGAACACGGATGGAACGCTGAGTGAAGGCAATGTGCAAGCCAATGATCAGACCTGGAGCACCATTCTTACCACGGCCAGTAACCTGGCGGGGAGCTTTGCCACATACGCCGCCGCAGAGGTAACTGCCTCGGGAGCAGTGAAGGCGGCCGAAGTGACCGCCGCTGCTGCTAATCCCCCCGTGAGTGGGCCACTGGCTGCTTACGCACTAATACCTTCCTGTGCGTCTGAACCCGGTTGGCCGATGCCCGGACCAATTGCTCAGGCAGACACGCCGGCTCTTCCCAAGGAAGCCACAGCGAGTGAATCCGAGCACAAGTCTGCGCCTAAAGACAAGGACAAGCCTGCGCCCAAGGCTGCGCCTGCGCCCAAGGATGCGCCTGCGCCCAAGGATGCGCCTGCGCCCAAGATCATTGCCTATCGGGTAACGCCTTTGACGGTGGTGTATCTCCACGACCATGTGAAAGAAGAAGCGGTGGTTAAGGGCGCGAGTCTTGTGGACATTTGCAAGCCGGACGGCAAGGAAGTCACAGACGGGAACATAACGGTCTCGAAGCAGGATGCACCGGCACCAGATGACCCCAATGTGATCAAGGTATCTGGGCAGGTGAAGCTGCCCAAAGCCGATTCCGCCGCCAAGAAATAAAATCTGTCACACTGTATGACCCGTATTAACCACCCCATGAGCCCTGCTTCTGGAGTATCCTAGAGGCAGGGCATTTCTCCATGAAGACCTTCACGCTCGAAGAAGCGCAATCTCTGCTACCGGTGATGGAATCGCTGCTGAAGCGCGCCATTGAAGGCAAGCGGTCGGCAGTGGAAGCGGAGTCCGGCCTCTCTGAGCTGGCCCGTCGCATTTACCTCTCCGGCGGCATGAGGGTGGACACAAACAAGGTGGCCAAACTGCGCGCGGAGATGGAAGAGCATATACAGCGGGTTCGCGAGAGCGTCGCGGAGATCGACTCCATTGGCGCGCAGGTGAAGGATTTGGATGCCGGTCTGCTGGATTTTCCCTGCCGTCTGGACGACCAGGTGGTGCTGCTGTGTTGGCGGATGGGCGAGCCGGCCATCGAGCACTGGCACCCGGTGGACACCGGGTTCAAGGACCGCCAGCCGGTGGATGAGCGCTTCCATCGCCGCTCCATCTCCGGCAACCGGCCTAACTGAAAAGACAGTGAACAGTTTTCCCGCGGTAGCACTAACAGATTAGGCTTCCACAAATAATTGCTAGAGCGTGTTTCATAAATAGCAGCCATGTCTCTCTTGCGATCCCTCAGGGGTTAAAACCCCTTGTTTTTTGACCCTTTTCGGCACGACTGAAGTCGTGCCCTGATACAAAGCGGGTTTATGAAACACGCTCTAACGATTCTACCGACCACTGACCATTGTTCACTGTTATAGAGAATCCTGATCGAATTCCGGTGCATCCATTCTTATGTAACCCTGATTTGAAGCACGGTTCTGCCCATCTGCGGGCACGCAGGTGTAGTGTAGTTTCCCGCCGTTCCGTTCAACCTCATCAACTTTTTCAACCCTGTCAACCCCACTATTTTTCCGGAGGGATTCAATAATGCTATCTGTAGGCGCTGTTTTTCCCAGCTTTGAAGTGACCGCCGTGGTCGATCTCGACCTCAAGAAGGCCTTCCAGCCCATCACCGACAAGAGCTTTGCAGGCAAGTGGAAGGTTTATTTTTTCTGGCCCAAGGATTTCACCCTTGTCTGCCCGACGGAGATTGCCGCCTTCGGCGCGTTGAATCCGGAGTTTGCCGCGCGCGGCGCGCAGGTGCTGGGCGCCAGCATCGATTCGGAGTTTGTACACTGGGCGTGGCGCAACGAGCAGCCCTCGCTGAAGAACCTGCCCTTCCCCATGTTGAGCGACATCAAGCGCGAACTCTCCATGGCGCTGGGCATTCTGGACCCCAAGGCCGGGGTCGCGCAGCGCGCCACCTTCATCGTGGATCCGGAGAACGTGATTCGCTTTGTCTACGTGACGGATTTGTCGGTGGGCCGCGATCCGCAGGAGGTTTTGCGCGTGCTGGACGCGCTGCAGAACGGTGGGCTGATTCCTTGCGGGTGGCACAAGGGCGAGGCGACGATCAAGGTGTAAGAATCCAGACGGACATCCTCGAATCCCACCCTAGATCACCCCAACGACGTAGACTTGTCCCTTCACCCCAGCAAGCAGAAATTGCTTGCTGGGGACCCCGGTACGTTCCGCTCAGGATGACAGCTAATGCTTTGCGGGCGCCGGCTCCCAGAGCTCAATCTTATTCCCATCCGAGTCATAGATCCAGGCAAAGCGACCGTAGGATTCATCCATCCGTTTGGGGTCAATCTTTACGCCCTCTTGTTTCAAGCGGTCGAGCAAAGCATCCAGATCGTCCACGATGTAGTTGACCATGAACGGTTGCGTGGCCGGGAAATAGTCAGCGGAGGCGGGAAAAATAGTCCAAACTGTAACGTGTTCCTTTTGCGGGTCGTCGTGTTCGCGCCAAGGAAGCATCGCGCCATAGCCTTTGTCAGCGAGTCCAAGATGCTTCGAATACCATTCGCGCATCTGGTCACGATTAGCGGATTTGAAGAAGATACCGCCGATTCCAAGGATGCGCCCGCGCGGCTCCACTTTGACAGGCGGCTTCGACTTTTCAGGTTGTGGAGATTTCACTTCCTGTCCTCCTATTGAGCAGGTTGAGATGAGCAACAGCGAGCCGAGCGTAATTGTGTTCCAGGGTATTCCATTCATGTGTGGATTATACAAGTTTCGATTCGTAAGAAAGCCGTCAATTTTTTCTGAAGATCACAGAAGAGATTGTTCTTCCACAGCATTTTTTGCCTTGAAAAACTGTTTACACTACCAGGCCTGAAAGACGATTGGTTTATGGCCAGTGAAGAGCGAATGCTTGAGGAAGTTCTGGTCGTCGTGATGGGGATAGTCGTTGCGGAAATGAGCGCCGCGGCTCTCGGTGCGGGCCAGGGCGGAGAGCAGGATGGCGCGGGCCACGCTGCACATGGACAAGGCTTCGGTGAGGCGGCGGCTGCTCTTATTTTGAGCAGATAACTCGGCGAGAGAGTCCGCGCAGGCTTTTTGCGCGGCAAGGCCCTGGCGCAGGGTGGAGTCCTCGCGCAACAGACCGGCGTAGGCCCACATGGCGGCTTGCAGGTTGGCGATGATTTTTTCCAGATGCTCCTGCTCACTGGTGGTCAAAGGCGCAGATTCTTTTTCCGGCGCGGGGGCTGTATGCAAGGTCAGGCCGTCGTCGAGCATGGACTGGGCGGCGCGGGCTCCGAAAACGAGGCCTTCGAGCAGTGAATTGGATGCCAGGCGGTTGGCGCCGTGGACGCCGGTACAGGCGGCTTCTCCGGCGGCGTAGAGTCCGGCGAGAGTGGAGCGGCCGAAGAGATCGGTGCGGATGCCGCCCATGAGGTAATGCGCGGCGGGACGGACGGGGATGAGATCGCGGCTGAGATCGAGCGAGTAGCGCTCGAGAACAGCACTGATGCCAGGAAAGCGGTGATGCAGGTCGATGCCTTTTACGGCACGCATGTCGAGATAAACCACGCGGGAAGTGCCGGGCGTTTCGCCCATGCCCTCGCGGGCGATGGCGCGGGCCACCACATCGCGTGGAGCCAGTTCGAGGAGCGGATGATAACGCAGCATGAAACGCTCGCCGCGATCGTTGAGCAGGATTGCGCCTTCCCCGCGCAGAGCCTCGGAAAGCAGGAAACGGGGCGCGCCGGGAAGCGAGAGGGCGGTAGGGTGGAACTGGTAGAACTCCATGTCGGCCAGCGCTGCGCCGGCTAGGGCGGAAAGGGCGATGCCATCACCGGTGGCCACAGCGGGGTTGGTGGTGTCGGAGTAGACCTGGCCTGCTCCGCCGGCTGCGATGAGGACGGCGCGCGCGCTGATGTGCTGCTGGAGTCGCGGGCGGCGATCGCAACTGAGCAGATCGGCTCCGATGACACGGCCATCGGCGACGATGAGATTGGTGACTGTGGTCCACTCGGCAAAGCGGATGCGCTTGTGAACGCGGGCAAAGGCGGCCAGAGAGCGGCTGATCTCGGCGCCGGTGGCGTCACCGTTGGCGTGCAGGATGCGGGCTAAAGAATGCGCACCCTCACGGGTTCGAAGCAGCACACCGGCTTCGGTATCAAAGTTAGTGCCCCACTCGATCAGCTCGGCCACGCGGACCGGCCCCTCGGCCACCAGCGCCTGGGCCGCGGGACGATAGACCAGCCCATCGCCGGCGTTGACAGTGTCTTCCAGGTGGAGCGCAACGTCGCGGTCTCCCTCCATGGCCACGGCGATGCCGCCCTGCGCATAGTGAGTGTTGGACTCGGCGACAGACTCCTTGGTGACTACGAGAACATCACCGTGGCGGGCCAGCTCGACGGCCGCGCGCAGCCCGGCCACGCCCGCCCCCATCACCAGAAAATCGACCTGCGACGATGAATCCATCAGGATTCAGGCTATCACTGGAGGGCGTAGAACAGGGAACAGGGAATAGCCGGGCGGCAGAGCGCGGAGAAAAGTGTTTCATATTGCTCAGAATTAGGCCCGGCAGCTAGATTCAAATCCGGTGATAGGGGCGGCAGCAAACCCCTGCGTTGTAAAGTAGATTCAGGAGCATATTCACAGTCCTTACGGTGGTTACTGTTGCCGGGCTGATTTTTGACGGCAGCAGAGTACCGAACTCAATTCAGGCAACCGCAGATACCCAGGAGGGGTCACACATGCGCGGATTTACAACTCTACTCTGCTCGGCAGCATTGCTTGCGAGCCTGGCCATAGCGCCAAAGGTTCGCGCGCAAATTGTCGTTGAAATCGGCGAACCACCTGTATGCCATTGGGGCTACTACGAAACTCGGCCTTACGGCTGTGCGCCTGAGGGCTTTTACGGGCCGGATTACTTCTACAACGGCGTCTTTTTGGGCGTGGGTCCCTGGGCCGGTTGGGGCTATGCCCACGGCTGGGGCGAGCATCGCTTCGTCGATCATGGCCATGGAGGCCGCTACCACGGCCGGGGCGGCTATGAGGCTGAGCATGGACATTTTGCCCACGGATACGATGATCGCCACGGCGGGCCGCACGGCGGCGAAGTACACCACAACGAAGCGGTCCACCATGAGGCAGCGCCCCACCATGATGCAGCGCCCCACCATGAGGTTGCACCGCACCATGATGCAGCTCCACACGGCGGCACGGCACCGCATGGGAACGCGGCACCGCATGGGAACACGGCGCCTCACAGCAGCCCGGCACCGAAAGGCAACGAAGAGCACAAGAAGTAACCTGAGCCGCGCAAACAGGCGGCGGAGTGTAGAAAGGCGGCGGAGCCTGAGAGCTCCGCCGCTTTGCATTTAGGATGGAAGTACTGTGCAGACGATACGAGTCAAGACATCTTCGGCGAAGTACGACGTGGTGGCGGGCAGCGGGCTGATTGGGTCGCTCGCGCCGCGCATTGAGCGGGTCTACGGCAGGCTGCCGCGACGGGTTTTTGTGCTGACCTCGGCGCCGGTGTGGGGACTGTGGGGGCAGGCTATGCAGCAGTCCTTTAAGGACGCGCCTGTGGTGCTCTTCCTGGAGCCGGGCGAGAAGCACAAGACGCTGGCCAGCGTGGAAGGACTGCTGCGGGAGATGGCGGCGGCGGGCGGGGATCGCGGGAGCCTGCTGATTGCATTCGGCGGCGGGATTGTGGGCGACGTGGGCGGGTTTGTGGCGTCGATCTTTATGCGTGGGATTCCGTACATTCAAGTGCCGACCACATTTTTGGCGCAGGTGGATTCTTCGGTGGGCGGCAAGACGGGCGTGAACCTGCCAGAGGGCAAGAACCTGGTGGGCGCGTTTTATCATCCGCTGGCGGTTTTTGCCGATATTGGTGCGCTGGCGACGCTACCTGAGCGCGAACTAAGAGCCGGGTTGATGGAGAGCGTGAAGGCGGGGATCATTCGCGACCGGGCGCTGGTGCGGTTTATGGAAGAACACGCGGAGGAGGTGTTGCGGCGCGATCCCAAAGCTCTGGAAAAGGTGATTGCCGCGTCCATCCGCATGAAGGCCGAGGTAGTGCATCTGGATGAGCGCGAGAGCGGGCTGCGCATGATTCTGAACTTTGGCCACACGGTGGGCCACGCGCTGGAACAGGCAACCAGCTATAAACTGTTGCTGCACGGCGAGGCGGTGGGCTGGGGAATGGTGGCCGCGCTCTACCTGGCGCGCGAACGGAGAACGATTTCGCGTGCGCAGTTTGAACGGCTGGAGAGATTGATTCATCTCTATGGACCGCTGCCGTCGTTGAAGCTGAAGACGAGCACGGTGGTTGCGGCTACGGGCGGCGATAAGAAAAATGTGGGCGGGGTAAGACGGTTCGTGCTGCCGTTGGGGATTGGCGACGCGGGGGTGGTGGAGGATGTGACGGCTGCGGAACTGGAGGTTGCGGTGGGGTATGTGCTGGCGCGGGCCGGGGAGATGCAGGCTTAGATGACGACTACCGGAGCTAAGCCGCAGGGAGCAACCGACGAGGCCAGCGCCGCACTTGCTG
>Ga0326728_10024247_pt1 | contig 11018 bp, 11 predicted proteins | sample MB3enrmetagenome_FD_207602 | JGI IMG/M metagenome (GOLD analysis project Ga0326728, IMG submission 207602) | Lab enriched peat soil microbial communities from McLean, Ithaca, NY, United States - MB31MN | ecosystem: Environmental > Terrestrial > Soil > Wetlands > Peat | place: USA: New York...
ACAAACGTGGAACCATATCTTCCTCCCCACCACCACAACCGGGAGGAGTATGCCACACCTGCGAGCTTATGTCTCGTTATTTATGCGCGGCTGTATATTGGTGGATATCTTTGTGAACAGGAACGAGGAACACCCCATCGTGTGGCCCTTACTTGGGATACATGTGGCTTTTGCGTGCTCTTGCTATTCTGGATTATCCGCCGAAGGTCCGTTGACAGCATATAACATGGGGCCGGGGTTCCCTGCCCAACGCAGGCAGAGAGTTGCGCTCTGGGGCTTAACAAGCCGATCGAGCCCGGCGCGAAAAGAGCGCGCGGCTCATCGGCAAGACGTTGAGGATGTAGAAAAACTCCGCGCATCCAGGTAAATCAAGGTCTGGCGGGTGTCGCAGGATGCCCGGACGGCTGAGGGGGTTGGGGAGGGGTGGATGGCGCGGTACAAGCCGTACAATCTGAGGCAGGACAAGTTCATTGCGCTGAGCTACGCCGATCAGATCGCGCCGGGCTCGTTCGAGTACGCGCTCAACGAGATCGTGGAAGAGCACCTGGATCTGAGCGTGTTCGAGCGGCGCTACCGCAACGATGAGACGGGGCGGTTGGCGTACGACCCGAAGGTGCTGCTCAAGATCGTGCTCTACGGGTACTCGAAAGGCATGGTGTCGAGCCGCAAGCTGGATTCCGACCGGGCAAACCTAGGCCGAAATACAACCTTTTAGCTCGGGCTCTGACCCTGTACCCCCTTGTCCAGCCCCACGGTCAGCTGTGTCCGAGGGCGAGCCCCGCTTGGTACACCTCGCGGCGCGATAGACCGCGCTCGCGGGCCAAGGTGCGCGCGATCTCTTTGAGGCTCATGCCTTCGCCACGCAAGCGTTCGATGGCCGCGGTGAGATCCTCCGGGGCGAGGGGCGGCGGCGCCTCGCCGCCTGCGATAAGCAGCGTCACCTCACCTTGCAGCGACTGATCGCCCAGGCGCTGCTTCAGCTGGCTCAACAGCTCGTCGACACGGCCACGCAGGATCTCCTCGAACATCTTTGTGAGCTCGCGGACCACGACGACTCGACGCGGGCCGAGGACCTCGTGTAGATCTTGCAGAGACGGCAGGAGCCTCCGGGCTGCCTCGTAGACCACCACCGTCCGCCGCTCCTGCGCCAACGCCGCAAAGAACCTGCGGCGCGCGCTCTGACGCGCCGGCACGAAGCCCTCGAAGGCGAAGCGGTCGGTCGGCAGCCCCGCGATGCTCAGCGCCGCCGCCACCGCCGACGGCCCGGGGATCGCCTCGATGCGAATACCCGCAGCGATCGCGGCTTGCACAAGGTGATACCCCGGGTCCGCAATTCCCGGCGTGCCGGCATCCGAAATCAGCGCGATATTCTTGCCGTGCTTCAGTTCTTCAATCAGCTGCCCGGCTTTGTGGCGTTCGATCCAATCGTGGTAGCTCGTCAGTGGCGTGGAAATGCGGTAGTGCGCCAGTAGCTTGCGGCTGTGCCGGGTGTCTTCCGCCGCAATCAGATGCACTTCCTTGAGGACACGCAGCGCCCGCAGCGTGATGTCCTCCAGGTTGCCGAGCGGAGTTGCAACGACGTAGAGCGTACCAGCCGTAGACATGAAGGGCGACCTTTCATCCCCGCACTACCAGCGTGGGGTGTGCTGTCCGGGCGCTGCGGGTTCAGGCTTCCTGCGCCAAGGCTTTCAACGTCCGGTCCAGGTGCTCCCGCCCGCGCAAGAGCAAGCGTTCGAGGTGGCGCCGATCGTCCCCCGCGGCGGTACTGGGATCCAGCGTGCGCAGCTTGCTGCCAAGCTGCCGGATTAACCGCGCGAGATCGCGGACGGTATCCCTGGCCGGGCTGCTCCCGGCGGCCTCAGCGCGGAACTTTTGCACCGACATCTTACGCAGTCGCACCAAACGCCACAGCATTGCTTGGTGTTGGGGTGATTCCGTGCGGGCGATGTGGATGAGAATCTCGCGTGAGACGCCCGGGGTGGCGTAGCACTCGGTCTTGATCTCTTCCGGCAAGCGCCGCAACGTCAACGTGTTGCTGACATATGGGCGGCTCTTCCCCAGCATTTCCGCCAATGTCTCGTGCGTGTAGCCGAAACGCTCGACCAGCTGTCCGAGCGGCGTCAAGTCCTCGCGTTGCAGATTCTCGATCATCGCAATCTCGAGCGGGTCGTCATCGCGGATGAGCGCCGGCACCGTTTCCAACCCGACAATTTGCGCGGCGCGCCAACGGCGCTCGCCTGCCATCAGCAGGTAACCATCGCCGTCGCGGGCGACGATGATCGGCTGCAACAAGCCACGCGCTCTGATCGAATCGGCCAGCTCCGCCAGGGCTGCAGAGTCGAAATGGCGCCGCGGTTGTCTCGGGTTCGGCCGGATCGAAGCCAGCGCCAGGGAGGCCAGAATGGTGCGTGTCCCCGGCCGGATCTGGCCGGCTACCGCGAGCGATCGAAGTCGTGCGCCGTCGGTCATGGTCCCAAAGCACCGCCTGGATCATAAGGCGGATCGCTGCAGATTGCCAGGCAAACAGGGGTGGCCGCGCCTCTTGAAGTCGCAGGCAACCTGTCACGACGGCGTCTTGGAGATTACGATGAAGGCGCCGAAAGAGATGGTGGCGAAGAAAGTCCCGATTACGGTCCACTGATCCACGCTGCGCGGCTGTCGCCCCGAGCGGAGCTGACTCGGGGTGACAGCGCGCGTTGTGCTTTGCAGTCCCGAGCTTGGTTTGCGCGCGTCATTGTGCTTTCATGTAGGATGAATGAACCGGATACCTTCACACCAGGCGACCAAGTGTTCGCCGTCCGCTGTGAGCGGTTCGCTTTCCCATGGTGCGTTTTAAAGCCTTGGCGCCCGCACGCTGTTAGACCCCTATGATTTGGAGAGCCCGTTGCTTAGGGCTGCTCGTGCTGCTGGCTGGAGTCGCAAGTACGGCTTCAGCACGCGAGTGGACCGACGATATGTTTAACCAGAAGGTCAGTGCCGGGTGTCCGTATGTCGCTATCTCAAGCACCGACTGGAACCGGGCGCACACTGTCATTGGCTCCACCCGGTTCTATCAGGTCCAGAAGAAGGACACGTTCCTGGATATCGCCCGCTTTTATGACCTCGGGTACAACGAGATCACCGAAGCCAACCCTGGCGTCGATCCGTGGATTCCCAATTCCGGCCAAATGATCCTGCTCCCGACAGAGTGGATCCTTCCAGACGTGGAGTTCAAGGGCGTCGTCATCAACATTCCGGAGATGCGCCTCTACTACTTCCGGCCTGGCGCTGCAGGGACAGTGATCGTTACAACCTTCCCCGTCGGCCTCGGGCGCGACGATTGGCGCACGCCGGAAGGCAAGTTCCGCATCCGCGGCAAGACCGTCAACCCGACCTGGGTCCTGCCGGAATCGATCAAGGCCGAGCACCGTCGCGACGGCAAGCCGGCTCCGGACTTCATCGCCGGCGGCGCACCCGACAACCCGCTGGGCAAGTATCGCCTTGAGCTGACCCTGCCGCTCTACGGCATTCACGGCACCGACATCCCGTGGGGCGTCGGCATGCAGGTGAGCCACGGCTGTGTGCGTCTATATCCGGAGGACATTGAGCGGCTCTTCCCGGTGGTGCCGCTCGGAGCTCCTGGAGAATTCGTCTACCAGCCCGTCAAGGTCGGGGTGCGCGACGGACATGTCTTCGTCGAGGTACACAAGGACATCTACAACATGACGCCCGGCCCGTACCGCGAGAGCCTCCGCTTGATTGACAAGTTCGGGTTGCGGTCGCGTGCGGACTTCGATCGCGTCAAACGCGCCGTACTCGAGCAGTCGGGCGTACCGATGGACGTCACCCTGGAAGCCGGGGACGATCTCAAGGATGAGGTGCTAGCCTCACCCGCGCAGCCGCGGCCTGCCGGCGCCGTTAGGGACACCAGCCCCCAGTAGGCGGGCCAGGCAGGCCTTCACCCCGGCAAGGGACTCATCCGCCCCAGGAGTTCCCGACGCAGAAGCAGATCGAGGCCGCCGTCGGATCGCCACGCCGGAAGATCTCGCAGTCCGGTTGTGTCCGGAATACCTGGCCGCGGCCATCGCTTACATTCACCGCGCGGCGGGTGACCGGAATGATCTGCGGCTGAGGGAAGTTGAAGTATCCCCATACCGTGCAGGGGACGACGGTGCTGAGCCGCTGGCGGATGGCGGCATTCTCATCGGCAAGGGTGCGGTTTTCGTCGCCGAGCTGAGCCAACCGACTCTCCAGTTCCGCGGCGCGTTCCGTTTCGTCGTCTTGCGACTTGTAGAGCGCCTCCAGCTGCTTCGCCAGGCGCTGGCTCTCGTCGCGCAACGCCGCGTTCTCTTCGCTCAGGAACTTGGTTCGCCCGAGAGCCTTGTCGCGAGCGGTGCGCGCCGCGTCCAAGGCATGCAGCAGGTCCTTCGCCTCCCAGGTACCGGGTTTATGATCGGATTCAGCGTGGCGTTCCGGCGCGACGTGTACCTGAAACCAGCGCGTCGCTCGGATCCAGCGGCCGTACCGGAGTGATTGCAGCTCGATGCCGTAGCCGCCGTCGCGCGGAAACTGGTCGCTGGGGATGTCGAGGGGTGATTCGTGCACGCCCAGATCGCGCTGTGCCTCTCCTGCGATTGACAGCAGCACCCGCATCTGCTGCGGGCCATCCCAGAGTACGTGCACCGGCGGGTCGATCACCGCTTGATCCGAGGGGCTGAGGATGATCGGGCGGACCTGGCGCAACAAGCTGGTTCGGAATACCACGTCGCCCGCAATGATGCCGGCCACAGCGAGCAGGACGGTAAAAACAGCCCGCATCATCGTCGTGCCTCGCGCCCGCGGTTGATTGTCACGCTCTCCACTCGGCCCACCAACGGCTTACCGGCCGTAATTATAAGCAAAAAGCCCAGCAGATTGATACGGTGGCGCCGTCCTCGACCAGCGGGGCGCCGTCGGTTGCCGGGTCATCGTGCTCTGATCGCGAATCTTACCTTGCCCTGGCCCCGGAATTCTTGTACAGGGTTGCAACAACTCGGGCACCACACACATATGGTATTCGACTTCCTTCTAGGCATGTTCTCGAACGATCTGGCGATCGATCTGGGGACTGCGAACACTCTCATCTACGTCAAAGGTGAGGGTATCGTCTGTAACGAGCCGTCGGTGGTGGCGGTGCAGAAAGACGCACGCGGCGGGCGGCGAGTGCTGGCGGTCGGTGCCGAGGCAAAGAAGATGCTCGGCCGGACGCCGGGATCGATCGTCGCCATCCGGCCTTTAAAGGACGGCGTGATCGCCGATTTCGAGATCACCGAAGCGATGCTGCGCTACTTCATCCAGAAGATCCACAACCGCAAGGCGCTGGTTCGCCCCCGCATCATCATCTGCGTCCCGTTCGGGATCACCGAGGTGGAGAAGCGGGCAGTGAAGGAATCGGCGGAATCGGCGGGGGCGCGCGAGGTGTACCTGGTCGAGGAGCCGATGGCCGCCGCGATCGGGGCCGGCCTGCCCATCACCGAACCCACCGGCAACATGATCGTCGACATCGGCGGCGGCACGACCGAAGTGGCCGTCATCTCCCTCAAAGGCGTGGTGTTCTCGAAGTCCGTCCGCGTCGGCGGCGACAAGATGGACGAGGCCATCGTGCAGTACATCAAACGCAAGTACAACCTCTTGGTGGGCGAGCGCACCGCCGAGCTGATCAAAATCACCATCGGCTCCGCCTACCCCGGCAACGAAATCCAGACGATGGAAATCAAGGGCCGCGATCTGGTGGCCGGGGTCCCGAAGACGGTGGAGGTGTCGGACGAAGAGATCCGGGACTCGTTGCTTGAACCGATCAATCAGATCGTGGACGCCGTCCGCATCGCTTTGGAGCGGACGCCGCCGGAGCTGGCCTCCGACATCGTCGACAAGGGCATCGTTCTCGCCGGCGGCGGCGCCTTGCTGCGCAATCTCGACGTGCTGCTGCGCGAGGAAACCGGGCTGCCCATCATGCTCGCCGACGATCCGCTCACCGCGGTCGTCATGGGTGCCGGCAAGGTTTTGGACGAACTATCCCTGCTCAAGGATGTTACCATCCAGTGACCAGAAGACCGAGGTCCAAGGGATCAAGGGTTCGGGGGTTCAAGGAAGTTGGCCCCTTCGACCCCTGGAACCCTTGATCCCCTGACCCTTTACCATGCTGGAGTTTGTCCGGAGAAATCGTGTCGTCCTCACCTCCGGGCTGCTGTTGCTGATTTCACTGCTGCTGTTTTCGGCAGGCGCTCGGACGCAGCGGCGCATCGATCCTTTCGGCAGTGTGGTCCTCGACGGCATGCGGCCGCTGCAAAGCATAACCGCGACCGTGATCGAAGCGGTGGCCGGCATCTGGCGGACGTACGTCGCCCTGATCGGTGTCAACCAAGAGAACCAACGACTGCGCCACCGTATCGTGGAGCTGGAGCAGCAGGCGGTTCGACTCTCCGAGGTCGAGCAGACCGACAAACGGCTCGGAGCGTTGCTCAATCTGCGCTCCAACCTCGACGGGGACCTGCAGGCGGCCCAGATCATCGGGCGGGATCCGCTGCCGTGGTTCAGCACCATGACCATCAATAAGGGTGAAGCCGATGGCGTGCACAAGAATGCGGCCGTGCTCTCCCCCCTCGGCGTCGTCGGGCAGACCATGACCACCGGGGCACATTCGGCGCGCGTGCTGCTGATCACCGATCACAACAGCGGCGTCGATGCGGTCGTGCAGCGTAGCCGCGCGCGCGGCATCGTCGAGGGCGCGCTCGACGGCGGCTGTGTCATGAAGTATTTGAAGCGCGGCGAGGACGTCGAGGTGGGCGACCGCGTCGTCACCTCGGGGCTCGACGGCATCTTCCCCAAAGGCATTATCGTCGGCGAGGTGACGCGTCTGACGCGCGGCAACCGCGGCTTGCTCCAGCTCGCCGAGATCAAGCCCGCCGTGCCGCTCGACCGCATCGAAGAGGTGCTGGTGGCACGCGGCAGCGTGCAGATGAAGGAAGCGGCGCCGTGACCGGTCTTTGGTTTGTCATCCGGAGCGCAGCCTTCCAAATTTCGAAGTTCAAACTTCGAATTTCGAACTTTCTGAGCGCGGAACGCGTCGTGGGGGTGGGGTAGATGCGGACGGCGGTGCTGCTAACAACCATCGTGATCGGGGCGCTGTTGCTGCAGACCACGCTGCTGCCGCTCACCTCGGTGGGCCGCGCCACCCCGGACCTGCTGCTGATCATCTGCGTGTACCTGGGTCTGCATCAGCACACGGTCGCCGGCGCGGTCGGCGCTTTCGTGCTGGGCTACCTGCAAGACGCGTTTTCCGGCAGTGTGGTGGGACTGAACGCGTTCGGTATGTCGCTGGTGTTCACCCTGGTGTACCTGACCTCGCGGCGGCTCTGGGTCGACAACGCCATCTCCAAGATCGTCGTCGTCTTTCTCGCCTCGGTGCTGAAGACCGGTGCGATTCTGGCGTTGATCGCGATCTTCTTGTCGGCCGGTAACCTTTGGCATACGGTGGTGCAGTATCTCTTGATTGAAGCCGCCTTGGCAGCCGTGCTCAGTCCCGCGGTCTTCGCGCTGTTGGCCCTCACGCAGCAAGTCGCTGTCGCCGAGGAAGAGTAGGATGGTCCCACTCACCCAACGCGAGGTGCCCTACACGCTGCGCCGGCGCGTCACGCTGGCGCTCGGCGTTGGGCTGGTGTGCTTCCTGCTGCTGTTAGCGCGCTTGTGGGATCTGCAGATCCTGCACGGCGACGAAATGCGCACGCTGTCCGAAAACAACCGCATCCGGTTGTACCGGCTGCAGGCCACGCGCGGCACGGTGCTCGATCGCTTCGGCCGGGTGTTGATTGACAGCCGCCCCGCCTTCGATGCCGTGCTGGTCCCGGAAGATGCGCGCAACGTCAGTTTGACGCTGGAAAATCTGGCGCAGTTCTTTCACCAGAACGCCGCCGACATGCACGCCTTGCTGGCCCAGGCGGCTTCGCGCCCGCCCTTCGAGGAGATCGCCGTCAAGCGCGATTTGAGTTGGGATGAAATCGTCGCCCTGGAAACCCATCAGCTCGACCTTCCGGGGGTGAGTTTGCAGATCACTTCGCGCCGCAGTTATCCGATGGACAGCAAACTGGCACACCTACTCGGCTACGTGGGCGAAGCGAGCCAGCTGGATCTCGCGGCCGATCCGCGCAACCGCATGGGCGACCTGATCGGCAAGGTCGGCCTGGAGAAGCGCTTGGAGAGCTACCTGCGCGGGGTCGACGGAGGACAGCAGGTCGAGGTCGACGCGGTCGGGCGCAAGCTGCGCGTCTTGCGCGAGGTGGACGAAGTGCCGGGCGACACGGTGCAGCTCACCATCGACCGCGACCTGCAAGAAGCCGCTTGGCAAGCGATGGGTGACCACGATGGCAGCGTGGTCGCGCTCGATCCGAACACCGGCGAGATCCTCGCCATGGTCGACCGGCCCTCCTACGATCCCAACGTTTTCGCGCGCGGCGTACATCGCGACGAATGGCGGGCGCTGCTGACCGACAAGCATCGCCCGCTGAACAACCGCGCCGTCCAGGGCCAGTACCCGCCGGGCTCGACGTTCAAGATCATCGTCGCCACCGCGGCGCTCGAAGAGGGCGTCATCAACCCGTTCACCCGCCTCCACTGCGGCGGCGGCCTACAGTTCGGCAATCATTACTTCCGCTGTTGGAAGAAGGGCGGGCACGGCTCGCTGAGCGTGCACGAAGCGCTGGTGCAGTCGTGTGACGTCTTCTTCTACCAAGTGGCGCAGCGCCTCGGCATCGACACCATCGCGCGCTACGCTCGCGCCTACGGGCTGGGGACGCCAACCGGGATCGACTTGGAACATGAAAAGCCCGGCACCATTCCGGATACGGCGTGGAAGCGTCAGCGCTTCAAGCAGCCGTGGTACGCCGGCGAGACGCTGTCGGCGGGCATTGGCCAGGGCTACATCACCGCCACCCCGCTGCAGATGGCTGAAGTCATCAGCACCCTGGCCGTCGGTAAACGCTTCCGCCCGCAGTACGTCAAACAGATCGAAACGCCGGAAGGCGAGGTCGTGCGAAAGGAGACTCCCGAGCAGGTCGCCACGCTGAAGGTACGGCCGACGACGCTCATGCAGGTGCGCGAGGGCCTGCGCGACGTCGTCAACGCGCCCAACGGCACCGGCAAGAACGCGCGCCTGAACGGCATCCTGGTAGCGGGCAAGACCGGCACATCACAGGTGGTGAAGATGGGCAAGGAACGCGTCAAGTCGATGCAGCTGCCGTGGCAGGAACGCGACCACGCGTGGTTCGTGGCCTACGCGCCGTTCGATGCGCCGGAGATCGCCGTGGCGACGTTGGTAGAGCACGCCGAAGGCGGTGGCGGCGCGGTGGCCGCGCCGATTGCCAAACAGGTGTTGCAGACCTACTTCGACCTGAAGAAGGCGCGCGAGGGCGCCAGCTATGCTCAGAATTGATCGCCGACTGGTCGCTCATTTCGATTGGCCGCTGCTGGTCGGCGCGCTGCTGGTCATCAGCTGCGGGCTGTTGACCGTGCTCAGTGCCACGCACGTTCCGGGCCACGTGGTGAGCGGGCTATTGTTGCGCCAGGGGATGTGGGCGGCGCTCGGCCTGATCGCCATCGTCGCGGCCCTGAGCTTCGATTACCACTGGCTCGAGCGCTACGCCTACCTGCTCTACGCCATTGCCCTGGCGATGCTGGTGGTCGTGGCGGTGCTGGGAGCATCCGGCGGCGGGGCGCGGCGCTGGATCGCGCTGGGCCCGGCTTCGCTGCAGCCGTCCGAGTTCGCCAAGCTGGCGTTGGTGATCGCGTTAGCGCGGCACCTGCACCGGCAGTTCGGCGACCGGCCCTTGCCGCTGCGCAGCGTGCTCGTCTCGGCAGGACTTCTGGCCCCGCCGGCGCTGCTGATCCTCAAGCAACCCGACTTGGGAACGGTGGTGGTGCTGACGCTCAGCATGGCGGCGTTGCTGCTGGTGGCGGGATTGCGGTTGCGTTTCGTGCTGGTGGTAGCGGCGGTCTTGGTACCGACGGCACCGTACGCATGGAACCATCTCAAACCCTACCAGCAGCGGCGGGTGGTGAGTTTCATCAATCCGAACGCCGACCCGCTCGGCGCCGGCTATCACATCATCCAGTCCAGGATCGCCATCGGCTCCGGCATGCTCGAGGGCAAGGGGTATCTGCACGGCACGCAGAACCGGTTGAACTTCCTGCCCGAGCAGCACACGGATTTCATCTTCTCCGTCTTTGCCGAGGAGTGGGGGTTCCTCGGCGTGTGTGTGCTGGTGGCGCTGTACGCCGCGCTGCTGCTGCGCTGCTTCATCGTCGCCAGCCGCGCGCGCGACAGTTTCGGTGTGTTGCTGGCGTTCGGCTTGACCGCGATGATTTTCTGCCAGGTGCTGGTCAACATCGGCATGGCCACCGGCTCGTTGCCGGTAGTGGGCATCACCCTGCCCTTCTTCAGCTACGGCGGCTCGTCCTTGCTCGCCAGCATGCTCGCTATCGGCCTGCTCATGAACATCAGCATGCGCCGCTTCACGTTCTGAGGGCCCCGGATACCATGAGGCCGCACTGGTTGGCCGCATGCGCCAGGCGACGCGCGCATTCAACGCCGGCAAGTTCGCTGAGGCGCAGCGGATCTGGAAGCGTCACACCGGGAGCCACCGAGAACAGCACCGTTTCGCCGAACGGGGCCTGTAGCTGCATGGTGGTCGACTGCCAGAGCGTTTTCGAAGCGGGATGGATCACGGCTGCGTTCAGCACGAAGAGATTGGCAACCGTCGAGTCGTTCACATAGCGGCTGTTGGATCGGTCGCGCGGGATCTGCGCCGCGATTTCGGGCGTGATCGAACCGAGGTGCGGCCGGACGACGGCTTCCATCGTCGCCCGGCGCTGGAACGCTCCGGAAACTGGAGTTAACCTCGATGAGACAAAACGCTGCAGAACAAATCGCCGCCCGAGCCTTGCCAGTGCAGGCGCCCTGGCTTCGGCGCCGCGTTTTCCCAACGTCATTGGTTGTGGCCTTAGCG
>Ga0326728_10024248_pt1 | contig 11015 bp, 9 predicted proteins | sample MB3enrmetagenome_FD_207602 | JGI IMG/M metagenome (GOLD analysis project Ga0326728, IMG submission 207602) | Lab enriched peat soil microbial communities from McLean, Ithaca, NY, United States - MB31MN | ecosystem: Environmental > Terrestrial > Soil > Wetlands > Peat | place: USA: New York...
TCCAGGTCGGCTTGCGGGTGGAAACGCTTGACGCGGCGGAGGTCGCGAGTGATCAGGCAATCCAGGAATTGCTCCCCGGGGCTGTGCAGGAGGAGCCCGATGTTGAGAAACTCTTCCCGCTCGGCGTGGGGGACGTAACGCACCAGGTAATACGAGCAGGCTTTCAAGCTGCCTTCATCCGCCATGAACATTTCTAGGAGCCAGGAGTCAGTAGACAGGAGTCAGAATCGTGTCGCCTTTCTCCTGACTCCTGACTTCTGACTGCTGGCTCCCAACTCCTTCCGCCTCACACCCAATTGGGGAACGGACCGAGAGAGGAATTCTTGGCGTCAATAATGGCTTGGCGCAATGTGCGCCGCCGCCCATAGAGGGCCTCCATCAGCCGCGCCAGTTGGACCGGATCCGGTTCGCACCATTTCGTGGGGATTCCCTGTGCGCACTCCTCCAGTTCGCCGGGGGTGAGGTTTTCGATGCGGGAAAGAAAAGGCTCAAACGATTCCAATCCCCTTACCTTTTCGTAGACCAAGCGGCGGGGGTAGAGGCCGCGAATGGGGCTGTCAGGGAACGTCCAGTCCCCGTCGTTGAAGCAAAACCCCTGGTCGATCATCGCCACCGAGTAAGAAGATCCCTGGTCGTCGGCAGGGCGATGGAAGATCACCTGGCGACCATCGCAGTTGCACGTCCACTTATCAAAGACGAAGGCTCCCAGGAAGACGGAGGGTAAGTCCTTAACGCGCCGCAGCAGACGATCGGGGAGGAAATCCACCACCAGGGTTTGGCTGGGGATGCCCGGGAAGCGTGAGCCGAACTGTACGCCCGGCCGGATCGGTTCACGGCGTTCGCCGACGTCAAACGCCAACTGGGAATTACTGCCAAGCAAAGAACCGGAGACATCGACAAACGCCGCAGTGGCGACAGGCAGGCGAACGAGCCGCGCCAGGCGCGAGGCCAGCAGTTCGTTGGCGAGCACCCGCGCGTGCTGGGGGTTATTCTGAAATTTTACGACGTAGCTCGCGCCGTCCTCGCAGCGGACCAACCAAGGCTGTGATGCGCCGCGCATCCGGCGGACAAACTCCACGGCACGAACCCGCGGCGTCGCTACACCGCCTCCTGGGTTCGCCACCGGCAAATCCTGCCGCGACCCTTCGGCATTGCTGCCCAAACCAGTGGGCTCGGTGGGAGGCATATCCCCAGACGCACGAAACCTTCGCACGCACACAGCCCCTCGCGGGCGGAACCCTCCTGCTCTGGTGACCCTGCCCGTGCCGTTCCAACAATCTGGGGCTCTACATTTCGGCTCAGGATATGGAGTTCTTCCGGCTACTGCCGGCCGTCTTGCATAGTTGGCACGGCACCAGGGGCAGACGCGGGAGGCCTCGCCCGAGGCTCTGTGCAGAACGTTCCGCCTAGCGCCGCCGTCCCGGCTTCTTTGCGGCCTTCTTGGCCTTCTTGGCCTTCGCCGCCGGCTTCTTGGTTTTGACCGCTTTCTTGGCGGCTTTCTTCACCGGCTTCTTCGCCTTGGGCTTGGCTTTCTTGGCCGGCTTCTTCTCTGCCGGGGCCTTTTTGGAGGCGGCGGCCCCAGGCTTGGGAGCTTCCGCGGCGGGCGCGGGCTCCGGAGCCGGGGTCACCGTTTCCCCCACTTCGAAGGAGACTTCTTCCTCAATCTCCTCGCCCTCTTCTCCTAAACTCTCTTCCGTTTCTTCCTTGTAATCGGAGGAGAGTTCTTCCCCGAAATCCTCCAGCTCATCCCCATGTTCATTCTCATCATCTAAGGCCATGCAACCCTCCTCCTATCGTCGTGTGTTCAGCCATGTCAGTTCGCTACATTCGACTGCGGCTCCCCACCGAGCCACAAAAAAACTGGTGGTTGGGCAGATGTATACCAGCCGAATCATCCTGTCAAGAGCAATTGCGGAAGTTTTGTTGGGGGGCCTAGTGAACGGTCAGCGCCGCCGCGGGAGTAGTGGGGTTACCGGACGCCGCGGCCTTCTTTTGCGCGGTAGTGGTTCGGGCGGGCGGGTGCTTGGATTTTGCCGCCAGTCGCGAGTGGGAAGTCCGGGAAGTGGTCGTGGCTGGCGCTTCCACGTAAAGGTGCAAGGTTCTGCCCGGGGCCAATTTCGAGGACCTCAGGCCGTTCCAGCGGCGAATCTGGTAAGCCGTCACGTTATAGCGATCGGCGATGAGATCCACGGTGTCTCCCGGGCGCACGCGGTAGTAAACAAGCCGATGGCGGACCGCTTCTCGAACCCGCACCAGGGAGGATTCATTGCCCGCCGCCATGGGAACCACCAAGTGCGCGCCCTGCTCCAGAGAAGAGCTGGCGGTCAGTTGATTCGCTTGCGCCAGGGTGACCGGCGAAATGCGAAATTGCTTGGCAATACCGGCCAGCGTTTCTCCTTCCAGCACTTTGTGCGCGCGCCACCAGATTCGCTTGTCGGGAGGAATCGAAGCGATGGTCTGCGCGTACAGGTCCTTTGTCCCCGCGGGCAAATTCAAAATAAAGTCGGGGGCGTTGCCGGGTGTCGTCCAGCGCTGCAAGCTGGGATTGAGCTTCACAAGGTCTTCCACGGGGTGGTCAATAAGCTGGGCAACCAGCCGCAAATCCGTGGGCGTGTTCACTTCAACCTTATCGACCGCCAAGGGGGGATCGGGTTGCGTGTCGAATCCGTAGGTCTTGGGGTCTTTGGCAATAAGGGCGGTGGCCAGGAAGACGGGAACATAGTTTTCGGTTTCCGCCGGCAAGGCGTGGAGCTTCCGCAGCTCCCAGTAATCCGCATATCCGGTCTTCTCAATGGCGCGTTGCACGGTCAGGGGGCCGCTGTCGTAAGCCGCCATCGCCAGGAACCAGTCCCCAAAGGTCTGGTATAGATCTTTCAAGTGGCGGGCGGCGGCAGCGGAGGATTTGACGGGGTCTTTGCGGTCATCCACCCAACGGTCCTTCTTCAAGCCGTAGAGCGAGCCCGTGCCCAGCGAAAACTGCCAAATGCCCACACATTGCTTGTTGGAAACGGCAAAGGGATTGAAGGCGCTTTCACCCGCCGCGAGATAGATGAGGTCCTGCGGCAAACCCTGCTGGCGCAAAGCTTCGCCGATGATGTCCCCGTACTTCCCCACCCCGCGCAGGACGTTGTCCATGTAACCGCGGCCGCGGCTCTGCAAGTAAGTCATCACGCCGTCCACGTAATCATTGGAAACCAGGGGCAAATCCGAATGGACCGATTGCAATTCCTGCTGGGCGCGCTGCCGGGTGCGGGGATCGACGGGGAAGGTCAAACCGGAAAAGGATTCCAGGGGGGCGGGCTCATAGTTATGTAGACTCAGAGCATTGCCGCCCTCCAGTGACGCGGCCTCCACCGAATAGACATCTTCCACAATTTTGTCGAACTCGGAACTTAACCGCTCATCGTCCTGGATATCCAGGCCCGATTCCAGCAGGGTGGCCACCGCCTGGTCAAACTCCTGCTTGGACTTTTCCAGATTCCCTGCCCGGAAATCGCTCATGCCGCTCAAGTAAAGCGCATCCACTTGCTGCACCAGCAGATCGGTGGCATCCGGGAGGGAAGCGATCTCGGGGGGAAGAATGCTCTCGGGGGTCTTAAGGGGCAGAGTCTGCGGAGGCGGGGGCGGAGCGGGCGCCTGCACGACCGTTCTGTGCTTTTCTGTCGTCGCGCAGCCAGTCAGCAGAACCACCGCGCCGAGAAGACAGATCCGCCATCGCTTGGTCAAAACCCACCCCTCCGTGAACCCGAAGATTGTGGGCCCTTGCCCACTCCCCGCGCCAGCGGAGAACACACCTGGATTTTACTTACGCATAGATTGCTGGGTCAACCTGAAAGTGGGTAGGCCCTTCGTGGTGAGGGCTTTTTCTATTAGTTACAGGTGGCTTGAACCACTGTCCCGGCATTAGTAGTTTGACTTTGAGGGTTTAGCGGAGTAAGAATCCAGACGCAGAAAGATGGGAAACTGCCGAGTTCGGAGTGTCTCATGGGATCACAGAAAGCTTCCTCGATTGGCCTCCTAAAGGTTGGACTCTGCTTCTTATTGCTGTGGATAGGATGGGCGTCCAGGATCGCGTGGGCGCAGTCCGCCGACGTGTGTGGTCCCGCGCCGGCCGTCAAGGCGGCTCTCGACCAGTTGCCCGAACAAACCCCGGCGCTGACTGACCCGCAGTTCCACGAACGATACACCGCCGCCCTTCAAGCCTTGCTGCACCAGTATCCCGATGACGTCTTCGTCCAGCGGGCGTACATCAACTCGATGGGTAGCTGGGACGACAGGCCCAAGGTGATTGCCGAATACAGGGCGCGCTACGAACGGAACCCCGGCGACCCGCAGTTGGCCTACCTTTACGGCTTGACGCTGGTAGGGCGCCAGTCGCCCGAGGCCATCAAGCTGTTCAACGCTGCTCTCAAGGAAAATCCGAGATTCGTGGTGCCGCATCTTCCGCTTGTGACCATCTACAACTCATCGGCATTCTTGAACAAGGAACGAAGCGCCGCGCACATCAGGGCCTTCCTCGACGCTTGCCCCGCCTCCCTGGATGGTTACGAGGCGCTGACCCGCATGGACGACAAGGACCTGCTGCGCCCTTATTCCACCCCTTTGCGCACCCTGGTCGCGAGCCGCAGCGATCCCGAGGCCGTGGGCGCTTACCGGACGCTCTGGGCGATCGAGTTCAAGGTGCATCCGGCGTCTGAATATGACGCGCTGCGGCGGCAGGTGGGCCAGGACCTCGATCGCCTCCGCCAGCTTAAGCTCGAGGACAAGCGCCAGTGGTACGAGGCGCTGGAAGACGGTTACAAGCTGGTGAATGATCAGAAGCAGTCCGACTGGGCGCAGGAGCAGCGCCAGACGCGTTTCCCGCGGCCCTGGGAGCTGGCTGCGATGACGAAATGGGAAAAAGACCACCACTGGCCGGGCGACGATGCGACCCCGGACGTGAAACGGGCCTTTTACAGTGATCTGTTGCAGCAGAGCGCCCAGTGGGCCAAAGAACGTCCCAACTCTATCTATATCTGGTACGACCAGTTGAATGCCATCGAGGGGCTCCACGATGTGCCCGCGGCGGACGTAAAGGCGGCGGTCAACCAGACGCTCAAGGTTGCCCTTAACAACGCCGGGCCCGACGGCCCCGCCGACCCCAATGTTTATTTCAACCTGGCCGAGGTCCTCTCCCAGAAGCATCTGGAGCCTGAGCGCGTGGTGGAGTTGGCACAGAAGGGACTCGCCAGATTGGAAATCGAGTCCAAGGAGCCGCCCTACGATCTCAGCACCAAGGAAGACCTCGACAACTTCAAGTACAACCGGGATTACACGCGCCTTCAGATGCTGGAATTTGAGGCGGACGGCTACCTGCAATTGAAGAAGGCGGACAAGGCCCAGAGCGCGCTAACGCAGATGGACGAGTGGCTCCAGGACCTCAAGTCGCAGGTGGGTGACATTCAGCGCCACAAGAAATCCTATGCCCGCCGGCTTTCGGCCTATTGGGCGCAGATGGCGCGCGAAGCGGAACTCCGCGGCCGCAAGCTCGATGCGATGGGGTTCTACGAGAATGCGCTGCTCACCCGGCTCGACGCTGAGCAGAAACCGGAGACGGGAAAGAAGGATGAACTCGCAGACGATGCGCGCCAACTCTGGGCCAGCCTCGGCGGTACGGACGAAGGCTGGCGGCTGTGGTATGGCCGCCGGGCCGACGCCCTGGCGAATCAATCCGGCTTGACGTGGGAGGATGCCAACCTACCCTTGCCTACATTTGAACTCGCGGACCTCAGCGGCAAGACTTGGAATGTGGCCTCGCTGAAAGGCAAGGTGACGTTCCTGAACTTCTGGGCGTCCTGGTGAGGGTCATGTCGCGAGGAGTTACCTCGCTTACAAAAACTCATCGACGAATACAAGAATCGCTCCGACGTTCAGTTCATCTCCTTTAACGCCGACGAGAACCCGGGGCTCGTCGCGCCCTTTATGAAAGAGCATCAGCTCGCGTTCACTGTCATTCCGGCGGGCAATTATGTGTGGCAGACCCTCAAGGTATTTGGGATCCCGTCGAATTGGATTATCGACGCAGAGGGCGTTGTCCGCCTGAAGGGCCTGGGTTACGACGCGTCGGAGAAGTGGGTAACCGGCATGAAGGACGCCATCGCGAAGGTTCAGGCCGCCGCGCCCCCTGCCAGCCCGCCCGCCAAGTGAGCGTGATGTCGGGACAACCCTGAGCGCGGGTCTGGCGCCTCGGCGCAAGGTGCGGCGCGATGGGCAAAACCTGATCTACACACCCGCTGACCTCACCAGCAAATTACTATGGGGTGGGCAGCACGCGGAACGAGCGCCGCATCGAGCGCGCTTTGGCGCGAGGTTAGCTTCGGCAAAATGTGGATTGTGCCGGAGGCTGGTAAGCCACTTTGAGATGTGGGGTTTCCAGGCGCTGGTGGTTTTGCACTTTCGATGTCAGGCAGCTTTCCAGAATGCCGCTGACCAGAAGAGTGCGTTCGATCGGGTACGGCGCCACGCGGGTTTGAAACATCTGTTCGATTCCGTGCACCAAGCATGCCGAATAGGTCACGTTGGGGTTGGGGGTTAGGAGGAACTGCGTCGCCTGGATTGCTGACACCCCTTTCAAGCGCGCGGCAAAGTTGAAATCCTTCAAGGCGCCGTCGAGCATCAGCAGGGTGGCTTTCAGGCCATCGCGGTATTCGATGAAGTAAGCGGCGGGATTGGCAACAAGTTTCGGCAACTGGCCCGATGACACCAGATCCTCAGGCCGGGACTCCGTCTCGCCCGTGCCCAAAGGCGTGTCGCTGCGAGAGAGCGCGGAGATCAGCAGATCCTTCGACCAGCGGCCTTCCTCGCCCGCCTTCCACACCGCGTCGCCCTCGATCAGTTGCACGGCTTTGACACCCGCCTCACCGCGCCCGCGCCTTTCCACCATGCATTGCAGGCCTTCGAGCGCGTGAAAATCCATCGGATCGGACCCGCCTTCGCCGACCATCAACGCCTCCTCGATCTCGCATCCGAGGGGCAGTTCGAGCGCGGGTAAACGAAAAGTGACGGGGAGAGATGAACCGCCGAGCATGGGAAAACGCAGGCGGCGCGAGGTCTCCACCATGCTCTGCGCTTTGGTGAAACTATAGGAAAGGTGCTTGTCATTGTAGACCGGCACGGACCGGCCGCTGCGCCTGAACACCTCCGCGCACTGCTGGAAAAACTCGTACCGCGGATATAGGATCTGGCCCTTTTCGTTGCGAGGGTAGTCACCATGCTCAGCGACGATCAGGACCGCGTCGACCGCCAAGTCCTTGCCCCCACAGCAAAGAGTCTCGGCGATGGTGGGATAAACCTGGAAGCCGAATTCACGGGCCCGCTCGCCGCTCTGGTCGCCATCGGGTTTCTGGTCCACGTAAAGCGAGACCACCTTGATGTCAGGTTTGTGCCAGGCGCCGGCGTAGGGATAGCCGACGAGAAATCGATCGCCGATATGCTGCGCGTGTGAGAGATACTTGTAAATGGTAGCGATGATGGCAAGGCGCTGGGGCGGGGCGTCAGCGCCGCTCAGCAGAAGCCCGGCGGCCGCAGCACCCGTCTGAAGGAATTCCCGTCGAGTCAGCATCGGTTAAGCCCTCTCAAACGTCGATTCGTGGGTCGGCTGATAGGTCATTGCCAGGTGCGGCGTCTCGTAGCGCTCCTGCTGGCGAAACAAGCTCTCGATCCCTGCGGCCACCAGTCCAGTGGTGAGCAGCGTGCGCTCGACGGGATAGGTGGGCTTGCCCGTTAGAAACATCTTTTCCATGTTGTTCACCAGCGGACTAAAAAAGTCGGCCAGCGTCGTGCGCCCGTCGGGCATGGGCAGATACATTTGCGTCGAGAAGGGTTCGCCCCGGCCTTCCACGTCGGCGGCAAAGTTGAAGTCCTTCACCAACGGCGCGTAAACGTTTGAACTCGAGCGATGGTGCTCCACATCGGCGGCGAAATTGAAGTCCTTCACCAGCCCGTTCAACAGAATCATGGTGCAGATCAGGCCGTCTCGGTGCTCGTAATGGTAAGCAATGGGGTCATTAACCAAGCGCCGCATGTCGTCATCGGTTGGGAAGACGTCGTTGAAACCCTCGCGCGCGGGAGTGAGCGTGTGGCTGCGGCACAAAGCTGCCTCCATCAAGCGGCGCGACCAGCGGCCCTCGCGCAGGGCATCCCAAAACTTTTCGCCCCGATATGCCTGGAGCCATTTCACTCCCGTTTCTCCGCCCGCCCGCCGCTCCACCATGCATTGGAGGGTTTCGAGAGCGTGGAAATCATAGCTGTCCACGCCGCCGTAGCCCACGCACAGCGCTTCGCGGATGCGCGACCCCAGCGGCATTTCCAGCGAGGGAATCCGCCATGTCACCGGCAGGCTTGATCCCGCCATGTAAGCGAAACCCATTTCGCGCGAGGTGTCGACCATCTGCTTCGCCCAGTCCCAGTTCCACGACAGATGCTTGTCATTAAACATCGGGACCGACCGTTGACTATCTTTGAACACCTGGATGATCTGCTGGAAGAACTCCCAGCGGGGGTATTGGGTCTGACCCTTCTCATTGCGCGGGTAGGCGCCGTGTTCGCCGACCACGACCACGCCATCCACCGCCAGCTTGCTGCCTCCCAGCGTCAGCGCTTCCGCGATGGTGGGATAAATCCGCATTGACGGAAATTGTTCGGCGCGGCTGCGGCTGAGATCACCTTTCCCCACTTGGTCGACATAGAGCGCGACCAAGTCCATCGGTGGGCGGTAGTGCGCGCCCATCCATCCATAACCGTAAAGGAAGCGGTCCACGATGTGCTGAGCATGCGAGTATTTGAAATAGGTGGTGACAACGGCAGCGAGCTTGGGGCGATCAATGCTCATGAGTTGAGGCCGATTCCCGGACTTTCCCTACACATCTACCGGCCGGGTAGTAATCTAACGCCTGGCGGCATTGATTAGCAATGCTCTTAGAGGGATTATTCCCAGGTGCGCAGGTTTCAGGCTTGGAGACAAGGAGGATTCCATGGGCATTTCGGCCAAAAGTTTATTCATAGGTTTTGGGGCTGGGGCAGCGTTGACGCTACTCGTGCTGGATCTCTGGGGCAGGCACTATGCGAATGAATATTTCGGAAGCGCGCGGCCACGCCTGCTTCAGCCTTACCTCCAGCAACGCTTGGACGACATCGCGAAAATGAATATACAGGGTTCTGGGAGCCTCCCGGAGCCGCCCTGGCTGCCCGGCCTCAGTAGCACGCCTCACGATGGCTGGCAGTTGAAGAGCCTGTCCGGAAAGGCCGTGACGCTTGGTGATTTCAAAGGAAAAGTGGTGTTTCTGGACATCTGGGCGACGCACTGCGGCCCCTGCCTGGCAGAACTGCCCAACATCAAGCGGTTGGCCGACTCCCTCAAAAACGAAAACGTTGCCTTCCTCCTACCTACCCGGGACGACGAGGCGCACGTTCGGGCATTCCTCCACAAAAACCCCATCGATTTGCCCATCTACCTCGCGAGCGAAAGCGCTCCGGATATGCCCGGCACTGCCATCCCTGCTACCTACATCCTGGACCGGCAGGGCGTGATCGTCTTTCAGGTAATCGGAGGGGTGAATTGGGACACCGATAACGTGCGCGCCTTTTTGCGCAACCTCGAGAATCAGTAGCGTTTGGTAACGAATTTCTCTTGCAGAACCCAAGAAGGGTGCGACCCTAGTTCACGCCTGAGAGTCACTGTCTTGGCGGCACAGGCTCGGTGGGAAGCCGGCGATCCGTCGCCAATACCGGACAGCGCCCGAAGGTAATTATCCTCCGGCAAAGCCGGGGGATTTCCCAACGGAGTAGAAAGCACTCGCAATAGCTACATTCTCCGAGTAAACTGGGCAGGACATTGCAATCACAGGGCGAGCTATGAACGCGAATTCAAGCAACGATGTTAACCGGCGCAGATTTCTACTCACCGGCTTGCGAGGTGCGGGCGGGGCGTGGGCTGCTCTCCACTGGCCCGCCATCGTGGCGGCCGCGCAACACGCCGCGCACATGCGCCAAGCCGTGCCCCCGGCCAAGTTGGAAGTGCTGACGGCAGAACAGGCCGCCGAAATCGAGGCTGTCGCCGGCCGCATCATTCCGACTGATGACACGCCGGGCGCGCGCGAGGCCGGGGTGATTTACTTCATCGACCGCGCCCTGGCCACTTTTGCCGCCGACGACCACGATGATTACGAAAAGGGGCTGCCGGTCTTGCAGGCTAAGACGCGGGAGATGTTCCCCAACGCGCAGAAATTCTCCCAGGCCACTCCCGAGCAGCAGGATGCGGTGCTGAAAGCGTTGGAGGGGCAGCCGATCTTCGAGCTGATTCTCACGCACACCGTCATGGGCTTTCTCGCCGACCCCGCGCGCGGCGGCAATCGCGGCGAAGTGGGATGGAAACTGATCGGGTTCGATGACAGCCCCGCTTTTGCTCCGCCCTTTGGCTATTACGACCGCGACTACCCCGGCTGGCAACGGGAAAAGGAGAAGTGAGGCGAGCTTGATGAGTGTTCCATTATGAATGCTCAAGCAAAAAAATTCACCACAGAGTACACAAAGGACACAGGGAGATTCATGCTCTGTGACTCTCTGTGCTCTCTGTGGTGAACGGTTTTAGCGGACAATGAATCCTCAAGTCACTTACAAGCCGTCAGAAGAAGTTGACTTCGTCATCGTCGGCTCCGGCGCGGCGGGCGGAGTGCTGGCCAAGGAACTCTCCACGGCGGGCTTCAAGGTCGTGGTGTTGGAGCAAGGGCGCCTCATCCCGGCCAGCGATTTTGGACATGATGAAATCGCCCAGTCGCAGGAACATGCCCTGACTAACAATTTCCAGCGGCAGCCCCAGACCTTTCGAAAGACCCCTCAGGACAAAGCCGAAAAGCAGTTCTCGGCGATCTACGGGTGTTGCGTGGGCGGAGGCACCGTACACTTTACGGCCAACTTCTGGCGGTTCCACGAAATTGATTTTGTCGAGCGCAGCCGCCGCGGGCCGGTGGCGGGCACGG
>Ga0326728_10024250_pt1 | contig 11014 bp, 9 predicted proteins | sample MB3enrmetagenome_FD_207602 | JGI IMG/M metagenome (GOLD analysis project Ga0326728, IMG submission 207602) | Lab enriched peat soil microbial communities from McLean, Ithaca, NY, United States - MB31MN | ecosystem: Environmental > Terrestrial > Soil > Wetlands > Peat | place: USA: New York...
CCATTGATCATCGCTCAAAATCAGACGGTTCAAGGCAACCTCCACTTTGGCGCCTTGAATCAAAAACGCCTTGCCCGAACCTTTCCCCGCCACATGAATGTCAACAGGCCCTAGTCGGCGCCCCCGCGGACTTGGCGCGCGCTAAGTCTATAAATAAGGACATTTTTGGCTATGGGCCGGGCGAGGCGCTTCGCCGCCGCGCGCGAGGCTCCTTATTGCCGATTGTGATCTCGAAGAGTCCACTCAGAGCGACCCGCGGACGAGGGCGGACCCTCAACTCTGACCCTCTCCCGAGCGGAAGAGGGGGGAGCGCACGCTTCCCGCCGAGCGGCTCAGCTCGCCGCCGCGATCTTGTCGTGCGTCTTGGTCTCGAAATCACTCGCGTCGTGGCGCTCGCGCAGCTGGCTCGACGGTTCGCCGCTGGTGCGATTGACCATGCGTCCGCGCTGCACCGCAGGCCGTTCGAGCAGCGTGTCGGTCCAGCGCTGTGCGTGCTTGTAGTCCAGCAGGCATTGTCACGTTGGCGAGTTTTACTTGTCAACGGCGGGGTGGGCTCCAAGACCGCACCGAGCAGAATCGACGCTTTAGGGAACTCGATGTCGTCGCATATCCTGTCAAAATTCGCCTATTCTTGACGAGTGCGACAATGCCCTCCGAAGACCTTGCGTACGCGGTCGATGTCTACCCTCGCCATCCTTTCAGTTCCTTCGTGCCGACGCACCGCGCAGGATCGTTCTCAATGCTCTCATCCCTTGACTGCGCCGGCCGTGAGGCCCGCGACGATGTATCTCTGCGCCATCAGGAACATCAGGATCGCCGGCAGGATGCAGGCCGAGATCGCGGATCTTGATGAACAGCGGCAGGATCGCGGTCGCGGCCGGGAACAATAGGCCGAGCAGGAGATAGCTCAGCAGGAACTCGCCGCCGAAGAATCGCAGGTGCGCGAAGGCGAACGCGGCCATCGACGACAGCGCGAGCGTGAGCGCGACGGTGAGCAGCGCGATGAGCAGCGAATTGCCGAGCACCCGCCAATAGCGCACGCTCACCAGAATGTCCCAGTAGTTCGACCATACCCAGTGTTGCGGCAGGCCGAGCAGGTTCGAGCGCAGCTCGCCGAGCTCCTTGAAACCGCCGAGCGCCGTCGCATAGATCGGAACGATCACGACGCCGGCGAGCGCGACGAGCGCGCCGAAGATCGCGATCGTCGCAAGCGGATTGAGGCGGCGACCGGATTCTTCGCGCGCGGGGGCGGCGGGCTGGGGGGTCTCAGTCATCGCGCATGAAGATCCGTTGGTAGCCGATGGCGAAGGTGACGCAGATGAAGAACAGCACCACGCCGACCGCCGAGCCGAAGCCGACCCGCATGCGCGTGATGCCGAAATAGTAGAGGAACGAGACCATCGTGTGCGTGGTGTTGAACGGGCCCCCTCCGGTCAGCGGGACGACGATGTCGAGCAGCTGCAGCGCGCCGATGACGGAAAAGAAGACCGAAAGGCGGATCATCGGGCCAAGCAGCGGCAGAGTGATATAGCGGAAGCGCTGCCACGAACTCGCGCCGTCCATCTCCGCCGCTTCGAGCAGCGACTTGTCGATGCTTTGCAGCCCGGCGATGTAGAGCATCATGTGGAACCCGAAGTATTTCCAGATGATGACGATCAGAATGGCCGTGAACGCCCGGTCCTTGCTCGCGAGCAGGAACACCGGCTGAAGACCGAGCAGTCCGGTGACCGCTCCCGCGATCCCATAGTCGCCGGCGAACGAGCCGCCTTTCCGGCCCCTGCAAAGGAGGGTCGCGCCATGGCGCCGCGCGCGTCCGAGCGCGGCTCGGCTGGGGTTGCGCAAGCACGGTCCATCGGTCGCAAGGCGCAGCCGTCATCAGGCGGTCGCGCCCGTGGCGCTCGGCTTTGTCTGTCTGTAATATGCCTGGCCGAGGGTCTATCGGCCGGCGCGGTCACGGGCTGAAAGGTCGGATTCGAGAGTTGGGAGAACCGCGGTGACATCAGTGACGATGAGCGACCTGCGCAAGAGATTCGGCGCGGTCGAAGTGATCCGGGGCGTTTCGGTCGCGATCGACGAGGGAGAATTCGTCGTGCTCGTAGGGCCGTCAGGCTGCGGCAAGTCCACCGTGCTGCGGATGCTCGCCGGCCTGGAGGACGTGACATCGGGCGAGATCCGCATCGGCGGCGCGGTCGTCAACGACGTGCCGCCGATGCACCGGAACATCGCCATGGTGTTCCAGAGTTACGCGCTCTACCCGCATATGACGGTGCGGGAGAACATGAGCTTTGCGCTGAAGCTGAAACACATGGCGCATCGCGAGATCGCGGCGAAAGTCGATCGCGCCGCCGGCGTCCTCGGCCTCGAGGCGCTGCTCGATCGCTACCCCCGGCAGCTTTCCGGCGGCCAACGGCAGCGCGTCGCCATGGGGCGCGCCATCGTGCGGGACCCGAAGGTCTTTCTCTTCGACGAACCGCTGTCCAATCTCGACGCCAAACTGCGTGTCCAGATGCGGGCCGAAATCAAGCAGCTGCATCAGCGGCTGCAGACCACAACGGTCTACGTCACCCATGACCAGATCGAGGCGATGACGATGGCCGACAAGATCGTCGTTCTGCGCGACGGCCGCGTGGAGCAGATCGGCAGCCCCCTCGACCTCTATGACCGGCCGATCAATCAGTTCGTCGCCGGCTTCATCGGCTCGCCGGGCATGAATTTCATCTCCGGTCGTATCCGCATCGATGGCGGCGCGTTTCTCGTCACGGCGAGCGGCGATCGCCTGCCTCTGCCGCCGGAGACAGCGCCCGCCTGGGACGGCCGGCCGGCCACGATCGGCATCCGGCCTGAGGATTTCGTCATCGATGGCGAAGCCGGACTTCCGGCGCAGGTCAGCGTCGTCGAACCGACGGGCGCCGAAACCCAGGTGATCGCGCGATTTGCGGGCCACGACATCGTCGGCGTTTTCCGCGAGCGCCTTGACGCCAAGCCGGGCGGCATGCTGGCCCTGACCGCCCCGGCGGCGAGAGTCCATGTCTTCGACCAGCAATCCGGACTGCGGATGATGTAGGCGGCGGCGGCGCGAACGCGCTCGGCGCGATGATCGGGGCGTCGGCGCAGCCCTGACCTCGGCGAAGTCCGAGCGGCCGCGTCACGCCTTGACCGCGCCAGCAGTGAGGCCGGCGACGATGTAGCGCTGCGCGAATAAGAACATCAGGATCGCCGGCAGGATGGTGAGGGTGATGAAGGCGAGCACGAGCTGCCACATAGTGTTGTACTGACCCTGATAGGCCATCAGGCCCAGAGTCCAGGGGTAGCGCGAGTCGGAGTTGAGGACGACGAGCGGAAGCAGGTAGCCGTTCCAACTGCCGACGAACGAAATCACGGCGACGGTCGAAATAATGGGCCCCGTGAGCGGCAGGGTGATGAACAAGAAGTAGCGGAAGTAGCCGCAGCCATCCATCATCGCCGCATCGAGAAGTTCGCTCGGCAATTGCTTGAAGGCGTTGCGCAGCAGCAGGATGCTCATCGCCAGCGAGAAAGCGACTTGCGGCAACGCCACGCCGAGATAAGAATCGAGCAGGCCAAGATCTCGGATCTTGATGAACAACGGCAGGATCCCCGTCGCGAGGGGGAACAGTAGCCCGAGCTCCAGATAGCTCAGCAAAAACTTGTCGCCGAAGAATTTCAGGTGCGCGAAGGTGAAGGCCGCCATCGACGCGAAAGCGAGCGTCAGCGCGACGGTGAGGATCGCAATGATCAGCGAATTGCCGAGCACCTGCCAGTAGCGCGCGCCCGACAGAATGCCCCAATAGTTCCGCCACACCCAGACGTGCGGCAGGCCGAGCAGGTTCGAGCGCAGCTCGCCAAGCTCCTTGAAGCCGCCGAGCGCCGTCGCCAGGATCGGCACGAGCACGATCCCCGCGATCACGACGAGCGCGCCGAAGATCGCAATCGCGGCGAGCGGATTGAGGCGGCGGCCCGACAAATCCTGCGTCGCGGCGGCCGTGGCGGCGGGCGAGGAGGTCTCAGTCATCGCGCATGAAGTTTCGTTGGTAGACGATGGCGAAAGTGACGCAGATGAAGAACAGCACCACGCCGACCGCCGAGCCGAAGCCGACGCGCATGCGCGTGATGCCGAAATAGTAGAGGAACGACACCATCGTGTGCGTGGTGTCGAACGGCCCCCCGCCGGTCAGCGGCACGACGATGTCGAAGAGCTGCAACGAGCCGACGACGGCGAAAAAGATCGAAAGGCGTATCATCGGCCCGAGCTGCGGCACGGTGATGTAGCGGAAACGCTGGAACGAACTTGCGCCGTCCACCTCTGCAGCTTCGAGCAACGACTTGTCGATGCCTTGCAGTCCGGCGACGTACAGCATCATGTAGAAGCCGAAGTATTTCCAGATGATAACGATCAGGATCGCGGTGAACGCCCAGTCCTTGTCGGCGAGCAGGTAATACGGTTGGAGGCCGAGGGCGCCGTTGATCGTTGCGACGAGGCCGTAATCGCCGTCGAACATGTAGCGCCAGATGAGCCCCGCCCCGACGTCGGCGAGCACATAGGGCAGAAAGAAGATCATCCGGAACGCCGCCGCCCCGGCGATTCGCCCGGCGACCATCATCGCCACGGCGAGCGCCAGCGGGAGCTGAATGAGAAGCGAGACGGCGATGATGATCCCGTTGTTGGCGAGCGCGCGCAAAAACGTCGCGTTGCCGATCAGGTAGCCGTAGTTCGTGAGCCCGATGAACTTCTCCGGCCGGCCGTAGCCGTCCCAGTTGTAAAAGCTGTACCACGCCGCCTCCGCCATCGGCAGGGCGACGAAGACGGTGAACAACAGCAACGCGGGCGGCAGGAAGACGAGAACGACCGCCCAGCCATTGGCGGACATTCGCCTGGCGGGTTCGACGGAGTTGGTCCCGGCGGTCGACAAATGAACGAACCTCACTTCTCGGAGCGCAGAGGCCCCGCCGCGGACACGCGGCGGGGCGACGGGAGATTTCGCTTTGCGGTTCGATCGTTACTGCTGCTCGGCGGCCTCCTGGAGTGCGGCGGCCGCCGCTTCCGGCGTCATTTGTCCGGCGACCACGGCGACCGAAATATCGTTGATGACGCGACCGACCGACGGACCGAGGTCCTGATCGAAGTAGTTCTGGTGGAAGGTCGTCGCGGCGAGATCGTCGGCGAGGCGCTTCTGCAGCGGGTCGGTGATGACCTTCGAGGCGCCCTTCACGACGGGGATGTAGGCGCCGGTGGCCGCAGCCTCCTCAGCATACTTCTCTTGGCTGAAGAACTTGAGGAAGTCGACCGTCTCGGGCGGCGCGGTCTTGGTCACGAGGAAGCCGTTGATGCCGCCGAGCGTATCCGTCGCCTTGCCCTTGCCGCCAGGCACGGTCGGGAACGACAGGATGCCGATGTCCTCCGCCGCAATGCCCTTGCCGCTGGCGGAGTTCGGCGCCTGCATGCCCAGGAACCATTGACCCATCAGGTCCATGGCCGCCTTGCCGTCGCCGAAGACGCCTGCCGACTGCGCATGCGAGGTCGAAAGATAGCCGGCCTGGAACGGGTCAAGCGCTCCGAGCTCGTGAAGCCGCTTGCCGGCGTCGACGAAAGCCGCGTTCTTGAAGCCGCCGTTCTTGCCGGCCTTCGCGTCGGGCAGGGCGGTTTCGCCGCCGACGCGCAGGACGAGATAGTCATAGAAGAAGGCCATCGGCCACTTCTCGCCCGCGCCGACGACGATCGGGGCGATCCCCGCCGCTTTCAGCTTCTTGACCGCGCCGAGAAAATCGTCCCAGGTCTTGATGTCCTCGGCCTTCACGCCGGCCTGCGCGAACAGCTTCTTGTTGTAATAGAACACCACCTCGCCCATCTCGAAGGGCACGCCGACGACCTTGCCGTCGACCTTGAAGGAATCGACTGCGGTTTGCGACATCGTGGACTCGACGTCGGCGACGCCCTTGGTGATGTCCGCGAGGAACCCGGCCTTGTCTTGCGCCTCCATGACGCCGCCGGCCCAGCTGTAGAACGCCTCGGGGCGCGAATCCGCGGACTGCAGCATGGTCGGCAGCTTGGCCTTGAACGCTTCGTTCTCCAGATACTTGAATTGGACCGTGACGCCGTTGTGGCTGGCATTGTAGTCGGCCGCGATCTTGTCCCAAAGCACTTTGGCCGGCGCGACCTCGTTCACGTGCAAGATGGTGACGTTCGTCTCGGCCAACGCCGGGACGCTCCACGCCGCGACGCACGCGGCGGCAAAAGCGAGATGACGAAACTTCATGACTCCCTCCGCAGGAAACGGCTCAGCGGTTTCCCCGCAATGCGGCCGAACGCTCTTCCGCTTCCCCCTGCTTGTCAAGCGAATCGACGACAACAACGGCCAAAAGTTAGGTCAACCCGTTGACGTCCGCCCGTGAGAATGGAAATAATTCCATCCTCTACAAGATGCCTTGGAGAGGCCGAAGTCTTGGCGCGATGAGGACCTCATGCGCCATCGTCGATCGCCTCAAGGACGGGGCGCGCCGCCGCGTCGGCGATTGGTTTCGCCGCGCAGGCGCGGCGCGGCGCGGGGCGCGTCGTCTATGGTTCGCTTGGCCGCGTCTCGGCGGCGTTCGCTGGGTCGAAGACGAGGACGATTCCGAATCGCGGCGTCCTTTAGGCGGCGCGGCGACCGCTCGCGGAGGAGCTTCCCATGACGATGATTCGCAACCCGATCCTCCCAGGCTTCAACCCCGATCCGTCGATCTGCCGCGCGGGCGACGACTATTACATCGCCACCTCCACGTTCGAGTGGTATCCGGGCGTGCAAATCCACCATTCGCGCGATCTTGTGAACTGGCGGCTCGTGCGGAGGCCGCTTGATCGCGCCTCGCAACTCGACCTGCGTGGCGACCCGGATTCCGGCGGCGTGTGGGCGCCCTGCCTTTCCTGGGCCGACGGCCGGTTCTGGCTCGTCTACACCGACGTCAAGCGGCTCGACGGCGCCTTCAAGGACGCGCACAACTACATCGTCACCGCGCCTGCGATCGAAGGGCCCTGGTCGGACCCAACTTACGTCAATTCGAGCGGCTTCGATCCCTCGCTCTTTCACGACGACGACGGACGAAAGTGGTTCCTCAACATGATCTGGGACCATCGCGACGGTTCCGGCGCGCAACGGAAACATCCGGCCTTCGCCGGCATCCTCTTGCAGGAATGGGACGCCGCCTCCGGCAAGCTTGTCGGAACGCCGAAGACGATCTTCGCCGGAAGCCCGCACGGCCTCGTCGAAGGCCCGCATGTTCATAAGCGCAACGGCTGGTACTACCTGACGACCGCCGAGGGTGGCACGGGCTACGATCACGCCGTCACCATGGCTCGCTCGCGTCGGATCGACGGGCCTTACGAGTTGCACCCGAACGTTCATCTCCTGACGTCGAAGGACACGCCGCGCGCCGCCCTCCAGCGCGCCGGACACGGGCAGATCGTCGTTACGCCCGACGGTCAGGTCTATCACACGCATCTGTGCTCACGACCACTCGCGGGCCTGAGACGCTCCCCGCTCGGACGCGAGACCGCGATCCAGAAATGCGTCTGGGACGACGACTGGCTCTATCTCGCTCAGGGCGGCCAAGTTCCCGCCGTCGACGTCCCTTCGCCTTTTCGGACCGAAGCGGAGCCGAGGCCGCGCGTTCAGCGGACCGCCTTCTCGCCGGGCGCGCTGCCGCTCGATTTCCAGTGGCTGCGGACGCCGTATCCCGATAGGATTTTGTCGCTCTCCGCGCGGCCCGGCTGGCTGCGCTTGATCGCGCGCGAATCCATCGGCTCCTGGTTCGAGCAGGCGCTGGTCGCGCGCAGGCAGGAGCATTTCGTCTACCGGGCGGAGACGGAGGTCGATTTCCGGCCGTGGAGCTTCCAGCAGGCCGCGGGACTGACGGCTTATTACAACCGCTACAAGTTCCACTTCGCGGCCGTCACCTGGCATGAGACGTTAGGACGCGCGCTGACCATCCTGAGCTGCGAGGGCGATTATCCCGAGGGTCGACTCACCTTCCCGCTCTCCTCGCCGGTCGCGCTCGGCGCGGAGGCTCCCGTACGGCTCGCTTTGTCGGTCGATCACGCCAGGCTTCAGTTCTCCTACGCTCTGGGCGGCGAATGGCGCGACGTCGGGCCGCCGCTTGACGCCTCGATCCTGTCGGACGAAGCGGGTGGCGGCGAACATCGCTCGTTCACCGGCGCTTTCGTCGGCATGGCCGCGTTCGATACGTCGGGTTCCGCGATGGACGCGGACTTCAAGTATTTCCAGTACGAAGAATGCGCGACGCCATGAACGGCGGATGTCGCCTTTGGGTCGAGGCTGTGTAAAAACGCTGTGTTGTGATAGAGTTAGGTTGGTTTCAGGAGACCGGCCGTCGGATGATTGATTGAGGGTGAAGACCGCAGGCAGTCGTTGTTATCGCCGGCGTCGCTGGACGACTAGTGACCGAAGACAATCCGGTCCGTGTCATTGAAGCCTTCATCGACGAGCTTGATCTTGGGGCGCTGGGCTTTGAGGGTGTCCAACCCGCCGCCACCGGTCGCCCGGCCTGCCACCCCTCGACAAGGCCCGCACACTTGCGCCGTCGCCAATTCGTGACCTGCTACACCGAAGGCTTCAGCCATTTCGTTGCCTCCATGACTGCTCCGGTTGCTTCCGGCTGGAGCGGTTGCCGGGTGGGCCTCGCACCCGCTGGAAAGCGCCGCCTTTCACGGCGCACACCCATCGCGGTCATTCTTTCTGGCCTAACGGAACGGCGTTGAAGGGGGGAAAGCCGCCATTCGCCTGGATAAGGCAGCGTGTCGAGGGAGAACCCGACTATGATCGCCGGAGAGGACCGCTACATGGACGGCCTGCGCCGTCGGCGCCGACGCGATACGTCAGAGGAATCCGATCGAGATGTGCACCTCACCCCTCGCGCGCCGACCTTTACCCACATTGATTCCGCGTGTTTTATCAACGCTATGACGGCGATCGCGATTTGCCGGCGGCGCTCGACAGACAGACGGACCGGCTCGTTAGATCAGCGAACCGTTGACAACGGCGGCCCCGCTTGCGTCAAAGAGATGGCAGGTCTGCGAAGGAAACACCGCCCGCACCTCGTCGCCGACTTTTTGCGCCGCGAGGCCGTCCGTCTTGGCGACAAGCTGGGGAATGCCCGGCGCTTCGAGATAGAGCATTGTCTCGCCGCCGAGATGTTCCGTGAACAGCACGCGCGACAGCACGCCTTCGTTGGCCTGAGGCGGCGCGACGACGACGACATGTTCGGGACGCACGCCGAGCATGATCGGCCCGCTGATTGGCGGCTTGCCGCGCATCTCCACCGACACGCGGGCGCCCCCGGGCAGCATGATGTCGGACCGTCCGCCTTCGCCCGCCTCTCCCATCCCCTCGATCACATTCATTTTCGGGCTGCCGATAAAGGTGGCGACGAACAGGTTGCGCGGGCGGTGGTAGAGTTCGAGCGGGCCGCCGACCTGCTCGACCCGGCCCGAGTTGAGCACCACGATTTTCTCCGCCATCGTCATCGCCTCCACCTGATCGTGGGTGACGTAGATCATCGTGGCCTTGAGATCGTTGTGAAGCTTGGAAATCTCGAGCCGCATCTGCACGCGCAATGCGGCGTCGAGGTTGGAGAGCGGCTCGTCGAAAAGAAACACTTCGGGCTCGCGCACGATGGCGCGACCAATCGCAACGCGCTGTCGCTGGCCGCCGGAGAGCTGGGCGGGCCGCCGTTTGAGCATCTCGGTCAACTGGAGCATCTGCGCCGCCTTGCGCGTGCGCGATTCGATCTCCGCCTCGGGCCGTCGCGCCATTTTGAGCCCGAAGGCGATGTTCTCCGCGACCGTCATATGAGGATAGAGCGCGTAGGACTGGAACACCATCGAAATGCCGCGCTGGGAGGGCGCAAGCCAAGTCACGTCTTGGTCGCCGATCGTGATGACGCCTTCCGTCAAGTCCTCGAGTCCGGCGATGAGGCGCAGCAGCGTCGATTTTCCGCAGCCCGAGGGGCCGACGAAGACGCGGAACTTACCGTCGGCGATGTTGAGATCGACTCGGCGGATCACCTGGACGTCGCCGAACGACTTCGTCACCTCCCGCAACGTGACCTGCGCCATCGTGGTTCTCCCTGCTCCTCTCCGCCGTCAGATCGAGAGCGCCGCTTCGCCTTCCGCCAGGCCAGTGTGAGCCGGCCGCCGGGGGCCCCTGTCCTTATTCCGCTCCGTCCGAGCGGCGCACGATGAGCGCCCGGACGCAGTTGGCGCCGAAATCAATGCCTATACCGTGCATGGCGCGCCCGAGAAAAAATTCGCCGCCGCCGCCTGCCTGCTATCGGGCCGCTTCACCCGCATTCCCCCGCCTCGGCGATCCAGACTTGCATCGAACCCGGCTCGCGATTGGCCCAAAGATGATAGGGGAGCGCGGTCAGCGGAGCCTCTCGCGTCGCAGGCGGCGCGGCGGAATAGAGCGCGCCGTCGCCGCCGGGGACGAGACGCTTTGCGCTCGCTGTCAGGGCCATGACGCCGCCGAAGAGGTCCTCGCGCCATGCCGCGTCGATCTCAGCGTCGCGCGGCAAGGCCAGCGTCTGGACCGGCGCGCCGGGATTGTCGGCCTCCTCGACGCAGTAGATGAACGGGCCCCGCCGCAGCGCGACGCGCCCGACGTCCATGCGCACGTTCGGATGCGCATAAAGGCGCTCCGGCGGCATCGCCAGACGGAGGGTCGCGACGTCGCCCTTGCTCCAGCGCCGATGGATCGTCGCATAGCCGCGTTCGCGCGTCAGAGAAATCGGCTCACCATTGACCGCCGCCGTCGCGCCCTTCGCCCAGCCCGGCACGCGCAGCTTCAAGTTGAAAGTCGACGGCGTTTCCGGATCGATCTCGATCCTGATCTCGCCGGACCAGGGATAGCCGCTTGCCTCCCGCAGCGCCACGCGGACGCTGTCGAGCGCGACCGTCGTCTCGAACCCGCCATAGAGGTGGAACGCGACGCCGTCGTCGCTCGTC
>Ga0326728_10024251_pt1 | contig 11014 bp, 16 predicted proteins | sample MB3enrmetagenome_FD_207602 | JGI IMG/M metagenome (GOLD analysis project Ga0326728, IMG submission 207602) | Lab enriched peat soil microbial communities from McLean, Ithaca, NY, United States - MB31MN | ecosystem: Environmental > Terrestrial > Soil > Wetlands > Peat | place: USA: New York...
GATTGAGATTGAGAACAGAGACAGAAGGTTATTACAGAGCGGGACGGGGACTGGGCGTAGTTGTCTTATGCTTTTAGGTATGCTTTCTTTATGATGTTAATAGCCCACTCAAAATCCTTAACACTACCTAAATTAAATTCTATGTCTCCCATACCCCAATGCCCGATTTTACTTACATCTCTAACTTTCAATTTTTCTTGTTCTGTAAGATCAGACATGTCTGAGTTTAACTTAACCCAAATTTTAAGACCAGATTTTTGACCATTGATTTGGCAAAAATTATTGCTTACCCCGTTATCTTTATTTGATTCAACCCATCCTATATAAGGTTTCGCTGGTTTTTCTTCAAAGTTCATTCCAGCTTTTTTTGCTTCTTGAAGCATATCCTGATATAACTTCTGAGTCGAATCCCACCTACCATCTTTAAATTGATGAGCAACAGTCCAGCTCTCTGGTTCTGTCTTTTTTGATTCTGGCTCCAGGTTTTCTTCATCTATTTTAACTACCATATGTTCTAAAGCTTCTTTAATCTCATCATCTCCTAGTTTGTGTCCGAGACAGTCTTTTATTAAATTATTTACCACATCAACAATTTTCTTAGGTTGGGTATGAAACAATTTTTCAATGGCAGTCTTTACATTGGAATATATAAAGATTTTTCTAGCATATAAAAGCAAGCTATCTTTTTTAATGGCCTCTTTCGAGAGCATACTAACTTCATCATCGTCGTACTTATCCGATATGTTAAAGTCAAAAAGAAGCTTGTTTTCTCTGGCACCTCTAAGTTCTATGTAATAAACTTTATAAATCTCTCCATTTGTAAGGATCAAAAACGGAACATCTGCATTTGAGCAATAGTTAAGTTTTTCTGAGATCATTTTAGGGTCGGTAAGAGGATTAGAGATTGCTTTGGCTTCAACAAAAAACTTAGCTTTAGCTGTGTTAACAGGTTTTGTATGAAAAGAATAGTCTGGCTTTCCTCCTGCCGAATCACTGTCTTCGGGAATAACCTCATCTGGATTTGAAAAATCCCAACCGAGAGTTACAAAAAAAGGCTCTATTAAATATGCTTTTGTCTGAGGTTCACTGCCATTCCTAGCTTTAAGATCAGCGATTCTTGATTTAATAATAGATACATTCATGACTATCTTCCTATCTGTTGAAGTGAATCTTTGATGTGTGCAGTCTTACCAGTCTGCTTCGAATTAGCCTTGATCCTATTATAAATGATCGGCTGATATCCAAAACGAGTCACCATATTTATCATCGTCTTGGCATAACAGTCAGGACAATTGAACTGACACAGTCCTGAAGTGGATAGATTGATAGAAGCAAGTTTGGTTTGTTCACCCGTGGTTAACATTACACAGAGTTTGCATGTGCCACATCCTCCGCCGATCCTATCGCACAGGAATACCTTCTCCGTCTCGAAGCTATCCACGAAATCCTGGAGCTGCTGGAGAGCATCTCCCGAGAGCCTATACCTGTTGTGAGTATGGGTATAATGCTCGAGCTTGCTCCAGTTCAGAAGGGACTCCCGCCCGTTCCACCGCTGCACGGTAATCACCACGGCGTAGTTGTCTTTGGCAAGCCTGATGATCAGATCGTTTATCTCAGGATGCTCAGGGATATACTTGACCCGAACGAAAGCTACAAGCTCTCGCCTGATCTGATATAACCGATCAACACACTCCTGCCGAACAAGCAGAGTAGGATTAAGAGTAACCACGATCTTATAGTTGTGCTCGTTCACCCGAAGTAACTCGGGAGTATTGATATTCGAATTGATGAAGAACACCGAATCGGGATTCGACATAGCGATCATATCCAACTGCTTGAACTCTTTCACCGTGCAGTTGAAATTATTGTTAGTCGCTACCCGAACCGTCTTTCGTTTACCGGCTATCGTCGGTACGAATCTGGCACGCATACTATTTATTCCTTTCTAATCTCCACCTAAGTACAATGTCCTCGATATCATCCAGATCCTCTCCCAATAGTAGTGGGAGCCTGTCCATGGAAGACTGAAAGAAGATATGACTGTAATCATAATCCCCTTCGGCATACCCTGTAGTCCATCCTTCAAATAATATAGGGTCGTATTCAAAAGCGAGTATCTGCTTGTAGACTATCCAGGCTCTTGGATCCTTGCTGATGATAAGATAACTGGCAAGGATCTTCAAGTCCTCCATGCTATAACTGGGCTGCTTAAGCAGCCTGTTCTTCGATATCAGATCCTTCGTCTCTTGGTTCATCGAATCCATCCTCCATGTTTAAAACGGGTGATCCAACATCCTTGACCAGCTCCCCTTCCATCTCTTCTCCAACATACAGGGTCTCATAAGCAAGCAGATGCTTGACTCTTCTGATATAGAGGAAGGTAATATTGAGACTAGGCTCACCATCGTCTCTCTTGAATCTGACCTCTTCCCTAAGCAGATCGCTTATGATTTGCTTCCTCATGATCCTCAGGGCTTCATCAAACCCTCCAACCTTTTTAACCCAGTCGAGAGTCTGATCAAGAGACCTTTGATAAGCCGCTATCTCTTCATAGTTCTCTTTATAACCCTTGAAGATCTCATCCAGATCACCCTGTTCGAACACAGTGGAGATACAATATCTGTCAAACTCAAACGTCTGATCCTCACAGGTCTGGATAAGATCGGTATGGGCAAACATGTTAACATACTTGGAGAAGTTGACCTTGAGTTCATACTCGATGATGTTCTTGAGCACGAACTTGTCTCTTCGTTCGATACACTCTTTCAAATAATAATATTTTGCTTTCTCGCCATACTGAGTTCTTACTTTGACGTCAAACTCATCCTGGTGGAAATAGATATAGATCTTCTCAGGTTCGGAGAAGTGATCTATTTCCTCATAGTCTACAGCTGCGAGATCATAAGAGGTCTCTGCTCTCGTGATTTCACTCTCGAGGCAGATCCATTTCTTGGAGTGGGTAGGCTTCTGTGCAAGAGGTCTGGCAAGATTCATGTCCACGACCTTATACAACTCGTTCTTGTCCATGTCAGTGCTTGCCGCAGTTATAATCTTGTTCGCAAGCAGAAGCCTTATGGCTTTGGCTTTCCTGCCCCCGTGATGTTCTATGTCACGGCTTCGAAACTCACAATCCATCCCATCAAGACTATACGATGCGTGCAGTGCATAGACACGCAGAGCAAGTTCGTCTAACCTGGCTTTGTCTTCCGCGTTCATTGAGACTCCTTACTTATAGATTTGATCATACGTGAATCGATTCCTGTTATCCAGGATAAACTGAAGAGCCTGCTTGTCTCCTTCATCTCCATTGATAAGGAGAGGAGCCTTGCTCACGATCTCATTGAGGCACTCCTGGATATAATCCTTGCCGATCTGCTTGCATCCACCCATGAGATTGACTTTGCCAAGGAGAGCTTTCAGTCGTTCATACTCATACGTGACCTGATCAAATGTCTTCTTATACTCCTGGACATATCCCTTCTTCCCAAAGAAGCATTTATCAGGATTTGCAAATGTCTCCGGGAACTCCATAAAGTTTCTTATTTTGATCGAGAAATTGACGCCTTCGTTTGAGCCAGGCTCATAAAGACCATTCTCTTGATCTTTCTTGAGGACTTCTATTTGATTGTCGAAGATGGCACCGAAACGTTTTTCCATATAGCCCTTGAAATCCAGTTCGCTATACTTCTTGACAAGCATCCTCAAGATAGCTTTCTCTCTTTCGAAGAGATGCTTCTTAGGAAACACAGAATAGACTAGTTTATCTTTTGCCATTTTGTAATCGAAGTCATCCAGATGCCAATAGACATAGATAGCATCTCCTGAGGCAAGATGTTGTATCTCTGTATATCCCACATCCCCGAGAGTGCCATCATATATACTGAATTTACTTGTCTCTCTGTTTTTCAGATAAGTAGTGATCTCTTCAGGCTCAGCCGGAGGATCATAGATTGTCCAATAATCCTTGGAATGATTAATAAAGGCATCCTTGAAGTCATACCAGCGAACGAAAAAACCATATTCATTCTTTTTCAAGCGATGTGACTGCATTAAGCCTATCTCTTGAAAAAGCCTTATGGTCTTCTTACGCATAGTCCCATTTCTTTCTATGTCACTCTCAGTGAGTTCATAGGGATCACTGTGATACATAAGAAGTGCACGAGCGATCTTACCAAAAACCGGGGTAAGATCTTTGGTCAGACGAGCACTGTCTTTTTCGAAGTCTTTTGTATCAGGTGCACGAGGCAGCTTAATCATTATGCCGCTCCTTTTTCGATTAGTTGTAATCTGTCACTGAACCCTTTGTCTTTTCCTTCTGCCACCTGTTGGGCAAGAGTTCTAAGTTCGGCATCCTCCTCATTCTCATCTATGTGCAGGGGGAAGTTATCCTGGAGATACTTGATGAAAGCTTTCCGAGCCTCTGCTATGAACTTGTCCCATCCACCGAATTTGTCCACAGCGTCCGTTACTGCCTTCAGCTCAGTATCACACCGGCTCAAGGTTCTTTGGTAGAATAAAACTCTCATGTGTTGCGCGGAAATTTGTATTTGCTTCCAGGTAGAAGTAGACTCAAACTTTAGATCGGGAAGAGGACACTCCAAGGTATTATCAAAGCTACCAATGTTAAGCCTACCAAGATATTTAGTCTCGATACCTAAGACAAGTTTAATAGCCCACTGGATATGCTTTCCCAGATAGAGCTGGGCATGATCATAATATACATGCTTAGATAGCTCTGATAGCTGGGCTTTAGGAAAGATGTGATAGTATGTGTGTCCGTTTGAACGACCATCCCTATCTGTACCTATTGTCTTTCTGATATCGTACTCATCGAGATGGTAAGAGATGTAGATATACTCTTCAGATTTAAAATCAGGACATGAGAAAAGCTTTTTATATCGTGTCTCTTCTGTAACCTTATCGTTCTTTTCATCTACACCAGACAGATCAAACACAGGGGCAACTTGCTGGCCTGGTGCATAATTATTGTACCAGCTCTCATCAACCGTACAGTAATATGTCTTTGGGACTTTGACAAGACGACTATGAAAGAAATTATTATTATAGGTTTCACCACCTCCCCTGTAGCTCCAGGATATTATTGCACCGGCTTCGTACTTGAGAGATTTGAAGACTGTCGAGCTTATCATCTTGTTCCCTTCGATGCATCCGCCATCACTAATCTGAAAAGGATCATGCTGAGTGGGGTCTTTATACATCCCCAACTTCATTTTGATTTTATTCTGAGCGACCTCCCCTGCAAGACGCAGGAGATATACTTCAAGAGTCTCATGTTTTGCCATTGTTATCTCCTGCGTTTAGGTTATGATGGTGTGGTACTGTGCTGCATGACTGATCCAATCAAATCGAAGCATATTTTTTCAAGCTTCTTTTCCTTTTCGTACAGGTCCCATACTTCTTGTGTCCAACCTCGGTAAGCTGAACACATCCCGTCACTAACGAGGTTGTTTATGTCTTTAATCAGCTTCTTATGATAGGCACATTTTCCTAACATTATATAAGCTTGACCTAATGTAGGGATCTCTCCTTCGGATAGATTGAATAGATTAATATCCAAAGCCAACTTAAGCTTTTTCAGTATAGCTTCCCTGTAGGAAGGGTGGAGCTTGGGAAGGAGTGTGGTGATACTTGGAAAATGGGGTTTATAGTCGGGATTGCCTGGCATTATTCCTCCTAGTTTATGAACGCGGGATCATTGAGGTGCCAGGTCTCGGCCACCTCTGCCGCCGTAGTAGGCTTTCCGTTCACCTTGCAGAGCACCTTAGTAGGTTCGCCTGCATTGATGGCATCGATAGCCATACTGCAAACCTTAACGACATCATCAAGATTCGGTGGCGGCGGATAGTGATTGAACCGTATGTGATGAGCAAGCATTACTGATCTTGGGAATGACATGGTTAGTCCTTTCGGGTTAGTCGAACTTGTAGGTCCATGCACAGGCTTCTCTAGCTTTGCTGTGCATCCCTAACTTTTTGAAGATCTGATTCAGGGCGATCAGGATACCGTCGTTCTCTCCGATAGCTTTGTAATCCTCTGCCTCGAAAGTGCAGTCATAAAGAGAATCCATCACAAAGCTGGGGACACTTGTGATATCCACGCCTTTCATTCTTGCCTTTGCAATCTTGACTCGAAGCTCAAAGGCTTTATTCTCCTGAATGTAGAGATCCAGATAGGTAGCCTCAAGAACTTCTTTCAAGGCAGACTCATTATTAGTCTTGGCCTTCTCCTGGATGAACTCTATGGCATCCTCCAACATACCCAATGCCAATTTCTTGACACCGTTAATACGCCTGTCCATTCAGAACCTCCTTGTTTGGTATCTGTTTTTCTATCCTGTCGTTTAGTCTCTTCATCCGAAAAACATCTCGTCTCTCTTCCTGCGAATGTCTCGCAGGATATATCTTGCTCTTTCTCATTAGTTGATTAATCCTTCCATGAAAGCGTTGGAGTATGCTCCTACTGATATGTGATTGTCGAGACAATCTAGCCAGAAGACTACATTGTCTTCACTGGCATTACGAGCACGACGAGCCGCCTTATCACGACCCTTGCTTGTCTTGTAGGGACCAATCAATTCAGGGTCAGTACAACCAACAACATTCACTGCATAGTAACCTGCTTTATTAATACTCATGAGACCTCCTTAAAAGAAAAGGGGACTTAATAGTCCCCTCGGTTTACGCTGCCTTACTGTAACCTGGCTTCTCTTTGATGTGGACTCGCCTGCCCCATTCAACACCCTTGGGAGGTTCACCATCATCTACCAGACACCAGATTACATCTCGGACTCCAACAGGATAGGTACAGACACCAGCACATCCATCGGTCAGCATCACCAGGGATTTATACTTGCCTTTGGATGCCAGATCCATAACAGGCTGGAAGTTAGTGCCTCCCCTGCCCTTGAACTCAAAAGTCTTCCTCTTTCTGGTAAAAGGGATAGGTCCAATCGTTATCCCGTCATCAAATACCACCAGGTCTACGGGATGCGTCTCTTGGATGTTATTGATCTCAGTCAGAAACCTTCTCAAGGAATCCTCGGAGATTGATCCAGAGCTATCTATCGCACACAGGATTTTATCTATGTGCCGTCTCTTAGTCCCTGGGAAAGGATATCCGAATCTTCGATTGGGACGCTTCATGGTAGATTCTTTTTTGGTGGTGACCAGGAACCCAAGGAACTCTCTCAAAATCCTCCACCAAGCTACCTGGCTCTTCTGAGCAGCTATGATCATCTCTTTGATCCCGCCAGTCACCTTACCCCAAGACCTATCGGACTTGGAAAGATGCTCCACTTTATTGCGGATAATCTCGTCTATGATCTCAGCCTCTGCGTCACTCCATTCCTCATGGTTGTCAACGAGCTGACCTTTACCATCGATAGAGCTGCCACCACCGTTCTTCTTGTCCTCTTGTTCCTTCTCCCAAAGCAACTGATAATATTGCTCTTTGGAGAGGAGCTTTGGAAAACCATAGGCCTCAGGAAAACAAGGCACTATAATTTCTGGGCGGGGACGCATGATGTGACCAGTCTCAGGGATCAGTTGATTGATGGCGAGATCCGCCGCGATATTATCTAGCTCGTGCATCCTTGGATCTACGGAAACTCTCACTGTGCAATGGTGAAACACCAGATGAAGAACCTCATGAACTAAAACCCACCTGGCTTCTGAGTCAGTCAGTTGGTTAAGAAACTTGCAGCTATAAGCAAGATGAACCGCTGCTCCAGCTACTCTGACTCCCATTGTTTGTACCGACTCGTTGGCTATCTTGCTCATCATGATAATGAACTCATGGATGAACGGATCGCCCAGGATCATACTCACTATGAGATATTCCCACCTCTCATCTACTGAGACATATCTCCCACTGTCTTTACTTTCGGGAGCTTCTATATTCGGCGGCATGTTTCCTCCTTTTAGTCGAATATCCTACTTAAGCAGCTTTCGCCGCTGCGGTGCCCGTAGTGGGATTTGCCAGCACCGAAACGATCCTTTTGACCACCTCAACCTTGTCATAACCGCCATACCAAGCGTGCGCGGTTTCTTTGCAATCCGCCTGGAAGTTCTTCCAGAAGGATGCAACATTCTCGTTGGGCATGATCTGGATATACTTGAGAAGATTCTTGGATTGCTTGGGATTCAGCTCCTTGATCTTCTTATCCTGAACATAGTTGACTATCATATCAGAATAAGACCCAAGCTCAATAGTTCTCTTGTCTTTCACAAGTTTCTTGAGCTTGTCTTCCACGGCCTGGCTCCACTCGTTCAGGATGGTATTCCCATTGAGGGACTCATAATCCGTCTCAACGAAGTTCCTGAAAGCCGTACCAGTGGTCGTCCCTAAATATCCCTGGGCAATCATGTTAAGCATAGCAAGGCTCTCGTCTGTCTTGGTGAGCAAGGAATATTTCGCTTTCCCAGCCTCAACCATTTTTTCCTGGTTTAGGATACACTGGGACAATTTTTCCCAAGACCTTCTCGAATACAGCTTCTCACCAGGACTAGCCTCGATGACTTCCTTGGTCGGGTCCATCAGCTTGTCATGCACCATCAAAAATTCTATGATTGCATGATGGATACGGGCATCCTTTCGTGCAAACGCAAACCATTCCTCTTTGGAAGGATTGAATTTGATCACGAAAAACCTGTCTATGAACGCCACATCCATTTCATTGACGTGATAAATGTCTCCGTCCTGATTGACGGCAGACACAACCCGCCACAGATCAGGAAGATATCTCATATTCAGCCGGTGATCCAAGACAAGCTCAAATCCTGCCTGCTGAACTTCTCTTACTGCCCTATCGATTTCATCCAGGAACAAGATACCTTCCTGGGCATATTTGATTGTGTTAGCCAGGTTCAGTTTAACCTGAAGTTCCTGGGCGTCCTCATCCCTCAGCGGGAACCAATCGGGCGGAGCAAAGAAAGTTCTGCCACCGATACAGAATGGCATACCTTTGATATCCCCCACATCGCATTGAGACAACCTCTGATCCACACACGGGATGCCAAGCCTATGAGCGGCCTCCCGAACTGCGTCTGACTTCCCGATACCATGCTTCCCTACGATCAGGACTGAATGGTTCCTGGGAAGAGTGATGAGAGTTTCTACCGTCTGCTCGAAGTTCATTCAAAACCTCCTTAAGGTTATATAAGAATATACTTTTTTAGAACGTGGAAATCAAGAACTATTTAGATAAAATCAGCGATACTGTATTGTTCTCCGTCCAATCTTCTAATCACAACGTCTTTCCATCGTGCCTGTCCTCTCTTGTCGTCAGAAGCGATGGTGAGAGGTAGAAAAGTCACAGGACATAAACTGGCTATGAAAGTCCTAAGAGATGCACATCTTTGCCAAAGGCTCCATAACTGTTTGTTAGTCAAGAAGACTATTTTGGCAAGTGCTTCCTCCTTGCTTCCTGTTTTTATGCCCAGTAAGTTTTCCATGTATCGCACGATAGGAGGTTGGGATATGGCGGCATGGACTATACCTTTGCCGTCTATCAAGATCCCGTCCTTATATTCGTAGTCGATACCATTTCTGGACAAGGTAGGTCCGAACTGACCGTTGTATACCTGACACGTATCTTCAAGATAAGTATTGATACGTTCTTTGGTGGTTGAAATCCACCATCCATTGGTATTAATTACGATATCACCATTAGGATAGAACGTGATAATGTTCGTATACCAATGTCGGACGACTATAGCTTTAGAATATTCAAGCCTCTCAAGAAAAGTATTCCTGCATAGTTCTAGGAAGTCGCTACTCCCTAGCTTGGCGTTTGCTTTGGCATAGTTGAGAGGCTCTTGGAGATATTTACCTATTCTTCTGCTCATCTTTAATCCTTCCTTAGAACAGGAACTTGAACTCAGGCGAACCGTTGATCATAACATCTTGGAAGTCCTCTATGGCTGAATCGAAGTCTTCGACAAGTCTTTCCACACGCATCCAATGGTTCTTACCACCAGTATAATCCTTTCGGTTAGCAACTCTGCGATACATGATGTCTCCAAACTCGCGGGAGATTGCTCCTTGCGAAAATTGGATATAGATAGCGTCACCATGGAGGGTCACCTCACCGCTTACTGCTATCCCGCCCAAGTTGCTGCGGATTTCGTAGTTGTCTTTGGTCAGCTTCAGAGCTTCTGCTATGTCTCTGCAAACCGCCCGAGCTCTCCGATGGAATACTTTCTTTGCGGTGTCGTTGTAGGACAAGTTGTGGGAAAGGATCTCAGCTAATTTCCGAGCATTGGTAGTTTTTTCCATGATTATTCCTCCGCTTCCATTTTGTGTAGGACCCAATCAACATACCCTAATAGTGTATCTCCATTAGTTACCTCATATTTCCAATCTTCCCTAGAATACTCTTCATCACAAAAACCATCGTTTACATTATTGATTCGTTCTTCTTTGGTCATGGTTACTCCTTATCGTGAACGTTCGAAACGTTTTTGAAGAACTTCTACTGCAGACTCGTTAGTCACATTGATTAACAAGGGAAGATCATCCAACGTACACCTCAGAGCCGTGAAGTACGCAATGGTTTCCTCTCCCTCGTCCTTTTTAAGGCAGTATTTACCGCCAAGAACTGCATACTTCTGATGTTATCCTGAATCTCTTTTAAACTGCAATAGTTAGATTCGACATCGTGCATTGACTCAGGGACACCAAGGATAGCACCTACAGCTTTGTAGTGCTGGTAGTTCTCTTCTATGCTCGGATGATCTGAGCCGAAGAAAGATACCAATCGTTTCTCATATCTTGATTTCCACCAACCAGACCTAGCAACCATATTAAGGCAAAAAGCGAGATAGTGAGGATATCCTGTAAAGCTTAATGGTCTGACCATAAACGGATCATCAGCAACAAAATAAAGATGATACCTATCCATTAAACCCTTGGACATCTCTTCTATGAGAGGTCTATCCTTTTCGATTCGTTTACGCCAAACAGGGATGGTTTCATCATATATCTTTACATTTTG
>Ga0326728_10024252_pt1 | contig 11014 bp, 6 predicted proteins | sample MB3enrmetagenome_FD_207602 | JGI IMG/M metagenome (GOLD analysis project Ga0326728, IMG submission 207602) | Lab enriched peat soil microbial communities from McLean, Ithaca, NY, United States - MB31MN | ecosystem: Environmental > Terrestrial > Soil > Wetlands > Peat | place: USA: New York...
CGCGCCGGACAGCAGTCTCTACGCAGACGGTACGCGCGCCATCAACGAAGGGCGGTGGTCCGATGCGGAAGCGATCTTCACCAAGGTAGCCAGCCAGCACGGCGAGCACGCGGACGGCGCCCTCTACTGGAAAGCCTACGCGGCGAACAAGCAGGAGCAGGCGACCCGGGCGCTGGACACCTGTGCCGAGCTGCGCCGCGACTTTCCCGCCAGCAGTTGGATTCATGAGTGCGGCGCGCTGGAGATTGAGATTCACGCCCGGAGCGGAAAGCCCCTCCAGCCCAACGCCAGCCAGGACGACGACCTGAAACTGCTGGCGCTGAACTCGCTGCTGCGCCGGGACGAACCGCGCGCCCTGGCTGAGATTCAGGAGATTCTGAATGGCGATTCCAGCGAGAAGCTCAAGAAGGAAGCGCTCTTTATCCTCGGCGATCACTATTCCAGCGCGACCTATGCGCAGATTGTTCGCCTCAGCTATGTAGAAGGAGACGTGCGCATCGCGCGGGGCGAGCGGAACGAAAAGCTCACCGGCGCAACCTGGGAGAAGGCCGTTGCCGGGATTCCACTGGAAACCGGCTTCAGCCTGGCGACAGGCGCGGGGCGGGCGGAGATCGAGTTTGAGGACGCTTCGACGCTCTATCTCGGAGAGAACTCGGTTCTCACCTTCAACGATCTGCGCACCACGGCCGGAGTGCCTTACACCGACCTCGCGCTGCTTACAGGTACTGCGACCCTTCATGCCCGCCCGTACATGGCCGGCGAATTGTTCATACTGAAGACTCCTTCGGATGAACTTATCACGAGGTTTCCTGGCCAAAGCTATTTGCGGGTCAACAGCTATCTCGATGCAACCGCGGTTACTCCGCAGGATGGACCATTCCTCCGCCTCTCCCGAATGGGGCCGCAAGCGGTCATGAGCGGTCAGACGGGGTACTTTCGCGAGGGCAGCCGCGTCGATTCCGCGGGACCGGGCGATCCGAGTGTATTTGCCGGCTGGGACAAATGGGTCGAGAACCGCGTTGCCCAGCGATTGGCGGCCAATGCCGAGGTGATGCAAGCCTCGGGACTGACTGCGCCGATCCCCGGCTTGGCGGAGATGAAGGGGCAGGGGAGATTCTTCGAGTGCCCGCCCTATGGAACCTGCTGGGAGCCTTCAACGGCCGACGGCCGCCAACTGGCGGAGAACAAATCCTCGGAATCTCAACCGGCTGTGGCTGAAACGTCCAAGCCGCTCGTCCAGACAGAGCCGGCTGGCCCGCGCGCTGGCGCTCCGGTTGGGGAAACAGACCTGGAAGCCTTCTTTCCTTGCCTTCCGGCAGTCATTCGTTACCGGACCGAGATCGATCCGGTCACCGGCAGGCAGAGGGTGATCGCCTCGCCATATGACACCAGCGGGCTCCCCTACGCCTGGGCTGTTTGTCACGCGGGAAGCTGGATACACCAGCGGAATCATTATGTCTGGGTTGTGGGTCACAAGAGACACCACATCGAGCCGGTGCGCTGGGTCAAGAGCGGCCACACCGTGGCCTTTGTCCCCATCCATCCCTACGACGTAAAGGGCCGGCCGGCAATCAACCGCAAGGAAGAAGTCCTGGCGGTGAGCAACAAGAACGGCTTGTCGGTCGAGCGGGTCAAGTTCGATGCAGACCGCCCGATCGAGTTCCTCAAGTCGCCTCCGAGAGAGTACCGCAATCCGTTTTTGCCCCCACTTTCCCGGGCGACCGATCCGCATCTTGAAGCTCACCAGGTGAAGGATTCGCTAGGGAGCAAAGGGACCATGGTCAAAGCGGCGGGCGTCCCGCTTAGCTTCGATCCCAAGTCGCAGAGCTTCATGATGGCCAAGCAGGTCATGCGGGGAGACAAGAGCGTGACCGTCTCGGCTCCGATCACCAACCGCGGCGGCAATCTTCAGTCGCGGGCCGGCAGCTTTAGCGGGGGAGGCAGCTTTCGCGGTGGTGGAGGAAGCAGCTCGGGCGGCGGCGGTTCGCGCAGTGGTGGGGGAAGCAGCAGTTCGGGCGGCGGTGGTGGTGGCGGCTCGCACGGCGGTGGAGGGGGTGGGGGTTCGACTTCCAGTGCTGGCGGTTCCAGCAGCTCAACCACTGTCAGTGCGGGCAGCTCGAGTGCCGGTAGCTCCGGCGGCGGCCATCACTGAAAGCAGTCTTGCCTAACTGAAAAGGGCCGCTCCGCAAAAGCGAAACGGCCCGTCTTTCTCTGAATGTTGAAGCCGGGGTTACTTGGCGGCGACCAGCGGCTGGGTTGTGAGCGTGCCGTCGGCGTAGCCCTTGGCGATCTCGGCGATGGAAATGGGCGCATAGTCGCCGGCGTGGCCGGCCTGGCCGAACTGAGTCATGCGCAGCGCAACCACCTTCTGCATGGCCTCGCGGGCGGGCTTCATGTAGTCGCGGGGATCGAACTTCTCCGGCTGCGTCCACAGCACCTTACGGATGGCGCCGGTCATGGCCAGGCGGTTGTCGGTGTCCACGTTGATCTTGCGCACCCCGTTGCGGATGCCGAGCTGAATCTCCTCGACCGGCACGCCCCAGGTCTCCTTGAGCTTGCCGCCGTACTGGTTGACGATGTCCTGCAGATCCTTGGGCACCGAAGAGCTGCCGTGCATGACCAGGTGGGTGTTGGGCAGGCGCTTGTGAATGGCGATCAGCACATCCATCTTGAGCACCGAGCCGTCGGGCTTCTTGGAAAACTTGTAAGCGCCGTGGCTGGTCCCGATAGCGATGGCCAGGGCGTCAACGCCGGTAAGCTCGGCGAACTCGACCGCCTGGTCGGGGTCGGTGACGTGCTCCAGACCGCTGCCGCCTGCTCCGTGGCCGTCTTCGATGCCGCCCAGCACGCCGATCTCGCCCTCGACCGTAACGCCGCGCGCATGAGCGAAATCGACCACCTTCTTGGTCACTGCAACATTCTCTTCAAAGCTCGACGGGGTCTTGCCGTCTTCCTTGAGCGAGCCGTCCATCATCACGCTGGTATATCCCAGCTCGATGGCGCTCTTGCAGGTTTCGAAGCTGTTGCCGTGGTCCTGGTGCATGGCGATGGGAATCTCGGGATAAAGCTCGCTGGCCGCCAGGATGAGGTGGAAGAGGAAGCGGTCCTGCGCAAAGGCGCGCGCGCCGCGGCTGGCCTGGATGACGACCGGCGAGTTGGTTTCCTTGGCCGCCGCCATAATGGCCTGAATCTGTTCCATATCGTTGACGTTGAATGCGCCGACGCCGTAACCGCCCTTGGCGGCCTCGTCGAGGAGTTGCCGCATGGAGACTAGAGGCATAGAAGATTCTCCTATACGCCGGTTATGCCGGCGAAGTTGGATGGCTCCGGCCGCCTGTGCGCTCGCGCCCTTGCGGGCGGGAAGTCAGCCTGTCGGGCGGCGGAGTCTGCAATCGTCCTTATGGTAGCAGAGACGCACAAGAGAAAAGTGTGCCAGGAGGCACACGGGGGCAACTGAGTTCCGGAATGGGCGCGTGCAGACTGGGCCGGGATGCCCGATCGGTTTTCATGCGACTCCGCGCAAGAGCAGGCCCAGCCCGGCGCCGGCCAGGAGAAGCCAGGTGGCATTGATGCGAAAGCGCACCAGCAGGGCCAGGCTTGCCAGACCCAGCGCCCAGGTCCAGGGGTCCACCAAAGCGGCGCGGCCCAGCGCCACGGCCACGAAGGCCATCAGCGAAACGGCGGCGGCGTTTACGCCATCCAGGAAGCCAGCGGCTAGCTTTGATTTGCGGATGTGAACCGCGAGCGCTCCCACCAGGCCCGCCATCAGGAACGAAGGCAGAAAGATGGCCGCGGTGGCAATGGCCGCGCCGGCCCAGCCGCGCAACAGGTAGCCCAGGAATGTGGCTGTGGCAAAGACCGGGCCGGGCGTGACTTGGCCCGCGGTGACAGCGTCAAGCAACTGCGGGCCGGTGACCCAGTGCAGGCGGTCCACCAGATCGGCCTTGAAGAATGCCAGCAGCACGTAGCCCGACCCAAAGACCACCACACCCATCTTGAGAAAGACGAGGAGGATAGGGAGCAACCCAACTGCTCCAATTGTCGCCCCGCCGCCGAGCGCCGCACCGCCTGCTGCCGGGCCAGATCCCATGACCTTGACGGCAGACGGCAGACCGGCGAGGCCCGCAGCCCCTGCCGGACGCGATCGGGTCCAGGCCAGGAGCAGCGCAAAGCCGCCGGAGATCAGCAGAACCGCAATAGGCGGGGCGCCTGCAAGCACCGCGGCGAAGCACGCCAGCCCAGCCAGCGCAAGCGGCCAGCGGCGAAAGGCCATCCGGCCCAGATTCCACACGGCCTGGACGATTATGGCTACCATCACAGGCTTGGCCCCGTAGAGCAGCCCCCGCGCCTGGGGCAGGCTGCCGTAACGGACGTAGGCCCAGGCAAGGGCCAGCGTGGACAACGTGGACGGCAGGATGAAGCAAGTCCCCGCGATGGCAAGGCCCATCCAGCCCGCGCGGCGGTATCCCAGCGCCATGGCCACCTGGGTAGAACTGGGACCGGGCAACAAGTTGCAGGCGCCTACCAGATCGAGGAATTCGGACTGGCTCATCCAACCGCGGCGCTCGACGGCCTCGCGCTCCATCAGCCCGATGTGCGCCGCCGGCCCACCGAAGGCCGTCAGGCCCAGGCGAAGAAAGAGCCGGGCAATTGCGCCGAGTTCACCGAGGCCATGGAGCGAGGATTCACCGGTATGTGCGCCCATCTTCGAAAGCCCTTTGGCTACAGCCCCTTGAATCAATAGCCGCTCTCCGCCCAGCATCCCAGCCGATGTTCAGGGACAGCACGAGCGACCCAGCTTCGTCACTGGCTGTTCAGCAGTTTCTCAATCTGCCCCGCAAGGGCCTTTGGCTTGGTCGAGGAAGCGTAGCGGCCGACAGCTCTACCCTTCCGGTCAACAAGGAATTTGGTGAAGTTCCACTGGATGCCGCCCCCGAAGAGGAAGCTGAGGGCTCCGGGCTGGCTGCGTTTGAGGAAGACATAAAGAGGGTGGGCCTGGAGGCCGTTGACGTCGATTTTGGAAAAGAGCGGGAAGCTGACGCCATAGTTCTTCTGGCAGAAGGCGCCTATTTCGGCTTCCGTTCCCGGCTCCTGGGCGCCAAACTGGTTTGAAGGGAAGCCCAGCACCGTGAAGCCGCGGTCTTTGAAGCCGCGGTAGAGTTCTTCGAGGCCGGCCAACTGCGGGGTGAAGCCACATTGACTGGCGGTATTCACAATCAGCAGAACCCGGCCCTCGAACTCGGCCAGGTTCTGGACCGTTCCGTCCAACAGCGGGGCCGAAAACCGATAAACCGTTTCCTCCAACTCGTCGATCATGAGAAAACCTCTCCGTGGCGAGGATGCCAAGTGGCGTTGGTCTGCGTCTAAGAGGATGCCGCGAGAAGGGGCGGGGATGCAAAGGCGCCCCGACCCGCCGGAGTCCGGTAGACTGTGTGGTAGGTTCCAAATCGTCCCAGGGGTCCCCAGCGGCAAGACTTTTTGGGTGGGATGGCAATGGGGGCGAGCCCGAGTCCGCAAGGGCCGGGAGTGGACGTATTTTTTGGGAACGATACGATTTCCGAGCCAATTGGCATCCCGGCGGTTTGAGCGGGGTGGCCGCGGTCCAATATAATCGATCTTTCCTCGATTCAGGATCAGATTCTCAGCATTGAGGGTGTCGATATTCTTCCCGTGAAGCCGAACTTGATGGCGAACTATGGACCGCACCAGTACTTTCGCTCGCCGCATGGCTCCAGCCCGGTGAAGACAGAGCGCGGCTGTATAGCCCGCGCCAAGCGCAGCGCGGGCCGCCTGACAGGCATGATGTTGTTGCTGGCGCTGGCCGCTGGCGCGGCCCTGGCACAGCAGCCGCAGACCATCGATTCGATTCGCGTGATCGGCAACCGGCGCATCCCCAAGGAGACCGTGCTGGCACGGCTGTTTACCCATCCTGGCGACACCTATGACCCGATTTCGATCGAGCGCGACTTCAACTCGCTGTGGAACACCGGGTATTTCGAGAATCTGCGCATCGAGCGCGAAGACTCGGAGAAGGGCATTATCCTGGACATCTTCGTCAAGGAAAAGCCCACCATCCGAGAGATCAACTACAAGGGCCTGAACGCCGTCTCGCAGTCGGACGTGCTGGACCGGTTCAAGAAGGAAAAAGTTGGGCTCTCGGTGGAGAGCCAGTACGACGCGGCCAAGATCTTGCGCGCTACCACTGTGCTGAAGGAGATTCTGTCCGAGCATGGGCACCAATTCGCGATCATCAAGCTGGACATCAAGGACATTCCTCCGGCCTCGGTGCAGGTGAACTTCAACATCAAGGAAGGCCCCACGGTGAAGGTGGGCGAGATCAAGTTCACCGGCAACCAGCACCTGAGCGGATTGGCCCTGCGCCGCTCGATGAAGAACCTGAAGCCGATCGGCATTCCCTACTCGATCATCTTCGAGAATCTCTTTGCGCAGACCTTCGATGCCTCGAAGCTGGAGGAAGACACGGAGCGGGTGCGCCGGGCCTATCAGGACAAGGGCTACTACAACGCCGCGGTCGAGGAGCCGAAGACGCAGATCCGGGACGAGGGGGGCCTGAACTGGTTCACCTTCCGGCCGAGGAAGGGCAAGCGCATCGATATCCAGATGCCGATAGAAGAAGGCGCGCGCTACCGGCTGGGCACGATTACCTTCACGGGCAACAAGGCAGTGGCCAACATGAAGGCCCTGCGCTCCACCTTCGCCATCAAGGACGGCGACTGGTTCAACGCCACGGCGTTGGGCAAGGGTCTGGAGAATCTGAAGAAAGCTTACGGACAGATGGGCTACATCAACTTCGGCGCCATTCCCAAGCCCGTATTTGACGAGCAAAAGAAGACAGTTTCTCTAGTCGTCGACATCGACGAGGGCAAGCCGTTCCATGTTTCCCGCATCGAGTTCCAGGGCAACACCATCACGCGCGACCGGGTCATCCGCCGCGAGTTGATGCTGGATGAGGGCAGCGTGTACAACTCCCAGTTGTGGGAGTACAGCCTGCTGCGCCTGAATCAGCTGGAGTACTTCGAGCCGCTCAAGGTGGATCAGGATTCCGAGGCCCACCAGGACGCCGAGGCGGGCACCGTGGACCTGCTGCTCAAGGTCAAGGAGAAGGGCAAGAACCAGATCGGCGTGAACGGCGGCATCAGCGGCCTGTCCGGCGCGTTCCTGGGCGTCAACTACCAGACCAACAACTTCCTCGGCCTGGGCGAAACGCTCAGCCTGCAGGGTAACCTGGGCAACGTTGCCCGCACCTTCATGTTCGGTTTCTCGCAGCCCTACATTCGCAATCGCCCGATCAACCTGGGCTTCCAGCTCTTCAACTCCAAGCAGGATTACAACGCGGCCAAGAGCTACCAGACGACCACCGGCTTGTCGGCGAATCTGACCGCGGCGCAGCAGTCGCTGACGCAGAACTACAACCAGGCCTCGACTGGGCTGACCTTCTCGTTGAGCTATCCGCTCAAGCGGCACGCCTTCCAGCGCGTGGGCGTGACCTATTCGCTCAACAAGTCCACGATTACCGCCTTCAGCACCGCCTCGCAAACATTCTTCCAGACCATCAGCTTCCGCTCCGGAATTCAGGGGTCGAATGCGCTGGCGGGCATCATCAACAGCTCGGCTTCGTTCAGCTATATCTTCAACACCGTCAACAACCCGTTGCGCCCGCGCACCGGCAAGGAATACACGGCGGTATTGCAGGCGGCGGGCATCGGCGGCAACGTGCGCTACATTTCGCCGTTGGTGGCCTACAAGCGCTTCATGCCGATGCACTATCTGATACCGTCGCCTACCGGACGCAACGTGCTGGGGGTGCGGGCACAGTTGGGTTATGTGCAGGGCTTCGGAGGCGACGTGGCCCCTCCCAACAATCGCTTTTACTCCGGCGGCGAAGGCGATTTGCGAGGCTTCGATATCCGCGGGGCAACGCCATACGGCTATGTGCCGAATCGCGTCAACGTCCAGTTGACCAATCCGGACGGCAGTTGCGTTCCCCGCGACCCGACCAATCCCGAAGACAACCAGTGCATCCAGGTGCCGCTGCCGGTTTATGGTGTGGTCTCCATCGGCGGCGATACCAACCTCACCACCAATGCGGAGTACCGCATTCCCATAGCCGGTCCCGTTACCTTCTCCTTCTTCGACGACTTTGGCATCGACACGGCCCTCAACAAGGGCCAGTTGAAGCAGAGTCCGGAGGGATTTGCATCGCTGACCTCACCGCTCTACGGCTGTCCGGTCTACAACAGCGGTTCCTGCCAGGGCGGCATTCCAGGCTCGGAAGTTGGTTTCAGGCCGGACATCCGTCCCATCTCCGGCACCAACTTCGTTCCGCGCATGTCCACCGGCGCCGAGCTTTCGGTGATCATGCCCATTATCAATGCGCCCTTCCGGCTCTACTATGCGTATAACCCGCTGCGCCTCTATGAGCGCCCGTACTGCAACAACGTCATTCTCGGGGGCAACAAGGAGAGCTGCACTGCGCAGTTGATTACCCGGGATATGTTTCCGCCGGGCGGCGCTGGCGATTACACCTACGCGGAAGCGCTGGCAGGCTACGGGGCGAAGTACCTCTTCCGCGAGCCGCGCAAGACCTTCCGCCTGACCGTTTCCACAACCTTCTGAACAGGGCAAGTCCGCGCATGACTTCGGGGCCGCTCTCATCGAGCGGCCCTTTCGTCCCTGCCTTTCAGCTTGGGTTTGCCTTGTTCACTGGAACCCCGATCATGATGGTCGCCGGAGCGGCGTCGGCGCGGGTGTTTCTACCTGTTCGCGCTCCTGCCGCTGCTGAGTCTTGCCGGCTTGTGCGTTGCGCTCTTGCATAGCTTCAGCGTCTATCCCCAAGCCTGCGCGGCCCGGCCCTGATGGCATTACCGGGCGGAGGCGGCGGAATTCACGATTTGCCGGTTTGACGCTCCTACCCAGCCCTCCTATAATCCATGAAGTTCCTGCTGACGTCTCCGCTCGCTTTTTTGCGGCTTTCGCCCCCACCCGGCGCGGACCCATAAAAATGGACGGCATGGTTTCTCAGGAGGCACAGGCCCGGTTTCGTTTTGAAACGCGGACGGGCGCACAGGAATTTCGAAGGAGTCTTTGCTCAAATGAAGCGTTCGCTTGCCATCATTGTTACGCTGGCCTCGGGCTTGGTCCTGAGCGCAGCCGCTCAAACATCGCCCTCACCCACCGCTGCGCCTGGCCCTGCCAAGGTGGCCGTCATCGCCTTCCAGGCGGCTGTCGGCCAAACCAACGAATTCCAGCGCAACTTTGCCGACCTGCAGAAGAAGTACGAACCCAAGCGCGCCCAGCTGAAGACCATGGCCGACGAGATCGACTCCCTGGAAAAACAGTTGCAGGCGCAGGGCGACAAGCTCAGCGATGCCGAGCGCGCCAGCCGGGCCAAGACCATCGAGGACAAGAAGAAGCAGGCGCAGCGCTTTGCCGAAGACGCGCAGAACGACCTCACGCAGGAGATGCAGGAGGTGTACAACGGCGTGGCGTCCAAGGTCTATGACGTGCTGGCAGCTTACTCGCAGCAGCAGGGCTTCACGCTGGTGGTGGACGGCAGCACGAACCAGCAGCAGGCGCCGGTTGTGCTCTATGCGAGCCCTTCCACGGACATCACAAAGGCAATCATCGATGCCTACAACCTGAAGTCGGGCGTGCCCGCTCCTCCGCCGCAGCCGGCCGCCGCGGCGCCCAAATCGGGGGTCGTCAAGCCGATGGCTCCCGCGACGCACTGATGCGCCGATGAGCCAATTGTAACCTCCAGCGCGCCAGATGCCCCGATTGGCGAGGCCTCTGGCTTGCGCTGGAACGCTGATAGCCTCCGGTAGATAAGAAGGAGTTTCCCATTCCGATGAAGCGTTCGTTTGCATTCGTTTTCTTGCTGGCCTCGGGCCTTGTCCTGAGCGCTGCCGCCCAAACCCCACCCGCACTCACCTCCGCGCCTGCCGGATCGGCCAAGATTGGCGTGATTGCCTTCCAGGCGACCGTAGGGCAAACCAACGAGGGCCAGCGCGACTTCGCCGGTCTCAAGAAGAAGTACGAGCCCAAGCAAACCCATCTCAAGGCCCTCAGCGACGAGATCGACACCCTGACCAAGCAGTTGCAGACGCAGGGCGACAGCCTGAGCGATGCCGTGCGCGCCAGCCGCGCCAAGACCCTCGACGACAAGAAGAAGCAGTTGGACCGCGAAAGCGAGGACGCCCGGAACGACTTTCAGGGAGAGGTTCAGGAGCTCTACGCCAGCCTGGCATCGAAGGTCTATGACGTCATGTCCAGTTACGCTCAGCAGCATGGCTACACGCTGGTTCTGGATATAGGGCAGCAGCAGGGTCAGGCCCCGGTAGTGCTCTTTGCGAACCCCGCAACCGATATCTCAAAGGCTGTTCTCGATGCCTACAATCTGAAGTCGGGCGTGCCCCCTGCGGCGGCGCAGCCGGCCGCCGCGCCCGCCAGGCCTCCCGCTCCCGCGGCACACTGAGGCCGTGGTGAGCCAACGATAACCTCCAATGCCGCCAGAGGCCTGAGCTAAGCTGGGCTCCGGCTTGCGCTGGAACGCGGGCCAGCCGCAGAAAAAACTCGCTCCGTCAATGCGCTTTCTGTGGAAAAAACTGTGGATTACTTCCGGCAATCCTGCGAAAAAACTGTGTTTCTCCCTCTTGTCAACCCGAGCAGGATTCTGATAGGCAAGGTAACCCCTTATTTATCAATATGCATTTGGAGAATGTCCTGCTCGTCAAGCGGGTTTCCCGGTGAACGATCACAGACGCCGGTTTGGTGAGGTTTCCACAGCTTCACATGAACGTCACGTGACCAAAGTATCTAGCCGGTAACGGTGCTGCCTCATTTTTGCTGGTCTTCGCCCACCCGCAAGACGGCCAGGAAGGCCTCCTGGGGAATATCGACTCTGCCGATCCGCTTCATGCGCTTCTTGCCTTCCCTTTGCTTTTCCAACAACTTGCGCTTGCGCGTGATGTCGCCGCCGTAGCACTTGGCCAAC
>Ga0326728_10024254_pt1 | contig 11013 bp, 9 predicted proteins | sample MB3enrmetagenome_FD_207602 | JGI IMG/M metagenome (GOLD analysis project Ga0326728, IMG submission 207602) | Lab enriched peat soil microbial communities from McLean, Ithaca, NY, United States - MB31MN | ecosystem: Environmental > Terrestrial > Soil > Wetlands > Peat | place: USA: New York...
ACGAATTTGCCAGTAGCTTCTGGTATCCTGCTTGATGACATTATGTGCGGCGAGCGAGACTTGAGATTGTCAGTGCGCCAGGCATCTCATGTGAGGTTGCTTGCAGGCGAGAGCCAGTTAGCCTATGCCAAGCTGCAAGCAAAACAAACGGCATGATTTATTTCGTTGGCATTTCGCCACACGTCGCCGGAGCCACACCGGTTCGCGCTGGCCGTTCCGCTGTCGCCGTTCACGTCGCGAGTCGGTGGAGGCTCGGATTTTTGGGCTGACCTGCATACCATGAAACTATTTACACTTTTGCTTTTCTCAAGCGTTTCGCTGTTTGTGGCTGGATGCGAAAGCCTCGCCGAGAAGAATCTCCACGAGAAAAATATCGAAGACTGGCGTCGGGATACAGTGCTAGCCACAGGAAGCGAAGATGATATTAAAGCCGAGGCAATAAGGGATGCCCGCAGCGACATAGCAAGAGGGCAGCCGAGGATTTATTACTGCGCGGGAGGATTCGTAGCTGAGAATATGGCCATCGGGATTCCAGAGGAGTCATTACCACTCGTGCGCGACTTGCCAAAAGTGCAGTTGCCTGGATTTGATTGCATCATCAGTAAGGATGTTAGTCGCCGTTTGAACTTCGGCGCCATTTACAACCATGAGATATTACTGTATTTGCTGCGCAAAAATAAGTGATATGAGAATCTGGCAGGTTTACCCGGCGTAGTCGCTCCTGCGTCGCGCCAACGCCGGGCTGGATGATTCAATCCCTTTGGGATTGGTACGCCGGGTTGAAGGCGCCTCTTTGGGACTGGTATGCCGGCCATCCTGAATGGATGGCAATCACTCAGCCCGGCGTTGCGAGGAACGAGCTACGCCGGGGGCCGGTGCCAACGATTGATGCAACGCTGAAAGCGTTGAATCTCCACGAACGGACTGATTGCTACCCGCAGACGAAAAGTTTGTTAGCCGCCCGCCCTATTTCTGCGCGGTGGCGGCCGCTACGGAATTAGTCTCCGGCTCCTGCAACAATTGCTGCCGGGTCTTCAGCAGCTCATCCACGCTGTAAGCGGGCATCCGGTACACCCAGTTGGTGTAGGCGCTTTCCTTGGCCAGTTTGTCGGCCAAGGTTTTCTGTTGTGCCTGAAAATCCTTGTCCAACTTCGCCTTGTCGTCGGGCTTCTCGTCCTTGGCAGCCACACGTGCGGCGGGGAAATTGGCCGAGATGGCGAAGCGCACGGGGTAGCCATCATCCTGCTTGGGTTCGATTGTTGACACATAGCTGAACCCGTCGAAGGTCTCCACCGTCAATACCGTATTGCTGCCGGTGGCCGGGGCGGACGCCGCCGCGACATCGTCAAAGCTGGCCGAGGCAAACGGCGCGGTGACGCTGGAAATTTTGGACGAGTCCAGTTTCTCGCCGGCCTTGGCGTCGGCCAACTGCCAGTCGGCGGTGTCGTTGGTCCGGGTCAACGTCCATGAGTTGGTGGCCTGGGGAAACTTGACCGAGATGGAGCGCGGCTTTTCCACGCTCAGGAATTCCTTGTTGAGCCACTGTTCAGGCCCGGTTTGAACGTCTTCCAGCGGATCCGAAATCAGTGCGACAGTTTTGGCGTCGGTCATGACATAACGTCCATCGGGCCAGCCCTGGTCATCCATGCCGCCCATCGGCGAGGGCGCGCCTGCCGCTGGCTTTTTTATATGCTTCTTGCCAAGCAACAGGGAGCCGAGGGCTTTGCCGTTTTCATCTTTGAATTCAATCGAAGTCGCCGTGCCGCTGGCGGGACCGGGCGGCAGCAGTTCAAAGCGGCCCAATTGCGACGGCCCCACGTCTTCGGTTTGCGTCACCTTGAGGTCGGCCAGCTTCATGAGCAGCCCGCTCAGCCGGGAGAAATCCGCGGGATAATTCCCGCGCTGCCGGACGGCCCAAACATTGTTGACCCGCGCCAGGTCCACTTCGTTGGTGCCCGCCTTGATGACCACCTGTGCGATGTCGTTGAGGGCAAGGTTTGGCATCAGCTTCCCGCCCGCCGCGGCGTCTCCCGCATTGTGCCAGGAATGGCTGTTGCGCTGGTAAACGGCCAGACTGCCCGCGCCCAGAACGACCACGAGCACCAACAGAATGAGAAATTGTTTCCGGTTCATTCGCTCTTTACTTGGCTGAAGTCTTCTTCCTTTTGATGACCGCAATGAAAATTCCCGCCGCGGTGACGCCCATCGGCATCGCGAGGATGTTCAGCCAGGTCAGCCGCGTTTCCAGCGACACCACTTCCTTGCGCAAATCCTTCTGCGCCTGTTTGAGTTCCTTGCTGACCTCGGCCTGCTTCTTGCGGAAATTCTCGATCTCGGCCTTCTGCTCGGGCGAAAGGATGTAGCGCTGGTCCTTGTCCTGCTTTTGCTGCTGCAATTCGCCCAGCCGCTGCTGGGTGTCCTGCAGGCTCTGTTGCAGCTCGTCAATTTTCGCCTGTCCGTTCGCCTCGGCCTCCGCCTCCATTTTTTTGATGCGCGTGAAGGGCCGGCTCACGGTGGCGCGGCTGCGGATGCCGATGAGATTTTCGTCGCCGGCCATTTGCTCGATGACATTCTGCGCGAAGTCCAGATTGGCGTTCATCGGAGTGACCAGGGCGCCGAAGGGGCCTTCCATTTTGCGGAGCGAAAAATCATCCGCCAGCATGTCGGAATCGCCGACAAGCACCACGGAAGAGTCTGCCGTGGATTCCTTGAGCGAATGGCTGGCGGCTTGGGCCGGATTGTTGGTCGAATCAGCGCCGCTCTTGTCCGCGGGGTCGCCGTCGGGAAACGCGGTCTTGAACTTGCCGGTCAATCGCACGGCCAGACTGTAATTCACGCCGCTGGGCTTGAAACCGTTCAGGATGCTGGAGCCGCCCATGCTGGCCATCATGCCCTCGACCAGTTCCGAATCCTTGGTGCTGTTGAGCAACACGGTTTCCTTGAGGCCCGCCGCCGGCTCGCCCGTGAAGGTGCCGGCCAGGGGAAGCCATACACTGTCAAGCTGCGCGGTCACCACGTCGTTGCTGTTGATGCCTTCAGGCGTCAGGGCCAGAAATGCCGGAGCTTCGGTCGGCTGCCCGTCCGGGCCCCGCAATTCCATTTTGAAATTCAAGTCGGCCACGACCTTGCTGGTGTCAAACCCAAGACCCCACGCCTTCAACAGCTTGTCCAGCGAAGCCGAAGCGCCGCCCATGTCGCCGCCCATGGGATTCTGCTGCTGACGGCCGGCAATGGCCGATTGCGGATCGAGAAAGGCCACCAGCTTTCCGCCGCGCAGCACAAACTGGTCAATCGCGTACTGCGTCTGGTCGGAAATGCCCTTGGGAAAAATGACCAGCAGCACTTTGATGTCGTCGTCAATTTTGTCGGCCGTCAGTTCCACCTGTTTCAGGGTGAAATCCTGTTTGAGCTGGTCAATGAGCGTCCAAGCCGGCGTTCCCTGCTGGCCCGCCTGCATCATCATCGGATTGCCCGGCTCGCCGAAGACCGGCAGGCCGCTCATGACGCCCACGACGGGCTTTTCGGGCGTACACACGCGGGAAATCGCGCGCGTGATGTCATACTCCAGTTCGCGTTCGCGGCTGGGATCCAGAAAGGGCAGCGCCACGGTCTGGTCGGCGAGCGTGACCGAGAGTCCCAAGTAAAAGGAGTCCTCGCCCTGCACCGGTTGCGGTTCCAGCCCGTCCAGCTTGGCGGAATCCTCGGCGTCTGAATCGGGCTGCGGATCGTATTTTTCAATGCTGAGATTTTTTCCCGCGACCTGCTGGTATTCCTGCAACAAATCCCCGACCTGCGCCGCGTAGCTTTTCAGAAAGACCGTTTCCGGCGTGGCGGTTTCGCTCTGGGTGCAGTAAAAGCGGATTTTCACCGGCGTATCCAGTTTCTTGAGCACCGCGCGGGTGCCCTCGGAAAGCGTGTAAGCCTTGTCTTGGGACAGGTCCACGCGGACGGGCTTGACGCCGGTGATGACGTTGACCGCCACCACGATGGCCAGCATCAGCACGATGCCGGCGGACGAATAAAGAATGGTTTCGAGCGATTTTTTTTGCATCGGTTCTACAAATTAGCTGGTGCGGTGCGTGCGCAAAATCACGCTGGTGGCAAACAGGGAAAATCCAATGAGCGAAAGGAAAAAGATGATGTCCCGCGAATCCAGCACGCCCTTCTGGAATCCCTCGAAATGAGTGATGACGCTGAAGGACGTGACCGTGTCCACCAGCCAGGTCCAGTGATGGCCGATGTTGTGCAGGAGATTGATGACCGGCGGAAAGCCCGCGAGGATGAGAAACAGGCACGCCACCACGGCGACGATGAAACTGACCACCTGGCTGCGCGTCATGGCCGAGGTGATGCAACTCACCGCCAAGTACGCGCCCGCCATCAGCCAGCTTCCCATGTAAGCCGCGAAGATGACCCCGTTGTCCGGACTGCCGAGGTAATTGACAGTAATGACCACCGGGAACGTCAGCGCCAGTGCCAGCCCCAGGAACAGCCAGGACGCGATGAATTTTCCCACGATGGCTTCCCACGGCGCGATGGGCATCGTCAGAAGCAGTTCCAGGGTGCCGACGCGCCTTTCATCCGCCCACAGCCTCATGCCCACCGCAGGCACCAGAAACAGATAAAACCACGGATGCCACATGAAAAACGAGGACGCCAGCGACGCCTGCCCGCTTTCAAAAAAGCGGCTGACCATGAAGGTAAAGAAACCGTTCAGCAGCAGAAAAATGACGATGAAGACATAAGCCACGGGCGAGGTGAAATACGCCGCCAGTTCGCGCTTGGCGATGGTCTTGATGGTGCCAAAACTGTTCATGTTCAACTTGCGGATTGCGGATTGCTGGTTGCGGATTTTGTGTCGGGCAGCGTGATGCTGCGGAAGACTTCGTCCAAGCGGCCCTCTTCCGTGCGCAGTTCCTCGACCTGCCAGCCGTTGGTGGCAACAATGACTTCGCGCGTCAGGTCTCCGTCGCCGGCGATGCGCGGGAAAACGGTCACGGTCACCGCAGCAGCAGTGCGGGCGTCTCCGTTTGCGACAATGACCTTTTTTGCCGAGCGAAGCTGGTTCAGCTTGTCCTTCACCACATTCGCGGCCACGCCGTTTAACCGCAGCGTTACCGCGCCGGCCCATTCGGATTTGCGTCGCAATTCCTCCGGCGTGCCGTTGGCGACAATGACGCCGCGGTCAATGATGATGGCCCGCGTGCAGGCGGCGTCCACTTCTTCGAGGATGTGGGTTGAAAAGATGATGGCCTTCTTCTCGCCCATTTTGCGGATCAACTGCCGGATTTCGTGCTTCTGGTTCGGGTCCAGGCCGTCCGTGGGTTCGTCCAGCACCAGAACGTCCGGGTCATGGATGATGGATTGCGCGAAACAGGCGCGGTGACGGTAACCTTTGGAAAGCGTATCCACATTTTGATGGAGGACGCTGTCGAGAAAGCAAAGTTCCACCACGCGCTGGACCGCGGCCTTTTTGGCCGCGCCGCGCAGTCCGCGAATTTCGGCGGCAAAATTGAGAAAACCATGCACGGTCATGTCCGTGTAGGCGGGGGCGCTTTCGGGCAGATAGCCCATGAGCCTTTTGGCGGCAATCGGCTCCTCCGCCACATCATGTCCGCCGACAGTCACGGTGCCGCTGGTCGGCGCAAGGTAGCCGGTCAGCATCCGCATGGTGGTGGACTTGCCGGCGCCGTTGGGTCCCAGGAAACCGAGCACTTCGCCGCGCGCCACGGAAAAGGAGATTCCGTCCACTGCGCGCTTGGCGCCGAATGTTTTGGTCAGACGATCTACTTTAATCATTGCTTTAGCCGTCAATAACGTTGTGGAGCCTGATAACAAATGAAATGCCGGCTCGAACGTCAATCAAACTTTTCAGGAATTTAGACAGTCCCGCGAAAAAATGTTCAAAGTGAAAGCCGTTGTTACGGCTGGCCGAACAGGTCCGGCTCGTCGGCTTTCAGGGGCCCGAAGGTCCTGCGGTGGATGGGACAGGCCCCGAATTTTTCCAGCGCCGCCAGATGCCGGGCCGTGCCATAGCCCTTGTGCGAGTCAAACCCGTACTGCGGAAACTGCGCGTGGTATTCGAGCATCAACCGGTCGCGGGTGACCTTGGCCAGAACGCTCGCGGCGGCCACGGAATAGCTTCGCGCGTCGCCCTGCGGCAGCGGCGTCTGGCGGTAAGGCAGCCATTTGATCCGCAACCCGTCCACCAGCACATGCTCCGCGCGCGGGTCCAACTGGTCCAGCGCCCGGTGCATGGCCTGCCACGCCGCCTGGCGGATGTTCACGCGGTCAATGGTTTCCACGTCCACCACCGCCACCGCGTGGCGGATTTCCGGGTGCGACACGATGCGCTCGAAAAACTTTTCGCGCTCCTCGGCGGTCAGTTGCTTGGAATCGTTGAGGCCGCGAAGCTTCGCGGGCAGGCCCGCCGTCAGCCAGCCATTGGGAAAGACCACCGCGGCGGCGACCACAGGCCCGGCGAGGGGTCCGCAGCCGGCCTCATCCACGCCGGCCACGTGCGCGATGCCCTGTTGCCAGAGCTCGCACTCATGCGCCAGCCGGTGCCAGAATTTTGCCACCATCGCCGTCTAGGAAAGTTTTTTTGCCCGCCGCTGTCAAAGCAAACTTGTCGTCATGTCCCGAAAAGCCAGGGGAGGGGCAATTGCAACCGCGAATGAACGCAAATGAACGCCCATCCCAAAAAATTCGCGTGAATTGGCGTTTATTCGCGGTTGGCAACGGCCCTTTCAGCGCCCGCTTCTTTTGCCTGTTGAGCTTTCAGATTAAACAGGTTTTAGCCGCGTGGTCTGATTATCAGTGGCTGATGCGGCCAAATGTCCGCAGCGCGACAAATACCGCGGGCATGACCACGCCCAACGCCAGACAATAAAATGCCGCCTTGCGATTCCGGCCAAACTTCATCGCCATGATGACTCCAAGAATGATCGTGAGGATAAAACTCAAGGCCATGATGATCACAAAAACCCGAAGCGGGAAACTGCCTAAATCGCCTTCATTTTTCCAGCGGGCTTCGGTATGAATGGAGGACAGCCAGCGCAAAAATGACGAATCAGTGCCAACCGTCTGCCAGATGCCGGAGATGGTGAAAAACAGCAGCATGGGCGCGAAGATGCAGCCAAGATACAAATGGAGGGAGCGCAGTTTTTGCATAACGTGTAAAGCCGCCTAACAGGTATTCTCATTCCCATCGGTTGCCGTTTCGGCGGAGACGTGAAATGATTTCTGGCGGTTTAGACCGGAAAAATGCGGCTGTCCAGCGAATTTTATGTCTTCTGTCCTGAAAAGACCGTGGACGGGGCAATTGCAACCGCGAATAAACGCAAATGAACGCCAATCCCAAAAAATTCGCGTGAATTGGCGTTTATTCGCGGTTGGCAAGCGTATGCCCCCCTGAATTTTGATTCGTGCCGCCGCGGGCGTCTTTGCTATTCTACATGGCTGAATAATGTCTGCGCCGTCAAATAATAATCATCAGCCTGACGCCGGGCTTCACGCCGCCATCGAGCTGCTCGAACAGGCGGCGCGGGACCGCGCATTGCTGGCCGGCCTGTCCGATGCGGACCACACGCGGCTGATGAAGGCCGCGGGCGACCTCTACTGCCCGGACGTGGACCAGCGGCGGCGCCTGGTCAAGGCCAAGGTCAAGCAACGCAACGCCGCCAAGCAGCGCAAGGACGATTCCAAACTCCACGAAACCGGCATCCGCAAGCTCCGGCGCGAAAAAGTTTTCACCACGCCGAATGTTTTTCCCCCGCTGAATTTTCAGCAGCAGGAAGTCACGGACAATCCCAGGTTTCGCGAAGCCATCGAGCCGCAGAACTGTTACGTCTGCAAACAGGACTATTCGCAAATCCACCATTTCTACGACCAGCTCTGTCCGGCCTGCGCGGACCTGAACTGGCGCAAGCGCGGCGAACTGGCGGATTTGCGCGGGCGCGTGGCGCTGCTCACCGGCGGTCGCGTCAAGATCGGCTACCAGGCGGGCATCAAGCTGCTTCGCTGCGGCGCGCAATTGATTGTCACCACCCGTTTCCCGCGCGATTCGGCCATGCGTTACGCGGCGGAGCCGGATTTCAAGGACTGGGGCCACAGGCTGGAAATTTTCGGGCTGGATTTGCGCCACACGCCCAGCGTCGAGGCGTTTTGCCGGCATGTGATTTCAAAGTATTCGCGGCTCGACTTCATCATCAACAACGCCTGCCAGACCGTGCGCCGTCCGCCGGATTTTTACGCGCACATGATGGCGGGCGAGAACGGGCCGCTGCATCAGTTGCCGCCGGAAGCCGCGCGCCTGGTCGGCGAGTACGAAGGGTTGCGCGGCTATCACTTGTTGCCGGAAGGAAACGCCGGCGCAGCGGCGGCGGGTCTGATTCACGCCGCCGGGCTGTCGCAAATTCCGATGCTGCCGGAGGAATTGGAGGCGCAGAAAGGCTTGTTCCCCGAAGGCCGGCTGGATCAGGACTTGCAACAGGTGGATTTGCGCGAGCGCAATTCCTGGCGTCTGCTCATGGCCGAGGTGCCCACGGTGGAACTTCTCGAAGTACACCTGGTCAACGCCATCGCGCCCTTTCTGCTCAACGCGCGCCTGAAACCGCTCATGGTGCGCTCACCCGAACGCGGCAAGCACATCGTCAATGTCTCCGCCGTCGAGGGGCAGTTTTATCGCAAGTTCAAGACCACGCGGCATCCGCACACCAACATGGCCAAGGCCGCCCTAAACATGATGACCCGCACCGCCGCCGCGGATTATCACGCCGACGGCATCCACATGAACGCCGTGGACACCGGCTGGGTGACGGACGAAGACCCCGCCCACATCGCCGAGCGCAAACAGGCCGAGCACCGGTTTCATCCGCCGCTGGACATCGTGGACGGCGCGGCGCGCATCGTTGATCCCATCATCGGCGGCATCAACACCGGCCATCACATTTGGGGCAAGTTCCTGAAGGACTACAAGGAAACCGATTGGTAGCCACAGATGGACACAGATGGACACAGATAAAAACCGAGGATGGAGAATTGTCAGCGCGACTTACAAATCGCAGGAACTTCGGTGTTGGAAGTTGAATGTTGAGTGTTGAATGTTTTGGTCCGCAACTCCGTTTGTTCCCATTTCCGCCTCGCCCGGCTAAACCGGCTTGCAAGGCGCGGTCTTGGCCGCTTCCACTTCTGGACTTGGGGACAGCCAGCGGCGTTTCAGCGAGCGCATCCGCTCGCCGTTGCGCACTCCCACCATCTTGCTCACGAGCGTGGCGAAATTGAGGAAGTGCCAGACGGCATTGTTTTCCCGATTATCGCATCATTATCGGAGTTTGCTGTGCAAAAGCCCAAGGGATGGGTCATTGATCCGCCGTTGGTGCTTGACGACAATGAATTGGTTTCAGTAGCCACGCGGGCCTATCAGGAAATTGCCAAGAGCAAGCCAGAAATCATGGGCAAAACCAAAGCCTGCTATTCGGCGGTGCAACAAATCATGTCCATCTATAAAAAGCTGGCCAATTCTTAAATAATAACCTGCTGGGGGGAGGCGAATGCCAACCCCAGCAGGCAAGCTATATTAAAATTGTTTCCATATTTAACCCTTACCTTTTTTCCTGCTGTTTGATTTGGTTTCTGATTTTTCCAAAAGTGCTGGCTGAGTGAATGACTCTACAGGCTTGAGGCCGACTTCATTTAATACCTCCTGCGGGATTTCCAATGAGTCCAATTGGCGCGGTTCGACCTTAATTGCACCACCACCATATGATTTGCCAACAAATGGTAAATTGGCAATGGTGCGGGGATGATTTAAGGCACGCCAAAGTTTTGCACGATACTCCTTACTTGTATCCCACGGATATACGCACAGAAAACCCGTCAATGGAACAACTCCAGCGCAATTCTCAATGAAACGACAATCACGCCGCCCAAGATACGCAAATAAAAGCCCGGGCACGCCGCGTTCTTCCATCCGATACCAAGGCCGTCTGGTTTTTATCAACGATCTTTCATTCAGCCCCAGACGCTCGCCGGATTCAATATAGTTGCGGAGTGAGGCTGGAAGCTCTTCTTTGTTCTCTTTGCCAATGCTCAAAAGCCAAGTTGGCCGTCCGGCCTTATCCAAAATCTGGATGTCATCTGGAAACAACTTTTCTTGGCGACAATCGCGTGTCCTGCCAATGGCGCGTTTGAAATATTTCTTGTCCAAACCGTGTTGGTGTATTTGATCCGCTGTCAGGAAAAAAAACTCATTTGCACCGGTGGCGATTCCTCGCATAACACGAGCAAATGCCGAAAGCGGGACGCCGTGGGACCCATTTATCCGTGGTGGGCGTGACATGCCGGTTGCCAGGAGTTCTGACAAATCGCGGTTGTGAACCAATGCAGAAGCTGACGTGCTTTGCTTCAATGCTGCAAGGACTGCTTCGGTTTGAGGAACATGGATGCGTGCCCAGCGAACTTTTTCTGCGGGTGGACGGTTGGAAATCATGAATACGATCGCATTTGTGTCCACCGCCGGAAATGGTGCCGCACCCTCATCGAATGTTATTACTGCATCAATATGATAACGTTCCGCAAGGTGTTTCCAAAATACTGTTGAACTGACACCCTCACAAACATCTGCCGGTAACAAAAAAGCAAGCCGACCATCAGGCGCAAGATGTTCGAGACATTTTAGTAAAAAATAGACATGCAATCCGACCCTGCCATCCAGCGGAAAACCAATGCAATGCAATGCAAGTTGACGTAATTCCTGTTTTTGTTTAACGCTCAAGCGATGGTGGCGAATATATGGCGGATTGGAAATGATCGCTGGAAAACGCCCCACCACCTTGTCTCGGATGAAATCACCGGTCTGAATACCAGCCAATTCGATCGGATTGAGGCCAAGTTTGTAAGCATCTGCCAAAACAACTTCATCCAATTCAAAACCGGCAAAATCACCTTTGAACCCCAATTCTCTCGCAGCAGCAAAAAATGTTCCCGGACCAACGGCTGGATCAAAAAGCT
>Ga0326728_10024256_pt1 | contig 11012 bp, 6 predicted proteins | sample MB3enrmetagenome_FD_207602 | JGI IMG/M metagenome (GOLD analysis project Ga0326728, IMG submission 207602) | Lab enriched peat soil microbial communities from McLean, Ithaca, NY, United States - MB31MN | ecosystem: Environmental > Terrestrial > Soil > Wetlands > Peat | place: USA: New York...
CAGGCACCGCCCAGCCAGGCGGACCAGGCGGCGGCATGCCGGGCGGCACGCCTCTGTTCGGCGATTACACGGTACGCGCGGGCGGCGGCATGTCGGGGCTTTGCAAAGGCGTTGCGGCGGCGGCCAGCATTGCAAAGTACCTGAGCAACGCTTGATGCGGACCGAGGAGCGATTGGTAAAATCGCTCTTTTCAGGTCACGCCTCTGTATTCACCGACCTCCGGGGAGCCGTTCATCAGCCTGCGCCGCGGCTCTCCGTTTGGGCTCACGTCCTGCCTGATGAAGATGTCGTGTGAGCGATAGAGACTTGGGTATGCCATCACCAGCAGTGGGTGGCAATAACATGCGGCTGGCCGGTTATGCCGTTCACAACCGGTACCTCGAGGACAAGCTGGATATTGCCTCTGCAGCGCGCGCCTGCTCCCTTTAGAGCATTGAGGTAAGCAGGATTGCTGACGAATTCAGCTGCTGCGGCCGTTCCCTGGGAACGCATGCCGGCGATCTCCAGCACAGCGGTACCGGTCACGTTGTCTGAATAGCGGGAAACAATCGCAAAATCCGATTTCAGGTCCTTGTAATTCTGGTCCATGCCGAGCACCCAGTCCTTGCGCAATGGTCTCTCAGCATCCTTTACAGTCAGTGTTCGGGCATTCCAGTCGTCAACCAGGCGAAATCGCAGCGATGCGGTGAGTTTTCGCGTCCATTCGTTGTCAAAGATACCGATAAGAATGACCGGGCCGGCGCGCAAATCGGCCAAAGAGGTTTCTTCATCACTGCGCACTTCGTATGCCTTCTTGTATTGTGCGAGCACTCCCACGACAGTCGACATGGCTGTGGCATCGCTGGCCGGAAGTTCCGGCCGAGGCGGCAAAGCGGCTTCATTGGCGGCTACCGGAAGTGAATTGGGATCTATGCCATTCAATTTCGCAAGATTCTGATACTGAGGCGTGCCTGGGGGATAGGCGGTCCCAATACAGATCAGGACCCGGTTCGGCGAAGCGACAATCGGCGTCCAGAAATGAACATACATCGAAGGCGGGCGCAGCCAGGCGAACCCAACTGCCAGGAGAACAACGGCTGCAGATGCAATAAGGATCGTGTTCCTGTACCGTCTCAAAAAATGCTGTCGAGAAGGGGAAAGAACGGCAGCGGCAACGCCATCCCCTTCGGCGCTCGCCAGGCTTGCATCCGGCAAAGCTTCATGCCCTGGTTCTTGTGGGCCGAACCGGAACTCCGGTGTATAAGTGCCCGCCGGAAGTTCGATGCGCAACTCCAATTCAGGATCGGATTCGTGATTGTGGTAATACTGACCGATTCGCTTGCGGATTTCATTCGCGGTCATGCGAACCACGGGATCGAGAGCCGTGTCATAGCCGGGATCGCGGCCAAAGACCTCGACTCCCAGGGTGCGTTCCTTGATGTGAGCTTCGGGGTGATCGAGCGCCTGCCGAACCAGGTGGCTCAGCAATGAGGTGCAGCGCTTGCTGTTCTTAAAGACCGGGTGCTGGAGCATCCGGTCCAATTGACGGAGGATAGCGGCGCGTTCCCCGGCTGCCGGCGTCCGGCCTAAAACGGATGCACTGCCGTTTCCCATAGTGCCTGGTACCAGTCCAAATCTGTGCTAATAGCCGCCTACCGAATTATATGCCCGGGGACAACTACCGGTGAAAAAATCGATGTTTCCGCTCCGTCTCCCATGGAGAGCGAAGATAGTCAATTGATAAATAAAGACATTCTTGTTGTACGATACCTGCCGCGGACCTGACCCTCGACCCTCGAACAAGCCAAAATCGGTATCGTACCGTAACCTACTTGCCGACCTTTCAGAGAAAGCTTACAAGGGGCACATCATCGGCATAAAAAGCCAGGGGGCGGCAGTGTGGATGAACTGCATTGAAGCAAGCGGTTCAGGTGACCGGCGCACGCGGCTCAAGTTCGCAGCCGGCGAAATTCAGGCGGCGAAAAAACGGCCGGCAGCAGGAAGCGGGATGGGAATACAATTGTTGACAGATCCCCTATCAAGTCTGGGCGAAGGGAAGATCCCTGCGGCTGGGAAGTGGGCCGCCGGAGCCCCGGCAAGACCGAAAGCAAATCCTGAAGCAGTGTGGACGAGAACGAAGCGTCCGCCGTGGCTCCATGTGTCCTTTTTGGCCTGGAGGAGCCTCGATGATTCCGACGTTATCAGGAACGCTCGAACCACGTTGCACGAGCCGGAAAGACAATACCGTGCTGCAAGCGTTGCTTGCATGCCGGCGTACGCAGAACAAAGACAAAACACGACTTAAGACAGACGCAGCTTCAGCCATGGAGCAAAAGGGACCCGAGATGAACTCAAGGAGAGGAAGAACCGATATGAAAAATCACCATTACGAAATCTCTGCCGGCCGCAGAGCGCCCGGCGGGGCTCGCTGGACGTTAACGGCGCTATCCGTCGCAGCCATGCTGCTGATGTGGTTGGGCGCCGGAGTGGGCAGACTGCATGCTCAGGTGGGCACGGGCGACATTCTGGGCACGGTGACCGATTCCAGCGGCGCGGTGGTCGTTGGCGCCAAGGTGACGGTCAAAGACCAGGGCACCGCGGCTATGCGAACCGCTATTACCAACGACAAGGGCGAGTACACGTTCTCCACATTGCCGATCGGCACCTACGCTCTAACTGTGGAGATGGCGGGATTCAAGACTTACAAAGCTGCCGGCTTACCGCTCTCCACCGGCGACCGCTCCCGCTACGACGCCAAGCTTGAAACTGGTGCGGTGACGGAGACAGTCGAAGTGACCGGCCAAACTGCCGAGATGCAAACCGACAGCTCTGAGGTGACCAGTACGGTGGAGCAGTCCGCGGTTGCCGACCTGCCTTTGAACGGGCGCAGCCTTGAGGCCGCCATTCAAGCTCAGCCCGGCATCATGTACGCGCAAAACGGAAACTCTCCGAATGACCGGCGTCCCTCCTTCGACATCGCCGCCGCCAATGGCGGATTGAACAATGAGATGGTCGATGGCTTCGACAACAATGAGCGTACCCTCGGGCTGGATGGCCTCCGACCTTCCGTCGACAGCGTTCAGGAGGTGAAGGTTGACACCAGTTCCTACAGCGCCGAGTATGGCCGCGCCTCCGGCGCCGTGGTCAACACCGTCACCAAGGCCGGCACTAACACCTATCACGGCTCCCTCTACGAGTTCTTCCGGAACGACATCTTCGACGCATATGACTATTTCGCCGTCTCCAAGCCAGAGCTCCGCCTGAACTACTATGGCGGCAGCCTGGGCGGCGCGGTCTGGATCCCGAAACTTTACAACGGCAAGAACAAGACCTTCTTCTTCGTCGATTATGAGCAGTATCGCCTGATCCAGGGGATAAACTCCGTTCCGATCTCGGGGCCCACGCTGGCCGAGGAACAGGAGATGATCAGCGGTGGAGACCTGAACATCTGCGATGTTGCTACCACTGCGACCGGCCCTTATTCGGCTCTGACGAACGGCCCATATACAAATGGCCCATTCTCTCTGGCGAGTGAGTGCGACATTCCGGCCGCCAACATCGACCCGATCATGAAGAACTATTTCCTCATGTTCCCCAAGCCCAACTACGGCACCCCCGGCAACGGGACCAATAACTTTATCGCGAATCCTCCGGAGACGCAGAATCTAAGCAACCTGGACGTCCGTATCGATCAGCACATCGGCAGCAAGGACCTCCTCTTCGGCCGCTACGAGTACGACCCGACGAAAACGGTCCTGCCGAACGAATATCCCCAAATCACCGCTGGGACGATTGCGGCGGGTATCTACAGCTCGGCAGACACGCCCTTTGAAGGGATCTATCCGGGCGGAAATGGTACCGGCTTTTCAGGTCCCGCTGTCAGCAACACCTATGGCCTTCAGCTCGACGAGGTTCACATCTTCAATCAGAATCTGCTGATGGACCTCAAGGCGGGCTATACGCGCATCAATATCCAGTCTCTGCCCTGGGATTACAACAACGGCGCGGCCACCACAGCCGGCTGGAGCACCTCGCTCAATCTGGACGGTGGGATGCCGTCCATTGGCGGTCCCTTCAGCGCATGGAGCGCCCTGATCGGATCCCCCAATGCCCTGCCGGTCATCGATGTCAACAATACCTTCCAATACGCGGGATCTGTGACCTATACCCACGGCGCCCACGACTTCAAAGTCGGCGCGGGCCTGATCCGGCGCCAAGCCAACGCCTGGCAGGACAGCATCGTCTCGGGCTTCTTCCTGCAGGCGGGCGTGGATAACTCAGGCTCTCCAATAGCACCAAAACCAGGAGGCCCGCCGGGGAACCCGCTTCCCTACGCCGATGACCGGGAGAACTTTCTCTCCGGCAACCCATTCCTGGAGATTCGCGGCGACAACTACTACAAGGCCGGTTACCGTACCTGGGAACCAAGCGTCTACGTGCTCGACAACTGGCGCGTAAATAGCAAGCTGACCCTGAACCTGGGCGTCCGCTACGACATCTACACGCCGTTTACCGAAGCGCACGGGCACTATGACAATTTCCTCACGAGCTGCCTGGATGCTTCTGCGACCACAACTCTTGTAGATGGCTCGAGTTGCTGGGTCACCGGAGCCCAAAGTCCGACCATCGGCGTAAAAACCGATTACAAGGATATTCAGCCACGCGTCGGATTTGCCTATTCGTTGGACAAGAACACGGTGCTGCGCGGTGCCTTTGGAACGGCGTACTTTACGCCGGACACCGGCATGACCCGCATCGGCTCCGGATCGCCGGCGGACATCCTGCAGAATTACAATCCGCAGTCCGCGTTAACCACTACACAGCCGTTTCCCTTTGGGCCCCCGGGGCCCAGTTACTGTACGCTTGCCACCAACGGCGTCGGTGGAGGAGCTACGGGATGTATCGACGAAGGACCGGTGCAGCCTATACCACTGACAGACGCCCAGGCAAGTGCCTTTGCTACTAACCCCAACATTAACTCCGTCTCGGCAAAAGACCCCAACTTCAAGAATCAGTATGCTGAAATGGGGAACCTGGCCTTGCAGAGACAATTTGGAGCCAATACAGTAACGGCTGCCTGGGTAGGCAGCTTCGGCCGCCATATGTTTCGCGCCGACAACCTGGACTGGGGCGCTGCTCCGGGAGCCGGCAACCCGGCATCCGAACCTCCTTATGGTTACACAGCGGGCGGGGGGCCTCCGGGATCACCACCGCCCACGCCGGTTGGAGAGCTGCCGAATATGACAGTGATCGCCTTCCTGCATAACGGTTCGATGTCATCCTACAACGCGATGCAACTGGTTTACGATCGCCGCTTTGCCCAGGGACTTCATATGGGTGCAAACTACGTCTGGGGACATCTGCTTGCCAATTCGGGTGGCGATAACATCCCCGATGAAGAAGCACGATATCCGGATCTCCAATACGGGGGACGCCCATCGCAAAGGGTTGCGGTTACCGCGGGCTATGAACTTCCCTTTGGCAAGAACCTCAAGGGCGCGGCAGGTGTTGTGGCAAAGGGCTGGAAGTTCAACGGAATCGGTTTCTGGCAGAACGGCAGCTCTTTAACCGTAACCTCAGGGTCGTTCCTTAACATTGTCAACGTGAACAATGATCGTCCCAACGAGATCGCTAACCCCAAGCTTTCCAAGCCAACCATCAATCAGTGGTTTAATAGCTGCAAGGTTGGTGCTACAAATCCGGCTACCGGAGTACCCTGTACCACTACCAACTCCGCTTGGCAAGATCAGACGCTTGGCACCTATGGATCCGAGCATGTTAACCAGGTGCTTGGGCCGCCCACGCGCGATATCGACCTCTCGATGGACAAGAGTTTCCCGATCTTCGAACATTTGACGGGTCAGTTCCGTGCGGAGTGCTTCAACATCACAAACACGCCAAATTTCGGTAACCCCAACGGCACGAGTGGGACTGGCTCATTCGGCCAGATTACTTCGACGGTTGGGAACCCCAGGCAGTGGCAGTTCGCCATGAAGCTGCTGTTTTAAGTTCAATCTTCCTGCGGGACCGCTGCCAACAGCGGTCCCGCACTTGTCTTCTGATCCTGACGAAGCGCCCCACCAGCAAGACCGGCTGGAACGCTTTCCATTCCTCGTGAGAGCAAGTTGCTCCGCAACCCCCACCATAACAGGGAGATCAATATGAAGCTTGTAAAACTCTTTTCTGCGTTCGCAATTGCCGGCGCGCTGGCGACCGGCATCGCGAATGCGCAGGACGCCGCCAACCGCCAGACGGTCAGCGACGGCGAGCGCGCGCTGGACACCTGGCAGGTACAGAACCTGATGAGTACGCACGAGTACTATCACGCCGCCGGCTTCAATCTCGAAGAGGTCGACGCTCTATGGGTCAGCCCGAACGGCGAGTACGCCAAAACGGCCTGCTTCTTCAGCCCGTCCTGGGTCATGCAGGGCGTGGCCACAGTGAGAAAACTCTACGGGGATCAGCACGTGGAGGATAGCAAAAAGAACTTCGATCAACTGAAAGCGATTTATCCCGAACTGGCGAACGTGGATTTCAGGTCCACCATGGTGGGCGCTGAATGGGCCATGCACACCAGCACCACACCGGTGATCGAAGTCGCCGGAGACGGCAAGACGGCCAAGGGCATCTGGTATTCGCCGGGCATGGGGCTGATGCCGCATATCAACGGCAAATCCGTTGCCGTGGGCGGAATCTTCTTCTGGGAGAAGTACTCGGGCGATTTTGTGAAGGAGAACGGCCAGTGGAAGATCTGGCACCTGGGCATGTATTACGACTTCACACCGTCGTTGCCCGATTCGATGACGGGCAAACTCGGGAACGGGGTTGAGGCCTCGCCGCAAGCGGCCGGCCAGGGAGGCGCACCTCAGGGCGGCCAGGGCGCACCGGCACAGCAGGACAATCGCGAAAAAGGTGAGCAGTTGACAGCCGAGCAGATCGCAAACGGCGGCATGCTGCCCGATCCATATAAGTACGAAAGCTGGAGCCCGACGCGGAAGAACGCCATTGTTCCGCGGCCGCCGGAGCCGTATTACACCTTCAGCGAGACCTTCAGCTATGCGCCTTACGATAAGAACAACCAATACAACTGGAAGAAGTAGCTCAGCCACAGAAGAGTCATTTCACCGCCCTGCGGACGCGCCGTCCGTGGGGTGGTGGATGCAGAAAGTCAACCGCCCTTGACGGGGCCTCGTCGCGGGCGCCTTCTTCTCTTTGTCGCCTGCCCGTCTGCCTGTTAGTGCAATCCTTTGATGACAAAAAGGTTGGAAGAGCGCTTGGTGGCGCTGAAGGCATAGGTGTCGTTTTCTGCGTCGATCTTAAGAAAAGAAACACTCTCCACATCGGAGGGCAACTGGATCGGCTGTCTTCCCGCGATCTCGCCGCTTCCGATGTCGATGGTATCGATCTCGGAAACTCCGTACTCCTCAATCGCCTCGATGCGATCGCCGGCGATCCAGCGAATCGGCACGTAATGCGCCGGATAGTCTGCCTTGACTGGTGGCGCGGACTGATCGACAGGAACTTTGTAGTAGTCACTTCCGGAGCCGGCCAGAACGTACTTGCCATCGGGCGATACCAACCCGCATCGGGCATTCTCCCCGATCGACAGCGGCTTCAAGCCGCTTCCGTCGACGGATTGAACATAACAACGGCTGCTCTGCTCCCGGTCTCCGCCGACAAAGACAAATTTCTGTCCGTTGGGCAGCCAGCTTACCGAGGAGACGCAGAGATTGGACCGGGTGAGGATCCGGGAAGGCCGATCCGGAGCGAACATGACCACGCGAGAGCAGGGCTCGTTGGTAAGCGCCAGTACTGCGGAACCTTCGGGCGAAATGGAGGCGCTTAGCTTTGCCTCCCCCAGCGGCTTGATTTGCCCGTCGCCGGAGGAACGGATATACAGAACAGGGCGTGGAAATGCGCTGCCGCTCTCCTGGTACACCATCTGCTTTCCGTCGTTCGAAAGGTCCCCCAGCAACGGCCAGTCGGGGCCGGCCACCTCTGAGGTCTCGGCCTGGCCGTGCAGGTGGCCGATAAAAATCGAGGAAGAGTCGAGATTGCGCAGGACCAGCAGATCGCCGGTTTTGGAGATATCCTGCAAAGTCAACTGGTCCGGGGCAGCGTAAACCAGGCGCTCGTGGCCTGCGGTGTCCATGCCGCGGATGCTCCGTAAGTTGCCGGAGGGAGCCGCGGTGAACCAGACCTCCCTTCCGTTGGGCCTCCAGGCCAGTCCTGCCACATCGCTGTAGAGTCCCGAGGTTTTCGTCGTCTTCTTTTTGAGATTGAGGATGACAACGTACCCCTGTCCATCCGTCCGGTGGCGCTCAAAGGCGAGTAAATCGCCGTTGGGAGAATAGCGAACGCCGGCAAACCAGCCCGCAAACGAGTTTTTCTCGGGATAGATAAGATGATCCTCGTGCCGTTGCGGGGAATAAGCGTGGATCGAAGGGCCGTCCTTTTCGTCGTAGATGGTGTAAGCCAGAGTGGAGCCATCGGACGACCAGTCGGCCGACGATACACTGTCGAACACCGTCTCAGGGCGGCTTTCATAGAGGCCTTGCAAAGCCAGCATTCCCGTCTGTGCTTCGTGGCGAAAATGCGGATTCAGCAGCAGGGCCAGCTTCGAAGACGAGGAAACGGCCAAAAGCTCCGATTGAGGGCTCGTGAGGCCGGGGACTGAAATCGTGCCCGACTCCGGCCGGTCGAGTGCGGTTTCGTAAAGCCCAAGCGGAGATCCCCGCCACGCGGCCGCATAGACGATGTTGCGGCCATCGGGCCGATAGCGGGCGGCGCGCACCATGCCGTGCTGAAAGGTCAACTGCTGGATGGAGACATCTCGGGCCGACAGATGGGAATAAGCGATCCGGTAACCGAGGCCGAACACGGCGCAAAGCAGCACAACCGCTGCGGCGACGAAAAGCAGAGAGCGGCGCCGCCGTGCATGATCCGCCTCACCGTGTTCCTCTTCATCGGCACTTTCCGTTGAATCGATTGCCGGGCCCGGTGTTTCCAGGGAGCCAGAGCCATTGCGCAGGTCCGAACCGTCTGCCTGGAGCAGCCACTGGTCCAATTCCTCCGGATACGCGAAGACGCCACTCCGTTTGCCCCCCGGGGTGCGATGAACGGGCAGATGGCGCTCCAGCTCCCAGCGCCGGACCGTTCGCTCGTCCCGCTTGAGATATTGGGAGATCTCCTTCCATGAATCCAGCCGAGCTTGAGAGGGATTCATGGCTCAGGCCCCCATGCCGGAGAGCTTCTGACTAAAGCCGCCGTTGCGACCCGGATGTCCGTTTTTGCCCGTTTCTGTCCCATTGTGACCGGTTAAATCTCTTGAGTACTGTGCAGGCGGGCAGTATAAAGCAACACGAGTTCCTGTAGCAAGGTTGGGGTGTGCTCATTTCCCGTCTGAGCTGGGAATCACTATTGCCATTTATTCAGAGTCGCTAACGAAGTTGCGGCCAGGACAGGCCCGGAAGTGCGAGTGAAGTGGCCCGTAGGGCAAGGGAACGGTCCCTGGCCTGGCGCTAAAGGAAGAAGAGAGGAGCTTCGGATGTCGAATACCGGCGAACGCAGTAAGACAAAGAGAAACGGGTGCAGGATTGGCCTTTTGATGCTGAATCGGCGGGTGTGCCTGTGGATGCTGTCCTGCCTGGCAGTTTTTGGCCTGCTAGGACTGACGGCCTGCAAGAACAACGAGGCGGAAAAAGCCGCCCTGCGGGCCGCCGACATTGCCGACTGTAACCGGCTGATGAGCCTGCACGCCTGGTATCACGCCGCCATGCAGAATGACGTGGAACTGGAAAAGATCTGGTCCAACCGGCCAGACGTGATCTGGGCCCAGCAGTCAGGCTACTGGAAGGGCATGGACCACATTAAGCAGTATTACGGCCAGAAGGCTACGCCGGATGCCACGACAGGCGGATACGTCTGGCACACGATCACCAGCGGAGTGGTGGAGATCGCCGGAGACCGCCAGACTGCCAAGGGCGTCTGGTATACGCCCGGACTGGGCGGCAAGATTCCCGGCGAGGGCAAGCCCAATGCCGGCTGGATGTGGGAAAAGTACGGCGTCGACTTCGTGCGCGAAGACGGCCAGTGGAAGGTCTGGCACATGAAGGTGTATACCGACTGGGCCGCGCCGCTGGGCGGTACGATCGGCGACCAGGGGGGCATGGGCGGACCGCCTCCCAGCGACAACAAAAAGAGCGGCGGAAAGGGTGCGTCACCGCAGGGCCAGCGCGCTCCTCAGATGCAGGGCGGCAAGGAGAAAATCGGGACCGGCGAAGTCACGGCTGCAAACGGCCAGCAGCAACAGCAGGGACCGGCGCCGGGCCAGCCCAACTGGGACTACTACTACAAGACACCCTACCAGGGGTGGGCCAAGGGAGTCTCTCCGCGACTGGTGCCCCGGCCGCCGGAGCCCTACAAGACGTTCAGCGAAACATGGAGCTATGCGGACGAGAACGAGTAGAGCGCTGCTTCCAGATTCGCCTGACGATTGCCAATTCGTATTCGCAGCGGCAACAAGCCAATCAGAAGAGCCGCGCGAAGCCACTCAACCATGAACCGCTGAACAGCAACCTTGAACTGTTCACAAAAAATGGAGGAAAAGATGCGACGCACTTCGTTATCTCTGCTTCTCCTGCTGCTCTTTGCCCTTTGGAACATGGGGCTGAGAGGGCAGAATGTATCCAGCGCTTTGCAAGGCACCGTTGTCGACGCCACCAATGCCGTCGTCGTCGGCGCCGATGTGAAACTGCTGAACCAAGGGACCGGTGCGGAGCGCGCCGGACAGTCCAATGAGCGCGGGCTGGTCCGGTTCTCCGAGCTGTTGCCGGGAACCTACAAATTGAGCGTCCAGGCGAAAGGGTTCAAGAGCTACACCTTGAAGGAAATCGTTCTGGTGGGCAGCGAAACCCGCGACCTGGGCAACATCAAGCTTGACGTCGGAGCCGCTACCGAGGAAGTTTCTGTCAACGCCGAAGTCACTCCGGTTGAAACGTCAAGTAGCGAGAAGTCCTCGACGATTGACCAGC
>Ga0326728_10024259_pt1 | contig 11011 bp, 8 predicted proteins | sample MB3enrmetagenome_FD_207602 | JGI IMG/M metagenome (GOLD analysis project Ga0326728, IMG submission 207602) | Lab enriched peat soil microbial communities from McLean, Ithaca, NY, United States - MB31MN | ecosystem: Environmental > Terrestrial > Soil > Wetlands > Peat | place: USA: New York...
CCTATTGTAGCGTAAGTCGTTTCTGTGTGGAAACAATGAGGCGGGGCATAAGCGGCAAGGCTATTTCTCGTGCAGTAATGCGTCGGCGAAGGAGTCGCGTTCATCTTCCGACAGGCGGTCCCAATCCAGCCCTCGCGGGTGGCGCATACGTCGCGACGCCTGTTGTCGCGATGTATGCGCCCATTGCCGGGTCCTCGACGTGCCACAGGGCCACTATAGAGGCCCGCGGCATGCAAATCGTGGCGTGGTATGCTCCTACGGCGCCAAAGGGCGCATACATGCCGACAACTACCGTAGGCACGTATGCGCCACCCGCGATAACCATCCCGCTGTAGGGGGACGGCTTGCCGTCCCCGCACTTGCGCCGGTCACGCCGGGGGTAGGGCAAGCCCTACCCCTACACCGCGCGGGTCCAGCCTCTGACCATCAGCTACAGGTCAAACACTCTTCTCTAATATCTCGTTCAGAATACCCGGAATCTCAAAAACCGCCCGGTTGTTCACGGCCGCGGCGTTGCTCCGGAAGCGAGCGAAATTGGCGGGATCAAGGAGCTCCTCGACCGTTCGAGTGATCTGGCCAAAATCCCGCATCACCAACCCTACCTGCTTCTCCAGGACCCAGTCCGTATTGTAGCGTTCCTGGGGCATGGTCCTGGCATTGCGCTCCACGATTACCGGCAGTTTCATGGCCAGGGCTTCGCAGATGCTACCAGGGCCGGGCTTGCCAATGAAAAAGTCGGCAAGGCGCATGTAGTAGGGAACTTCCGTGGTGAAGCCCTCGACATACTTGCGGATCCTTCCCCGGAGGCCGCGTAATTCCGCAGCCAAGCGTTCATTGTGGCCGCAAATGAAAATCAATTGCAGATCCAATTTGGCGGCTTCGACCCTTCTGGCAATCTTTACCATCACGCTCGAGCCTTGCCCGCCAAACATGACCAGCCCGGTGGGCAGACCTGCATCCAGGCCCAGGCGTTGCCGTTCCGCAGCGCGGTCCACGGCGATTTCCTGATAGAACTTGGGGTGAAGGATCATTCCCGAGGTTTCGTAAATCTGGTCTTCGCGAAGCCCTATGGAGCGGGCTTGTGCAACGGCGCGCGGGGAGCCGCAGATAACAAACTGCTCCTGGCGTTCCAGCCAAAAATGGGGAGGGTAATCGGCGAGGTCCGTCAGCACGGTGACGAACGGCGTAACGGGCGATACCCGCCGCAGGCTCTCGAAGATGGCCCGGTTGAAGTGGGGAACGAGGGAAACGACCAGGGCGGGCTGACTCCTCCGCCAGTACTCGGCCAGCAGCCGCAGTTGAGACGAGTGGTAGAGCCGGATGGCGGCCTGAAGCACCCGCAAGCCCATCCCTGCACCCCAGGTCCAACCCATTTTCAACAACCAGTTATATAGGTCCTGTAAGCGCAGGCCGGACAGCCTGAGCACGGGATCAATGGAGTCGAGCAACTCCTGAAGGTTCATCAGGTGGACGTCCCATTGGAGTTGTTGCTCGGTGACGGTGCGAAGGGCAGTGGCTGCGGCGCGATGCCCGCCTCCTGCGTCAAAATAGACGAACTCAACTGTTGCCATGGGAAAGCATTCTCGCACAGCTTGATGTACCCAAACAACCTTCCCCTTGTCGATGCTCGGCGGCGCGATTCCCTGCTCGTAAGAAGCCGAGACGAGAATCGTAATCTGTCATCCTGAATGAGGCGAAGGGTCTCGCTCTGGTACGTGAGGGAGCGAGAACGAAAAAATCAGGGCGAGATTCTTCGCTTCGCTCAGAATGACACGGTCTTCATGGTTTCTGGGTGCCCGTCGGGTGGCGCAGACGTGCCGTTTTTGGCATGTCTGCGCCCCTGCCTGTCGATTCGGAGGGGCGCATACATCACGACAAAAGGCGTCGTGACGTATGTGCCACCCACGTGTCTAAACAACCTCTTCGGTGCCACCTCTCCCGGCCCTGTCTTCCTGGTGTCATCTCCGCGCAATTGTGGGTCTATGGCCCTGGGCCGAGGTGGATTCCCGCTTGCGCGGGAATGGCGAGACTTGCGGCGGAGTATCCACAGGCCCGCGGCACCTCCAGTGATTGAGCCGAAGCCCCGCAAGGGTCGTATTAGCCCAGGGCACAAGCCGTAGCTAACGGAACAATCTTAACCAACTCTTAATGTACAAGATAAGAATATGTAACGCAGGAAATGTAGGCTAAAATGTGCGATGTGATCTACACGTCCACAGCGTCCACTCCGGCATGGCTACCGTGCCGGTGTTCAGCCGTTTTTGCCGCGAGTGTTATAACCCGCCCGAAGCCCTCTACGAGAAGCTCAAACGCCAGGGGCTGGATCTGGTCACCGTAACCGATCACGATTCGATCGCTGCCGGGGAAACTCTTGGGCGGCATACGGACTTTTTCCTCAGCGAGGAGGTCACGTGCCGGGCGCCCAGCGGGAACGAATTCCATGTTGGCGTTTATGACATTACCGAAATCCAACACATGGAGATTCAGAGCCGGCGAAACGAGCTGCCTCGTTTGGTGGCTTATCTCGAAGAGCAGCGAGTGTTCTTCAGCGTCAACCACGCCTTCTCGGCCCTGACCGGACGCCGTGCGGGGGACGATTTCGACTGGTTCGAAGATTGTTTCCCTGCGGTCGAAGTCTTGAACGGACACTTGCTGGCCCGCAACAATCAACTTGCCGCCCGGTTGGCGTCTCACGCTCGGAAGATCTCAGTGGGGGGGAGCGACGCACATGCCCTGCGTTCCGCGGGCAGCGTCTGGACGGAAGTTCATGGGGCGCGGAACAAAGCCGAGTTCCTGGAAGGGCTGCGCGAAGGCCGCGCTCACGTGCGAGGGGCGTCGGGGAGTTACTGGAAATTGACCTTCGATGTTCTGGCGGTCAGTTGCGAGATGCTCCGGGAGAATCCCTTCACGCTCCCTCTTTCCCCGCTCCTGCTCGGTATCCCCTGCGTTACCCTACTCAATCACCTTCTGGAGAGGCGGTTCGCCCGCAAGTGGGGACAGGCGTGGGCTCGCATGCGCGGCCTGGATGGCGGCGCGGCAGCCCGGCGTATCCCTGCCGCGACCGGGGAGGCAACGGCGTGACTTTTCCCACCACCATGTTGGGCTTCATTGCCAACGGCGACCAGCGCCTGATGCGGCGCGTGAACCGGTGGAAACCGCCGCGCTGGATCAGGCTTTGGATGATCCTGGCCACAAGGGCCGGCGATGGCTGGCTATGGTATGTCCTGGGGGCGCAGGTTTTGGCTTTCGGCGGGCCGTCGCGATTTGCGGCGGTGACGGCCGCCGGCATTTCCTGCGGCGTAGGAGCAGTTCTCTTCCTCGCGCTCAAAAGGCTGGCCGGACGTAAGCGGCCGTGCGCTATTGCCCCCCACTGCTGGGCCACGCTCTTGCCGCCCGATCAATTCTCCTTTCCTTCCGGGCACTCCATCTGCGCGTTTGCCTTCGCCGTCTCGATCGGCATGTTTGAGCCGTCTCTGATGTGTGGCCTGCTTTTTTGCGCCCTCAGCGTGGCCATTTCCCGCATCATGCTGGGCTTGCACTTCCTCAGCGATGTGGTCGTGGGGTCCATGATCGGCGCCGGGCTCGGCTATGCGGGCTACCACTTGCTTGTTAATGGTTTTCGCTGAGCCTGCACAAGCCGGCGGCTATTTAATGGGATTGGGCGGGTGGAAAAAGGGGAGGGTCAGAAGGCGAACAGGTTTTTGACCTCCAGCGCGAATTCCGGAACCTCTGCAATGGTGAGGACTTCGCCTTCCTGAGCGTACTCGAGCGGGCGATCGGGATAAATGAGTTCGATAAACTGCTTCTCCGGGTCAATCCAGACCTGGATGACGCCGCTCTCCTGGTAGTCTTTTCGTTTTTGCTGGATATAGCTTGGAGAATTGCCGGGAGAGAGGACTTCGAACGCAACATCAGGGGCGAACTCGGCGCGAGTCTCAGGGATCACGCCGTTGGTCAGTCGCGCCTTCTTGAACATCGACACGTCGGGCAAGCGCCAATTGCCGGACGCCATGGTAAAAACAGCGTTCGAGGGTACCCAATCCCACTCGAAATGAGACCTGCAATAGTCCTCAATGTACGCTATCAAGCGTCTTAAAACCATTTCATGCCGGAAACTCGCCGGAGTCATATGCGCTATATCACCGTCGACCCACTCCCACCTTTGTCCCTCGCCGCCATTGGCCAGGAATTCTTCCCAACTGATTGTGGTCTTGGTCGCCATGTTCCTTCCACTGCGGTCATTGTCGCACGCTGAGCTGTCCGCGTGCAAGGCTGGGCGCGACGTAGGAGCAATCCGCCCATGGGAGGAGGTTCTCCATAGGGGGAGCCCTTCGGAAAGGCAAAGCCTTTCCGCAAGTCAGGCGGCGGAGCCGCAAGTGGCGGCCGACTGAGGCGAACGTAATTTGGGGACGCACCGGGCAAGCCCTATCCCTACCTGCCCGTATTGTAGGGGGACGGCTTGCCGTCCCCCTGAATGTCAGCCTAGGACTCGGACCTGAGTTCCAACTTCTCGGCATCCCAGAAGAGGCGCTGCTTCTTGCGGTAGGACAGGTTCGCCATATGACAGGCCACGGCCGTCCCGCAACCGAAGTCCACATTCTCGATCGGCTGCTGGCGGCTCTTGACGGCGGCAAAAAAGTTGACGAAGTGGTCCTCGGTGCCTTCGCCCCGTTGTCGCATATTCTGCGGTTTCCGATGTTGTTGTCTTCTGTATGTGCCAATATCCGCAGTCGGATCGTTCTTGTGCGCGGCCAGGAACGGGTCTTTGGTGTCCTTGGGCCAACTCTCGAGCGGATAGTCGAAACCCCATTCCTCGTCATAGGGGAGCAGGCTGGCCGATTCCTCAGTGAGGACCATGGTGCCTTTGTCGCCCATGAAGCGCACGATCTCACCGCCGTCGAAGTTCGAAACCAGGTTCGCCAAGACGACCACCTGGAATTTGCCGTAGTCGTAAAGCGTGTTGTGAATGTCGGGAACTTCACGGTCGCCCGTCCACTTGTAAATACCTCCGTTCGCCACGGCGCTCAGAGGAAACTGAGTATTCATCAAATAGTGGACACGCGAAAGCAGGTGAACGTACTCGTCACCAGCGATGCCCGTGCCGTAGTCCCACCAGTTACGGAACTGGAAGAAGCGCGCGGCATCAAAGGGACGCTTGGGGGCGTTGCCGAGGTAACGGTCCCAATCGATTGTCTGCGGCGAAGCATCGGGCGGGACGGGATATTTCCAGGCGCCCACCGGGTCAGGCCGGTAGATCTCGCACTGGATCATGTAAACGTTTCCGATTTGCCCCGCATCCACCCAGGCTTTCCCTTTTTGGGTTGATTCCATGCTCAGGCTCTGGCTGCCCACTTGCACCACCCGGCTGGTTTCCTTCGAGACCTTGACCATCTCCAGCGCCTGGGCAATGGTGTGGGTCATGGGCTTCTCGCAATAAACGTCTTTGCCGGCTCGCATGGCCGCGATGGCGATGGGCGCGTGCCAGTGGTCCGAGGTGGCGATGCAGACAGCATCAATGTCTTTGCGGTCCAGCACCTCACGGTACTCACGCGTGGTGGGCGTGTTCGGCTGGATTTCATTGGCACGACGGAAATGGCCGTCGTAGAGATCGCACACCACGGCGACGTTGCCTTTCACGGCAAGAACAGCCTGCATCTGCTCCAGGCCTCGAATTCCTGCGCCGATGATTCCAACGGTCACGCGCTCGTTTGGAGACGCGACGCGGCCGATGGCCGGTGCTCCCAAGGCCAGGCTGGCCGTGGCCGCGCCGGCCACCGTGCGTCCAATGAACTCGCGTCGAGTAATTCCCTGATCGAACATATTAGTCCCCCTTCACTGATTTGGAAATACGCCGTCAATTATAGCAGATTAGGTTGTCCAGCATCCCGCTAGGCGTTCAGATTCTTAAGGCTCCCCTCGATGAGCTTTTGAACTCCTCCGTTGGGCTCGCCTCGGCCTTCCCATTCCATTGAAAAATACCCGCGGTAGCCGTTGGCCTTGGCGATCTCGAAACACTTTACCACATCCACGGTGTACAGTTTTCCCTTGTCGCCGACTTCGGAATCCTTCATGTGCGATATGTTGTAGGCATGCTTGAACATCGCGTCCATGGCCCGGTTGTTGAAATCCTGATCGTGGGTCAGCATGGAATTACAGAAATCAGGCAAGGCGTGCAGGTAAGGATGATTCACCTTCTCGATCACCTGAACGATAAAGAAGGGGTCCTCGGTGACGTTATCGTCGTTCTCGAGATTCACGAGCACGTTTTTCTGCGCGCCGTATTCGGCCACCCGTTTCAGGCTTTCTGCCGTGCGGCCTACGTCAGGTTTAACGTTGCGCGCCTCGGCGATGTGCAAACGCACACTAGGCGAGCCGATGGCCACCGCGACATCGATCCACTTCTTTCCGTCGCCCACCGCTTTCTGTCGCCTGGCCTCGTCGGTGTCATAAAAGCTGTAGCGCAGATCGGCAGGAACGTTGACCACCCGCGCGCTGGCTTTTTCTACGTTCGCCCGGAACTCGCGCAGGTAGCTTGCCTCGGTGGAACTAAAGTGATCGCTCAGCGGTTCGATGTTGCGCACGTTGAATCGTTTTACGACCATCGCCGCAAAATCTTTCAGGTCCATACCCGGAAGTTTAGGGTCGCGGGCCCACTTGTTGGCGGGAGCTTCGATATACCCTCGGAATGGCCATGAGGGCACGGCGAGGCGCTCGCGAGGCTCGCTCGGAAAACTCAGGTTAGGTTCCGTTGAAGCGGATAAAGCTTTGGGGATAAAAGTCGAGGCGGAGGCGGCAAGCGCGCCCGCGCAAGACTGAAGAAAGCGTCGCCTGGGAATTGCTGACATAATCAGCTCCTTCTTTTGTGCAAGGTAGAGGGCAATTAACCTCGATACTCCTCAACTCTGTCTTCGGATGTGTAGATATACTCCCAATCATTATCTGAGTCAATACGCTGGTGCCGTTTCTAGCTGTGCCCTGGGCGCGGGCTGGTTGCCCCAGGGCGGCTGAAAGGGCCGTCACGACATTGTTTTTTCACACTCTCGCGGGGCCGGGGCATATGCGCCACGTGTGGGCAGAGAGTTCAGAGCCCAGATTCAAAATTCCAGATTCCAGATTCAGGTTTCAAATTTCAAATCTCAGATTTCAAATTTCAGCTCCCAAAATCCAGGTTTCAGCTCTCAAATTTCAGGTTTCGGCAGTTACTCATAGCGCAGAGCCACAATGGGGTCGAGGCGGGCGGCTTTTACGGCGGGCCACAAGCCAAAGAAAAGCCCGATTGCGACCGAAACAACGAATCCGGCCACCACGGACCACGTAGGAACGGTGGAAGGCAGGGTGGGCACGAAAGTGCGGATCAGGAGACTGAGGGTATAGCCGGAGAGGACTCCCATCATTCCGCCAGTGCCTGTAAGGCTCATGGCCTCGAGCAGGAATTGCCAGGTGATATCGCTGCGGCGGGCCCCGATAGCTTTGCGGACGCCAATCTCGCGCGTGCGCTCGGTGACGGAAACCAGCATGATGTTCATGACGCCGATGCCGCCCACCATCAAGCCGATGGATGAGATGACGATGGTGACCAACACGACCGTGCCCATCATGTCGCGAAACTGCTTGATGAACGTATCCGCGGTGGCGATGCCAAAGCTGTCGGGAGCGGAAGGCTTATCGTTCCGCAACCGCCTCAGCAAGGCGGTGATTTCGTCAGTCGCCTGATTTATCCGCCCCGGAAAGGCCAAGGCAGTGACGAAGTTCTCTTTGGTGCTTGGATAAAGTTTCATGTAGGTGAAATAGGGAACGAAGACGACCTTGTCGTCGCCGTTATCGCCCAAAAAGGCCTTGCGCTTTTCGAGCGTGCCGATCACTTGAAAGGTCTTGCCGTCAACATTGATTTCTCTTCCGATCGGGTCTCCATTGAGAAAGAGTCTCTCGACCACGTCAGCGCCGATGACGGCCACGTCGCGGCGGTGCAGGTCGTCAATATCGGTGAACAAGCGGCCATCCTTCAGAGGCGAGTTGGTGACGCGGAAATAGTCGGCCGTATTGCCCTGTAGCTCCGCGTCCACCATTTCAAGGCCCTTGTATTTCGCTGTCACCGCGGGACCCCAACTGGCTGATTGCACCGCCGCCGTTTCCACCGAGGGGCAATGTTCCTGGATGGCCATGCCCTGTTCATAAGTGATCGGCTTACGCAACCGTTCTTCGCGAGAAAGGTTGAAATGGATTCCTGGCTGAAATTTATAAATATACAATGTGCGCGTACCGTAGCCCTCCGCCATATCGACGAGTTGCTGGTCGAGTCCCTTGAAGATAGAAGCCACGCCAATCACCGTGGCCGTTCCGATCAGCACGCCTAAGATGGTGAGAAAGGCGCGGAATTTGTGGGTGCGGAGCGTGTCCAGCGCCAGCAGCAGGTTTTCGCCTATGAATTGGCCTCGCTGAGTCATTGTCACGCCTCCGTCCGCAGGGCTTCAATGGGTTCGAGGTCCGCGGCCTTTTTGGCCGGATATATTCCGAAGAACAATCCCACGGCCGCAGAGAGGAACAGCCCGACCAAAACCGCGCTCAAGGGCACCGAGGCGGTGAAAAAGACATCGACAATCTTGCTGACCGCAAGGGCCAGCAGAATGCCGATGGCGCCTCCGGAGCCCGCTATCATGGCCGATTCGATCAGGAATTGCATAAGAATATCGCGCCGCCGCGCTCCCAGGGATTTGCGGATGCCGATCTCGTGCGTGCGCTCGGTCACGCTGGCGAGCATGATGTTCATAATCACGATGCCGCCCACGACCATGAACACAGCCACGATTCCGATGGTCACGGCGAAGATGGAGGCTGTTAACTGATGCCAGGAGTCCATGATGGTTTCCGAGGCGTTGATGCCGAAGGTATCGTCCTCCTTGTAGGGCGTGTGCCGCCGGGCGCGCATCAGGGCCTTGGTTTCATCCTCGAGAATGGCCATGTGCTGGGAATCCGACGCCTGAACGCTCACCGCCAGCGAGGGGCGATTTCGGAATACCTTTTGGTAGGAGCTCAGCGGCACGTGAACGAAGTTATCCTGGCTTTCGCCAAACATCGAGCCCAGTTTTTGGGCGGTCCCGATGATCCGGAAGGGAATGCCATTAACCTGAATCTCTTTACCGATGGGATCGACATTGGGGAAAAACGTAGTGATCAGATCCTGGCCCACAAAACAGACCATCGACTCGTGGTCGTAGTCGTTCTCGTTGATATACCGGCCGGCCTCAACCTTGGTCTGTCCAATATCGATCATGTTGGGCGACTCACCGTTAATCTGGACCTCATAAACAGTCTTCCCTTTGTACCGCACCTCGTTATTTCCGGAATTGTTCATCCAGGCTTCGGCGCCAATATTCTTGTAGCCGCTCAGGTTGTCGCGCAGGAATTCGAAATCTTCGATGCGAATGGGCTGGTTCCGGCGCCGCGCCTTCAGCCATGCCTCGTAACCCTGGGCCCATTGGAACTGGTGGACGATGAAAACATTTGCCCCCAAGTTCGCGATGTGATCGGCAATGTAGAGATTCATGCCATTGATGACGGACATCACAACGATCAGGGTGGTGGTGGCAATCACCACGCCCAGCAGGGTGAGGAAGGAGCGGAGTTTGTGCGCGCGCAGGGCCTCGAGGGCAATCCAAAAGGCCTCGCGGGAGGTGCCCCAAATTCCCGTCCTCCGCTCCACGCGTGGCCTCAGCTTATAAAGAAGCGCTTGCGTTTGGCTGAGTTCAGCCACGAAACCTCCTCCGATGGACAAATGCCTAGGGGCACGCCAGGGCCTGCCCTTACAATGATTAGTGACGTAAACTCGCCGCCAAGTTGCCCACAACGGCTCTGCCGCTCCGCCTCGCGGAATGGCCGGACTTTTCCGCAAATCAGGCGGTACAGCCACACCTTGGCAGAATTCAGGCGCAACCCCTGTGGTTGCCCCGGGGCGGCCGCAAGGGTTGCCCCTACAACCTTTTGACGCAGCACGCACGCACTCGGCTGTGCCCGAACTTCCGGTTGGCGTGCTGCGAGGACAGGCACTCTTCCCGGCGCTACGCCCTCAGGCATGAGCGCCTGTGCTAGATTACGTAATTCACAAAGCCCTGCTTCAGACGAAGTGCGCGGTCGCTCATTCGTACCGCAGGGCGACGATAGGGTCGAGGCGGGAGGCTTTGACGGCGGGCCAAAGTCCGAAGAAAAGGCCGATGCTGACCGCGACAATAAAGCCTGCGCATGCCGACCAAAGAGGAACGGCGGAGGGCAGGGCGGGAACGAGGGTCCGGATGAGGAAACTCAAGGTATAGCCGGCCAGGATTCCCATCACGCCGCCTACGCCCGTAAGGCTCATGGCCTCGAGCAAGAATTGCCACGCGATGTCGCTGCGCCGAGCGCCGATGGCCTTGCGGACCCCGATCTCCCGCGTCCGCTCAGTTACGGAAACGAGCATAATATTCATTACCCCGATGCCGCCCACCATCAAGCCGATCGAAGAGATCAGGACGGTTACCAGGACGACAGTTCCCATAATTTCCCGGAACTGCTTGATGATGGCGTCAGCCGATGAGATGCCGAAGTTGTTAGGATCAGACCACTTCACGTTTCGCCGGCGGCGGAGCAGACTCGTTACCTCATCCTTGGCTTGATCAATTCTGCCGGGAAAAGCCACCGCAGTGATGAAGTTTTCCTTGGCGTCGGGATAGTATTTCCTGAAGGTGAAATAGGGGATGTATATGTTCCGATCGTTGCCATTGTCACCCAGGAACTGCTTGAGTTTGTCCAGCGTGCCGATTACCTGGTAAGCATGGCCATCGACGATGATCGTCTTGCCGATGGGATCTTCGTTCTGGAAAAATCGCTTGACCACGTCGGCCCCCAAGACGGCAACATCCCGGCGGTGGACATTGTCAACATCCGTGTAGAGCCGCCCATCCTTCAGGCTAGCACTCATGGTTTGAAACATCTCGGGCGTCGGCCCGGAGAAATTGGCGTCCTCCATCTCCACTTTCTT
>Ga0326728_10024260_pt1 | contig 11011 bp, 8 predicted proteins | sample MB3enrmetagenome_FD_207602 | JGI IMG/M metagenome (GOLD analysis project Ga0326728, IMG submission 207602) | Lab enriched peat soil microbial communities from McLean, Ithaca, NY, United States - MB31MN | ecosystem: Environmental > Terrestrial > Soil > Wetlands > Peat | place: USA: New York...
TCAGGTTGGCGCGCGTAATCAAGCCGGCTCCGTCCGTCTCGTAGTGGTGGAAGAGCGTGCCGCGCGGCGCTTCCACCACGCCCATCCCCACCTTGGGTGTGGCCGTGGGCAGCACGCGCACCACAGGATCGACAATTTCCGGGTCGCTGGCGAGCTCTTGAAAGCGCTCAGCAGCGTAGACCATCTCCACGACTCTTGCCCAGTGATTCGCCAGCGTATAGTGCGCGGGCTTACCGAGGGTCGCGAACAGTTCCTGGTAGGCTTCCTGGGCGCGGGGCGTAGCCATTCCGTCCGCGGCATTCAGCCGGGCCAGCGGAGCCACGCTGTAAATGCCGGAATCTGCGCCGTCCACAAAACCTTTCCAGCCGATCTTCTTTAGAAAGGGAAACTTGATGTAACTCCACGGCTCCACATGTTCGGCGAGAGCCTCCAGATACTGTCGGGCCGTGAACTGCGCCCACTCGCCGCCTTCGGGATTGACCACGCGCAAGTGCCCATCGTAGAAGTTCACGTGGTTCCGCTGGTCCACCAAGCCCATGTAATAGGTGCGGTGCGTGTACGCTTCCGAGGTGATGGTTTCCACGTAAGCTTGATTCTTCAGGACAACTTCTCGGAATACTCCCAGTGTGAACAATGCGAACTCCAGGCCTTCTTTGGCCGCCGCTATGAACCTCGGCTGGTGGGCAGGCGCAAGGGGTTTTGCGACCCCGCCCGGCAGGCCAAACACGGGGTGGATAACTTTTCCGCCCAACAGCGTGATGAGCTCGCGAAGTTCCTTCCTCATGCTGATGACCCGGCGGCCGACTTCGACGCCCACCTTGGCGATAACCCCCAGTACATTGCGTTCCGCCTTGGGAGCCTTGGGACCCACCACAAAATCCGGCCCTCCCAGAAAGTAGAAGTGCAAGGCGTGGTCTTCCAGCATGAAGATGTTGTAAATCATTTCGCGCAGCTTCTTCGCCGCCGCGGGAGGATCCACCTGATAAAGATCGTCGAGGGCTTTGGTGGCGGCCATGTGGTGCGCCGTGGGGCAAACGCCGCAAATGCGGGAAGTAATTTGCGGCATGTCTTCCGCCGGGCGGCCCACCACGAACCGCTCGAAACCGCGCAACTCCGGCACCTGGAAATAGGCGCGGCTCACCTTGCCGGTATCGTCGAGAAAGATCTCGATTTTGCCGTGGCCTTCCAGGCGGGTGATGGGGTCAATCGTGATTCTCTGCGCCATGGCGCACCTCTAAGGCGTTTGACGTTTTTGGCCGAGTAACGATGCCGGCACGCTATACCGATAGAAGCTCCCCGCGGGATCGGGGACGGCAGCAAAAATCTTGCCCAGCGCCTGCTCATCTATTGAATCTACGATGGAGGCGATGGCGGAGAGCGCCTTGCCGCCGAAGTCGCGCACCCGATCCAAAGGGCCGAAGCAGCCGCTGCAAGGCATCAAGCCCTTGACGCAGAGCGCCTCGCAGCCGCCGCGGGTGACCGGTCCCAGGCAGAGAATGCCCTGGGCAAGCAAGCACTCGTCCGGCGTGGGGATGACCTGGTGCACGCGCTTCAAGTCACTGACAAGAAGTTTCTCCGGCTTGGTGGAATTCAGTTCGCACTCGAAGCACAGCGCACGATCGCCGGCCAGCACCGAACCCTTCTCAGGAAGTTCGCTTTTCAGGATCGCCGCGATGGCGTGCAGGGTGATTTTCGGTGTGGGCGGGCAGCCGGGGATGAAGTAATCCACCTCCACGACTTCATCCAGCGCTTTCACTTTTTCAAAGAATGCCGGCAGTTCCAGTTCCCCTTCCGGAACGCGGGTGAGAGGCTGCGGCCGAATCCCGTCGCCATCGCTCACGGAAGGTGCCTGCGAATAGACGTAATCCAGGATGGCCTTTTTCTCGGTCAGGTTGGCGAGGCCCGGTATTCCCCCCTGGTAAGCGCACGCTCCGTAGGCGATGAGCAGCTTGGACTTTTTGCGCAGCAGCTTGGCCATCGTCTCCTGGTCGTCCATGCGAATTGCACCGTTGACGAAGCAGGCGTCGATCTCACCGTCAGCCATGGCTTCCACGTCGGCACGCTTGAAGTCGAGGGCGACCGGCCAGAAGACAATGTCCACGGCCTCGACGACCTGCAAGATGGTTTCGGCCAGATCTACGATGGCTTCCTCGCAGCCGCCGCAGCTCGCGCACCAGTAAAACGCTACTTTCGGTTTCGCCATGGACGTCGCTCCTTCCCTACGAGCCTGCCCAGCCCGCCGCCCCTACGCGGCCACCGGTTCTTCCTTGGCGGGTGCGGCATGCAGCGGCCCCAGGCGGCGGATCTGCTCCGTGAATTCATTCACCACGTCGCGCAGCCGCTCGCCTTCCGAGGCGGAAATCCACTCCAGCCGCAGTCGCTCGGGCTCCACGCCGAATTGCCCCAGCATCTTGCGCAGCAGCAGGGTGCGGCGCAGCGCCTTGTGGTTGCCCTCCTGGTAGTGGCAGTCACCGGGATGGCAGCCGCCGATCAGCACCCCATCCGCGCCATTCCGAAACGCCCAAAGAACCAATTGCGGATCCACGCGGCCCGAGCACATGGTGCGTACCACGCGGACGTTGGGCGCAAATTTCATCCGCGACGTTCCTGCCAGGTCCGCAGCCAGGTAAGTGCACCAGTTGCAGAAAAACCCGACGATGGAGGGGGTGAAGGTTTCCGTCATGCCAATACTCCTTCCACTTCCGCAAAGAGTTGTTCATCGCGGAAGAGGTTTTGCTGCGCCGCGCCCGATGGGCAGGCGGCCACGCATGTCCCGCAACCTTTGCAGAGGGCCTCGTTCAAAATGGCCACTTTCTTTTCGGCATCGAAATGAATGGCCGTATAAGGACACATTCCGACGCAGACGTGGCACCCCGAACAGAGTTTTTCGTCAATCCAGGCGGTGTTGGGCTCCATCTCCACGTAGCCCCGATTGATGAGGGAAAGCGCTTGAGCCGCGGCAGCCCCGGCCTGCGCCACGGTATCGGGAATGTCCTTGGGGCCCTGGCAACATCCGGCCACATAGATGCCGTCCGTGAACGTATCCACGGGCGCGAGCTTGGGATGCCGTTCCAGGAACCAGCCTTCCGCCGAACAGCCCAGGTTGAATTTGCGCCGCACGTCCTCGGCATCCGCTTGCGCCTCCATGCCCACCGCCAGCACCACCATGTCCACGGGGAGGCGCCGGATTTCACCGAGTAGCGTGTCATCAACTTGCAGCACCAGCTTGCCTTCCTCCCCCGGCGACAGCGGCCACCCGCTCACTTCCGCCACTTTGCCGCGGATGAACCGAACGCCTTCGTCCTGCACGCGGCGATAGAATTCCTCGAAGCCTTTGCCGGGCGTGCGCATGTCAATGTAGCAACTGGTGACGCGCGCTCCCGTTTTCTCCTTGAGCAGGTGCGCGAGTTTCAGCGAATACATGCAGCAAACCCGCGAGCAGTATTTGTTGGTGGTCTCGTCGCGCGAGCCGATGCAGTGGAGAATGCCGATGGATTTCGGCTTGCGGCCATCACGCATCACCACCTGGCCCAAAGTGGGCCCCGAAGCGTTCACCATCCGTTCGACCTCGAGGCTGGTGTAGACATTGGGAAATTTTCCGTAGCCGTACTGCGGCAGCCGATGGGGGTCGAAGGCCTTGAACCCCGTGGACATGATGATGGTGCCCACCTCCAGTGCGATCTCCTGCACGGACTGATCGAAGTCGATGGCGTCACGATCCCCGCACACCTCCACGCATCCCTTGGGACACTTGTGCGACTTAAATTCAATACAGGTCTCGCGATCGATCAAAGGAATGGACGGCACCGCTTGGGGGAAAGGCATGTAGATGGGCTTGCGCTTGCCCAAGCCCACGTCAAACTCGTTCGCGTACTTGCCTTCCTTGTAAACACACATTTCGATGCATTCGCCGCAACCCACGCACTTGGCTTCGTCGATGTAGCGAGGGTATTTCTTGACCTTGACCTGGAAGTTGCCCACAAAGCCACTCACCTCACTGACCTCCGAGAGCGTCAGCAGGTGAATATTCGGGTGCTGCTTCACCGCGGTCATCTTGGGAGTAAGAATGCACGCCGCGCAATCGAGCGTGGGAAAGGTCTTATCGAATTGCGCCATGTGCCCGCCAATGGAGGGCTGCCGTTCCACGAGGTAGACCTGTTTTTCAGCATCGGCCAGGGTTAAGGCGGCGTGAATGCCGGCGATTCCTCCGCCCACGATGAGAATGTTGGGATTCACCGGGAAGCGGCGCCGCTCGAGTTCCTGGTTCCAGTAGGACCGCAGGACGGCGGCCTTCACCAGCGCCTGGGCTTTGGTAGTCGCCACCCCGGAGTCGTCCGTCACCCACGATACGTGCTCGCGAATATTCACCATCTGGAGCAGGTAAGGATTTTGTCCGGCGCGCGCCATGGCCTTGCGAAAGGTGAGTTCGTGCAGATGGGGCGAGCAGGACGCCACCACCACTCGGTTCAGGCCCAAATCCTTGACATCCTGGACCATCAACTCCTGCCCGGGATCGGAACACATGTACTTATACTCGCGCGCGACGACCACGCCCGGGAGCTTGGCCGCGCTCTCCACCAACGCCGACACATCGACTTTGCCGGCGATGTTGGTTCCACAATGGCAAACGTAAACTCCCGCTTTCACATTCTTGTTTCCATTGCCGTTCATAGCAGTGTCCTTTTCTTTGGCCTGGTCGGTTGCTGGGTCACCGGTAGGGGCACGCCATGGCGTGCCCCTACGCCACGGGTGCGACTCCCACGGCGTCCGCTACAAGTTCCGTCAAATCCTTGACGGCCAGCCGCTCTTCCAGACCGGTCGTCTTCAGGGCGTCCGCAAACATCACATAATCCTTCGGGCAGGCGACCACCAGGTACTTGACTCCCTTGATCGCTGCGGCCTCACGCACGCGCAATTCGCTGGGCCGCGAGTGGATGCCGCCGATTTCCTCCATCCAAACGCGCCCCCCGCCCCCGCCGCAGCACAGGCTGTTGCTCCGCGCGTGCGGCATCTCCTTCACTCGCGCACCAAGCGCCCGCAGAACGGCCCGTGGCGCATCGTAAACCCCGTTGTACCTTCCCAGATAACAAGGATCGTGGTAGGTCACCGTGCCTTCGAGTTTGTGTTCGACCTTCAGCCGGCCATTCTCCAGTAGTTGCGCCAGCAATTCCGAATAGTGCAGGATCACGTGGCGGCCATGGTTGAGTCCCGGATATTCATTTTTCAGCGTGTTGTAGACGTGCGGATCCGTCGAGAACAGGTTTTGAAACGTCGCCTTCTGGAGGGTGGCGGTGTTCTTTTCGCGCAGCAGCTCGAACAGTCCTTCCTCGCCCACACGGCGCGTGTCGTTCCCGGAATTGCGCTCGTCCGCGTAGAGAATCCCGAAGTCCACTTCCGCGGCATGCAGGACCTGCGCCAGGGAACGCGTGATTCCCTGCAACACCGGGTGGTAGCTTGCGTACTCACCCAGAAACCAGAGCCATTCCACCGGCTCCTTGCGGGCATCTTTAGGCTTAAAGTCCAGGCCCTGGGCCCACACCGCGCGCTTGCGTTCGGATTGACCAAAAGAGTTGCCATAGCGGGCCAGGTTGCGGAGCGCTTCTTCCAGCCGCGCGTCAACCTCCCCACGTTCCACGAGCCGCCGCCGCAGGTCAACCATGATGGAAAGGTGTTCGTTCTTGACGGGACAGCGCTCCGTGCAAGCGAGGCAAGTAGTGCACGACCAGAGTTCCTGCGGTGAAATCAGCCCGCCAATCAGTGTCGGCTCGCCGCCGTCCGCTGCGGCCCGCACTTTGCTGAGCAGGGCGGGTCCATAATGGAGCAATTGCTCTTTCAAATTGTGGACCAACTGCCGCGGCGAACACGGTTCCCCCACCTGACTGCTGGGACAGGCGCGCTCGCAGCGGCCGCACTCCGCGCAGGCAAACGCGGAGAGCAGTTGGCGCCAGGTGAATTCCTCCAGCCGCTCCGCTCCCAGTTGCTCTGGGCTGGCCGGTGGAGCCAGGCGCCCGGTAGGCTCCAGCCGGCTAAAGAAAACGCTAAAGGGCGCAGCCAACAGGTGAAGGTGCTTGGAGTAAGGAAGGTAGGCAAGGAAAAACAGCACGGTGAGGACGTGGGTCCACCAGAAGAGCGGATAGAACGTGAGCGCGTTTGCCCGCAACGTCGCTGACCCCGCTATCGACCCGGCGAGCCAGTGGCCCACGGGGGCCCAAATAGTCCCATGCGTGGGCGAGCCGACCAGCCTAAACGCCTCTGCCAAAACGTAAGTGACCATCAACGTGGCGATCAGGATGTTGACGAGGGTGGCATCGGGCGTCAACTGAAGCCCTTTGGGACGAATCACAAACCGGCGAAAGGAGGAGACGCCCAATGCGGCCAACACCAGCACAGCGAAGATATCCACGGTGGGGGCGAGAAAGCCGTTCTGTTCCACGGTAGGAACGTGCATACCGGGAAACAACCCTTGCAGCAGCAGGCCGGTGGTGGCGAGCACGAATACGACAAATCCATAAAAGATGAACAGGTGTGGTATGCCGACCAAAGGCTCGTCGAGCATGCGACGTTGCCCGAAGACATAAGTGAGGGTGCGCTTCAGCCGTTCCGGGATACGGTCAAAGCGGTTCTCAGCTCGACCCAGGCAAAGGAGCCGCACCAGGAAGGTCGCCCGCCAAACGAACAGTCCCGACGCGGCCAGAAACACCAGCCACAGGATGGCCCAGCCGGGCACCACACCGAGTTTTGCAGTTGTGGGTATCATCAGCTTGCTTTCTTCAGACTTGCTGCCCGGATTTCTTCGGTCAGCAGAGGCAGTAGTTCCAGCGCGTCCTCAGTCGTCCCGTAGTGGGCCATGCCGAAGATGGGAGCGTTGGGATCCGTGTTCACGGCGATGATCATCTCTGACTGTTTCATTCCCTCGATGTGCTCCGGCGCCCCGCTAATCCCGAGAGCCAGGTAGAGTTTGGGCTTGACGGTCATTCCCGATTTGCCGACTTGCCGGGTAAGGGGCAGCCAGCCTTGGTCAATTACAGGGCGCGAGGCACAAACAGTGCCGCCCAACGCCTCGGCGAGTTCTTCCGCCAGGGCCAGGTTGTCGGCGTTTTGAATGCCGCGTCCGACGGCGACGAGGATGGCGGCCTTGGTGATGTCGACGTCCCATGCCGGCGGCTCGATCAAGGTGCGAAAGGTGATTCGAGAACTGACCAACTCGGGCGGCGTCAGGAGTTGGACTTCCGGGCTTCCGCTGATTCTGCCCACTTCACTTGGGAACGAGCCCGGCACGACCGCGACCAGGGTGGTTTCTTCGGGCAGGGCAACCTCCGCAAAAACCTTGCCCCCATAGAGCTGGCTGGTAGCGACAATTCGACCGTCTCTCGCCTCCAGACGCATGCAATTGTCAACACAGGGGAAGTCGCCACGCGCGGACAGGCTCCCCAGGAGGTCAAGTCCCGCGGATGTGCTGCCCAGCAGCACCAAGGCCGAGGGCAATTCCTTCAGTTTGCTGAGGATTATCGTCCCATAAGCCTCGGGATCGAATTCCTGTAGCTGCGCATGGTCGGCAAGCCAGACCACATCCGCCGCTCCGAGTTCGGCAACGAAGGCCCGAACCCCATGCCCCAAGAGAATGACGCCCAACCTTCCTCCCCGGGCCTGAGCGAGTTCGCGTCCCTTGCCCAGAAGCTCCAGCGTAATTTCGTTCAATCGTCCCTTGAAATGCTCCGAAACAACCAGCACGTCTTTGTTCATAGGTCACCTCACCAAGCGGTGTTCGACAAGCAGATCGGCCATTTGCCGAGCGATAACTTCTGGGGTCCCGGAGAGCATGCTGGCCCCAATGCCCTCTTCGGGCTTGAAAAGGCGCTCGATTTCCAACGGATGCGGTCTTGGGACCGGGACCAGGAGTTCTTCCACTATCGCCGCTTTCATCATTTGACGGAGGCGGCTGATGGGGACATAGCGCGGCGGTTGCTCCGCCGCCTGAATTCCCAGCAACGCAGGAAGTTGCACTTCCAGTTCGGCGGCATAGCCTCCCGGGTACTCTTTCTGGACGACTACCGTCCGAGGGGTCGCCGGGAACTCCACTTTGCGGACCAGGCCGACATAGGGCAGGTTGAGATAACCGGCCAGAAGGCCTCCCAGTGATCCATCCAGATCGTCGATGGCGCGCACCCCGGTCAGGATCAGATCAAAGGTCAAATTGCGCAGCAGGGAAGCAAAAACCTGCGCCGCGGCATGGTTGTTAGGAATGGAATCGAGCCCGGCATTCACTAAGGCGGCGCGGTCAGCGCCTTTAGCCAGCGCCATCACCAGGTTTTCCCTAACCTCGCCCATGTCCAACGAGAACACTTCAATCCGTCCCCCCACGCGCTCCTTGATCAGCAGGGCTTCTTCCAGCGCGTGGTCGTCCGATTCACTCAAGATGTGACGGACCGAACCAGGGTCTATCGCTTTGCCACTCGCATCGATTTCGAGTCCCTCGACCAAGTCAGGTACCTGTTTGACGACCACAGCGATGTTCATGTGATTGACCTCCCTTACACGAGTTCCATCGACTCCGCCAAAAGCTCAATGATGTCCTTAACCTTGAGATTGGCTTCATTGCCCGTCACTTTCACGGCGTCTTCGAACCGGGACGGTTCAAAGGGACATGCCACCGCAATGCTATGCGCGCCTGTCGCCGCCGCTTGCAGAATACGGCGATCCGCCAGGCGGTCTTTGGCATGTTCCTGAATGAAACGGTCCAGGTAAATGGTGCTTCCACCACCGCCACAGCAAAGCGCCGATTCCCGGTTTTGAATCATCTCCACCAACTTCAACCCGGGTATCGCTTGCAATAGCGCGCGGGGTTCGTCGTAATGCTCGGTTTTACGGCCCAGGCAGCACGAGTCGTGATAAGTCACCGTGGTGTGGAGTTTCTTCTTGAGAAGGGGTTTAAGTTGTCCGAGGCGATCGGCGAGAAATTTCACGTAGTGCTCCACATTGTACCTGCCGCCCAGGCTGGGATAGACATTCCGCAACGTCCGGTAGGAGTGCGGGTCGGTCATAAGGATTTTGTTGAACTTGTATTTTCCCAGAATCTCAATATTCCGCTCGATGAGCATTTCAAATAGTCCCTGCTCACCCGCCATCCACTCGCAATCGCCAATGCAGCGCTCCTCGCGCCCCAGAATGGCAAAATCAACTCCCAGCTTGTAGAGAATGCGCGCGAGGAGACGGGAGATAGCCTGGCCACGGGGTTGGAACGAGGGGTAACACTCGACGATCCAAAGGACGTCCACGGGCCGGCGCAACTGAGAAATGATGGGGACCGGGATCCCCGTGGTTTTTGCCCAATCGGCGCGCTTGTTGGGCGACCCGGCCATGGGATTGCCGTAAAGATAAGCATTTTGCAGGGCCTTCTGGAGGTCCTGGTCAAGTTGCTTCCCAGAAGCAATCACCGCGGCGCGCAACGCTGGGAACAGACCATCCGAAATCTTCAACTGGCTGGGACAGCGCGTCGCGCAAGTATGGCAGGAGACGCAAAGCCACGGGGTGTTGCTCGCCACCACTTCGTCGAAGCGCCCTTCCAGCAGCATCCTCACCGCCTTGCGGGGCGGATAGTCCATGAACCCACCCATTGGACAGGAGGCGCTGCACACACCACATTGAATGCAGGCGCGGAATTTATCCTCAGCGCTGGCAATCTCCGGAAATAGGACGCCAGGCTTTTCTGGGATTGAAGAAGTGTGAAGAGCACCCATTGCGAACCTCCGCCACGACTTGGTGGCTTATGCGGAATAACCGAAGGGGCAGCGTCGCGGCGCGCTGCCGGGTCTCATCCGTAGTCTCGAACTGTTGAATTCAGCAGAACCTCGAAACCTGGGAACCGCGCCGCGAGGCAATCCTGCGGGAGCACTCCCATCCCGTCTGCCAGCTCGCGGGAAACTTGCTGAAGTTGCCCTGCGTTCCGATCCGAGCCGGAGCTCGTCAGAGAGGGCGCAGCCCCCCAACATACAAAGGAAGAGGGGCCCGCAAGAATCATCGGTTAGGAAGTGAATCAGTTGCGCATGATCAGCCGGGCTTAAGAGAAGTAAGAGAAGAAGGGAGCCGAAATGCTTGACCGCAGCGCGGGTTCGTAGGTCAGACAGAGGTTGGTTTGAGCAGACTGGGATATATGAAAACCGGAAGCCTGCGACCGTTCCTCCAGTAGCTCGAAGCCAAGAGTGGTCAGCTGGTTCGAACACGGTGACACCTACCTGCTGACTTACGCCTGCTTAGTCTCGTCCCAAGCGTCAAGAACCCCCGTAGCGCTAAATCCCGCAGCGATCACAAAAACTCTCGTCTCCATGAGAGTTATCTCGACCATCCAACGATCGAGCACGGCGTTGGCCAAATGCTGTATTTTCAACATGTTGCTATTTTCAACACCCGTGCCAGCGAGTGATCCCGTGGGATTCATGGCCCAGATTCTGATATACATCGACCATAAACGACTAGGTAAAGTTATGACTTATTGTAGGGATACCGATGATATTTCGGCTGAAAAATGCAGCAGGTCGAAAGGGCGCGGAATGCGCGGGGCTTCGGCTTGAAGCGTCTTGACACTCGCAAACTTCGACCCACGTGCGGCAGGGTGGGGGAAAAACCCGGGTATCGCTCAGATCCACCTGGGTCTTTTCTCCGAACGTCCAGAAGTCGAGCGAGTCAGCCCACGGCCCTTGGATATCGACATGTTGTCCGGCGCGTCGCTCGCTGCCCTTGGGCAATACACAGCCGTTACGCTGTAACGAAGCAATAATCGAAGTTAGAGCCAAAGAAAATCTGCCTGTTCGTCCCGATTCAAGTCAACGCATATGCCGAGAGCCGGGGGTTGGTTCTCACGGCGAAGGTGCGGCGTTTCCTCCCTCGGGGGAGTAGGGAAGCAGTTTCGGGGGTGTCTCGTCCGGCTCCAGCAACCAAACCCGGCGGCCCTTGAAGTACCGGATCAACTCGGCGTTAGCGGAAACGCCCATGTCGCGGGCCCAAACCACCTTGG
>Ga0326728_10024261_pt1 | contig 11011 bp, 5 predicted proteins | sample MB3enrmetagenome_FD_207602 | JGI IMG/M metagenome (GOLD analysis project Ga0326728, IMG submission 207602) | Lab enriched peat soil microbial communities from McLean, Ithaca, NY, United States - MB31MN | ecosystem: Environmental > Terrestrial > Soil > Wetlands > Peat | place: USA: New York...
GGCCTGCGGCAAGTGCGCAGAAATCGGCGAGTGCAGCTTGGAGGACGGACTGAATGACGTCATCAAGGCATTGCGCGGCTCGCAAGGGCTCATTGTCGGCTCGCCCGTGTACTTCGGGACAGCGCGCGGCGACGTAATGGCCGCCTTGCAGCGCATCGGCTATGTCTCTATGAAAACGGACCGTTTCCTGGCCGGCAAGGTGGGCGGCGCAGTGGCCGTGGCGCGGCGTGGCGGTCATACCTTTACCCTCCAGGAAATGCTGATGTTTTTCCTGATCAACGACATGATTGTTACCGGCTCTACCTACTGGAATATGGTTTTTGGCCGCCTGCCCGGGGAAGTCTGGAAAGACCAGGAAGGCATCGACACCGTCCGCCATTTTGCCGCCAATGTGGCCAATCTGGTGAAGAAGCTTTACGCCTAGGATCGCCGGCGGCCTGCCCGGGCCAACCGCCGATGGATGCTGGTGAACGCTGAACGTTGAAAAACTTTTAGGGCTTTCCGAATGAAAGCGAGTCATTGACGCATGGAACCTGGAACCAGGAACGCGCTGCCGGCGGGAAGCGGGAGACCGGGGACGGGGGAGGGCGCACTGCCGGGAGACGAGAAACGGCCCAGCATGGGCTGGAAGTGGGCGCTGCCTTTGATCGCCGTGGCGGCTTTCCTGGCGATTGCGCCCACCATCGCGAGCGGTTCGGCCGGAGGCCACGACTTCATATATCATCTTGCGACCTGGTTGGATGCCGCCCGGACGTCGGGCTTGGGAGGCTGGGCATCCGGGGCCAACTTTGGATTTGGGGAACCCCGTTTCATCTTCTACACGCCGCTTCCCGCCCGGCTGGGATCGGCGGTCGCGTCGCTGCTTCCGCCCGATGCGGTTCCGGGCACTTATGCATTCCTGGTGCTGATGCTGGCGGGAGCAGCGATGTTCCCCCTGGCGCGGCAATGGTTTCCCCCGGCCCATGCCGCTATGGCCGCAGCCTTCTATACCGTCAGTCCCTATTTATTGATTTGCATTTATCACCGCTCCTCGTTCACGGAACTGCTGGCGGATGCCTTTTGTCCATTGCTGTTGCTTTACGCCATCCGGCTGGGCCAGACGGGAGAAGCCATCGCCCCGTTGGCCGCCGTCCTGGCGGCGATCTGGATCAGCGATCTTCCCGCCGCCGTAGTAGCGGGCTATGCGCTGGCGCTTATCATTCTGGTGCTGGCGGTCGTGCACCGGAGTTGGGCGCCCCTATGGCGGGGGGCGGCGGCCGGGGCCCTGGGCTTGGCTCTGGCAGCGTTCTTCGTACTGCCCGCAGCCTATGAACAACGCTGGGTGGACATCACTCCTGCCCGGCAAAGGTTTTACATGCCCCACTTCTGGAGATGGGCCTACGACCCGGGAAATGGCCTCTGGTTTTGGGCGGTCATCTCGGGCCTCCTTTGCGGAATGATTGCTCTCTCGGTGACGGCCATCGGCTTCTCGTGGTCCTGGCGGCGGCAGCAACGGGTGCCGTGGCTGGTGATGGTGACGCTGATCGGCACGTCGATTTTCATGCTGCTGCCCTTCAGTTACGTATTCTGGGTGCATCTGCCCGAGCTCCGGCTGGTGCAGTTTCCCTGGCGCTGCATGCCGGAGCTGACCGCCTGCACGACGATCCTGCTGGTGGCAGCCATGGCGCGTTTTCCCGTTCGTCTGCTGATGATCGTGCTCGGCGCCATCGCTTTTGTTGCCGGCCTCGCCTGTGTGAGTACCGCCCACTGGTATCCCGGCGAAGCGCGCATCCTCGAACAGCAAAATGCCAGGAACCACGGCTATGAAGGCGACCCGCAGTACATGCCGCACAATGCCCGGAAGGAAGTGTTCACGGCCCTGCGCGAGATGCCGCTGGTTGCGTCGAGCAACCGCAACACGACCGGACAGATTATGCTTTGGCAGCCGCAAAGCAAAGCGATCATGATCGACTCGCCCACCCCGGCGCAATTGACCTTGCACCTGATGAACTACCCTGCCTGGCAAGTCACGATCAACGGAAATCCGGTTGCCAGCCAGAGCGACAAGTACGGGCGTCTGGCGGTTCCCATCCCTGCCGGCACAAGCACCGTCGAGGCCAGGTTCGTAATCACCCCGGACCGCAAGCTAGGCGCCGCCATCTCGGTTATCGCTCTTCTAATCTTGGCAGGACTCTTCATCGCCCGCCGGCGCGAGCGGGTTCTGCCGCCACTCCGGACCATCGCCCGCCCCGCGTAAGGCGCTGCTTTCTTGCGCTTCAGGAGGCAGAAATCCAGGCTTGCGGGCGCCGGCAAACAATATGCCCGCCACCAACAGTACGGCCAGGGCAGAGATAGCGTCGCCCACCAACCGGTCAGGAGTGCGCACGAACGATACCTCGGCCCGGCTGCTTCCCGCAGGCGCCAAAAATGTCAGGCGGGCAAATGAGTCGCTGCCGGCCGCCACCGGCTGGCCATTAACCGTGACGCGCCAGGCGGGATAGGTCATTCGCCGAAGCACCACCTCCGTCGGCGCGGGGGAATGGATCAACAGCGTGGCGCTCTCCGCTTCCCAGCGAAGCACGCGAATGGCCGCGTTGGGCATTGTGACCAGGGCCTCGGGCATGTTGTGCGCCGCCCACAGCACCTCAGCGTCGGCATTCAGCGGCATGAACTTGGTATCGCCGATGTAGCCGCCGTAAACCCGGGCGGTGTTCCGTAAGATGGCGGGAAAGCCGGGAGCATAGGAAGCGCTTACGCCGCTGGCGGCGCCGGCAGCCAAAACCAGCGCGCCGGCGGTTATGATCAGCCAACGCACGCGATAACGCGCTAGAGCAGCCGTCGTCAAGACCACCAGGCATAGCGTCTGCAGGGCCAGGCAGCGCCAGGGAAACTGCACGAACTCCAGCTTCGGCAGGTATTCCCAGACGACGTTGCTGGCCGGCGGCAGCAGCATGAATGTGGAGACCCCGGCAAGCGCGATCACCATTCCCCACGCGGCCCCGCGCTCGCGCCCCCACCGCCAGGAAAAACCCGCCGCTACTGCCGCCAGAACCACTTGCACGACTACGATGGTCGAGACAATCACGGTAAACCAGGCCAACTGCCAGATCGGATCGACGACCCAGGAAAGCCTCCAGTTCTGCGGCCGGGAAGGCAGAAAGGCATCGCTGACGTTGACCCACCTTTGCTCGTATGCGGCCGGCAGTATATAAAACGCCGCCAAGGCCAAGCCCAGCGAAACCGATATCGCGCCGCGCACCAGAGCCCGCCAAGACCGGCGCCAGACCGCGCCCACCACGATCAACCACGCCAATGCATAGGTGGCAAGCACCGCGGCGGGAAGGTCCGATATCCAGAATGCCGCCAGCACCACCGCCAGCGGCGCCAGTGCTCGGCTGTTCTCCCCGCTACGGACGGCGAACAAGAGCAGCCAGGGGCAAAAGGCGTTGGCCAGCAACTCCGGAAAGGTGGAGCGCTGGTAAAGACAAAGCAAAAAGTACGGATTCACCGCATAGAAGACGGCCGCGGCTACGGCATGGGCCGGAGGAAACCATTGCCGCGCCAGCGCGAACATAGCGGTCCCGGCAAGCGCCAAGGTCAGGAACGCATACGTTTCGGGAACCGCATTGGGCGGAAGAACGGACCAAATCGCCGATCCCAGCAAGGCCGGAAGCGGCGGATAGAAGATGAACCGGGGCTCGCCGAACCCAAAATTGGCTAAGGGCGCCCACGCTCCCAGAAGCACTCTCAGCGGATTGTCCATCCAAGTCAGGAGATGGTAAGAAAAATCATGTCCCTCAGGGAAGCCGAACACGCACGCCGGGACAACCGCCAGCAAGGCTACGCCGGCAATCACCGGCAGCGCCCGGCTCCAGCGTGCCGCCTGGGCGGGCACGGGCCGATCGGGTTCTTGCGTGGCCATGACTCGTCCTTACTGCCTGCTGCCGGTGGCGCCCGGGGCATTGCAGCCGGGATCCTTCTCGTATAACCACCAGGCGTTCTCCTGGTAATCCAGGCGCACCGAACAGGGAGCATTGCCAAACAAAAAGCCCCCCGGGTCCGTTAACGACCTCACTACGAAATACCGGTAGCGGTAACCTCCGGTCTGTTGCCAATTGAAGCCCCGGGGATACCATTCAAAGCCACGTGGGGGAGCTTCCGCGAAACCGGCCGGCCGATAGACCACCATTTCGACTATGCCCGCGGCAAAATTCGGGTCTACCACGCCCCTCTTCTCGGCGGAATACCAGGCAGTAAAATGCAGGAACGTGGGGGCAATGGAAGACGCATCCTCCCGCATGCCCATCAGGGAGAGCACCCGCTGCCCCGGTTCCATTCGGGAAAGAACGTTTTCAAACCCCTTGACTTGGGAATCGAAGTCCACGGCCCGCAGGGAAACTACCGCGATCCACAGGATGACCAGGCCGGTGCCCAGCGCGGCCACCAGGTGTTCTCTCCGCAGGCCAAAGGCCGGCTTCTTCCGCGCCTTCGACGCTTTGCCCTTCACCGCCATATTCCGAGGCACGGAACTCTTACCCCTCGGCTCGAGCGCGAAAAGAAAGAAAGGCAAAGCAAAAACCGCAAACCGGGCGTGCACAAAAGCTGCGTCGAAGGCGCCTTCAGGGAGGAACAAAAGCATGGCGGCACAGACTATCAGCGGCACCCACATCGCCGGGCGGCGCCGGAAACGGGCCCCCGCCAAAAGCGGCAAAGAAAAAAGAGCGATCCCGTAAATCGTCCAGACCAGACTCGGCCGCGTCCCCAGCACGCGGGGGAAAAAGCCGTTAATCCGGCCCCAGCCGGGGTTTGGCCGTTGCGCCCATGTGGTGGAGCCATAGTAATTGCGGGTGTCTATGTTAAACCAGTCCAGGCCCCAAACCACGGGAAGGTTCACGACTTGCCGGGGGGAAAGCGCCTTAAGCGCCCAGATCACCATTACGGGGATTACCGCCGCCAGCGGCGCCACCCCCAGCAAGGTCTCCTTGAACGTCTTTCGGCTGCAAATCACATATCCCGCCGAGATCAGCCCGAAGAACGCGCAAATCAGCGCGTGACAAAAGAACAGGACATTGATCAGGACGGCCAAGGCCAGTGAACTCTTGACGCTGGGCGCGCGCGTGTGCCGCATCACCAGCCACAAAAATATCATTCCGAGGGGAGTCGCCAGCAGGTAGTTGATCAGGCCCCAGTGGTAGCTGAAGCCGTACATGGCGGGAATGGTGAGCAGCGCCCAGTACACGTCGCTCCCGGTCTCCCGCAGGAGCAGCGCCGTGGACAAAGGCAGCCCCGCCAGCGCGAGAGTCACTACCACTTTGCATGCCAAGACAATGCCCAGCAACGGCGCTAAAACATAGATGAGGGCGTAACCGACCAGGTAAGGGGTAAACCAGTTCGTCTGGAAGAGATAGGAATAGGCAAAACCGGGATCGTGCAGGGCGCGCATCAACGTCACCTGCGCCGCATGCTGCGGCAGATCGCACATGGGCGGATAAGCCGGAATCCAGACCGCCACCGTCGCCAGCAGACTGGCCGCGGTCAGAACCACGCCGCGATGCGCGCGCAACCAGGGCATGACCACGTCCTCAGCGCGTTGTCCCTTTTGCGGCCGTTCCAAAGCAGCTCTCACCCCATCCTCCCGCTGGAGACGTGCTCCCCGCGTTCAGCCCTATTCGGGGGAATTTTCATTACAGCACAGCAACGTCACGGTTTCCAATTGGATTACTGAGTGCGGCGACTCTGCACGTACCACACGCCGGAGCTTTTCTTCAGCTCGAATACGACCGAACCGCTTACCGGCGGTTGGCGTTTGTTGCTGCTGGTCGTATACGTTACGGACTCGGTACAGGCGCAACTGGCCGTATCGCCGTTGATTTTGGGCGGCGAGCAACTGTAACGCGCTTTAATGGCCTTGAACATCTTGTACGTGCCGTTGATCGCGTCCTTCTGCTGCTTGCTCATGGTAGGCCACACCCCCAACAGTTCGGTGATAACCATCGACTCATAAGCGTCTTTGTAACGTTGTTCAATGGTATCGGTAACGGCCTTCACTTCCGGATTCTCGGAAGCCGCGGCGGCCGCGGGCGCGGGGACCGGGGCTGCTGCCGGGGCCGCCGCCGGGGCCGCCGCCACCACTCCGATCTGCACCGACTTGGTTACGCTTCCGCCCGGTCCCTTGGCCGTCAGGACGTAAGTCGCGGTCTTGGTGGGCCTGATTTCGCGAGAGCCATTCGCGTCCACCGCGCCAATGCCCTGATCGATGGATACCTCGGTGGCATTCTGCGTGGCCCACGACAATTTGGTAGTTTGGCCGAGCTCGATTTTGTCGGCCCCCGAGTCGAACAACGCAATGGAAGGCTTCACCAGCGCCGCCACGGTGACCGTAACGCTGCTCTGGGCGGGCGCCCCTTCTCCTCTGGCTGTCAACACATAGGTCGTGGTTGCCGCCGGGCTGACCTGCTGCACGCCATTCGCCTGCACGGTGCCGATCCCATGGTCGAGGGAAATGTCGGCGGCGTTCTGGGTGCGCCAGCGCAATTCTGTGGACTGGCCTTGTTGGATCGCACTGGCCGCGGCGGTAAACGACACAATCGAAGCCGGCGGTTTGGGCAGGGCTCTAAGTTCCGCCGTCAGGGGAATGCTTTCGCCGGGCTTGGCCGAGATTGTCGTCTTAAACGGCTCATATCCGTCCAGGCTCAACTCGATACTGTGTCTGCCCGGCTTGAGTTGAATCGAAAATGCCCCGTCCGCCTGGACGTTTCCGGCTGCGGTCCGGTCGATCAGGATTCTCGCTCCCGCCTGCGCCTTAACGATCAGGTAGGGATCGCGCAGCGGTTGCGCCGGTCCCTGCGCCTGGTTGAGCGTGAACCGCACGCTGGCCTGACTGCCTTTTTGAATGTCGACGCGCTGCACCGAGGGTTCGTAGCCGGCCTTTTCGGCGCGAATCTCGTGGCGGCCCGGCAGAAGATCCAGCGTGGTTCGGTTGCCGGTGGTTACGCCCTTCATCACGCCATCCACCAGCACGTCCACCGCATCGACGTTGGCTTCCACCGCCACACTGCCCAGAGCGGGACGCGCCGCCGCGAGCTGCAAACTCACCGCCTTCGGGATGTCGCCTACCGACACCTGCTTCTCCACCGGCTCGTAGCCGTCCAGAGCGCCTTTTACCGTGTAATCTCCCGCTTTGAGTTTCAGTTCGCAGGGCGCGCGGCAGTGCCGGCCATTGACGGAAATCTCGGCGCCCGCCGGTTCCGCTTCGAACCGGACTGCCACTCCGGGCGCGGGCCGGAGCGCGAAGTACAAGACAACGGCCAACACCAGAACTATGGCCGCAGCGCCCCCCGCCAGGACCGCCTTTTTCGACGCCGCAGCAGCTCCCGGCTTAGCCGCCGCCATGCCCGCCGCCGGCAACGGCTGAACCTGCGGCGGCGCTTTCCCGGTACGCGGCGGAGCTGGAGCGGGCGGAGCCGGCGGAGGCTGCGGCTCGATTTTGGCCGCGCGCGCCTCCTTCGCCTCCTTCTTCGCCTTTGCTTTCGGGGGAACCGCAGGCGGTTTCGGCGGAGGCGCAGCCGCAGGCGGCGGAACCGGAGCCGCAATCTCCGGCGGACCGGCTGGGGGCGGCGGCGATGCGGCCAGGGGCGAACTTAGAAATGCCGTTGCCGATAAGTCAACCGGCGGGCTGGCCGGCGGGACCTGCCGAGCAGGCTCGGCCATCTTCGATTGCTCCGCCAAAGCGCGCAGCCGTTCAATCTGCGCCTCAAGCTGCGGATACCGCGGACAAACCTCCCTTACCCGCTCCCACTCTTGCAGCGCTTCCGGATAGGCCTGAGCCGACTCCAGCATCTGCGCCTTTTCGACGAAGGCCAGGATGCGGTCCTGGCGGCCACGAGCCGCGGTCAACAATTGCTGGACTTCATGGTTGGCGGGATGCTTGCGCAGGACCTCCTCGGCCAAGCGGACCTGGACCTCCGGATCGGGCTCCCCGGCCAACTGCGCTTTCAGCGCGCCGGCAACTTCGCGCTGGCGGGCGAGCTCGGCCTCGCCTGCGGCCCGTGCCGCCGCTTCCTGGGCAAGCCGCAGGGCCTCGGCAATTTCCGGCGAAGCCGGCAGATCGCGGCGCGCGGCGGTGAGGACGCGAACCGCGCCCTCGTAGTCGCCGGCGCGCATCGCTTCATCCGCCCCCGCCAGGGCTGCCTGCTGGGCTTGCGCCTGGCGTTGGCGTTCGGCCAGCTCGCGCAATTGTTGCGCGGCGGACTGGAGGCGGGAATCCGCTCCAAAGCGCTGGCTGGCGGCCGCAATCACCTGAACCGCCTCGGCCACCTGCCCGCTTTCAATCAACCCGCGCGCCACGCCAATCTGTTCCTGAATGCCTTTTTCGCGCGCCACTGCTTCCCGGCGCGCCTCGACTTGCACGCGCAAGCGGACCAGCGCCGGCTCGCCGGGAAACTTGACCAGCGCGCGGTCCGCCGCCGCCAAAGCCTCCTGCGCTTCGCCCCGGCTGAAAAACTGCTGCACCTCGCGAATGGCGCTCTCCAGGTCCCGGCGGCGTTGCGTCTGCTCCCGGCCTTCCACCGCCGCCTTCTTCAGCGCGGGCAATTTCGGGAAGTTCGGGTCCAGGGCCTCCATGGCGCGGATCACTTCATACACGTCGGTAAAGCGGTGGGCCGCCAATCCGCGCTGCGCCTCTTCGCCCAGTTCTTCCAGGCGCTTGCGTTTCGCTGCATCCTCGCTGTGGCGGTCCAGCTCCGCCTTCATGGAGCGCGCCTGCGTGTCGGAAGGGTCCAGCTCGAGGGCTTTACTGATCAAATCCTGGGCCATGGCCAGGTCATCGATTTCGCGCGCCCGCTGGGCAAGTTCCAGCTTCTTGCGGACGTCCTGCCGGCGCCGGAGTTCCCCGCGGACCCGCTCCCGGAACTGCACCAGTTCGGTGTTGGTGGGGTTCAGGGTAATGGCTTGCTCCAGGGCGTTGAGCGCGTCTTCGTAGCGTTTCTGGCCGGCCGCCTGGTCGGCGTCGGCGCGCAGTTGCCGCAATTGCTCCCGCTTCTGCTCCACCGGCGCGATTTGCTGCAGCCGGCTGCGTAATTCGAGCGCATCGCCATGGCGCGTGTCGATACGAAGAATCTCCGATACCAGTTCGTGCGCGCGCAGAACGTCGCCGCTGTCGGCCGAGGCGTGCGCGTCTTCCAGCATCCTTTCCTTCAGGGGAGTTTCCATCGCGGTCAATTCGGCGGCCAGGTCGTCGGCTTGCTGGTAGCGGGCATTGACGTCCTTGGCGAGAGCGCGTTCCAGGATTTCTTCCAGCGCCGGCGGGTAATCCTGCAGGTAGCTCGAGAGCGGCGGGGGCGGGTCGTTGATGACTTTGCTCATCACCTCGAAGTCGCTTTCCCCGCGCCAGGGAAGCGTCCCGGCAACCAGTTCGTAGAGCACGACGCCCAAAGAGAAAATGTCTGCCCGGCCGTCCAAATCTCTCTGCCCTTTGGTTTGCTGCGGCGACATGTAGTAGATGGTCCCAATCGCCATGCCGCTCTTCGACAACATGCTGGCGCCCCCGGCGCGCGCGATGCCAAAGTCCAGCAGTTTCACCCGCTGCCGGTCCTCCAGGACCATGATGTTTCCGGGCTTTACGTCCCGGTGAACGATGCCGAACTGATGGGCATATTGGAGGGCATGGCAAACCTGAATCACGTAATCCAGTTTGGCAAGTAGGGAAAGGCTGGCGCCGGAACCCGTCATCCGGTCCAGGGTCACGCCCTCGACGAACTCCATAGCGATGTACGGCGCGCCCTCGTGATAGCCATAGTCATAGACAACTACGATGTTCGGATGCTGCAGCTTGGCTACCGACTTCGCCTCGCGCAGGAAGCGCTCCTGGTAGTCGCCGCGGGCGGCGACGTGGCCGGTCATGACCTTAATGGCAACCACGCGGTCCAGCCTCAGGTCGGTGGCCTTATACACAATTCCCATGCCGCCGCGCCCGAGTTCGCCCACGACCTCGTAGCGGTTATCGATCTTTAATCCGATATCGGATGCCATAAATCGGCCATGACCCGCATGGGTACAAAACAACGTCCCTGCCGCGTTTGCGGCATGCACTCGGGCAAGGATGCTTCTACCCGCCGTAAGTTAACACGGAAGGGAGGGTTATTGAAAGTGGCAGAGGGTCGTTGGCTGTTGGTCCCGCATGGCGGGAGCGATTGGCGATTGGCCGGAGCCCGTTTCACGTTTCTCGTTTCAGGCTTGAATTGCTTGAATTTCGCTCGCTGGCAATTGCGCTACCCCCGTAATAGAATCTTTGCCATCGCGGAACCGCAGCAGAGGAGCAAAGGGGAAGATGAAGTGCGTGGTTTGCAAGCACGGGGAAACGCGGCCCGGCCACACGACCGTCACGCTGGAACGAAGCGGAGGCGCGCTGGTAATTCGGAAGGTACCGGCCGAGGTGTGCGAGAACTGCGGGGAAGCCTATGTGAGCGCAGAGGTCACAAGAAGCCTGCTGGAATCTGCGCGTAAAACGCTACGGACAGGGGTCGAGGTGGATATTCGCGAGTTTGGCGCAGTCTCGGCCTAGCTCTTCTTTCGGAGCTCAGATCGGGGAATCATCACCCGGCGTTGACGAGCAAGACGGCCAAGCGGACTCAAACGGGGAACGTCCCTGCGGGCTAGGTTTTAACTTCCGGTTTGCCCGTTATCCACCATCAATCTCCAATATTCGTGAACGGAATGTGCCGATGCGGTTAGTGTCTGCTTGCCGCAGCCCGCGTAGCGGGCGGCATATGGTAGCCCCATGGCGCGAGCCTGGGGTAAATTGTGTGCATCGGGCCAATAGCCCCGGAGGGGGCGTAAGAATGCCACACACCTTTACGAATGTATTAATCCACACAATCTTCTCAACCCGGGAGCGCGCGCCCTTGATTGCCGATCCCATCCGTGCGGAATTGCACGCCTATCTTGGCGGCATTTTGCGCGAACTTCGCTCCACGCCCGTCATGATCGGCGGCACCGCTGATCATGTGCATTTGCTGATGACTTTACCGAGCGA
>Ga0326728_10024266_pt1 | contig 11009 bp, 6 predicted proteins | sample MB3enrmetagenome_FD_207602 | JGI IMG/M metagenome (GOLD analysis project Ga0326728, IMG submission 207602) | Lab enriched peat soil microbial communities from McLean, Ithaca, NY, United States - MB31MN | ecosystem: Environmental > Terrestrial > Soil > Wetlands > Peat | place: USA: New York...
CGTTATTTCAAACAGTACTCCAGTACGCTTGCGGCACTGTAGAGTTTGTTTGCGCCCTGCTGCCAAACGATCGACTGTGCTCCTTCGATTACATCGTCCGTAATCTCCAACCCTCTATGCGCTGGCAGGCAGTGCATTACGACCGCACCAGGATTCGCGGCTTTGACGAGCGCAGAGTTGATCTGGTAACCCTGGAACGCTTTCATTCTTTTATCGCGTTCCGCGTCTTCTCCCATGCTCACCCATACATCCGTGTAGAGCACGTCAGCGCCCTTCACTGCTTCTGTTGGTTTCCGGGTTACGGTTAACTTCGCACTCGTATCCTTTGCTAGGCTCTGTGCTTTCGCGAGAATTGCTGCATCAGGATCGTATCCCTCGGGGCAGGCCACGTTCATGTTCATACCAACCAACGCGGATCCTAGGAGGAGTGAATTACACACGTTATCTCCGTCACCAATATACGCCAGAGTTAACCCCTGGAGTTTTCCTTTTGACTCGATAATCGTTAGAAAGTCGCTTACAATTTGTGTTGGATGTTCAAGATCACTCAGGGCGTTAATAACGGAAACGTGACTATACTTAGCAAGCTGCACTACTGTATCGTGTGCGAAGACTCTTGCCACGATGCAATCCAGATAACTACCCAGAATCCTAGCAGTATCCTGTATCGGTTCACCACGAGTGCCCTGCAGTTCACTTGACTGCATGTAAATCGGTTCGCCCCCGAGCCGAAAAGCTGCTACCTCAAAACTCGTTCTGGTCCGAGTGGAAGGTTTCTCGAACAATAACCCAATCACCTTCTTCTCAAGAACATTGCCCGACGACCTCCTCACCATGCTTTCTTTCAGAACCCTCGTTCTTTCAAGAAGATCAGCGAACTCACGTTCACTCAAGTCAGCTACAGACAGGAATGATGTGACCAACCTTACCGCGGTAAGAAAGACCAAATCAGTCAGATAAATCTGACTCTGATTACCACTCCTTACCATATATTACCATACACGATATTCATGTCACAAAGTGTTAAATTCTACTCAGGTAGCCGAATTTAGACTAATCGAAGTCGGGATTGAGGAAAAACATGCCAAGCGGACCGATTCATGATCCGGTTGAGGACGATCTTCTTACTCCCAAGAACTCAGCTCTACTCATAATCGACATCCAGCCCATTCAGGTGAGTTCGACCCTTTCGATGGACCGTAAGGTTCTGGTGGATTCATAATCTATCCTTCTGCGCTAACTGGTTCCAGTACACTGGGAAACGAGAACGGGAACGTTGGAAGATAACACTAATGCATGATCTAGGCCGCAACTGGTCTCAATTCATAACCCATTACATTAACGGCGCATTCACCGCAGCCGGTTGCCGAACCAAATACGAAGTTACCGACGGCTACGTAACCTTCACAATCTAACATAACCAACACCTATGACTCAAAGTGCACAGCACAGTCAGCAACGATCGGTTGGCTTTCCGTCTACAGCTAAGATGGATGTGAAATATAGTTTGACTGATATGGTTGTACTTGCGTTTGACAGCAAGAAAGAGCGGTTAGAATTTGTCTCGATAGTTAGACTTAGAGTGAATTTTTGGTTCGTACCAATAACTCGTGAAACTAATGGTAATCCACAATTAATTGAAATAGACTCCGAAGCTTAAGAGGTACTTACTGGCTAAAAGAAATGAGTCCATGAATTCATTACCGTCAATCAAAGAACCTTGTTACCCTTTTTTGCTTGATTGAGCTCGCCCTGCTACTATTATTATATTGGTTGATATGGCAACAACTTTTAAATGCGTATATTGATAGAATTTTTTGGTTGGCGATGAGTTGTTCAGATCTATTTTGCTGAACCCGGACGTCTATAAGCTTCTGCTCGAAACAGCTTCGCGCCGTAGTATGACTGTAACGGAGTACGTCACTTACCTCTCGCGACAGATTTCCGTTTCGAAGGCTTCCTTGGCTGGCGTTTCTGCCTCTCGGAATCATCCGCCAAGAACAGTACAAAAGAAAGGTATGCGCTGAAAGATCGTATCCCCTGCCTACGCAACATAGTCCTATTTCGTTTGTATTTCTCGTAAAAGAAGTCGTAAGTGTCCGCGGACAACGTGACTGATTTGAATCCTTTAGGCGCCAATACGAACACTACAATTGTGACTAAGATTCCTTCAGAATCGTCTCATATCCTCGGATAAGAACCTAATCCCTAACGGGTTTACATCCGAGATTTCAGAACAGAATAAATAAATGAATAAAGCGCAGTTGACTTCTTCAGACGTTTAGTTCGCTTAACCTCACATGCAATGCAGACTAATTGCCACCAACATAAATACTCATGAATTATGGTAAATTACCATAAATTGCAGAAAATAATAGACGCACAATCTTTACACGATGGCTTTCAGTCTGACTAAGCCTTAATTATACATCAATGACTAGGTTGGTGCATGGACGAAGCTGAGCCCCAAAAAGGTCTGAAACGGATACCCTAGCGATACGAAAATTGTCTTGCATGTGTCTGGTTCCTTCCAACCGACCCCATCAACGCAGACCTATTAGAAAGAGGAAAGTGCATTCATCCGAAGTTGCAACCGTACAAGCTTATGGTCTGGACAAGATATGGCAATGAAGACTTTATGAAAGCTTAATTCAACGTTGAACTTACTCGAACGTTCGGCGGACGATGGTATATTATGGTAAATTATGGTAACAATGCCAAAAGGGTTAAGTGTATAACGGCGCAAGTAATGCTGAGAGTTTTAAGATGTCTTCTGTTAATGCTTCGAAATTCAAGATGCCTCCGGGAGTCAATCCTGATCGCCGTCGCTTTTTGCGTAATGCTGCGTTGACTATCGCTGCCGCCCAGCTCTCAGGTCTCCTCATGATCCGCCCTGCAAGCGCAGAACCAAGCAAGGGAGGCGGGATTCCGATTCCGCCTACGATGAACAGGTTCGGGCCAGTGAAGCAGATTAACGCCGGTGTCCTAAACATTGGATACGTTGATGTCGGTCCCGCCGACGGTTCTCCCGTGATTCTTTTGCACGGCTGGCCCTATGATATTCACAGTTATGTTGACGTTGCTCCTTTGCTGGCAACAGCGGGTTACCGTGTGATCGTTCCGTACATGCGAGGCTTTGGCAGCACAACTTTTCTTTCAAGTGATACGTTCCGGAATGGGCAGCAGTCGGTAATGGCTGTTGATGTCACTTCTTTGATGGATGCTCTCAATATTGAGAAGGCGATCATCGCTGGCTATGATTTGGGATCGAGAACGGCTGACATTGTAGCTGCGCTCTGGCCTGAGCGCTGCAAGGCTCTCGTCTCCGTGAGTGGTTATCTCATCACTAGCCTCAAGGCCAACCTAATGCCGTTACCGCCAGCGGCCGAATTGGGATGGTGGTATCAGTTTTATTTCGCTACAAATCGCGGTATGCTTGGCTACAGCCAAAACTGGTACGATTTTAACAAGCTCATCTGGAAGATCGCCTCCCCAAATTGGGGTTTCGACGATGCCACGTATGATCAAACGGCGGCGGCCTTCAACAACCCGGATCATGTCGCCATCGTCATCCATAATTACCGTTGGAGGCTGAGCCTAGCTCCAGGCGACCCACAATACGATGGTCTAGAAGCGCAACTTGCCGAGAGTCCAGTCATCACCGTGCCCACAATCACGATTGCAAGCGATTTCGATTGGAAAAATTACGGCCTTAGCTACGGTGCCGCTGAAGGAACAGCCTATCGCAATAAATTCTCAGGCAAATACTCGCACCTAATCTTGGATGGCATCGGTCACAATGTGCCTCGAGAAGCCCCGCAGGCCTTTGCCAACGCTGTGATCGAGGTCGACGGTTATTGATCACACAGGGATTGTTTCGCACGAATAAGAAAGGAGAGCGAACATGAAAACATTAATGGTGTTAGGGTCGCTTTCTTCATATCCTCGATGCTCATGACGGATCACTTTCCACGTCGTGAATTAACACAAACTTCCCTTTCAATTCATCCAGGCTTGATCAAGTTTCTGATCGTCCCAGCCAGATCAAATATCTTGTAATCACTTGCGCGATGACCCATAGTGGAAGGTATACTACAACAAAAAAGAAGATTATGTTTGATAGACCCTGAGTTAGTAGTACCTGCAAATGAAACCAGAGGATAGGTATCCAAATCACGATCCAGCTGATGAGTCCGCTGGCACCGGTGAGAACTATTGTACCAAAAAATCCTACGCGTTCGGGTCCAAAAAACGGTTTCTTACTTGACATCCGCTACGCCGAGCAAAGAAGGACAACGTGTTGAATAAAAAATCAAGCTTGTGGATGTTCCATCCTGAAATCCAGAACCCGCCCGAGGCTCCATGATATTAATTCAAAGCCCCATCTTTGATTGCTGTTCTAGTTTCTCGCGTCTCATGCCTTTCGAATTTTATTGGTAGCCCGAGGGTAAAACGAAGGAGTACCGTTAATTGCCACGTCTTTAGGCGACTAGTCCCTACTCTAGCTAGTCAGCGCCAGGTATCTGTGAGAAGATCGTTTTACTTGTTGATGCCTTTCTCAAAATGGTACGCATAGTTCTTCTTAGCGCGTCTCGAACCTCTCCAAAGTTTATCTTGGAATAGCCGAAGGATTTACGAGTTCCAGACAATAACGGCTCCACCATTAGAAGAAGTAGCGACTCTACCGCTACGACGACTGGAATAATGATGTATGGGTATCCAATTTCAAAAATGAAGTAGCACGCATAATATTTATGCGTGGAAGTTCTCGATCTGCGTCTGAGTGGATCGAAGAAAGTTTGGAATCACAACTCTCAATTCTCCATCAATTTCTTTCCATGGCATCTTACACATTTCGCAGTAATATTTTCGGCCTGTGTTCACGTAATCAACCCAAGTCATTGGGCGATTACACCAAGGACACTTCATGACAGTGAACCTGACTCGATCCCGTATAGCCTGGTGAGTTAGGAGAATATGGCACACAGAGAGAGAACTGAAACTCTGACGGCGTTTCGAGTGAGCGACTCTGCATTCAAGGCGGTTGAGGGCTGGCTTCGGTGCTTCAACGGAACGTTATCGCTGATGAGCAACTTCTATCAGTCACGAATGGCAAGGTTAAGACGAAAACCATTTGCAACCTGAGGTATACTGCATGCCACTCCCACTGAATGACGCTAAGGAAGAACTAAACGACAAGGCGCACCTTGAAGGGAATCTGCTCAAAATCGTAGATATGATTGCAGGCGACCATCTGATAAAGTACAAGTTACTTCTGAGTTATGATGGAAACGAGCTACAAGTTGAAAAAGTTTCGGAGTTCCCTCCAGACATCGGATATGAGAGAAATGCCAGCGTCATACCTGATGCTGAGAATGACATTACAAAGACATGGGCGGATGGACCTTCGGCAATCTACATACGACAGAAGATCAATGAACTGCAAGAACTACTGGGGATAGAGTAAAGTTAGGTTTTCTGGTAGGGTGAGGTATGACCCAAGCAAACGGGAATTTCACATGTCCAATTTGCCATCGATCATCCTACTACCTATGTGCAACTTGTGGCAACTGCAATAGGTGCTGCAATTGTAGTTCCAACACCAGACCCTCCGACACAGAAGCGGGGGGCTAATTACACCCGCATAATCCTTGGGTCAGGCAGTTCTCTTTCCTTGTTACATCATACATTCTGTCTTTGCTCTGAGAAGCAACCTTGAAGAATCGATCTCCCTGTCCCATCCCCGGCTCCAAAATACTAACTCGATTCCCTTCCGACAAAGAAGAAAACAAGTCATTCTCTGTCTTTACGGGCATAGAAGGCATAATGGTGAACGTGGCTAATAGAATCTCGCCCTCAAACAGCTCCGACTTAATTTTAAAAGCTGACCGTGGGATTACAGCACCAGAAATCGTCAGTTATGTTCTGTGGTCTATCTGCTCGTTCTGCGTCTTGAAACTCTCCTCAGACCACTGGTGTCCACAGTGTTTGCACCTGTACGTGTAGCTAAAATCATCAACCTCCACGACAACGGGCACGTTCGATTCAAGCCCCACTGGATCGAAAGACGAAATGGGATTGTATTTCTCCATGCTCGATTCCACCAGCTCACTTCCCATAAGCTTCTTCTTGACCAATCTTATCTCAAACCTTCGCCCGCATAAGGGGCAGCATCGGAAGAAAGCCCTCACTTCTGTCAAAGCTAACGTCATTCAGCCCGCCATGAATTATTTAAGACGTACTCCTTGAATTCGGTCGCGCCCGAAGATCTGACATTACCCAATTTAGATAACGTGATAAGATTAATGGGTTGCATCCAAGGACGCATGATTAACAATTTGTGAGTTCGGTGCGCTGTATACTGCATGCAAAATTGCAGATTGCCCTAAGTCTGTCAACTACCAATGACCACGATGCTCTGGAGTCATTCTAGTAGCATCGTTTGTCTGGCATTCCATTATCTGAGAACGATGCCCGCTACAGGCCTACGGTACTGACTCCGTCTTCTAGTATCTCCAGATAACGATCGCACTTAGGGCATCTGCGGGCACTAAACGGAAGTGTCTGTTGGCAGTTCGGGCACGTCTTTGTGTCATCCAAGTGATCTATCCACTGAGTGAAGTCTCCTTTCCATTTAGAGAGGTCTTTTATGAGAACCGCTTTGGCAGCCTCTCGGTCCTCGTTCATCTCTTTCATGAGTTCAAGGAGGACCTTTGCCACCTTCGGGTGTACTATCAGCTCGTCTAGTTTCTTTTTGGCGGCTTCGTAAGACTTACTACCCATACCGCATATTCCAACCGTATCAGATATAGCAGTTTCCATCGGTTGATGGTTCCTAATGTTATTTGGTTCCCACAACTTTCGTATGGGTGGCCTTGTCCCGTACGCGGAAATATTGCTAAGAGGGTTTCAAGTTTTCAAGCCTTGTGAGTTGTTCTCTGAGTTATCTTATCTGCTCTTCAAGTGCAGTGACTTCCTGTGTTTTGTTTCCTTGTTAGAAGTCTAACAAAGATCGCTAGATTCAGGAGATTCAAGAGGTTGAGTATATTCATCAGGTTAAGCCAATTCAAGTCAAACAATTTAGTTTAACCGGCTGTGTAAATGTTGTTTGATCGTAACATTCATGTTCAAAGTTTTTCAATGGTCTTTATGGTGTCGATCTTGGAAACTCCCAACAACTAAATTCAGCTAACTGGAATCGCCTTCTGTTCGATGACTGGTTTTGACGCCAACCTCGCATTCCTTCGTTCCAGTGCTCTATAGACTGGGATTTTGAGGGAGTCGGTGATCACGAAAGCTGTGAACGCGTAAGCTATTACGAATAATGCGTAACCCCAGCCCATACCGGGAAGCAGTATTCCATAAACTGTGAGGATAATGGCTACTGATTGAGATCCGATAACGGCAGCAAGCAACTGCCATGCAGGTCTGACAGACCAAAAGTGTCCTCTCGTTCGTGCTACGAATACTGTTAATTGGCCTGCTACTGATAGTTTCAGGTATATGAAAGATTGAAGAACTTCACGGTTCAGATGAAATATTACTTGTCCTATGTATAAGATCCCGAAGGAGAACACTACTCCGATTAGTCCAAGGTAAGTTGCTAAGCCCAGTATTGTGCTCATATTCCATTTTTCAGGATAGTTCGAGTATCGCACGTTGTCGTACGCTATTGTCATTATAGGTGCATCGTTCAGCAAGGCCAACAGTACGATCATGAGGGCTGTGACCGGATAGAACCCGAACGCTAGGATTGAAGCGGTCATAAAGAAGAGCACGCGTATGGTTTCGGATATTCGGTAGATGGAGTAATTGTTCATGCGCTGGAATATCTTGCGACTCTCTTTGATCGCGTCAATGATCACCGAGAGGCCTGGTAGAGTGAGTACAATGGCCGCGGCAGATTTCGCCGCGTCAGTGGCGCCTGCGACGGCAATTCCTGCATCTGCCTGTTTCAGGGCTGGGGCGTCGTTGACTCCGTCTCCCGTCATACCTACGATGTGCCCTTTTCGTTGAAGTAATTCTACGATGCGGAACTTGTGTTCAGGGAAGACTTGCGCGAAGCCATCAACCTCTTCAACGGCTTGTTCTGCTTCCTTCTCCGGTTTGTCTAAGATTGAAGAAGCGGGGACAATGTTTGTGCCCAGTCCCATTTGCGAGCTGATTTCTTTGGCGATCGCGATGTGATCTCCCGTAACCATCTTGACGTCGACACCCATTGACTGAGCAGTCTTGATGGTTTCCGCTGAATCTTCCCTAGGCGGATCGTAAAGCGGGATCAGTCCAACGAACTGCCAATTACCTTGCGAATCGGTTTTGCTGACTCCGAGAGCACGATAGCCTTTGGCAGCAAACGTATCAACCTGCTGATCCACATTAACCTTAATCGATTCTTTGCTTTGCACGAGTTGGAGAATTACTTGGGGAGCGCCCTTGGATACTTTGAACTGAGTGCCGCTATCGTCTTGCACTGTGGCTTCGGTACGTTTAGAGACTGGATCAAAGGGGTGGAACGATTCCACTTTGAAGGAGCTTATGCTTTTCGCCACTTCATTTGTTTGCTCAGCTTTGGAGACTACCGCATTATCGATGGGATCTTGGTCTTCTTTCCTTGATGCAAGTGTGCCGAATAGGAGCACGTCGTCTTCTTTGAAGCCTTGGAAGGGACTGACTTGAGCTACAGTCAGCTCGTTCTTGGTTATAGTTCCCGTCTTGTCCGAACAGAGGATGTCCATTCCAGCCATTTCTTCTATGGCAACAAGTTTGCTAACAATCGCTTCCTTCTTTGCTAGGGCAGTTGCTCCTACCGCCATTGTAACCGTTAGGACAGCTGGCAACGCGACTGGGATCGCGGCTATTGTGAGGACGAGTGCAAATTGAAGGGTATCAAGGATGCTTTCATGGCGGAGCATTGCGACTACAAAGATGACGGATACAAGAGAAATAGCGAGAACGATTAGGTAGTCACCGATTTTGATTACGGCTTTCTGGAAATGGCTTTGAGCGCCAGCTCCCTCAACAAGCTTTGCTGTCTTGCCAAAGTAGCTCTTCAAGCCCGTCGCTACGACTAGAGCGTCCATCTCTCCCTGTCGAATCACGGATCCTGAGTAGGCGACATCTGAAACGTGCTTTTCTACAGGTAAAGATTCCCCAGTCAGGGCTGATTCGTCAACCAGCAAGTAATCGCCCTTGAGAAGTTTGATGTCCGCGGGGACGATATCGCCGAGTCTGATTCGGATTACATCACCTGGGACTAATTCGTGAGCAGATATCTCCTTCCACGCACGGTCTCGTAGTGCCCTAGCCTTGAGCGCTAATTTCTGCTTCAAGAGTTCGATGGCATTGTCAGCTTTTTTCTCCTGCCAAGATCCTACTACAGCGTTCAGCAGAAGCAACGCCGTGATGATCCAGAAATCCTCCCAATGTTGAATTATGGCGGATAATGCGGCCGCAACTTCGATCATCCAAGGAATTGGCCCCCAGAAATATCTCAGAAACTTGAGAATCGGGTTAACCTTTTTTTCAGGAATGTCATTATATCCATATTTTACGAGACGCTCTTTCGCCTCTGAAGCGGAAAGCCCACTTTCAGTTGACGTAAACTCCTGCAATAGATCCTTCACAGAGGCTTTTTTCATGTCCTCGATACTCAAAGCGAACTACTCCATACCATGCCGCGAACTAATGCGAACTATCCTTTCAAATCGACGTTATCCACTTACTCTTCTGCCGTCCCACATTCAGTCACTCAGAATTTGGAATAGCTAGGGTGAGATTGATGTCCCCGCATTTCCTTCAAGTGCTTGCGTTGCCTGTTCTAGCGAAGCTACTGCTGCTCTTCTTCCGCCGGAATCCCGTTCAGTTATCCTCTTTTCAATCCGCAGGTCATGCAGTGTGCTGCACCGTAACCTCCCGTTAGGTTCTTCATGATCATCGGATAAGCGTCGATGCCGTGTTCGTAAATATCTTTCTTGTGAGGGAAGAATCCTCCTTCGTTCTTGAGGATGTTGTAATCTTTCTGTGCCTGATCAAGCAGCTTCCCGTAGCGGGCTGGATTGTTGCGTGCTTTTTCCATTAGGTTGCTCAGTACGTCTTTGACTATTCGTTCAGTCTCAACCGCGAGAATTTGACCATCCTTGATGGTTAGGAAGTTTGAAGCGTAGGTCATCTGTTCGAGTGTGGTGATGTTTATGATGTCAAATCCTTTCCGCTTAATGTAATCATGCAGGTTCGGTTCTTCTTTCTCCTTCTTGTAAACCCCTTCAGATTCGCGTTTGTGGACCTCCACTTTAGCGTTCTTCAGAAGCAATTCCTCGCCCACTGCGACTTTGCTTGATGCAATGTTGAAGTAAGTATCCAGGTGCATGTCAATCATTGGATCACGCTCGTTACCTGGTATGAGTGGATGATTTGGTTGATGTACGACGCCAACTTCGTCGAAGCCAACTCCGTGTTGAAGCAGCTGGTCTACTCCGCATCGGTTGGTTCTATCGCCTATGCCAACAAGAGCGAAGTGTTTTAGAGGTATGAATTCTCCTCCCTCAATGGTTCCAGGTTCCGTTGTTGCATGTACAACCTTGGTGCCGAGTATTTCCCAGAGGAACCTTGTGACGACGGGTTCGCGGCGTCGTTGCGGTTTCGCCATGCGGGACATGAAGATTCCCCTATCCGTGACCATCTGCTGGTCACGCATGAAATACAAATTCGATAACGGCTCCCGCTCCGCAATATGCAAGCGAATACTCCTGGTTCCTTTTTCCGCTTGAAGTTCGACGAGTGGATGGGAGATGAGGATGTTGAAGAAATGGTCTGAGTCGAGGACTGCGGTGTTTCTTTCCATTTCCTTAGTAGCCGAATCCGTCTGACTCTTGGGACCTTCGAAGTTGAATGCTTCCAAAGCCATTTTCACGAGGCGTTCTCTGATCTCTGGTCTTCGATCCGCATTATCCAGAATCGTATCCTTCAGCCGAAGTACATCGATCTTGAACTCGTTCTTGAGGACTTCCTCT
>Ga0326728_10024267_pt1 | contig 11009 bp, 21 predicted proteins | sample MB3enrmetagenome_FD_207602 | JGI IMG/M metagenome (GOLD analysis project Ga0326728, IMG submission 207602) | Lab enriched peat soil microbial communities from McLean, Ithaca, NY, United States - MB31MN | ecosystem: Environmental > Terrestrial > Soil > Wetlands > Peat | place: USA: New York...
TTCAACTTGATGCCCGCAATCATGATGTCCGGAAGCACGCAGAGTATAGCCAGGTAAATGCTGCCGACCACCGTGATCTTGGTGAGAATCGCGTTCATGTAGTCGGCCGTGTTGCGTCCCGGCCGGATGCCCGGAATGAAGCCGCCGTACTTGCGCATGTTGTCGGCCGCTTCGTTGGGATTGAAAATGATCGAAACGTAGAAGAAGCAGAAGAACATGATGCCGGCGACGTACAAGACGTAATACAGCGGCTCGCCGTGCTGGATCGATCGCAGAGTGGCCGAAAGCCAGCCCACATTCTTGACCCACTCGACGTTCAGCAGGGTGGTCGGGAAAGCCAGCATCGAGGAAGCGAAAATCGGCGGGATCACGCCGCCGGCGTTGATCTTCAGCGGCATATGCGTGGATTGCCCGCCCATCACTCGCCGGCCCACCACGCGTTTGGCATACTGCACCGGGATACGCCGTTCGCCGCGCTCCACCAGGACGATGAAGGCCACCACCGCGACCATCATCACGATCATGACGATCAGGGTGAGGGCGCCCCACTCGTGGGTGACGAAAACGTTGTTGTAGATGTTGGCGATGGCGCGCGGCAGGCCGACCACGATTCCGGTAAAGATGATCAGCGACATGCCGTTGCCCACGCCGCGCTCGCTGATCTGCTCGCCCAGCCACATGATGAAGGCCGTGCCGGTGGTCAGCGAGATGATGGTGAGCAGCAAAAAGCCGAAGCCTGGGTTGATGACGATGCCCTGCTGCATGGACTCGAGGCCCCTGGCGATGGTGGCCGACTGGATCACGGAGAGCATGATGGTGAGATAGCGGGTCCATTGGGTGATTTTGCGCCGCCCGAGCTCGCCTTCCTTGGAGAGTTTTTCGAGGGTGGGCACGACCACGGTCAGCAACTGGAGGATGATCGACGCGGTGATGTAGGGCATGATGCCCAGCGCGAAGATCGTCAGCCGCCGGATGTTTCCGCCCGCGAACAGGTCGAAGAAGCCGAAAATCGACCCGGCCGCCGATCCGAAAAATTCCTCCCACCGCTGCGTGTTGATGCCCGGAGTGGGAATGTGGCCGCCCAAGCGGTAGACCGCCAGCAGGGCGAGCGTGAACAGCACGCGCTTGCGGAGGTCCGGTACGCGAAAGATGTTCGCGAACGCTTCTAAAAACTTCATGGTTCCCTTCGATTCCCGGCTCTCACGTTTGAGCCGCGCCGATCACCTGCGCCGTCCCGCCGGCCTTCTGGATTTTCTCGAGCGCCGATTTGGAGAAGTGGTGGGCTTCCACCGAAATCTTACGCGTCAACTGGCCGGAACCGAGGATCTTCAAGCCATCGCCCAGTTTCTTAACGACGCCCAACTCGATCAGGCGGTCGGCGGTGAAGCTGTCACCTTCCAGCTTTTCCAGCCGCCCCAGGTTGACGATGGCGAACTCCTTCTTAAAAATGTTGGTAAATCCGCGCTTGGGCAGGCGGCGGTGCAGCGGCATCTGGCCGCCCTCGAAACCGCGCTTCTGGCCGAAGCCGGTGCCGGCGCGCTGGCCTTTGTGGCCGCGCGTCGAGGTCTTGCCGTGCCCCGATCCCATGCCGCGGCCGATGCGCTTGCGTTCCTTCTTCTGCCCGGCCGGAGGTTTCAATCCGCTCAGGTTCATGATTCGACCACCTCCAACAGGTGCGGCACCTTGTTCACCATGCCGCGGAATACCGGCGTATCGGGCCGCTCTACCACCTGGTTGACCTTGCGAAGGCCCAAGCCGCGCACCACCCGCTTGTGCTTCTCGGGGGTGCAGATGGGGCTGCGAACCAGTTTGATTTTGATCATGCCTTCCATCAGAGCTTCTCCACTGTGAGGCCGCGCATCTCGGCCACGGCGGCCCGGTCGCGCAGCGATTCGAGCGCCACGATGGCGGCCTTCACCACGTTATGGGGATTGCGCCGGCCGATCGACTTGGTGAGCACGTTGGAAATTCCGCAGGCGCTGATCACCGCGCGCACCGCTCCGCCCGCGATCACGCCGGTTCCTTCGGGAGCCGGCTTCAGCAGAACCTGAGAGCTGGCATATTGCCCCAGCACCTGATGCGGGATAGTGGTATCGAGCACGTGCACGCGGCGCAGGTTCTTCTTGGCGGCCTCGATGCCCTTGCGGATGGCCGAAGGCACTTCCTTGGCCTTGCCGACCCCGTATCCCACCACCTTGGCGCCGGGATCGCCGATCACCACCAGAGCCGAGAAGCTGAGGTTTTTGCCGCCCTTCACCACCTTGGTGACGCGGTTGATCGAAACCACCTGTTCCTTCAAGTTGAGGGAGGCCGGATCGATGCGCTTCACTGACGTCGTCATTAGAACTCCAGTCCTGCCGCGCGCGCCGCATCCGCTAGCGCCTTCACGCGGCCATGGTACTGATACCCGCCGCGGTCGAACACCACCCGGGCGATCCCCTTCTCCTTGGCGCGCTCGGCCACCAGTTTGCCGATGGCCTTGGCGGCCGCCACGTTGCCGCCCTTGGTGCGCACTCCCTTATCCACCGAGGATGCCGCCACCAGGGTGCGGCCGGCGCTATCGTCGATGACCTGCGCGTAGATGTGCGCCACGCTGCGGAACACCGCCAGGCGCGGGCGCTCGGGAGTCCCCGCCAGCTTGCGGCGGATGCGCTGGTGAATGCGGTTGCGGATTTCCTTCTTCTCGATCTTATGAATCATTTGGCACTCGCCCCGGTCTTGCCGACCTTCTTGCGCAGCGCCTCGCCGGTATAACGGACGCCCTTGTTCTTGTAGGGATCCGGCTTGCGCAGCGCGCGTATATTGGCCGCCACCTGGCCGAGCATTTGCCGGTCGTACCCGCTCAGCACCAGGTGGGTCTGCTTCTCGATCTTCAGCTCGATGCCCTCGGGCAAAAGGACTTCGATGGGGTGCGAGTAACCGAGAGTAAACGTGGCCACCCGGCCCTTCACATCGGCGCGGTAGCCGATGCCCACGATGTCCAGCTCCCTGGTGAAGCCGCTCGAAACGCCCTGGACCGCGTTGGCCGCCAGAGCCCGCGTCAGCCCGTGCAGGGCGGCGTGCTCGTCGGAAGCGCGCTTGAGCTCGAGCTTTCCATTGACCTGCTCGACCTGGATGCCCGGCGGAACGGGGACCGACAGCTTGCCCTTGGGACCGGTCACTTCCAGTTTCTCGCCGATCTTCACCTTGACGCCGCCCGGCAGGGGGATCGGCTTTTTGCCAATTCTCGACATAGCTCTAAAACCTCGCTTGGGACATGCTCACCATACGCGGCACAGAATCTCGCCGCCGACGCGCTCTTTGTGCGCGTCCCGGCCGGTCATGACCCCGCGCGCGGTGGTCAGGATGTTGATGCCCATGCCGCCCAGCACGCGGGGGATCTCGGTCTGGCCGACGTAGACGCGGCAGCCGGGGCGCGAGACGCGCTCGATCGCCGAGATCACCGGCGCGTTATCGGCGCTGTACTTCAGGTAGATCTTGATGGTCTTTTTAGCGCCTTCCTCGGCCACCTTGAAGTTGGCGATATAGCCTTCTTCCTTGAGGATGCGCGCGATTTCCGTCTTCAGCTTGGACGCCGGCACGTCCACTTTGGGGTGGCGGGCCTGCATCGCGTTGCGCACGCGAGTCAGCATGTCGGCAATGGGATCGCTCGTCATAGTTCTCCTACTCCGCTCCGGAACGGTCCAAACCGCCCGATCAGCACCTCTCCTACCAGCTCGCCTTCGTCACGCCGGGAATCTCGCCGTTCAGGGCGAGCTGGCGGAAGCAGAGGCGGCAGATGCCGAACTTGCGCAGGTAGCCGCGCGGGCGCCCGCAGCGCCAGCAGCGGTTGCGGTGACGCGTCGGCAGCATAGGGGTGCCCGGCTTCTTCTCAGCCTTGGCCAATACCGAGGCCCGGCGGATCTTGTCCAGCTTGATATCTTTCGCGATCTTAGCGGTGGTCGCCATCTTGTAAGCTCTTCTCCTGTTACTGCCGGAACGGCATCCCCATCTGGCGCAGCAGCGCCAGGCCTTCCGCATCGGTGCGGGCCGTGGTGGTGATGGAGATGTTCATGCCCTTGGTCTTTTCCACCTTGGAATAATCGATCTCCGGGAAAATCAACTGGTCGCGCACGCCCAGCGTGTAATTGCCGCGGCCGTCGAAGGATTTGCTCGAGACGCCGCGAAAGTCGCGCACGCGGGGCAGCGCCACGTTTACCAGCCGGTCGAAGAACTCGTACATTCGGTCGCCGCGCAGCGTCACCATGCAGCCGATCGACATGCCCTCGCGCAGCTTGAAAGCCGCGATGGACTTGGTGGCCTTGGTGATGACCGGCTTCTGGCCGGCGATCTGCGCCAACTCGCCCACCGCCCCATCCATCAGCTTGGCGTTCTGCGTGGCTTCGCCCAGCCCGATGTTGATGGTGATCTTGTCGATCCTGGGCACGGCCATGACGTTCTTGTAACCGAATTCCTTGGTCAGCGCCGGAACCGCGCTCTTGTGATAGTGCTCTCTCAATCGTGCCGCCATCGATTCCTCACTTCCTGTCGAGCGTCTGCCCGCACTTGCGGCAGACCCTGATGCGCCGCGTCTTGCCCCCCGGCAACTGGTCCACGTGGTGCGCCACGCGCACGGCCTTGTTGCAGCCGGGGCACACGATCAACACGTTAGAGGCCGCGATGGGGCTTTCCCGCTCGGCGATGCCGCCCTTGATCTGTTTGGCGGGGTTGGGACGGGTGTGGCGCTTGATCATCATCACGTGTTCCACCAGCAGCTTGCCCGTCGATTCCTCGACCCGCAGCACGCGCCCGGTCTTGCCTTTGTCGCGCCCCGAGATCACCTTGACGGTGTCTTCCCGCTTCAGCTCGATCCGCACCGGCTCAATCTTTTTCTTGTATGGCATCAGATCACCTCCGGGGCCAGCGACACGATCTTCATGAAGCGCTTCTCGCGCAGCTCGCGCGCCACCGGCCCGAACACGCGCGTGCCGACCGGCTCGCCCACTTCGGTGATCAGCACGGCGGCATTGGAATCGAAGCGGATGTAGGTGCCATCCTTGCGCCGGGTCTCCTTGCGCATACGGACGATCACGCAGCGCACCACTTTGCCCTTCTTGATCGCCGAATCGGGAGCGGCCTCTTTCACCGCCGCCGTGACCACGTCGCCCAGCCCGGCGCGCAGGCCCAGGTCGCCGCCGCGCGGCAGAATGCAGGAGAGCTTGCGCGCGCCGGAATTATCGGCGACCTCGAGAATCGTTCGCATTCCAATCATAAATGCTCCACCTCAGATGGGGCGGGCAGGCCGGAGGGCCGCCCCGCCACTAAACCTTCACGTCCAGATCCGCCGGTTGCGCCCCCACCTGCGCCGCGCGCCGGACGACTTCGACCAGGCGCCAGCGCTTGGTCTTGCTGAGCGGGCGGCACTCGATGATGCGCACGGTGTCGCCCGCGTGGGCGGCGCCCTCTTCGTCGTGCGCGTAGAACTTCTTGCGCTTGCCGATAATGCGCTTGTACAACGGGTGCGGCACGCGGCGGCTGACCTCGACCACGATGGTCTTCTGCATCTTGGTCGATACCACCTGGCCCACCTTCTCGTTCTTGTTTCCCTGCGCGGCTTGCTGTTCGGCCATCTTATTTCGTCTCCCTCGCGAGTTCCTTCTCGCGCAGGATGGTGTGGATGCGCGCCCGGTCCTTGCGCGTCGCCCGGGCCTTTTTGAGGCCCTCCATCTGTCCCATGGACATCTGGAAGTTGAGGCGAAACATCTGCTCATCCGCCTCGTGCAGCTGGCGCCGCAATTCGTTTTCATCCAGATCGCGAACCTTGTCCGACTTCATATTCCGTTACTCCACTTCCTCCCGGCTGACGACCTTGGTGCGGATGGGCAGTTTGTCGGCCGCCAGGTTCATGGCGTGCACGGCCGTGGCCCGGTCCACGCCCTCCATCTCGAACAGGACCTTCCCCGGGCGAATCACCGCAACCCACTGCTCGGGAGCGCCCTTGCCCTTACCCATGCGGGTTTCAGCGGGCTTCTTGGTGATGGGCTTGTCCGGAAACAGGCGCACCCAGACCTTCCCGCCGCGCTTGATGGAGCGCGTCATGGCCACGCGCGCGGCTTCAATCTGCCGGTCCGTGATCCAGGCGCACTGGAGCGCCTTCAGGCCGAACTCTCCGAAGGAGATCTCCGACCCGCGCCAGGCCTTGCCGGCCATGCGCCCGCGCTGCTGTTTCCTATACTTGACCTTCTTTGGCATCATCATGGCGGTTTGCCCTCAAATCCTCATTGGTTCTCGCCCCCGGACGGTTCCGGCTTGGGCTCCGACTTCGCTTCCGGCTTAGGCTTCTCCTGGCCCTCCTGGCGCGCTTCCTGTTTCCAGGACGGCTGCTGCGGCGACATGAGCGGCGGCAGGATCGGTGTGGCCGGACGCATGGCCGGACGCGGCAGATCGGCCGGCGGCGTCTGGACGACCGGGCCGGCCGGCTCGGCCGCCGGCGGTGGGCTCGGAGGCGCGCCGGCGGGGGCCGGCGGATGGTCGTGCGCGGCCGCAGGGGCGCGCCGGCGATCGCCACGATCTCCCCGATCACTGCGGTCTCCCCGGTCGCCGCGGTCGCGCCGGTCGCGCAAATCGCGGCGCGGCTCCGGCTCCGGCAGCAGCCCGCCGCGGCGCTTGGTCAGATCCAGAATCTCACCTTTATAGAGCCACGCTTTGATGCCGATCACGCCATAGGTGGTGTGGGCTTCGGCAAAGCCGTAATCGATATCGGCGCGCAAAGTGTGCAGCGGGAGCTGGCCCTGCAAATACCATTCGCTGCGCGCGATCTCGGCGCCGTTCAGGCGTCCCGAGACGCGCACTTTGATTCCCTTGCAGCCGAAGCGCAGCGCCGAATCGACGGCCTTGCGCATGGCGCGCCGGAAGGCCACGCGTTTTTCCAGCTGCAGACCGATGGATTCGGCCACCAGTTGCGCGTCCAGTTCCGGCTTGTGAACTTCCTGGATGTCAATGAAGACCTCGCGCTTGGTGCGCTTGGCCATGTCCTGCTTGAGCTTCTCGATCTCGGCGCCTTTGCGGCCTATGATAATGCCTGGCCGCGAGGTGCGGATGGTGACCCGCAGCTTGTTCCCCGGCCGGTCCACCTCGATGGAGCTGACGCCGGCGGATTTCAGCCGTTCGAGCAGGCCCTCGCGCAGTTCGAGATCCTCCTGCAGCAGCTTGGCGTAGCCTTGCTTGGCGAACCAGCGCGAGCGCCAGGGCTTGTTGAAGCCTAGCCGGAATCCATACGGATGAACTTTTTGTCCCATCTATGCTTCTTTCTCCGTCACCTTGATGACGATATGCGCCTGGCGGCGCTGGTAACGATAGGCGCGGCCCATGGGAGCCGGCCGGACGCGCTTGCTGCGCGGCCCATCGTTGACATAGGCTTCGCTCACGTACAGCCGGTCGACATCCACGTCCTCGATCCGGTTGGTGGCGTTGGCGATGGCCGATTCCAGCACTTTGAGCACGGTCGGCGCGATGCGCTTGTTGGTGGAGCGAAGGGTGGTGCGCGCGGCCCCGGCCTGCTGTCCGCGGATCAGGTCCACCACCAATCGCGCCTTCTGCGGGGAGATCCGGATGTATCGCGCTTCCGCCTTGATCTGTTCGTTCGGTTCCATCGTTCCCTCGCTATGCCGGCTTGGCGGTCTTCTCCGTGGCGGCTTTCACCGAGTGGCCCCGGAAGGTGCGCGTGGGCGAAAACTCGCCCAGCTTGTGTCCCACCATGTTTTCGGTGACGTACACCGGGATGAACTTCTTGCCGTTGTGGACCGCGATGGTTTGCCCCACGAACTCCGGCAGGATGGTGGAGCGGCGCGACCAGGTGCGGATCACCTTCTTATCGTTGATCGCGACAGCCACCGCCACCTTGGCTTCCAGGTGCGTATCGGTAAACGGCCCCTTCTTGACGGATCTGCCCATGTGTCTACCTCTTCTTGGTCTTGCGCGTCACGATCCACTTATCGGTGCGCTTGTTGTTGCGAGTCTTGAAGCCGCGCGTGGGCTGGCCCCACGGCGTCACCGGATGGCGCCCGCCGGAGGTCTTTCCCTCGCCGCCGCCGTGCGGGTGGTCCACCGGGTTCATGGTGACCCCGCGGTTGTGCGGCGTCTTGCCCAGCCAGCGCGTGCGCCCGGCCTTGCCCAGCGACACGTTCTCGTGATCCACGTTGCCCACCTGCCCGACCGTGGCCATGGATTCGAGCGGCACCCGGCGCACCTCGCCCGAAGGCAGCTTCAGCAGCGCAGTGTCGTTTTCCTTAGAAACCAGCTGCGCCTGCGATCCGGCCGAGCGCGCCATCTGTCCGCCCTTGCCGGGCCGCAACTCGATGTTGTGCACGATGGTGCCGGCGGGCATGTTCTTCAGCGGCAGCGCGTTGCCCAGCAGGATGTCGGCCTCCGGCCCGGACATCACCTTCTGGCCCACTTTGAGCCCGTCCGGCTGCAGGATGTAGCGCTTCTCCCCGTCCGCGTAATGCAGCAGGGCGATGCGCGCGGAGCGGTTGGGATCGTATTCGATGGCCGCCACGACCGCCGGAATCCCAGTCTTGTCGCGCTTGAAATCGATTACCCGGTAGGCCTTCTTGGCGCCTCCGCCGATGAACCGCGAGGTGACCCGCCCGGTGCTGTTGCGGCCGCCGGTCCGCTGCTTGGGTTCCACCAAGGATTTTTCCGGCCGCTCCTTGGTGATATCCTCGCGCGACACCACCGTCTGGAAGCGCCGCGTGGAGGTAACCGGTCTGTATGTTTTGATCGGCATCTAGATCTCCGCGAAGTCGGGCACCTTTTCGCCCTTCTTCAGTTTGACGTAGGCCTTCTTCCAGTCCGGGCGATATCCCGCGAAACGCCCGCGGCGCCGCAATTTTCCCTCGAAGCTGGCGGTACGGACTTCGTCAACCTTCACCTTGAAAAGCTTCTCCACCGCGGTCTTCACCTGAGTCTTATTGGCCGCCAGGGCCACCTCGAAGCACAGGGTCCGCTGGTTGTCCTTCTTCTCGACGCCCTTTTCGGTGACGAGCGGTTTGCGAATCACTTCGTAGAGTGTCATTTCGCGAGTGCCTCCGAGAGTTTGCGCGCGGCCGCTTCGCTCAGCAGCACGCTGTGGTGGCCCAGCAGGTGGTAGGCATTCACCTCGCGGGTGGCCATCAAGGTTACGCCCTGCAGGTTGCGCACGCCCAGCTTCAGGTTCCGGTTCTCGCCGTTCTCGACCACCAGCACCGTGTCGCCGGCTTCGAGCGTGGCCAGGGCTTGCATGGCGCCCTTGGTTTTGGGGCTGCCCAGGTCGAAGGCCTGCACAACCTTCAGCTCGCCATCCCGCACCTTGGCCGAAAGAGCCGAGCGCAGCGCGCCCAGTACCATTTTGCGCGGCAGGTTGTAACTGTAATCGCGCGGCTGGGGACCGTGCACCGTCCCGCCGTGGCGCCAGATGGGCGACCGGATCGACCCCATGCGGGCCCGCCCCGTGCCTTTCTGCTTCCACAGCTTCTTGCCCGAGCCGGCCACTTCCGAGCGCACCTTGGTCTTGTGCGTGCCGGCGCGGACGCCCGCCTGGTAATGGCGCACGGCTTCATAGAGCAGCGCCTCGTTGACCTCGGCCCCAAAGACCTCGTCGGCCAGCGCCAGCTCGCCCACCTTCTGGTTCTTCAGATCCACTACATCGACTGTCGGCATGGCAGCTACCTCTTGGACCTCCGCACCACCACGTATCCGCCATTCGGCCCGGGCACCGCGCCTTTGACCACCAGCACGTTGTCCTCGGTGTCCACGTCGATGACTTCCAGATTGCGGACCGTCACGCTGGCGTGGCCCATGTGGCCGGCCATGCGCATACCCGGCAGCACGCGGGATGGGAAGCTCGACGCGCCGATGGAACCCGGAGCGCGATGGAACATGGAGCCGTGGGTTTCCTCGCCGCCGCGGAAGTGATGGCGCTTGACCAGGCCGGCGAAGCCGCGGCCCTTACTGACGCCCATCACATCCACCTTGTCCTTGGGTTTGAAATCCCCCACCAGCACCTGGTCGCCCGCTTTCAGATCGCCGGCGCCCGCCTCGAGGCGGAACTCCTTCAGAAACCTGGCGCCTTCCGCGCCGGCCTTCTTCAGGTGGCCCGTGGCGGGCTTGTTGATGCGCTGCGGCTTGATGAATTCGACCAAGCCAAGCTGCACCGCGTCATAGCCGTCCGTGGTGGGCGTCTTGCGCTGCACCACCATGCACGGACCGGCCTTCAGCAGAGTGACCGGCACCGCCTGGCCATCCGGCCGGAACACCTGCGACATTCCAATTTTCTTGCCAAGGATTCCTGGGCTCATCTTTCCAATCCTTCATTCACCGCCGAAACGCCGGCCGTCGCGCGGCTCGATCGCTTCGCGGCGAGAGCTTCACTTCCCGAACGCCTTGATCTCCACATCCACTCCGGCCGGCAGATCCAGCTTCATCAGCGCATCCACCGTCTGCTGGGTCGGTTCCAGGATGTCCAGCAAGCGCTTGTGCGTCCGGATTTCGAACTGTTCCCGCGATTTCTTGTCGACGTGCGGCGAGCGCAGCACGGTCGTGATCGTCCGCGAGGTCGGCAGCGGGATGGGACCGGCCACCTGCGCGCCGGTCCTCTTCGCGGTATCCACGATCTCGGTGGTCGATTGATCGAGCACGCGGTGATCGTAAGCCTTCAGGCGAATGCGTATGCGTTCTCGTAGCGCCATGGATGCCTACTTTATGACTTCCGTGACCGTGCCGGCGCCCACGGTGCGGCCGCCTTCGCGGATCGCGAACCGCAGCCCCTTGTCCATCGCCACCGGCGTGATCAGTTCCACCTTCAAATCCACGCTGTCGCCCGGCATCACCATCTCCGTGCCCTCCGGCAGCTCCGCCACCCCCGTCACGTCCGTCGTGCGGAAGTAGAACTGCGGCCGGTATCCCTTGAAGAACGGCGTGTGCCGCCCGCCTTCTTCCTTGCTCAGCACGTACACCTGCCCCTTGAACGTCGTGTGCGGCGTGATCGACCC
>Ga0326728_10024268_pt1 | contig 11009 bp, 8 predicted proteins | sample MB3enrmetagenome_FD_207602 | JGI IMG/M metagenome (GOLD analysis project Ga0326728, IMG submission 207602) | Lab enriched peat soil microbial communities from McLean, Ithaca, NY, United States - MB31MN | ecosystem: Environmental > Terrestrial > Soil > Wetlands > Peat | place: USA: New York...
ACACAACGCATAGGCCAAGCACGCAACGCCAATCCATAGGAAGATCGGGCACAGGGGAATCAATTGGCGCCGAATTTCCATTGGGCTATACACATTCATCCATCCGATCAGGACCGCGCCCCATGCTGCCAGCCCCGCACCGACTCCCACCCATGGGGCCACCGATTTTGAAGACAGAGTTTTAATTTTAGAGACCAGCGTTATTGGCATTGCAAGGTTTCTCTCCCAAAGCCGTCCAACTGCACCCGTGCCGGTGATACAGGCGGATCTTACTAAATCCCGCTGATTCCAGCAGCCGGGTCACTTCCGCTTGCGAATAATACTTTACGTAAGCAGGATTCAACTGGTCATAGATCACCAGCTCGCGTTTTGCAAGCGGCAAGTTGGCAAAGATGTTGCGCGCATACTCTCGAAAAGGCAGAGGGAATAGACGACAACCGAATAAATAAATTGGCGTCATCAGACTCGCGAACCAGCTAAGCAGGCGCAGCCATGAATGGGGAAGATGCGTCGTCATAAGCCGCAACGGGCGGAGGAATCTCAAGTACGCGCCGTTCCCTTCCTCTCCGTAGACCCATATCAGCAGACGCCCTCCAGGTTTTAGAGCCGAATAGACCGCTCGTAACGTCGGTCCAGGATCCGGGATATGGTGAATGACTCCGATGGAAATGGCATAATCCAGATCAAGGCCGCCGGGCAGGGCTTCTCCTGTGGCCTCGAGGACAGTCACCCGGTCCGCCTCATGCCGAAGGTTTTCGCGCAGCGCACAGGCCCCTTTGGACGGCTCCACCGCGATGACATGAGCGACTCCCGCATCCAACAGCATTTTCACGGTCCGACCTGTGCCGCTTCCAATATCAGCCACTCTCTTTCCGCGAATATCGTCAAGGATCAACAAAGGGCCGAAAAGATCTTTCAGAAACTCAAGCGACCCCCAGAACCCCCGGTTATCAACATAGTGCGTCCACTGATCGCTAAAATCTTTTACGGTCTGCTGCTCCAGGTCCAATGTCTTGCCCCTCCAGACAATTCTGATGAACTATCTTACTCTATCCTTCCACCGCTCCCATTCCCATCGACGGAATGCCAAGCAACTAGTCATTCATCTGCTTCTCAATGACCGCCTCATAGGATTGGATCAGAATGGCATTCCCCCTGTCGTTCAAGTGACAATGATCGACAAAAAGCGTTTCCCCCGGTATTCCATGAGGTTCGGCCCGGATAATCGCGCTTTCGACATCCACCAAAGGCGTTCCTGTTTTGCCGGCGGTCGACCGTATGATTTGATTTTCAAGATCAGACGATTGATGCCTTCCGGTCGCTTCCTTTAGGATTTGTCTGCTGAGCGCCGCCGCCTGCGCGTATTGATGGCTGGCCTGGTCCTGAAGGACGGCGCGAAACTTGGCGCCGTCTTCGGGATTGCCCAAATAGGGACGCCAGAGATTGGAAGGTACCGTGCTGATCACCAGGGGAACGCCCTTTTTCTTGCAGAGCAAAACCACTTTATTCAAATTATCTTGAAAATCCACCATCCGGACGTCGACATCTCTCTTTGTGAATGGGTAGTGCCACGCGCGGCTGTAGTCAGGAAACCTGTCAAGCAGGCAATGCCGCTGCCAGTCTTTTTGCTTGAGCCAAGCCAATTCACAGACCGCGATTCCGCTTCTGATCAGCCGGGTCAAAGCATACTTGGAACCGAACTCCTGGATCTTAAGAGTCGGCAGGGACGCGAAATGAAGCTGCTCGACCTCCTCAAATTCGTTATTTCCGACATGCCATAAAATCAAACTCGGCTCATACTCCAGGACCTCGGCCAGCACGAACACGAGACGATGAGAGCCGTTGGAGTTGCCCCCGACGTTAATGATTTCAACCTGATCGAATTGGGCATGGTGCGCCTGAGTCAGCCGCTGCTGAAGCCGTACCAGCTCCGGCTGCAGACGATTTACCGACGATTCGCCCAAAAAGAAAATACGGAATGTTCGCTTCGAACGATGCCGGGTAAAAGCAGAAGGGAGAAAGGAGATGCTCTTGGCTGGATTGGTCACCAACATCCCCGAATCCGCAGGGGAAGGCACGAACACACGACTTTGCGGAACAAACCCCTGCCCGATATCGACCGGGAACGGTGGAATCCATATTTCCAGCACCCTGGCCGACAATTCGAGCAAGAGAAGCAGGAAGAGAGTCGCAAAAATCGAAAAAAGGATCTTCTTTGGAAGGTTCATCGAGCCGGCCCGTTCTTTCTCAGCGGTGGAATGTAATATAAGACAGGAGACACTCCGGGCTTAAAAAACTCCCAGGATCCCAGGTTCAATTCGCCGACCTTAACCCAGTCGGCAGGTCTGTGCAGAGCGAAGGACGGAGCGTTCGGGCCCGCCACGATCACGTCCCGATTCATTTCCCTGAGCACAACCACATAGGCCCCTTCTGCCGGATGCTGATTGGCCGGAAACTCCTGATCATTGAGGTACCGATAGATCGAATGATGTCCGTCCCACAGATCGAATAAGCAGATTTCAAAACCATCGAGGTAGAGGGGGATATCCGGGTCAACGTGTTGGCTGATCAGCCGGCGCAATTCGACAGCGCCGTGATAGTAGGATCGGGCGTATTGATAGGCCTGGCGCGTATAATAAAGACTTGATGCGAGAAGGATTGCCGCACAGGGAAAAACGACGTATGCCCCCTTCTTTTTTCGCCATAAAAAGTCGAGAAACCAACCGACCATAATGGACACCGGCGTTAAGTACAACAGCTGATATCGAGGAAATTTGCGCGCCGGCAAGTAGGGCGACAAGCTTATAACGCTGAAACTCAAAAACAAGAAATAGGCCAGGAACCAGAAAAGGATAATCTTTTGAGGACCCCGGGCCGCTTTCAGAGCATAGACGGCGACACTGACAAAAATGGCGAACCCCATAAGCCCCAGCATGGGAGACCAGTAATGGTTCTGTGGAGAGAGGATTTCACGCAGCCCGTCACGGAGAGATACTGAAAATAGTTGCGTATTGTAAATATTTAGTAATTGATTCAGAAAGAAATGCCACGGGTAGAAACCCTGAGTGTTCGCCTGGGCCGCATGCACAACATGCCACCGATGGAGCCAATCCCGGGTGGCGCAGAAATACCAAAGGCTTTCGCCGCCCAGGATCGAGAAGCATCCGCCCGAAACCGCCAACCCTTGCGCAAACCGTCGCTGGATATTTTCCGGGTGCATGATCATTTCCACCGTCAGGTAGGCGAGAGGGACCGACCACATGACAATCCCCGTCTCTCGACACAGATAGGCGACCCCGATCAGGATCCCGACGCCGGCGTAGGACAAGAGCGAGCGAAGGTTGGTTCGCGGACGCCCGCGGGCCTCGATGGCGCAAAGCAGCCAGATCGCCAGTCCTCCCCACATGCTTTCCGGGATCGAGGGCATCAGGCGAGAAGAGTACACGATATGGAGCGGGACAAACGCGAGAAAGACGCTGGAGCACACCGCCGCGCGAAGGCCAAAGAACAGTCGCGCGAGAAAATAGGCTGTGGCGATCATCATTAAAGCGCACAGCATGTGATAAACGTGGGTGGTGAAAACATGGATGCCCGCGATCCGATACGCCAGGGCGATCGGCGCATAATTCATCCGCCGCAAGGACAGATCGATCCCGTATTCCCAATGACCATTCGACAACCAAAAGGCCCGTTCTTCAATTCCCAGATCATCTTCCATGCTTGCGCCGACAAAAAAATACAAGCGCAGAGCCAGTGCGAGAAACATGATCAGGGCGAAAATTAACTTATCGTTCCGGTTTATTTTTCTGATCGGCATCCTCTCTCCATTTTTCGAATTCATCCACCCAATGTGCATAGGAGATCTTTGCGGCATCAATGATCGGCTGGGAATTGCCGTTGAGGAGACGGAGGGCGTGCGCCAGTTCATATTCCGCCCTCGTGTGTTCATTTTTTTCCAGCGCGATGACCGCCAGGCTGACATGGACAAGCCAGTGATCGTGCTGGCGGAGATAGTCTTGATAGATTTTCTCCGCCGCGGCGAATCGTCTCAGACCTACGAAATAGCCTGCCGTTTCAAGCACGGCGTCGTCATTGACCCGCCGGTTGGACTTGCGAAAGTCCGAAAATTCCAATCGTGGAGGAAGCCTGCGGCTGACGGGGACCCACCCTCGCTGGATCAACAGTTTTGCCAATTCGCCGGCAATCAGAAAATGTCCCTGCAGATTTGGGTGCATGCCGTCCATAAAAAGATTATCGCCCGGAATTCCCTGGGGAGACGCCTGCGCAAATAGACGCTCAACATCCACGAGCGCGACGTCCCGTGGATCAAGCTCGAGGACCTCCCGGCGCAGGATGGCGTTAAAGCGGGCTTTGACCCGCACAAGAGTGCGGTCCTCCTCTTTGGCCCTACGAAACGCTTGACGGGCCCTCAATCCTTCACCTCGCCGCAGATACATCTGGGCGAGCTCGTAAGTCGCCTGGGCGTACCCGGGCGACAGCGCACAAAGATCTCCGTACGCCTTTTCCGCATCATAAACACGGTCCTCCCGGATCGCTCGCCGTATCTGCGCCAGCAACCCTTCGCAGCGGGCGATCTCCCTGGAATCAAGCCCGGGCTGCCACCAGGACTGCATGGGCGCGTAATCCCGCTCATTGCACGCTTCCGTCAGAATAACAAGCTTGACCTTGTGACGGCGCGCCAAGGTGATGATGCTGCGCAATTCGCTTTTGAACTGATCATCCACTTTCGTCCCGTAATCCTCAAATCTCACATTTTCGAGACGGTACAGCGACTTCGCCCGCAGCCGGGAATACCAGCGATCGAGTTGAAAATACATGAAGCTCCTGTACCTTAATTTCCTTCTGAGCCAATGGACCCACCGCGGGTCCATAGCGGTCTCCCGCAAAACCTGGTTCTCCAGCAGAAATTCGTTGTGCCCGTTATCCATGATAAAAATATCCGGCTTGAAGGCGATGGAAGCTTCCGCAAAATCCCGCGCGGTCGCCAGCGGAGCGGAAGGATACCCCGTATTGATCACCTCCACTTTGACCAATGGCTGGAGGCTTCCCAGAATTTCGGCCAGCCAGCCGGAAAAAGATCCTCCCGCCCCATAGGGCAATCCCCAGGCCGCAGACCCCCCGAAGGTGAAGATCCGCACAGCATTTTTCTCCTTGTTCTTGGGAAGTTCTCCAAAAATTCTGGGTTTTCCGCGCTCAAGGTAGTACAGGGGGGGATCGCCCTCCGCCTTCCGGAGATATCCCATTTCCCCCTGGTAAGGAAAAACGGCGTGCAACACCTGATCGACCGCGACCAGAGCCGCCAAGGGAAGCAAAACGCCGGCAAGACGAAACAGCCAATATCGCTTTTGCCTGGAAATCATTTCTTATCGAGTATCAGCATGGCTTCCTCCAGGACTTTCTTCGGGACGAGGGCCTGCAGACATCGGTTGTCGACGCAGGGCGATTTCTTGTTGTTGAACACCGACACGCAGGGAGAGCAGGCAAAATCGGCGTAAAGGCACTTGCAGGCATCCCCCAGCGGCTTGTAGAGCTGCGGCGTTTCGGGCCCGAACAACGCAAGCGTCGGGAGTTTCAGCAGAGAAGCGAAATGGGCCGGTCCGCTGTCGTTGGTGACGAGCAGATCAGCGATCGAATACAAAGCCAGGAGCTCCGGAAAAGAGGTCTGTCCCGCCAAGCTCACGCATCGGGCGTGCCTGACGGCATGAAGAATGAAGGAGGCATCGGCCGTCTCCGCGGCGGAGCCGGTGATGATCACTCCCGCCTCGGGCGCGGCCCGCAGCAGCATCGCGGCCAATTCCGCGAAATACCGCAAAGGCCATTTACGCAGCGGAAAAATGCCGGATGAGTTTGGATTCAAAAGGATGAGCCTGGGATGGCCTGCCTCGCGTTTCAGGCCGGTGGATTCGATTTTCCGGCGCACCGCGTCAATCAATTCCGGCGACGGAGAATAGGAGGGAATATCTCCGGGTCCGAGAGAAATCTCGCCTTTATAAAAGGGGACCATCTCCTGCCCCTCCAGAAGGCTCCGGACCAGCGCCAGGAAAGCAATGCTCGTATGAACGTGCGCGCTATAGGTCACTCGGTGCGTCAGCAAATCGCCCCGGCCAAGCCCCTCAAGCGTAAACCGATGAAAGCCGGCGCGCGGCCCGCGACAGACTAAAAAAGCCAGCGCCGCGGCAAACCGGCTGAAAAAATCCATGTCGACGGTGGCGTCGATTTTGGCTTTTCGGAGGCGCCACACGGCGCGACAACCATCCCAGAGCAGAGCGGCGAGACCGGCACTTCGAAGAGAAACGACGTTTTCCCGGGGCGTGACGTCCAGGGCCTCCAGAATCGGACGGTTTTCATCAAAGACGAGGAAAAAAATCTGCGCGCGCGGAATCCGGCGCTTGATCTCCATGACAGCCGGGTAGGCAAGCACCGTGCTTCCCATCTCTGACATTTTGATAATCAGGATTCTTTCGGGAGCGGCGCATGTTCGTCCGCCGAACGGATGCACCAGGCGCCTCAGACTGCTTAAGAGCCAGCACACCGGCAACCCGACCCACCGGTCGATCCGCCTCAGCACATCAATTTTCATGGATTCAAGACTGTAAGAAATCTGGGGCAGTTCAATCAAATAAAATTTGTAGTGGACAAGCGGATAATCATTTTGTTAGATATGAAATTGATGCGCTTCAACTCCACAAAGTCCACAAAAGCCCGGTCAGTCATCCGGTCCGTGAAGATTGTCATGATGGGGCTGATCTTGAGCGCCTGTTCTCACCGCGATCCGACCTTGGCGCGTGTGGGCAGCGCAACGGTCAAAGCGTCGGAACTTAGAGCGCGCTACAATGCCCTGCCCGCCGAAATGCAGCGCAATTTCACGAGCGAGGTTCGACATCGATTAGTCGACTCGCTTATCCGTGGAAAGGTTGTGGAGGCCATGGCTAAAATAGCGGGTCTCGACTCGAAGACCTATGTCCAGCGGCTCATGACGACGGATTTAACCGTGTCCAAAGAAGAAATCGCCGCTTATCTGAAGAGCCACCCTGAACTCTCCAAGAACCGCCTTCGCAACGACTTTGCCCTCGCGGCCCTGAGGTCAACGAAATTCAACGCGTGGCTGGAGAAAGCAAAAGCAACATCCGTCCCCGTCACGATCGACGAAGCCGCCGTAAACTCCGTCGACCTCTCAAAAAAATAATTCATTCCGCCCCTGTTGAATCAAGACCACCCCGAATCATTTGATTGTGTGTGTGCGGAACTTCATGGTATATTTCTGGCACGTTTATGAAGTCCCGGCATATCCTTGCGTCGGTTGCGTTTTTGACGGTGGTCTTTGGCTTCAGCGCGTGCCAAGACGCGGGCGGAAAAATCCAGGGGTGGATTCAGTCCCTGGCCCAAAGGCTACGACCAGGGACCCCGGTTTCCCCGAACGATCCGGTTCTGGCCAAGGTCGGCTCCGAAGAGATTCGAGAATCGGATTTGATCAACTACTTTCATACAACGTTTGGCCTGGAGCCACTGGCAAAACTCCCCGATGGCAATAGGCAGATTCTGCAAAGACTCGTTTTTGATATGCAGATAAGCCAAGCGGCCCGCAAAGCAGGCATTCCAAGCGATCCCGCGTATCAGGCCGCAACGAAAAGAGATGATGATCGGCGGCTTCAAAAATTCTATCTGGACCGCTTAAGGTCGGAAATTATGGTCTCGAGCGCTGACCTTCGCGCCTATTACGACGCGCATCCTCAAGAATTCACGGAAGGCATCCTCCATGCCAGTCATATCGTGACAAAGACCCACGAGGATGCCGAGAAAGCGCGCACGCAGCTTCAAAAGGGTGTGCCTTTCGACATGGTGGCAAAGACCTTTTCAATCGATAAAATATCGGCGAAAACCGGCGGCAGAATGTCGCCAATGCACACAGGTCAACCCGCACCGGAATTTGAGCGGGTCTTTATGACGCTGAATCTCGGACAGATCTCAGCGATTACGAAGACTCCCGCAGGCTTTGAACTGATACGAAAAGACGCTGAAATTACTGGTCCCTTGAAACCGTTCGCCAGCGCCAGCGTGCAGGATTTAATCCGTGCGCAACTCGTCGGTCAAGCGTTTGGCCAGCGTGTGGCTGCGGCGAGGGCGGCCACTCCCGTGGTCATTGATGAAGCCCGCGTGAAGTCATTAAAGCTCACCCCTCCTTAGATCTCGCTAGCAGGGCCCGGCGCCTTCTTGCAGTATAATAACCGCGCATGAGAGATTCAGCCGTATTAATTTATGTCGGCCCAAAACCTACTTCCAATTACAGCCTTTGGCTTCTCGAACCCTTGCAAGGCGTCCCCGTCCTGGTTCATCTGCTCAAACGCCTGCATACGGGGTTGCCGATCGGAGACTTCGAGTACCATGTCGTCTGTCATGAAGGGGTTATGTCCGACAAACTGCCGGACGTTTCGAAGGCGGGAGACGCGCGACTTTTCGTTTCAAAAGCTCCCTCTCGCCTGGAAGCGCTCGTGCAGTTTGCCGAGGCAAATGCTCACCTAAACACCCTTCTGATATTTGATGAAAACTCGATCTTTCCTGACTGCCTGTTGACGTTCAAAGCTCTCCAGCTCCATCGCCGGGAGCACGCCGAAGGAACCGTGGCCCCGGGTTTTCCAGCAGGCTTACTGCCGCAGATTTATCAGACAAAGGCGCTCTATCGGCTGAAAGAATTGGAACTGCCTGATGACGTCAGCACCGATTTCGCTTCGGTCATGCAGAAAGCGAACGAGTTATTTGAGGGGGATGAGGAGGCGAAAGATCTCCGATTTAAACTCCAGGAACTGAATCGAGAGACCCTTCCCAACGATCTCATCGCAGAAAGGCTGCCTTCGCGACTGCTGATTGAGGGTTCCAACGAGAGAAAGGCCGCGGAAGTCGTCCTGGAGAAAGCCTCCCGCTTACGTTACGATTCGACCGAAGCGTACCGGTATAAGGAAGAATTGCTTCGTATTGAAACTTCGACGAATTTTCAGTTTCAAACAGTCACGGCCGCCCGCCCGGGCGTCATCCCCATTCTTTATGCGAGCATGTACGGCACCTTTTCAGGCGCCGAAGAGTCCTTTGCCAACCTGATTATCCACCTGGACCGAGCTCGCTATCAACCCGTCGTGGTTTTGTCTTACAAAGGCTTTCTTTCGGATAAACTGATCGAAGCCGGGATACCGGTTGAAATTGCGAATTTTAATCCGATGATTCTCAAGCCCCAGAGTACGCGGTACTTTGATGCTCTTCTTCATCATTTTGGCACCCGCATCGTGCATCTCAACGGAAAGGCCGGCGAAGCGCTGCCTCTGGCCGCGCACTATGCCGGGATTCCTGTCGTTGCCCATGTGCGCACTTTCATGGGAAACATGGCTCCAAGCATTTTGAAATATGCCACCAGGATTATTACGGTTTCCGAAGCGGTCGCGCGGGATCTCCGCCGTTCGGACCTGGAACCGGGAAAAGTGCAATGCATCTATAACGGTCAGGATTTAAATGCTTTTTGTGCCGACCGGTACGATAAACTTTCCCTTCGTCAGGCGACGGGAATCGCGCCGGATGCTCTGGTGATCTCTCTCATTGCCCGGATTGCGCCTCAAAAGCGACTGGAATTCCTTCTCGAAGCCCTGCCAGAAGTACTCCAGAAATTCCCCAAGGCGCTGGCATTATTGGTGGGCGAATATTATCCACTAGAAGCTTCCTATTACGACCGCGTTCAAAAAACCGTCGACCGGCTCGGTCTCCGGGACCATGTGCGTTTCTGGGGCTTTGAAAAGGAGATCGCCAAAATCCACGCGCTGTCGGATACGCTCGTGAACTGCACGCTGGACGAACCTTTTGGCCGATCGATCCTCGAAGCTCTTTCCATGGGTGTTCCGGTCGTCGCGCCGGACCGCGGAGGGCATATCGAGATGCTTCGACATAATGAAAATGCTCTTCTTTTCGATGCCTATCATCCGCACAGCCTTTCCGTAGAGCTGATCCGCCTCTACAGTAATCCCGATCTGGCCGAGCGATTAGCGAAAAATGGCCTAAAAACCATTCAGAAATTCGACATCACCAGCCACGTCCAGCAAGTTTCGGCCCTCTACGAAACGCTGCTTTGAAAACCGCCTGTTCATGTCACATTTTAGAGCGTTTTTGAGACTATTCTGGGTCTTGCTGAACGGCTATTCATGTGATACCCTTTAATACCATTAATACCCCTAAGCTCATGGAATCTAAAACGGTGGACCAAAATGCCAGGCTCAGAAGGCGAAAACTCAGGATCGCACGCCTTGGTTTAACCTTGGCTTTGGGCTTGGCCGTGCAAACGCGTGTGGAGTCTGTCAGTTGCTATGTATCCAGTTGTAATACCAACTCTAGCGCCTCCTGTGGAAGTGTGTCTTGCGAATCGTGGTATGATGCTTGTTCCTGCGGTTGTAATTCTGTTACCAATTGCGAAAATTCAGGAGGATGTGCGACTTGCACCACTACCACGACCGCCGCGCCATGCACCAGTGGCAGCAGCAGTTGCGGGATTGACACCTCCGGATGCCCTGGCGGCCAAGTTGTCACTAGTTGCTATTGGGGCTGTAGCGGTGGTACGTCTGCTGACTGTTGCTGCCCGACCAGTGGATCTGGCTGCACCTTTAGCGGATGGGCTGGATCTTACTGCCAAAGCAATTCGTGCTCCCCTTGCCCGACAACAACATCCACTTCCACCTCCACCTCCAGCTCGACGTCCACCTCCAGTTCGACCTCCACCAGCTCGACGACCACGACCACGGCGTATGCTTGTTCGCCAGGCCAAGGCTGTGGTTGGGGCAACGCAGGTGACCGATGCGGGGGAAGCGGTTGCGGGAGCTGTTCAGGAGCGCCTGGCGCCTGTACCGGTGTCCCAACATACATCGGCACATCATGTACTCCGGCTTCCGAAAATACATGCGTCTATGATGGAGAGATTTGCGTTGCAGGACCCGGTTGGGTGGCTTATTTTACCGCCT
>Ga0326728_10024269_pt1 | contig 11009 bp, 5 predicted proteins | sample MB3enrmetagenome_FD_207602 | JGI IMG/M metagenome (GOLD analysis project Ga0326728, IMG submission 207602) | Lab enriched peat soil microbial communities from McLean, Ithaca, NY, United States - MB31MN | ecosystem: Environmental > Terrestrial > Soil > Wetlands > Peat | place: USA: New York...
TTCTCGGAATTTCCGCCGAACATGCGCGAGAAGAACCCCTGTACTCCGCCGCTTTGGTCGCAGGTATCGTGAGGCTCGGTGCCGGCCACGAAGGCAATCGTGTAATCGTCGGGGCACGATGGTGTCGCCAATCGGTTGGTCATTTTGTCGAGCTGCACATCCACCACGCCTTCCGGCTGGCTGAAGGGCTTCACGTCCGAATACTGGGGCAGCGTAACCGCCTTCTTCATGAACTCGGCCCAGATGGGAGCCGCAGTCTGCGCGCCGCTCAGGCGAAGGTCGCTGTAGTCGTCGTATCCCACCCAGACGATGCACAGCAGATTGCTGGTGTAACCGGCGAACCATCCGTCATGCGAACTGCCCGTCTTGCCCGCCGCCGGGGCGTCGAATCCGCGAGTGCGCACCCCGTAGGCGGTGCCGAAGTTCATCACTCCTTCCAACATGCTGGTCATGACGAAGGCGATGCGCGGATCGAGAACCTGCTTCTTTTCGGTCCCGAAGTTAATGATGACGTTGCCCTTGGCGTCGCGCACCGAATTTACGAAGACGGGCGAAAGCCTCACGCCGCCGTTGGCAAAACTGGTGTAGGCGGCCGTCATGTCTACGGGCGTGGCATCGTAGGCGCCGAGCGCCATTGCCGGGGTAGCTTTCACCGACGCGATTCCCGCGGATCTGGCCAGATCCGCAACTTTGTCATAGCCCACTTCTTCCGCCACTTTGACCGTCGCATTGTTGAGCGAAAGCGCCAGCGCATAGCGCAGCGTGACGTCGCCGTGGTACTCCTCTTTATAGTTGCGCGGTTCATAGATCTGGTCGCCATAAGAGAAAGTCGAAGGCTGATCGCTAACCAAAGACGCCGGAGTGATCACAGTCGTCGAGCCGTCGAGCGCCGTATTCATGGCGGCCGCATACACAAACGGTTTGAAGATGGAGCCCGTGGGACGCTTGGCGAGGGCGTGGTTTAACTGGCTCGCTCCGTAGTTTCGTCCGCCGACCAGCGCTTTGATTTCGCCGGTGTGCGGGTCCATGGCGATGAGCGCCACCTGCGCCTGCGGTCCGGGCGTGACCGTGGTTTCAAACTTGTTCTTCCCGACCTTAGTTTTGCGCGTCCGCATTTTCGTGACCTGATCGTCCACCAGCTTGATGCCGGTCTCGACCGCTTGCGCGGCTGCCCGTTGCAGTCCCGGGTCGAGCGTGGTGTAGATGCGATACTCCTGATCGTTGACCTCGTGCTCGTTCAGTTTACTGACGATGGTGTCGCGCACCATGTCCACGAAGTAGGGCGCATCGCTGGCCTCAACGTTCGGCGGAGCGAGTTTCAGCGGCGCCGCCTTGGCTTGATCGGCTTGCGCGCGCGTGATGGCGCCGGTCTCGACCATGGACTCGATCACGGTATTGCGCCGATCGAGGGCGCGCTCGGGATGGCGATAGGGCGAAAGATAGCTGGGCGCCTGGATCAATCCCGCCAGCAGCGCGGCTTCCGGCACGGTGATGTCTTTCAGATCCTTGTTGAAATACGATCGTGAACCTTCGGCGAAGCCGGAGATGGTGAACGACCCGCGCTGTCCCAGATCGACGCGGTTGGCGTAAAACTCGAAAATCTGTTGCTTGGAAAACTTCTGCTCCAACTCCACCGCGATCAGCATTTCGATCAGCTTGCGTTTGAACGTTTTCTCCGGCGTGAGAAAAAATGCCCGCGACAGTTGCATGGTGATGGTCGAACCGCCCTGCTGATGCCGCTGATGGGTAAAGTCGATCCAGGCGGCTTCAACCAGCCGCATGAAATTGACGCCGCCGTGCTGGAAGAAGCGGCGGTCCTCGATCGCTATCACCGCGTCCACCATGACCTTGGGAATGTCGTCGTACTTCACGAGTTGCCGCTTGGAGCGCTGCTCGGCGTCGAACAGCGAAGCCAGCATCTGGGGCTCGAGCTCATAAGCCGCCAGTTCTCCGGCGGCGCGGCTCGTGATGTCCGAAACCGCTCCGTTCACGACCGTGATGGTGGCTGGTTCGGGGCTGTGATAAGACTCGGGACCGGGCAGAACTTCAATCGAGCCTCCATGCAGGCGATAGCTGCCTAGCGGAGATTCGCCTTCCTTTTCGGAATAGCCGGCATGACGCAGTTCCGCCGCAATTTCAGCGACCGTCGACTTCGATCCGACCTTCACTAGCGGCGCCGCCGCGAAAATCTTGGCCGAAGTGGCAAACGCCGGTCCGCGAAAGCGTTGCTCGATAATGCGGTCGTACTTTACGTACCAGTAGGCAAAAAAGCCAATCACCACGAGCGAGACCGAAAGAAAAGCGAGCAGGGCAGCGCGCACCATGGGATCGCGGGAAAGCAGTCCGCTTTTCCCGCGGCTTCTCCCGCGCTGGCCGCCGCTTCGAGCCGTCGGGATTTTCACCTTGATGGCCATGCAGATAGCTGTGCGTCAATGGACGAGAGCAATTCTCAGTCCGAACCGATTCTGGAGCCAAGGCACGTTTCTATTGATTCTAAATCACAAGGTCGTCCCCACAACCATAAGGGAACCTCTAATTAAGTCAGTTTCACGCAGAGCTTTGAAAGGGCATGGCTTCAGCCATGCCGTCAGAACCTGACTTCCCCGTGATCCTCTGTGTCGCCCGTGGTTAAAGCCTTTGACTTCCTCGTCCAACACCAAACTTCGTATCGGATCGAGATGAAATATAACCACCGAGATTGCAGAAATTCCACCACCGTGCAGCTCCCATTGACGCAAGCGCACACTAAGCCTACGATTTGCCTCAGCGAGGGGCAGGAGTGTTTCCCCCATGGCAAGCCACACGGTCGGCCAGAATACTCTTGTTGGCCAGACGCTGAGCCACTACCGCATCACCGGGAAAATCGGCGCTGGTGGTATGGGAGAAGTCTATTGCGCCCGGGACGAGCATCTCGCCCGTGATGTTGCCATCAAAGTCCTTCCGCCCGGTACGCTCATCGACGAATCCGCACGCAAGCATTTCCGCAAAGAAGCTTTGATTCTCTCGCAACTCAACCATCCCAATGTCGCCACCATTCACGACTTCGACACGCAACAGGGCGTGGACTTCCTGGTGATGGAGTACATCCCCGGGATCACACTCAGCGAGAAGGTGGCTGGTCGACCGCTGCCGGAACAGGAGGTCATCCGTTTGGGTGTGCAACTCGCGGAGGGCTTGGCCGCAGCCCACGACCGCGGGGTCGTTCATCGCGACCTCAAGCCCGGCAACTTGCGGGTTGCGAGCGACGGACGGCTGAAGATTCTGGATTTCGGGCTGGCGAAGCTGGTGGGGCCGTTCAGCGGGACGGAATCGACGCAGTCCCTGGGGGAAAGTCAGGCGGTCGCGGGCACGCTGCCGTACATGGCGCCGGAACAGTTGCGGGGACAAGCCTGCGATGCGCGGACTGACATCTACAGCGCCGGTGCGGTGCTCTACGAGATGGCAACCGGGCAGCGCTTGTTCCCGGGCGCTCAGAGCGGGGAGTTGGTCGACGCCATCTTTCACCGCGAACCAACGCCCGCCGGGAAGGTGAACCCCAACCTGTCGCTCGCGCTGGAGGCTTTGATCGGCAAGGCGGTAGACAAGAATCCCGAGCGCCGGCAGCAGAGCGCGCGCGAGTTGCTGGCCGCGCTCGAAGCGCTGGCGGTTCCCAGCAGCGCGGCAACCCCGGCAGCGGCAAGGCAATGGCTCGGATGGCTGAAGTGGCGCATGCGGCGCCGCTACCGCGCGTTGCTGGTGGCGGGCGCGTTCCTATTGGCGGCGCTGCTGAGCATGGTCTGGTTGTCGAGCCGTACCCCAGCCCTGGCTTTTGCGGCGCGAGATTTCGTGCTGATTGGCGATTTTGAGAACCAGACGGGCGATCCGGTGTTCGACAAGTCGCTGACCACGGCGTTCACGACCAGCCTCGGGCAGTCGAGCTACGCCAATATCTACTCGCGCCTGCGCATAAACGAGGTGCTGAAGCGAATGCAGAAGCCTGCCGTGGATCGCATCGACGAACCGCTGGCGCAAGAGATCGCCGTGCGCGAAGGACTGAAAGTGATCGTCCTGCCGAGCATCAGCGGCGTCGGAGAAAACTACCGGGTAGCGGCCAGCATCCGCGACGTGGCTTCGGGCAAGGACGTAAAGACCGAATTGGTGAAGGCCAACGGCAAAAATAAAGTACTCGATGCGGTAGACACGCTCTCCGCAGCGATTCGCGAGGACCTGGGCGAGTCCTTGCGGACCGTCTCGCAAAGCAAGCCCCTCAACGCCGTGACCACGCAATCGCTGGACGCCTTGCGCCAGTACTCGATCGCGAGGGATAAGGCCTTAACGTTCCAATGGGACGAAGCGAAGGTGTATTACGAAAACGCGCTGCGCATCGATCCCAACTTCACTTCCGCCCGCGCTTCTCTGGGCATGTTGCACGTGGAAAGCGCCGCGAACGGCCTGCCTCATTTTGATGGCGAAGAGGGCAAACGCCTGCTGAGCGAGGCGGCAAAGCACGTGGACGGACTTACCGACCGGGAGAAATACAACATCCTGGCGTTTTATGCCCGCGCTGTGGAAAAGAATCCGGGAAAGGCGATCGGATACCTCAAGACCCTACTGGCCTTGTACCCCGACGACTCCGTCACTCACGTCGGCCTCGGCCGGACATACCTCCAGATGGGCCGCGTGCCCGAAGCGATTGTTGAGTACAAAGAAGCGATTCGGATCGATCCAAGATTCGTTCTCGCATACGGGAATCTGGGGGGCACTTACCTATATCAAATGGGCGACGTCGCCTCGGCTCTGCCGGTGTGTCAGAAAATCCTGCAACTTGATCCCGGAAACGCGTGGGCGCAGGACTCTCTGGGCTGGTCGTACTTTGCCAGGAACGAGCTTCCACAGGCGCAAGCCGCCTTCGAGAAAGCGGTAGCGGCCAATCCGCAGGCAACATTATCCCGCTACCGTTTGGCGCACATCCACCGTTTGCAGGGCCACTACCAGCAGGCAATCGAAACTCTGCAGCAGCTCCAGAAGGCCGATCCCAGCGAAACCTCGGTGTTGTACGACATGGGAGTTGTATATGAGCGGATGGGAGATCGCGAGAAGGCGCGCGAGTTTTTCACCCGCTATCGCAGCGGGGTGGAAACGCGGTGGAAGAAGACGCTGCAGGAGCCGGGCACACAACTGGACTTGGCCGCAGTCTCCGTGCGTCTTGGGGAAACCGATCGCGCCCGGCAAATGCTGCGCCAGGCCATGGCGAAAGCGCCCCAGCTTCACCTGGAGGCCGCCTTTGTGCTCAGCCTGCTGGACGAAAAGAAAGAAGCGGTTGACCAACTGGAACTGGCGATCCGGAACGGGTACACCAATTACATCTGGCTGAAGATGCACCCAGACCTGCTGCCGCTGCATGGGTATCCGGCGTTTGAGCAGTTGCTGGGCAGGGTAATCAAGACGTAGCCGGTGATTCTGGCGGCGGCTCCTTTACAGAGGCTCTGAACTCGGCCCCAAAGGGAGGCTCGAAGAGAATTGCCAGTAGCGAAACTCCCGCGCCCTGCACAAATCCTACTCAGGTTTCCCGGTGTAGTGTTGCTCGCGGTGGACGTCGGCATGGTCTTCTAACGACTCCAGGTGAGTCGTGACCTCGGCGGGCATCCCAAGTGCCGCCGGCAGGCGTTCTTCCAGAATGGTGGCGAGGCGGTGGGCCTCGCTGACCGAGGTCAGGTGCGGGAACAACAAGTGCACTTCGATGATCAGGCGGTATCCGGTGGTTCGGAAGCGCACGCCGTGGTATTGAATGGCCAGTTCCGAGCAAATTCCATCCAGCTTGTCGCGAATTTTCCGGCCGGCGGTGGGATCCGAATAATCCAGCAACCCCACTGCCGAACGCCAGACCAGGCGTCCTCCCGACCACAGAATATTTGCCGCGACCGCCATCGCCACCAGCGGATCGAACGGTTTCCAGTGCGTCAGCAGCACCAGCCCCAGTCCTCCCACAACCCCAAAGCTGGTCCAGCTATCGGTCAAGACGTGCTTGCCATTGGCCTCGAGAATGAGGGAATGGGTGCGCCGGCCGGTGCGCAGGAGATAGTAACCGAGACCCGCATTGAGGATTCCAGCCACCAGCACCAGCAATGCGCCTGCTCCCACGTGCTCCAGTTGCAACCCGCCCATCCACCTCTTGATCGACTCAAAGAAGATTGCAATCGCGGCTACGACGATCATGGCTCCTTCAAATCCCGCCGAGAAGAAAGTGATCCGCTCATAACCGTAGAGGAATTGCGAGGAGGCTGGTTTTGTGCTGAGCCGCAGACTGAAACTCGCAAACCCCACCGCGATCACGTGGATGACCGACTCGGCCGCATCGGAAAAAATGGCCGCCGAATGGGTCATGAAATAGGCCGCGCTCTTGCCCACCAGCATTGCCAAACCAAAAATCAGGGAGAGACGCATGGCGAACCGCGCTGCGCGCAATTCCCGTTCGTCTCTCCGTGTTGCCGGGCTAGCCGTGGCTGGCGTAGGCACGCTCTTTGTCCCTGGCTGAGAAGCTTAGCATTTGCCCATGGTCCCACAGAAATCGCATCAGAAAATGTGATGCAGCTCACGCACCCAGCGGGTTGGACTTGAGGATCGAGAACGAGTCATCGACGAAGGCATTGTCAGTTCCGGGAATCGCAAGAGGCCGGCAACTGAGAACTGACAACTGAGAGCTAAAAGCTAAAAGCTAAAAGCTAAAAGCTAAGAGCTAAAAGCTAAAAGCTAAAAGCTAAAAGCTAAAAGCTAAGAGCTAAAAGCTAAAAGCTCTAATACACGCCTTTGTTCTGCGTCGAAGGATGAAACTCCAGCGTGGTCGAATAGCCCGGCAGATCGATGGGAACGCTGTAATCGGCTTGGATGATGAGACTGCCGCTGCCGAACGCTCCCACCCGCGAAACATGCACTTGCTTGGGCGTCAGCGGTATATCGTAGTTGCGGGCCTGCTTGATGACGGCCTCGCGAATATCTTCTTCCGAGCGCGTGCTGTAGGTAGATTGTACGGCTTCGGTCTTGATCGCATCCTCGAGCTCGTAGTTCGCGAAGAATGGCGGGATGAGCTTGATGCCCACCAGGACCAACACCCCGAAGATGGCCACGCCGAGGACTAATTTCAGAGTTGGCATAAGAGAAAATCGCCCAATCGCTGGTTGCGAGTTCCCAATCGCGAGCTTTCCCTCGTGCGCGAACAACTGCCGCTTGGCCAATGGCCGGCACCAGTTATTGGCGCAGTCCCTGGAAATACTCGCCTATGGCAGAAATCTTAACGTCCTCCTTGTGCAGAGTCGAGCGCCGAACGACTTCGATAGTACCTTCGGTAACCTTCTTGCCCACGTTGACCCGAAAGGGGATACCGACCAGGTCGGCGTCCTTGAATTTTACCCCCGGCCGTTCGTCCCGATCATCCAGTAAAACGTCGAATCCGGCCGCTTCGAGCTGCCGCGCAATGTCCTCGGAGGCCTTGCGTACCGCCTCGTCTTTGGAGTTAGTCGATACCACCACCACCTCGAACGGCGCGATCGAAGACGGCAGCCAGAATCCGTTCTCGTCGTTGCTTTGCTCGACCGCCGCGGTCAAAATACGCTCGATCCCAATCCCGTAACTGCCCATGATCGGCGCAATCTCCTTGCCATTCCGGTCGAGCACGCGCGCGCCCATGGATTCCGAATACTTATAGCCGAGCTTGAAAATGTGTCCGACCTCGACCGCGGTATCGATGCGCAAAGGCGCGCCACAATCGGGGCAATCCTCGCCCGCGGTCACGCTGCGCAGGTCGACGTAGGCCGTGGGATGAAATTCCTTTCCCGGCGTCAGGTTCTTGACGTGATAGTTTTCCCGGTTAGCGCCGCCAATCAGGTTGCTGCGGCCTTCGAGCGCCTGATCCACCAGCAGGATCGGCTTAGCGGAATCTTTCATGTCGCGAGCCCAGTCGGTGCCCAGCGGCCCAAGGTATCCGGCAGGCGCGTGGAACAGTTCGCGGATCTCCTCTTCCTGCATGGGACGCGTCTCTTTGCCCGCAACCGCCGTCGATAGCTTGGCTTCGTTCATCTGGTGATCGCCGCGCATCAGCAGCACCACGGCCTGCGTGCGCGCCTTGCCCGTTTTCGCGTCCGCTTCGGTGATCATCATCGCCAAGGTCTTGATCATGTGCTTAGGCGACACGCCCAGAAACTGTGCCACGTCTTCAATCGTCTTCTGTCCCGGCGTGTGCACTTCGAGGGGCTGGCCGTCGCCTTCGGGCTTCAGGTCTTCAACCGGAGCCAGCTTCGAAGTCGCCTTCTCCATATTCGCCGCGTAATTGCATTTCTCGCAGCTCACGATCTGGTCCTCACCCGCCGGAGTGCGCACCATGAATTCCTGCGACTGCGATCCGCCCATCGCTCCCGAGTGCGCCTCGATCACCATGTACTTCAGCCCACAGCGGTCGAAGATGCGGCAGTAAGTGTCGTGATGCTTCTGATACGAAACATCGAGCCCGGCCGCATCGATGTCAAACGAGTAAGCGTCCTTCATGATGAACTGACGCACCCGCAGCAGGCCGGATTTCGGACGAGGCTCGTCGCGGAACTTGGTCTGAATCTGATACCAGATCTGCGGCAGTTGCTTGTAGCTGCGCAGTTCCTTGCGCGCGATGTCGGTCATGACTTCTTCGTGAGTCATGCCCAGACAAAGGTTGGCGCCCTTGCGATCCTTGAGGCGAAACATGTTTTCGCCCATCGCCGTCCAGCGCCCGCTCTCTTCCCAGAGTTCGCGCGGATTCAAAGCGGGCAGGTAGAACTCCTGCCCGATCTTGTCCATCTCCTGGCGGACGATGCCCATGATCTTCTGCGCAGTCCGATTGCCCAGGAAAAGAAACGAATAAATCCCAGCGCCCAGTTGACGGATGTATCCAGCGCGGACCAGCAGCTTGTGGCTAGCGACCTCGGCATCAGCCGGAGCCTCGCGAAGCGTAGGAATAAAGAGTTGTGACCAGCGGTGCATGACTATATTTTCCAATCGGTGGAGAATTCTTGATTGTAAACGACGCCGAATGTAAACGACCGCGCGCCCGCGCCTGACGCGAGGGAAGTTCGCAGCTTCTGCCGATTCGCTCCGCAGCCAGTAACCAGTTAGTACTGATACCCCCCTCCCCCCCTGCCTAGTGGAATCATGGGGTTAGGAGGAGATTTTCCATCCGGTCTTTGATTTTAAAGGACTTACGTCAAAGTATTCTGGAATAAGGGCTTAGTTCGTGGAACGCCTCCGAAAATGGGTTTGGGGCAGTTTCGGAGGGCCGTCTTGGTGGACGGCGCACTTCTGGCTGCCCCATTCAGATCTTAATTATCGCGCAACGCGGGTTGGGAGTCTGTGATGCGGCACACAGATGATTTGTGATGAAAAAGTCAGGAGTCAGATTGCGGAAGTGGGAACGCTCGCGGCATCCCATCGCAGAGAACGCGATGAGTGGGGCACCCGCATTCAGTTTCAGGGCTCGACATTTCGCTGGCCAGCTTTGACAATCCTTCAGAGAGACATTGATGTTCGCTCAGCCACCCGCCCCAGAACTCATCTCGCGATATCTTGCCGTGCTTGGTGTGCCGCGGCGGGAGCCCACGCCTGAGTCCCTTCGAGAGCTGGTGTTCGCCCACTTGACCCGTGTCCCTTTCGAAAACATTTCCAAGCTCTACAACCGGAAGCACCACGACCTGACGGATCTGCCGTCGCTGCAGCTCTACCTCGATGGCATCGAGCGTTACCACTTTGGCGGCACTTGCTACGCCAACAACTTCCACTTCTATTCGCTGCTGACGTCTCTGGGACACGACGTAAAGTTGTGCGCGGCGGATATGACGAATCCCGACGTTCACGTTGTGATCATGGCGCAGGTCGACGGGCGCGAGTACCTGGTAGACGCCGGCTATGGAGCGCCGTTTCTCTCGCCAATGCCTCGCGATCTTGCGGCCGACTATGTCGTTGAGCTGGGACGAGACCGTTACATCCTCAGGCCGCAAGATGCCAATGGCCGCTCGCGTTTGGAGATGTATCGGGATGGCCAGCGGAAACACGGCTATCTAGCCAAGCCGGCGGCCAGGAGGATTGAGGAGTTTCGCGACGTGATTGCCGGATCGTTCCGGCCGGACGCAACTTTTCTGAACTCTCTGCTGCTGACGCGCTTTTATTCGGACCGGGCCGTAATGATCCACAATTGGACGCTGGTCGAGTCGCGCGGAAGCGAATCGAGGGTTCGATCGCTAGCCGGTCGCGACCAACTCGTCGCCGCAGTGGAAGAACACTTTGACATGCCGCGGGCCATTGTGGCCGAAGCCGTCAACGAACTCGGAGACCTGCAGGACGCGTGGACCTGAAACCTGCGCCAACGGAGTCTTCAGGAACTGCCCGAGTCCGACGGTTTGCATCTAACTCTTACGGAAGCGCCAAAAAGCGTGGATAATGCCTCCTGGCATGAACTCAAGGATTGGCAGAGCGGCTGCCCGATGGATGATTCTCGGCCTTGCTGTGCTCTGCTTTCTTTCGGCTCTGCCCGCCCCCGCCCAAACCCAGGCTCGCCGCCTCATCCTGAAAGACGGTTCCTACCAGTCCGTCACCAAGTATGAGGTTCACGGCGAGCGCGTCCGCTACTTCAGCGCCGAGCGCGGCGAATGGGAGGAAGTCCCGAACTCTCTGATTGACTGGGACGCCACCGAAAAGTTTGAGCAAGGCCGCCAGCAGGGCAAGCTCGCTCCGGAAGCGGTTGAACTCGACAAGGAACTGGAGGCCGAACGGAAGGCCGAGCAAGCCCGTTCGCCGCAGGTTGCGCCCGGTCTGCGCCTCCCCGACGAAGGCGGAATCTTCCTCCTCGATACCTACGAGAATCAGCCGCAGCTTTCCGAATTGCAGCAATCGGGCGGCGACCTGGAGAAGAACACCAAGACGAATATTCTGCGGGCGGCGATCAATCCGCTGGCCGGCGTCAAGCAAACGATTGAACTCCCCGGAACGCACGCCAAGATTCAGTCGCACACCAC
>Ga0326728_10024271_pt1 | contig 11008 bp, 10 predicted proteins | sample MB3enrmetagenome_FD_207602 | JGI IMG/M metagenome (GOLD analysis project Ga0326728, IMG submission 207602) | Lab enriched peat soil microbial communities from McLean, Ithaca, NY, United States - MB31MN | ecosystem: Environmental > Terrestrial > Soil > Wetlands > Peat | place: USA: New York...
GTGTCCTGAATTTTGAAATATTTTATTGACTCTGTTTTAGGTGATTTAATCGTGCGTCTTGTGCCAGGTGGTCGCAGATACCGTTAAAACTTTGTTATATATAGCTAATGTATTTAACAAACGCCAGCCATTACAATTTGGCCATGTCTTCTTATCAATATCTCAAAAGAAAAAAGCTTAAGGCAGGGTAATTAAATGACTGTGCACCATTCAAATGTATAAAGCTATATACATTTATTGAATAGCGCGATGCAAAATAATGATGGGTACGCGTCAAGACGGTTGTCTGATTAATTGAATGGCAGAACAGGATAATAAAAAAGCGCCCGATTGATTTAATCGGGCGCTGAAAATGCTGGGCGAATAAATCGCCCTGCGGTCAATTGCGGATCGAATTAAGCGCGACCCTTGGCCTTCAACAATGCGATGGTGCGATGCATTTCGTTGTAGACCGTGTTCATGCCTTCGTCGAAGCCCATCCCCGGTTTGATCAGGGTGCGCATCGGGCGGGCAGCGACTGCCAGGTGTACGCAGGTGCGTGCGCTCACGTCGGTTTCGTTGCAGGTACCGCCCTGGTAGGCTTCCATGCCGTTCTCGTTACAGTAGATCACGGACTCGACGATGTTCTGGATACCGCCCAGGTCCGGGGTCTTGATCTGAACCATGTCGCAGCATTTGGCATCCGTGAAGGCAATGATGTCTTCCTTGGTGTTACACCATTCGTCGGCAACCAGCTTGACCGGCGAACCCATCTTGCGCAGTTGGGCGGTGATCTTGCCGAGTTGGTCGATCTGGGCTTCTACGCTGCCCGCGTCAACCGGACCTTCGATGTACAGGTTCAGCGGACCGGCGGCATCTTCCAGGCCGGCGATGTATTCGGCGACGCGGATCGGGTCTTGATCGAAGATCAGGCCGATGGTGCCATACACGTCAATGTGCAGATCCGGCTTGTAGTCGCCTTCCGGACGCAGCGTGGTGACGCGCTGTACCAGCCAGCGAACGTAGTCGACCAGCTTTTCGCCCTTGTAGCCCAGCTTTTCGGCCACATTGTTGATCAGGCCGTGCGGCATGACGTCCACGCCCTTCAGGATCATCTTGTCGACGGCGGTGTAGCGGTCGTCGCCACTCTGACCGAACAGCGGAATCGCTTCGGCGATGACCGGCAGTTTGTACTCGTCGCAGATCACCTCGGCCTTCAGGCGCTTGGAAGCCTGAGCGGTCGCATCCAGCAGGGCCTGGGTCAGACCGTAGCGGATGGCGGTGTGCAGGCGCTTGCCTTCAACGGCCAGCGTGTCGAAGTAACGGGCGTTGTCCACGAAGGTGGAAACGTCGCGGCCTTCCAGCAGCGGCTTGATGTGCTTTTCCAGGAACGGTACGAATTGAGCCGCAACGAACAGCGGATCGCGGCCGCCGGCGCCGGAGTATTGCACGGCTGCGCAGTCGCCCTGAGCGACCGAGCCATCTTCCAGAATCAGCAGTACCGACACGCATTCGCCAGCCTGACGAACGGAGCGGAAACCCGGGGTAACCGGTTCGCCGGTGTAGATGAAACCATCGTGGCCAGCGCCGTTCTTGATGGCCTGTTGGTCATCGAAGTAGAACGAAGAATAACCGGATACAAAAAGTGCCTGCTTGATTTTCATTATTGCGGTCTCCCGATCAGGGTGCTCTTGGAAATAGCACAAATGTCGTCAACTACCATCTGGAACGACGGCTCACGGCCTTCAATCTTGGCGCGTTGATGGATCAGATCACGGTGCAGGGTCAGCACGTCATCCGGCAGCGGCACATTGCCCGCTTCGAAGACACGTACGGCGCCATGATTGTCACGTACCGGCAGCAATTTGCCGGCATTGCAGGCTGCGGGAGCGAACGGAATATCGATCACGCCGGCAGCGAATGCACGCACAGCACCGACAGCGACGTCGCCGTTGCCCAGTTCGAATACCTTGCTCAGAACGGCACGTACTTCGCGCTTGATCAGTTCGACTTCGCCTTCCAGTGCCACGCTGGACGGGAATTCCTGATCCTGAACCATGTTCAGAATCTGACGGGTCGCGTTCAGGCCTTGCAGGTTGGCTGCCATGGTCGGAATACCGCGCGCTTCGTGCGGGGTCTTGACGATGACTTTGGTCGCACCGGACAGCGCTGCAACCGCACCACCCCAGGAAATCACCGAGAATGCCTTGGCTTCGTCTTCCGGGAAGCCGCCCATCCATTGGTGGAATACCGTGCTCAGTTCGTAGTCGCTGAAGCCGGCTTGCTGGAAGTATTCGTGAGACAGTTCGCGCAGCGAGCGGATCGCAGCAACGTCCTGAATCATGTTACCTGCCTGGCCGTAACCGACGGTGATCGACTTCACGCCTTGTTCCAGGGCGAGCAGACCTTCGATGATGGCAACGCTGTGCGAGATGAACGGCGGAACCAGGGTGCCGGACAACGGACCGAACGGTTCGCGGTTGATGCGCACGCCTTCTTCTTCATACAGGCCGACCAGACGGTCGCAGTACTGCCAGTCGCGGATCGATTTTTCCAGCGAAACCTTCTTGGCGTACGGAATGTTGTACGAAATACCGCCGCCTTCGTAAGCGGAGAAACCGCCGGCCAGCGTGATTTCAGCCAACAGACGCGCATCCGGCGTACCGTGACGCACCTGAACCGGCTTGTCTACGGATTCAACGACGCGGCGGCATTCTGCCAGACCGTGGTTGACTGCCGGGAAGCCGTTGAGCAGCGAGGTGCCGGCTTCGCGCGACTTGGCGATACCTTTGGCCGCTTCGTCGTAACGGTTCAGACGAGTGTAGGCGTCGATGGTGGAGGGCAGCAGATCACAGGCGGTTTGCAGACCTTGCAGCAGGGTGATGTGTTCATCAACCAGGGCTACGCCGGCACGCGGCTGGCTCAGGGTCTTGCCTTCTTTGTCTGCCTTCAGCAGGACGGCGGCGAAACGCTTGTGTTCCGGCAGCGACTGTTGATACTTCACGCCGTCTGCGAACTTGACATCCTTGCCTGTCGGCCAGGTTTGGAGGATCTCTTCGCGTTGCCCCAGAAAGTCCTGAGCATCGAGTTTTTTGTTTACAAGTTCCATCATTATCCAATCAAGAATGCGACAACATGCGGATGCCGGCGAAAGCAGCCGCTTCCGGGAAGTTGCGGGCCAGGTTGGCCAGCAGCGGGAATAAATATTGTTCGTCGCGGAAGTATTCAACATTGCCGGGGAGCAGAACGGTGCGACCCTTCTGATCCACAGCTCTAAGTTTCAGCCAGGCACTTACATCAAAATGACTTGCGCGGGACATCCAGCCACCGGAACCGATGACCTTGCTTACATGGGTCAGGTCACGACCGGTCACCACGTCGACCGAGCCGTCACAGGTATAGACCACGGTCGAACGGCCGGCATGACGCTCGCAGGCGTAAGCCGCGCATACCCCGGCCAGCAAGGTATCGAAATCCTTACCTTCCTGATCTTCAGGCAGGTAGTCGGGTTCCAGGGTGACTTTTTCAATATAAGAATAAAAAGCGGCGATTCGTTCTGCGTCGTGAGCGAAATGTTCTTCGATCATCGGGCGGCCGGTTTCGCTTGCGACATGCGCCGATACGCGCATCCCCAGGTCACCTTCGACGGTACGCTTCACCTCGGGCTCGGGCAGACCGCGCAGGATCGTGCCTGACTCCTGGATCTGGTTATGAGCCGAATAGATATCCGTCGTGGCGCCGCCCATATCCATCAGGATAAAGTCGCTCCAGCCCGGGATCTTTTCGTGAATCAGCTTGGCGTACTCATACACCGCGTAAGGCGTCGGCAGCGGTTCTGCGCCGGTCGCTTCGATGATCTCGTCCAGCCCTTTACCCTTGACGATGCGCTTGAGAAAGATATCGCGCATGGCCTTGCGGGCCGGGTCGGGATTCGGTTCATCGAGCGAGGGCAGGACGTTGTCTACCACGACCAGGTCCTTGTGACCCAGCAGTTCGACAATGTCATCCTGCGCCGCACGGTTGCCGGCGTAAACGATCGAACAGGCAACATTCGACTTGGCCAGCAACTCGGCATTGTGCAGGACGTGACCCACGTCACCGCCATCGGTGCCGCCCGCGAACAACAGAATGTCCGGCGGATTGCTTTCCAGCGCCCGGATATCGGAGCGCGTCAGGCGGTACGAGAAAATCTGGGTAACCTTCGCACCAGCCGAATAGGCTGCCACGCGGGCCGACTCAAGGGTGATCGACGGAACAAGGCCCAGGGCCGCTACAGCCAGACCGCCTTTGGCGGAAGAAGAGTAGCTCAGGCTGACCTCGCCCGAGCGAACACGCTCAATTGCGTGCTCGCTGCCCAGCAAATCGTTCAGGACTTCGAAAAACCCGATGGCAAGATGCTGAATCGTGGTCGGGTGAATCGCTCGTTTTTTGAGTGTCAGATCGCCCCCCTCGACCTCGAACAGCGCACCTTTGGTCCAGGTGGATCCGATATCGATGGAGACGGCAATCATGCTGTAGCCTCTGCCTCGCGATGCTTGGCGTAAGCCGCGGTGTCCTGATGCAGGAACTGGCATACGGCATCAAGGTCGACATCGGGCGGGAATACACGGTCAAAGCCCATGCCCATGAAGATGACTTCCACATCCTTGAAGTCACGCTTGCCGATGACCAGGTTGCCGCCGACGTAGAGCGGAATACCGTCCAGGCCGCGTTCGATGCAGCGGTCACGCATGCCGATACAGTCGATTTCGCCGTGGCCGTAGATCGAGCCGATGATGATCGCCTGCGCGCCGGTTTCGATGGCGGCGTCGATGTATTCATCCTGGCTGACCATTACACCGAGGTTGACGACATTGAAGCCGGCACGGGAGAACACGTTCTCCAGAATCTTGTTGCCGACAGCGTGGCAATCCGAGCCGATGACGCCGATTACGATGGTAGGACCTTGCATGTCACTTCTCCCTGGAGTTGTCAGGCGACCCTGTGTCGCCTCAAACAACCGTTTCAATCAAAACTGTCAGTGTAGTGTTCCCACTACGTTTCCCCTTCGGACCCGGCACGTTGTGCGCAAAATTCACAGATCCGAATATGAAAAAACACTGATCCTTCGCTTGGACTGAATTTTTATCTATTCCATGTAGCTATACAAACGATATAAAATCAGCATGTATTGCATTTTTGGAATGAACTTCGATGCGCAGGAAAATCCCCGGAACAGATGTGCTGATCTCTTTCGAGACAGCGGCGCGCCATCAAAGCTTTACCCGCGCGGCCGACGAGCTGTCCCTGACGCAAAGTGCCGTTTGCCGTCAGATCGCAGCGCTTGAAGAGTTTCTCGGCGTCCCCTTGTTCAACCGCATCAAGAAGCGTGTCAGCCTGACTGATGCGGGAGAGGTCTATGCACGACAGGTTCGGGAGAACCTGACAAGGATCGAGCGGGATACGCTGTCGATCATGTCGCACCAAGGCGAGGGCCAGGTGCTTGAATTGGCCGTGATTCCCACCTTTGCTACCCGCTGGCTGATTCCGCGACTTGGCGAGTTCAATCGAGTTCACCCCGAAGTGACGCTCAATCTGACGACGCGGGCCGTTCCCTTCATGTTCGACGACACGCCATTCGATGCCGCCGTTCATTTTGGCGATCCGCTCTGGCCCGGCGCGGTGGCCGAGTACCTGTTCGGAGAAGAGATGGTCCCGGTCTGCAGCCCGAAGCTGCTGGCGGGGGAAAAGGGGCTGTCTCCGAGCGACCTCGAACGCTTTACCCTGTTGCATCAGTCTGCGCGTCCCGATGCCTGGCACCAGTGGTTCGAATTGGTCGGTCTGTCTGAGTTCAATACCATGCGAGGACCTCGCTATGAGCTGTTTTCCATGCTTGTAGAAGCGGCGCGCGCCGGTCTGGGCGTCGCGCTGGTGCCTCATTTCTTCGTCAGTGACGAACTGGCCGAGGGCGAACTGGTGATTCCCTGCCCTCATGCAATGCATAGTGAGCGTGCGTATTATCTTGTTTACCCGGAACATAAATGCAGTTCGCTGGCGTTGCAGACATTTATGCATTGGTTGCTGGATCAGGCACGCGTGTACCGCGAGGGCAACCCCTGGGTCTGATCACGAAGGGGAAGGGGGGGGCCCCCCTCTTTCTTGAGCTTTTTTATAGCGTATTCTAATTTTCTTGCATGGTTATTTATCATGCTTGTCTCCGCGTCTCGCAGGCTCAAACAGAATCTGGCTGGACAGATTCATGGTGTCTCTGTCTGGTGATGTTGTTTCGAAGCAACGTTACTGATCTGTCTGGAGGGCTTCATGAAATTGATCGTGCGCTGTGCTGCGCTTGTACTGACGGTTTTTACCCTGCATGCCTATGGGCAAATGACGAACCAGGTTGTGGACATTCCGACACGCCCAGGCGTGACGGAACGCGTGCTCGTTGTTGCGCCGCCTCAGCCCGTTGCCGCGGTCATTCTGTTTGCCGGGGGCGAGGGGGCGCTGGGGATTCAGCCTGACGGTTCCCTTGATGCCGACGAGAATTTTCTTGTTCGCAGCCGTGAATTGTTTGCGGGGCAGGGGCTCTATGTCGTGGTGGTCGATGCGCCATCCGACCATCTTTCGCCGCCCTATATGCGAGGATTCCGCGAGACTGCGGAGCATGTGACCGACATTCGGGCGGTGATCGCCTGGGTCAGGTTGCAGACGCACCTCCCTGTCTGGCTGATCGGCACCAGCCGGGGAACGCAGTCGGCGGCCTGGGTGGGGATACATCTTGCGGGAGACGCCGGACCCGATGGGCTGGTGCTCACGTCTACCATTCTGCGGGACAAACTTGACCAGTCTGTGCCGGAAATGGCGCTAGATTCGTTGCACATTCCGGTATTGGTGGTGCACCACGAGCAGGATGGGTGCAAGCTTTGCCCGTTTGGGGCGGTGCAGGGGCTGATGGACAAGCTCGTCAATGTGCCGCGCAAGCAATTGATCGCCGAAACCGGCGGGGCGGATGAGGGTAACCCTTGCCAGGCGCTGGCGCATCACGGCTATAACGGGCAGGAAGCGGATGTGGTCAGGCAAATTGCCGACTGGATTCGTGCCAAATAAGCGGCTGGGCCGTCGCAGAACTATCGGTTGAGGCGTGGGCTCTTACGGTGGCGGGCGGGCAGGGTCGGCGCCTCGCATTAAACCGATGGTTAACTGTAAGGGTGAGGATTCATGAACAACCGCACTGTGTGGCTTCTGTCTTTCACAATGATCGCATCCGTCCAGGCCCAGGAAATGGCGGTCGTCGTTGCGAGTTCGGCTGAGCCGGTCATCATCGATTGCTCGGACGAGTCGTTGCAGCACTATAGTTTCCGTGCCCGGCAAGCGCTTGGCAGCAACGACTACGGGGCGTTTTTCAGGCATATATCCAATACGGCCACCTGCGAATCGCATGGCTTTCGTCTCCAGGCTTCAAGCGCCCGCTAGGAAGGGCTCTCCCCATGCAAAAGGCCGGGAATCCCGGCCTTTTGTGTGTTCTGTATAAAATCGTGTCAGTTTTGTACGATGACTTTGTCTTTGCTTGCCTGGGGTACGGTCGACAGTCTTGACGAAATACCCAGCGCGGTGGCGGCAACATGGCTGACCGTTTTGGAAAAGGCCGGACCCGCTTCGCCCTCAGTCGCATTCTTGGATGTCTCAAATACCATGTTCGCAGCCTGGTTCAGGCTAGCGGGGTGCTGGCCGCCTCCTGCGGTCGATTGCGCCGTGGTCTGGCTTGCGGTCATCTGCAGTCTGGAAGCGATCGGGAGAGACTTGGCCGTCGACTGAATGACAACGCCCGACTGCTGACCACCCGTACCGGTTACCTGCGCCATGGCGCACGGGGCGAGCGCAATGGATGCGCAGACGAGGAAAAATGATTTCGAATTCAATGGTCGGTCCTTTGCAAAACGGGATGGGAGGCGGGCGGTCTACCGGGTATCGTCCAAACAGACCGACAGCCTCCAATAGGGCGTTATTCTTGCGCTATTTGTAAATATTATCAAGTGGTTATCTGGGTTTTTGTGTTTTTGTCGACCTGTTTGTTTCGCTGGTTTGATCGTGCGCAACGAATGGCGAAGCGCGTGCGGAGGGGGGAATTGCCGGGAACGGTTGCCCTGAATTGCCGGGCATGCCTGTCATTGTGGTAAAGGCAAAATCCCCGCCGTGGTGGCGGGGGGATTGGATGCTGAGGCGGCATTCTTTTCGAACGACACGCTTATTGTTTCTTATGACAATTGTCGTTTCTTCCGTGCACAAAGCGATTCTGCGGGAGCAGGATGGGGTTGAGATCGCTGTCCTGCGAAGTCATCTGGGAGGTGTCCGGAGGGGGGTAGGTTGATTGATCGGAAGACCCCGTCATGTTGTCGGGCATCGGGGCCGCCATTGCGGGATAGCTCAGGCCAAGCGCAAGGGCAGAGAGGATAAATAGTCGCTTCATTGTGGTATCTCCTATTTTTTTACAGTTCAACCAATAGGAAACAAGGGTTGACAGGTTTTTGTAAGTCTTTGTGAAGACACACTAAACCTGAATTGAGTATAGATCCTGTTGTGCGTGATGATGATAAATGTTGTAAGAAAAACTATCCAAACAGGTGTGAGGCCGATTTCGTGCAGGGGATCAAGGCGGGGATGAGGAGGGGGCTGTCGCACCGGAACGCCCTGGAACGGGTCGTGCCGGTGCGGCAGAATTACAGCGATTGAATGACCGAATAGACCACCATGCCCATTGCAACCACCAGGTAGATGCGCAGCACGGCCATCCACAGTTTATTGCGCGGAGACAGAATCATCGGCTTGAGTTTTTCCAGCGGCGGCATGCGGAATTCATACATCGCCTTCTGGCTGACTTTTCGTTCGGTTTTGCTGGTGATGCCCTGATCGGCTTCTTCACGTGCATTCAGTACATTGACCGCAATGGCAATGATCAGGCCGATCAGGCCGCCGCCGATCAGAATACCGGTGATGGTCTCACCCGAGATATTCGGAAATGCTACGGCCGAGGTCAGAATGATGGACAGGACCACCAGCACCACCACAATCGCACCGGCCAGAACGTTGGTCATGCGGGAATTTACCCACGGGCCCAGTACTTCCTTGTCGTTGCACAGAATCAGCAGAAATACCACGGCGCTAGGCAGCAGCACCCCTGCCAGTGTTTGCACCGCATTGGTCAGCAGTCCCAGCGGGACACCTGGAATCAGTACCAGCGCGGCAGCGAAAACAATCAAACCGCAATACATGATATAGAACCCCGGGGCATCGGTCGGTTTGCGATGCAGCGAGTGTTTGAGGCTCAGTACATCTCCCAGCGCATAGGCGGTGGACAGCGATACCGCCATGGCGCCGATAATGGCGGCATCGATCAGGGCAACGGCGAACAGAACCCCGGGCAGACGGCCGTAGTATTTGGCAAAGCCTGCACAGATGGCACCCGCATCCTGGAAGTGGCCGAATTCGGGATGCCCCATGAAGATCCTGGCGGTAAAGGAAATCATGGCGACCGCGCCAACGATGACCATGATGATGCCTAGCCACAGATCGGCGCGCTCATACTTGATGAAACGCGGCGTGATGCGCTTGTCGATGATGTAACTTTGCTGAAAAAACAGCTGCCACGGCGCGACGGTGGTGCCGACAATGCCGATGATCAACAGCATGACGTCGGTGATTTTTGCGCCAGCCGGCATTTGCGGCGTGACAAAATCGTGCGCGACCTGGGTCATCGGTGGGTGCACCATCACAAAGATCGGCACCAGAATCAGGCTGCCGAATACCAGGACCAGAGAGAAACGCTCAAAGCGGCGGAAGTCTCCGGTACTGGCCGATAGCATGATGAAGAGCGCGGCTAATCCAACGCCGGCGATCTTGGGGACGCCAAGGAAATCCATCCCGAGGCTGATGCCGATAAATTCGGTCACGATGGTCAGTGCATTGAGCAGCAACAGATCGATGGCGCTGAATGCACCCCAGAATTTGCCGAAACGCTCAAGGATCAGGCGGGCATGGCCCACACCGGTGACCGCGCCCAGGCGCAGTACCATTTCCTGGCTGATGTACAGGACCGGGACCAGCATGGCGAGGGTCCACAGCAGCGCTGTTCCATAGTTCTGGCCTGTCTGACCATAGGTGCTGAACGCGCCGGCATCGTTGTCGCCGACCATGACGATCAGGCCCGGGCCGAGAATCGCCAGCAGGGTTTTGAAGCGCGCGAACCAGCCGGTGCGCGAAGCGGTGTCGTTGTGGCGGATGGTGCCGAAAGCACCGCGGATATCGCCGACATGAGCGCTGTCGAGAACAGCGCTGTTGGACTTGTTTTCTGACATGGGACTTCCCCTACTCAAACTGTATTCAGATTCGGGTTTCCGCCTGGCGTCTGAACGAGGGCGCTTGGATGTCTTTTCTCCCGATGTCTGAACGACAGATGCGGAAAAACGGATATCCAGGCCTCCTGATGTGTCAGGGCCGATTGATGGCAAAACGGAAACGGTGGTTTTCTGGTCTGTGCAGAACAGAATTCCGGGGGGAGGTCACGCAAGGAGGAATAGCGGTAAAGCGAGGCGGTCAGGACAGGGACATACGGATTTATCTGCCTGGCGGTGCCATTCCGGTCAGCGTGACCGAGTTACTAGGCCATGGGTCCATGGTTTGCCTTTCTCAAAATCAATGGCTAATGCGTGCATGACGCACCGGGCGACGCGAACAGCCCGGCCAGCCTCAAGGTATCGTTAGCCCGTTCGGAATCGACAGGATGCGTTCCAGCGGACGGTGTCAGTCGAACAACGGGGCGATGGCTGCAGGGATACTTCCGTACGTCGTGTACAGAACGAAAAATAAACCGGCTTGGGATGAGCACGTGAAACCAGGTCGATGTGCGCACCGTTTGCACCTGGCAAGACGGCGGCAGAAAATGCGCGGGGTCTTGCGGGGTTACAGGCTAAATCCGTTCAAGTCACTACTCTTGCAGTCCAAGGGAATCTTACCCGGGAATTCGATCCGGGCAGCATATATTCGATGAGTACCA
>Ga0326728_10024272_pt1 | contig 11007 bp, 10 predicted proteins | sample MB3enrmetagenome_FD_207602 | JGI IMG/M metagenome (GOLD analysis project Ga0326728, IMG submission 207602) | Lab enriched peat soil microbial communities from McLean, Ithaca, NY, United States - MB31MN | ecosystem: Environmental > Terrestrial > Soil > Wetlands > Peat | place: USA: New York...
CGAAGCGAGCCAAGATGTTGGTCTTCCTGAGAAACCTGCTGGCCCGGCTGGCGCCCGCGCCGGTTCCGAGCCCGGACCCGCCCGGGCCCCTGCCGGTCCTGCCGCCTGCGGCGGCCGCCAATCCCGCAGCGCGCTCGCGCCCCAACGGCAACGGCCCTCCGCGCAACGGCGGCGGCATCCAGTTGCCCTTGGAGGCCATTCTCGATGGGCTGCCCCTGGAACTGCACCCGCGCCTGAGGTGCGGCGAGCTGGGCGGCCAGACCCTGTCCATCCCGCTGGAAATCATTCTCCCCCAGCTTGCCCGCGGCGTCGTCAAGATCTCCTTCGGCGCCCTCCGCCAAGCCGCCCCTGGGCTTTTTTCCCCGGAGACTGACCGCGATGACCTCCAAGTCGCCCTCCCGCTGGGCGAAATCCTCGCCCGGCTCAATCGCGCCTTCCTTCTCCGCCGGCGCTCCCAGAGACAAGTCCAGATGCCCGAGGAGATCGGCGGCCCGTTCGACTCGAGCGGCCGGCTTGTAACCATAGCGCCGACGGACCTGGCCCAGCCACCGCCTCCGGCACCGCTGCCACTCCCGGCGGCCACTGCCCTGCGGCGCTCGACCGGTCTGCTCTGCTCCGTCCCGCCGCCAGCCCCGCACGACACGCTCATCCCGATGCCCTCGGGCTCCGCACCCGCGGCGCCGCTCTCCTCATCCCCGGCCGGGTTGATCTCCCTCCCTGCCCAGCCGTTCGTGGCCAGTCTGGCCTCGCTGGCGGAGGGATGGCCCGAAGCCGTGCGCCGGGACATCCTCCAGTTGGCCCTGGACGATGCCAAGGTAATGCTCCCCGCGCGGCTCCTCGAACAGGGGCTCAGGCAGGGCCGGGTCGCCTTCCGGTGGAAGACCTTGCGCTCCTGGCTCACCCCGCCGCCCCCGTCGACGGCTTCGGCCCAGGACGACACGGTCCTCGAGGTCCCTCTGCAGGTTGTGGCGCCCCTCTTCCTGGCGCGCCAACCTCGGGGCGGTCTCTCGCGCCGGAAAGTGAGCATCGACGAGAGCATCCCCAACCTGTTCTTCGGCTTGCCCCAACCCGAGCCCTCGCCCGGCGTCCCGGCCCTTGCCGCCGCCCCGGACGGCGACCTCCGCCTCTGCGACGCGGCCCCGGATGCCCTGCGCCTCACCCAAAGGGAGACCGCGCGCATCCCCGCCCCCGAGACGCGCTTGGTCGCCAGACACGCGACCCCCAATGAAATCGTCTCGCGCGCCGCCGCCCTGGACCATGTCGCCGGCGCGCTCATCGGCCTGGCTGACGGCCTGCTGGTGGCCAGCCGCCTTGAACCCGACGTCAATGGCGACACCCTGGCGGCCTTTCTGCCTCAAATCTTCGGCAAAGTCAGCCAGTGCACGAAGGAGCTGCGCATGGGCGAACTCAGCAACCTCAGCTACACCGTCGGCAACATCCCCTGGCAACTTTTCCGGGTCAATGCCATCCTCTTCGCGGCCTTCGGTCACCCCGGCCAGCCGCTGCCGGCCGGCCAACTGGCCGGCCTGGCCGCCGAACTGGACCACAAACCCAAATGACTTATGGCCATCATCAACCAGGCCACCAGAGAACTGCAGGTCAAAATCGTCTATTACGGCCCGGCCATGGGCGGCAAGACCACCAACCTCGTCCAGGTCCACGACCGCGTCCAAACCGCCGCCGGCCATAAAGGCAAACTCGTCTCGCTGGCCACCAGTTCAGACCGCACCCTGTTCTTCGACTTCCTGCCTATCGAGGCCATGTCCATCAAGGGCTTCAAGACCAAATTCCAGCTCTACACCGTGCCCGGCCAGGTCATCTACAATACCACCCGCCAACTCGTCCTGCGCGGCGTGGATGGCATCGTCTTCGTGGCCGACTCCCAATACGAAAAGATGGCCGAAAACGTGGAAAGCTTCGCCAACCTCGAAGAGAACCTCAAGACCCTCAAGCTCGACCTGGCCGCCATCCCCTGCGTCCTGCAGTACAACAAGCGCGACCTGCCCAACGCCGCGCCGGTGGACTACATGGAGTTCCTGCTCAACAACCGGGACCTGCAGGTGCCGGCCTTTGCCTCGACCGCCCACTTGTGCGAGGGCGTGTTCGAGACCCTGAACATGATCACCCGCCTGTTGCTGCACAAGTTCGTCAGCCAGCCTGCCCCGCAATACGCCTGACATGGCCTCATTGCCACAACTGGTCCGGGAGGATGTCCTTCGCCTCGACGAGGAGTTGCGCGAATTGCTCGCCCAATCCGAAGCCACCGTCGCCCTCCTCATTGATACCGGCGGCTTCCTCATCAGCAGCAGCGGCGACGCCCGCCAGTTCGACCTCACCACCATCGCCGCCCTGGCCGCCGGCGCCTTCCTGGCCAACCAAACCATCGCCGGCCTGGTCCGTGAAACCCAGTTCCACAGCCTCTACCAGCAGGGCCAGCAGTTCAGCCTCTTCCTCCTGGCCATCGATGAACAAGCCCTCCTGGTCGTCATTTTCCAAGCCCATCTCGGCGTCGGCCTGGTCAAATACTTCGCCCAGCCCGCCGCCCAGCGCATCGCCCGCCAACTCCAAATCGCCCAGGCCCGCAACCCCGCTGCGAGCCTGGACCTCTCCGAACTGAATCTCGAAGACCCCCGCGGCCTCTTCCGAAAAAAGGCGGATTGACCGAGGGCCGAGGGGCGAGCGCCGAGGGTCGAGGGGCCAGGCGCCGCAGGGCCGGGGACAAGGCCCCGAAAGCGGACACGGAGGTTCGTCCGACACCGCGCCCCGACGCGTCGCGTCCCCTCGATCCTCGACCCTCCTCCCTCCGCCCCCGGCGGCGGCTACCAGGTTCCGTCGACCAGCAGCGCCGTCACATTCCGGGCCAGGTCGCCGGCCAGGACCGGCAGGGCCTCCCGTTCGGTGCTGGTCAAATCCGGGCCGATGCGCACGATGGCCGAGGCCGTGACCACCTTGTCGAGCAGGACCTTGTCCGAGCCGCGCTCGCGGGCGGTGACATGGGCGCTGAGGGTCAGTTGGAAATCCAGCGGCGTGAGGTTATCCGCCGTCGAGACGCTGATCTCGCGCCGATTGTAACGCGTGATCGAGCCGCTGAGCACGATGTCGCCGTCGTCGTGCGTGGCCAGCCGGAAGGTCCCCTCGCGCTGCAACTCCCGGCGGAGCTGGCCGGTCACCGCGTCGGTCAGGCGCGGCTCGAGCGTGGCGTTGGCGAAGGGCCGGACCTGGATGGACTTTTCCCCGGCCGCCATGCCGTTGGCGGGGCCAAGCCGGTAGCCGGCGCAGCCGCTCACCGCCGCCGCCCCCAGCAAAGCCAGGACCCACCGCGGCCTCATTTGTTGGCCTCCTTGAGGAGCTTGTTCAGGACATCGATGCGTTTGCGGGCCAGTTCCGCACACTCGGAACTGGGGTCCAGCAGCACCACCTCGTTGTAATAAGTGCGCGCGCCTCGCCAGCGCGCCAGCCTCGGATAAAACTTGGCCTCTTCGTAGAACCTGGCGATTTTCAGACACCCCAGGGCCTGTTCCTTCTTGAGCAGGGCAATCGAGTTGGTCGCCTTGGATACCCGCGGGTCGTTCGGAAACAGCGTCATGAAGTCGATATAGGCCTCGATGGCATGGCCGGCGCTGCTCTGGTCGTACTCGGCCCGAAGCGCCTGCCGGTTGTAGGCCTGGCCTTCCTGGAACAGCGCCTCGGCGGCAATCTTGGGACGGTCATTATACCGGTCCGCGGCCAGTTCGTAGGCCTTGACCGCGGCGGGGAAGTCCTTTTGCTTCACGCGCGCCGCTCCGAGCTTGAGTTGCGCCTCGGGCGCCACGTCGCTATAAGGGCCGTTCTTGACGATCTTCTCATACATCTGCGCCGCGCTCCCCGCTGAGGGCGGCAGTGGGAGGTAGCCCCACAATCGCCGCCACTTGCCCCCGAGGTAGAGATTGGCAATCTCATATTGCCGGTGGAGAGCGTCCTGGAAGCCGGGAAACTTGGGATGCTTCTCGAGCAGGACCTGGTATTCCTTGAAGGCCTTTTCCTGGCGGCCCGTAGCTTCATAACAGCGGCCCACCAGGTACTGCGCCTGGGGCGCGTAATCCGAGAGCGACCAGGCGTGCATCACGCGCCGGGCGGCCTTGAGCGCCAGGCCGTAGCTCTTCTTGTCGAAGGCGGCCTGGGCCACCTCCAACTGCTCCTTGGCGCGCGCCCGCCGCCACTGGCCTTCACCCCCCACCGGCTCATACGTCCAGCCTTCGCCCGGACGATACACCAAGGGCGCTGGCGAGCGGGAGGGAAAGCCCGCCACCCCCAGCCCAATCAATAACCACAATGCGACCGCTCGACGGTTCATCGCGCCACCTTAGCCGGCGGCCTTTGCCCAGTCAAGCAACGCTACCCCCGATAGACGATTAGCAAACCGTAGTCCTGCAAGAGCTTCTGCGTGCCGATGTCCAGATAGGTGTACATCAGCGTGTTCATGCTGATGATGTTGGCCTCGCCCACTCGGTTCAGGAATTTGGTCACAACCTCGTCGAACTTGTCGTGGCCCACCTCGATGCAATCCGTGTGCCGGATGCTCTTGATGTGCATCCCTTTGTCGCTTTCCTTGATCGCGTCCAGCTGTGGCAAAGGCTTGCTGATGAGGCTCTCCGTCTTCTTGTCGGAAGATACCCTCAAGTGCATCTCGACTTTGGCCGCCGCCGAGGTGGCGATGGTGTTGATGGGGTGCGGTTCGATGCGGGCCACGCCCACCTCGATCTCCACCCCAGGCCGGGGCAACACACTCTCGGGTTCCGGAATCGTGATCGTCTCTCCGCAGGCGGGGCAGTCGATGTCGCTGCCAGCCCCCGAACTGTCGACCGCCAACTCTTGTTCGCATTTTGGACAATTGAATATCACATCCATAAAAGCGCGCCTTTCTTTAGGGAACTTCGTCGTCAGGATAGAGCTTGGCCGCAAACTTAGCCAGAAAAAAATTCGGGAAACTCAGGCGCCTGCGCCCCAGGGCGTCATTCATAGGTCTTGGAGAGTTCCTTGATGCGCGGCCACACCGGGGAAGAAGCGGGGGTGCGCGCTTTGACATCGGCAAAGATGCGCCGCGCCTCGGCGGGATTGTCCCGGGCGATGAGCACGCAGTAATCCAGTTCGATCCAGGCCTTGCGCGGGTCCCGAATGTCGTCGCCATGAGCCTTGAGCCAGCGGCCCAGGGCGGCGCCGCCTTCCCGCTCGGCGGCTCCCAGCGAGGTCCTCAGCTCGGGAGTCGGGATGCCGGGCAACCTATCGCCCACTTGGCGGGCTGCGACGGCTTGTTTGCCCTCATCCTCCTTCTCGTTCTGGACCTTGTCATAATACATGACCAGGTGATAGCCGCAGAAGAGGAAGAGCGCGATGATCAAAATTCCGATGAGTTTACTCATGATTCCTCGATGCGTTCGATGCGCGCCCCAAGCTGCCGGAGTTTCCCATCGATGTTCTCGTAGCCGCGGTCAAGGTGATAGACCCGGTTGACCTGGGTGGTGCCCCGGGCCGCCAAGCCCGCGATGACCAGGGCGGCTGAGGCCCGCAGGTCGCTGGCCATGACCGGGGCCCCGCTCAGGACCCGGCCGCCTTTGACGATCGCACTGGGACCCTCGATTTCGATGTCGGCACCCAGCCGGGCCAGTTCGCTGACGTGCATGAAACGCGACTCGAAGATGCGCTCGGTGATGATGCTGATGCCCGGGGTCATGGCCATGAGCGCCATCATTTGGGCCTGGGCGTCGGTGGGAAAGCCGGCATAGGGCAGCGTGGTAATATCCACGGCCTTCAACGGGCCGCGGCGGCGGATGGTCAGCCCGGCGTGGTTGCGTTCGATTTTGGCGCCGGCATCGTTGAGCTTGTCCAGCACGGCGCGCATGTGGTCGGGCCGGGCGCCGCGCAGCGTCACCTCGCCGCCGGTGGCCGCGGCCGCGATGGCGTAAGTGGCCGCCTCGATGCGGTCGGGGATAACCCGGTGTTCGGCGCCGTGCAGGTGCCGGACGCCGGTGATCGTGACCGTAGGGCTGCCGGCCCCGCTGATACGGGCGCCCATGGCCTTGAGAAACTCCGCCAGGTCCACCACCTCGGGCTCACAGGCCGCGCTCTCGATGACCGTCACCCCGTCGGCCAAGGTGGCCGCCATCATGACGTTGGCGGTGCCCAGCACCGTCGGTCCCGCCCGCCCGCCCAGGAACATGGCCGAGCCCCGCAACCGCTGGGCGGAGACTTCGACGTAACCCCCTTTGATGGCCACTTTGGCCCCGAGGGCCTCGAGGCCCTTGAGGTGCAGGTTGATGGGCCGGGCCCCAATCACGCAGCCCCCCGGCAGCGAAATCCGGGCCCGCTTCAGGCGCGCCAGCAACGGGCCCATCACGCAGATCGAGCCGCGCATTTTGCGCACCAGGTCGTAGTCGCCGATGCCTTGGATTTGCCCGGCCTGGATGCGGAGCGCGTCGCCGTCAAAACAGACCTCGGCCCCAAGCTGGGTGAGGATCTGGCCCATGAACTGCACGTCGCTGAGCTTGGGCGCCTTGTGGATAACGCAAGGGCCTTCGGTCAACAGGGCCGCCGCCATGATCGGCAGCACCGCGTTTTTGGCCCCGCTGATCTTGACTTCGCCGCGCAACGGCACTCCGCCCTTGATCAACAAACTGTCCATGCGTCAGGCGCTGACATGCTCGACATTTCCAGCCGCTTGCCCAGCCGGCCCGGTGGCCATCACCATACTCCGCCGCGCCACCAGGACTCTGGCCCTTTGAGTGTAATCCTCCTGGACCGTCTCGACAATCCAGTTTTGCGAGCCGAAGATGTCCCGCAGCGCCTCCGCCTGGCCATCGCCCAATTCCACCATCAGCCGGCCCCCCGGACCCAGGAAAGGCGGCGCCTCCACCGCCAGCCGCCGATAATAAACCAGGCCGTCCAGCCCGCCATCCAGCGCCTGGCGCGGCTCGTAGTCCCGCACCTCCGGCGCCAGGCTGGCCAGTTCCCCGCTGGGGATGTAGGGAGGGTTGCTCACGATCAAGTGCGCGCGCAGCCCCGCCGGCAACGCCCCGAAACCGTCTCCTTGCTCGAGGTGCAGCCGTGCCGAAACTCCGTGCCGGGCGGCGTTTTGCCTCGCCACGGCCAGCGCCTCCGCGGACACCTCCACGCCATACACGTGCGCCTCCGGGCAATTCACCGCCAGCGTGATGGCCAGGCAACCGCTGCCCAGGCCGAACTCGAGCGCCTTGGGCGGCGAGTCCGCCGTGGCCTCGCCCCGACGCACCAGCTCGCGCAGGAATTGCCAGCCCCGTTCCGCCAGCAATTCCGTTTCCGGACGCGGCGCCAGCACGTGCCGGTCCACCCCGATCTCCAGCCCGCAAAAGCAACTCGAACCCGTAATCTGCGGCAGCGGCTCGCGTTGTCCCCGCCGCTTGACCAGCCCGCGCAACCGCGCCTCTTCCGCCGGCGTAAGCGCGCGCTCGAACTCCAGGTACAACCGCAGACGCGCCATCTTCAGCGCGTGCGCCAGCAGCAACTCCGCGTCCAGGCGCGGCGACTCCACGCCCTTCCTGGCTAGAAACTCCGTGCTCCGCCGGATGACTTCCAGGACCGTCATGCCGGTCAGCATAAACGCAAACCAATGCACTTCACAAGAAAAGTCTCCCCACAGCAATTCTCATTCTGAAGGCGCCCGATGTGGGGCAGGCATCTTGCCTGCCGGTTAGGGCGGCTTCCAGCCGCCCATTTCGGGGCTGGAAGCCCCGTGAACCGGCAGGCTGGAGGCCTGCCCCACATCAAAATGAGAACTGCTGAGTTCCCCGTGCCCAGGCTTTCCAAACGCACGCGGTTCAGTTAGGCTGGGCCGGATGAACGGGGGCCGGGAATGGCAAAGGAAGCTGTGGATTATCGCCGCGCTGGCGTTCCTGGGCGGGTTCGCCTGGCTGGTGTTGCGGCCGCACGAGCCGGTCTTCGAGGGCCAACCGTTGAGCATGGTGCTGCACGAGGCCGCCGCGCGCGGGGGGATCGCCGGGAGTTACTATTCCGGAGGCGGAGCCCCCGAGGTCGAAATGTCCCGGCTGCGGGCCGAGCGGGCGCTTCGGGCCCTGGGAACCAATGCCTTGCCGATCCTGGTGAAATGGGCGGGCGCGCGCATGTCGATATTCAGGCGGCTCGTCGGGGCGGTGGCCACCGCTCCCGCCAGTCGTCTGGATTTCCTGCACTTGCAGCCGCAGGAGGACAAGCCCGCGATAGCCGCCTGGGGGATGAGGTTCTTCGGGAGTGAGGCGCGGCCGGCGGTGCCGGCGCTGACCCGATTGTTGAGTGATAGAGACCCTAGGGTTAAGGCGGCAGCCGAGGTGTGCCTGGCCGGGATCGGTCCCGCGGCAGCGGAGGCGGTGCCGGCGCTGGTCCGGTTGCTCCGGGACCCCAAGGTGGGCGCGACATTTCACGGAGGGGTGGTCAGTCTAGCGGCGCGCGCGCTGGGGGAAATCGGTCCCGCGGCGGGCGCCGCCGTGTCCGCCCTCGAACAGGTGACCAACGACGCTACGCTGGCGCCCTGGCACGAGGCGGCGGCCGTCGCCCTAATCAAGATTAGCCAAGGCTCGTTCCAGGCGTTCTTCGAGCGGCTGAAGGACACCTCCGACCCGAGCAAATGGGACCGTGCGGCGGACGAGGTTGGGCGTCTGGGCGCCGAGGCGGACCCGGCGATTCCGCTCTTGTTGGCCGGGCTGGCGCACACTAACGACACCATTCGGTCCGCCGCCATCCGGACCGTCGCGCAGCTTCATCGGCAGCCCGGCCTTTGCCTGGGCCCGCTGGTCTCGACGCTCAATTCCACGAACGCTCGTGTCCGCATGAGCGCGCTCGATGCGCTGGGCAAGTTCGGCCCCGCGGCCAAACCCGTGGCCCCGGACATTGCCCGTTTCCTGAGCGACCCCAGCAGCGCCAGTCGGGTTGTGGCCACCAACGTTTTGCGCTTGGTCGAGCCGGACGCGCCCGCGCTCAAAGGGAAACGACCATGACGTTTCTGCCGATCGTTGGGCGCGAATTGCGCGTTGGGGCGCGGCGGCGCCTGACCTATTGGCGGCGCGCCCTGTTTGCGCTCCTGGCCATCGTTATCGGCGTGTTCGTCTATTTGGCCACCTTTCCATCCGGGTCCTTGTTCGCGGACCAGCTTTTCGGCGTACTCTTCCTGCTTGCCGATTCCTACTGCCTGTTCTCAGGCGTCGGTTTCACCGCCGACTCGTTGAGCGAAGAGAAACGGGAAGGCACCCTCGGGTTGCTGTTCCTGACCGACCTCCGGGGTTATGATGTGGTCCTGGGCAAGCTGGCGGCCACCTCGATGAGCGGCTTCTACGCCATCCTGGCCCTGTTTCCCATCCTGGCGATTCCCATGCTGCTGGGGGGCGTGAGCGTCGGCCAGTTTTGGCGCACGGTGCTGACCTTGGCGCTGACCGCGCTCTTCTCGATGGCCGCCGCCATCCTGGTGTCCGCCTTGAGCCGCAGCCGCCGCAAGGCCAGGCTCGGGGCCTTCTTCCTGCTGCTGTTATTCGGGGCTGGCCTCCCCGCCGCGGCGGGACTGATCCTGGAGTTGACCCCTTCGCATCGAAGCGCCCTGGCCGGGTACTTGTTGCTGCCTTCCCCGTCCTATGCCGTGATCCACGCGCAAGACTTCAATTACCGGACCGGAGCGCGGCACTTCTGGTGGTGGGCCGGGGTGGTTCACGGGCTGACCTGGCTGTTCCTGTGCCTGGCCGCCCTGGTGGCGCCCCGCTCGTGGCAGGACCGCCCGCCCGAGGGGTGCGCCCACCGCCTGCGCCAGGCCTGGCGGAACTGGGTCTATGGCAACCCCGCCCAGCGCAGGTCCTCGCGCGCCCGCTTGCTCGACCTAAACCCCATCTGCTGGCTGGCCGGCCGGGCCCGCCTCAAGCCAGCCCTCGTCTGGGGGGTTCTGGCAGTCGTGGCGGGATGCTGGGCCTGGGGTTGCCTTAGCGTGGGCAGCGAGTGGTACAACGAGGGCGTCTATTTTCCGACCGCCATCCTCCTGAATTCCATCCTCAAGCTCTGGATGGCCTCCGAGGCTGGCCGGCAGTTCGCCGAAGACCGGCTCTCGGGCGCGCTCGGACTCGTGGTCTGCACTCGCCTGAGCGTCAAGGAGATACTCCGGGGCCAATGGCTGGCGCTGCGGCGGCAGTTTCTCGGACCGTTGTTGATGGTGATTGCCATCGAGCTGATCTTCCTGGCCGCCTCCCTCCAGAGGGAGTCTTTCCACGCCCAGCCGATCAACCCGGTCCTGTGGCTGGCCGGCATCGTGATGCTGCTCGCCGATGTGGCGGCGCTGGGCTGGGTAGGGATGTGGGAAGCTATGACCGCGAAAAAGCCCAACCATGTCACCGGCAAAACGGTCGTCCGCATCCTGGTTGCCCCCTGGGTTCTCTACCTTGCCCTCGCCATTCTGATCGACTTCCTCCGCGAGGACTATTTCTCCTTCTCGCTGCTGGACTGGCGTTTTTTTGTGGGGTTATGGTTCGGCCTGGGTCTGCTGACCGATGCCGGTTTCAGCCTCGGGGCGGCGCTGCACCTGCGGCGCAGCTTCCGCACGCTGGCCATCGAGCGCTTCGCCCCCGCCCCTTCGCCGTTCAGTCGGCTGCGTCGCGCGTGGCAGCGTGCGGCGGCAGGTCGGTTAGGAGGCTATTCAAAATAACATGAACAACTAGCCCGGATATTTCACACGCTGTCCGTAGCGCAGACTTCCAAGTCTGCTGTATCGCGGGTTTCCAAACCCGCCGAACGTCCGGCCCACCCGGCAGGCCGCCGACTTGGGAGTCGGCGACACGGCAGGCTTGGAAGCCTGCGCTGCCGGCCTGCGCTCCATCGGGGGCCTGTAAGAAATATCCGGGCTAGTATTACTCTGTTAAGTAGTTGACACGGTTTTTCGCGTCTGCTATTGTTCCTGGGCGTGAAATGGAACCCAGAACAATGGCGGCGAAAGGTCCTCGAACTGCAGGAGTTCATAAAGCCTCTGGT
>Ga0326728_10024274_pt1 | contig 11005 bp, 8 predicted proteins | sample MB3enrmetagenome_FD_207602 | JGI IMG/M metagenome (GOLD analysis project Ga0326728, IMG submission 207602) | Lab enriched peat soil microbial communities from McLean, Ithaca, NY, United States - MB31MN | ecosystem: Environmental > Terrestrial > Soil > Wetlands > Peat | place: USA: New York...
GGCGGCACGATTGTGACGCAGGACGTGCTGCCGTTTTCGCTCACCTCAGCGCGGCGCGAGAACAAGGCATTCGGCATTAACAAAATTGGCCTGGAGCGCAAGGGCTTTTCGCCGGAGCGGCTGCAGCGGCTGCAGAAGGCCTACCGGTATCTGCTGGCCGCCAAGCTGAACACCACGCAGGCGCTGGAAAAAATGCGTACGCTGGAAGGCGAAGACGTCGCTCTGCTGGTCCGCTTCATCGAGCGCAGCGAGCGCGGAGTGATCAAGTAAGCGCTCACGCGCCTTTACTCTTTGGAACTGGTTCTATGAACGAAGAGGGAGCGATTCCCGAGGTGAAGACTATGGCGATGACCCTCGGCCTCATTGCCGGCAACGGCCGCTTCCCTTTCCTGCTCCTCGATGCGGCGCGGGCCGAAGGGCTCACCGTCGTCGTCGCGGCCATCAAGGAAGAGACCGATCCGGAGATGGACCGGCGCGCCGCGGCCGACGCAGGCGTGACCGTGCACTGGCTCTCGCTGGGCGAGTTGTCGCGACTGATCGAGACCTTCAAGAAAGAAGGGGTCCAGAAGGCCGTGATGGCGGGCCAGGTGAAGCACAAGCAGATTTTCAGCAGCATCCGGCCCGATTGGCGGCTGGCCAAGCTCCTGCTGAACCTGCGCACGCGCTCCACCGATGCGCTGATCGGCGCAGTGGCCAAAGTCCTCGAAGACGAAGGCATCGAACTGATGAGTTCGACGGCTTTTCTGGAGCCGCTGCTGGCCGCCGAGGGCGTGCTGACCGAGCGCGCACCCGACGAGGAGGAGTGCAAAAACATCGAGTACGGGCTGGGCGTGGCCGGGGCGCTGGCCGGGTTCGACATCGGGCAGACGGTGGTGGTGGCGGCACAGGCCTGTGTGGCCGTGGAAGCCATGGAGGGCACCGACGCCACCATCGAGCGGGCGGGGCGACTGATGGCGACCCTTGAGGCCGAAGCGTCAGCTCTTGAACGCAAGCTCACGGTCGTCAAGGTGGCTAAACCCAAGCAGGACATGCGCTTCGACGTGCCCGTGGTCGGGCTATCGACTGTGGAGACGATGCTCCGCGCCGGGGCAAGTTGCCTGTCGATCGAAGCCGGAAAAACGCTGCTATTCGACCGCGACGCGCTGCTGGAGCGCGCCAGCAAGGCAGGCATTGCCATTGTGGCCGCGCGGCGTTAGAACAGTCGTCAGGGGTCAGTTGTCAGTGGTAGGCTTGCCCCAGCGTCAGTTTTCTGTTCCCTGTTCCCCATTCCCTGTCTTCTGGAGGTTTCTCGTGAATAAGTATATTGTTGTCGGACTTGTCGTGGCCGTTTTGGCTGCGATTCCGTTCTTCGTGACCCGCGCGGCCGCTCAGGAAATGCCGGCCGTGGGCCAGGAAGCGCCCACTTTCACCCTGCCCTCGCAGGATGGTACGCCGATTTCGCTCGAGCAATACCGGGGCAAATGGGTGGTGCTCTACTTCTATCCAAAGGACATGACCACCGGCTGCACCATCGAGGCGCACAAGTTCCAGGATGCGCTGCCGCAGTTCGAAGCCAAAAACGCGGTGATCCTGGGCGTGAGCGTGGATAACGTCGACAGCCACAAGCAGTTCTGCACCAAGGATGGGCTGACCTTCCATCTGCTGGCGGATCCTGACCACAAGGTGGTGAGCGCGTATGGGTCGCTGGGCGCGTTTGGCCCCATGACGATTGCCAACCGCAACACCTTCCTCATCGATCCCCAGGGCAAGATCGCCAAGGTGTGGGTCAAGGTGGTTCCGGCCAACGCGGCTACTGACGTGCTGGCGGCGCTGCCCTAATGCGGAGGCCGCGCCGGATTCATTTCTAGGAGAATCCGTATTTGAAGCTAAAATGCCCTGCGGCTCGATGTTCTGAGGCTGGAATGGAAGGATCTTCCCCCAGCCGTCTACGGCTGCACGATCACTACGTTCATGCTCCACGGCTGCAGTGTGAGCATCATGGGCAGCGTTTGCCGGCCCAGGTCCGTGGTTGTCGCCGGCGCCCATACCGTGCCGCCGGTGTTGGCGGGATTTGACTCGTCGTAGATCGCCTTGTCGTAGGTGATCATCTTCACGTCGCTGCTGCTGGTCTGGCTGGTCCCAGTGAACGAGACGTTCACGGTTTCGGCCGTGGTCTGGTTCAGGTTGAACAGCATCAACGCTGTGCCGCCGCTGTGTGTGGCCGCGTAGGCGCGCACGTCGGTGGTATCGCCGAGAACCGTGGCCTGCAGCGTGGATTCGCCGCCGTGCGGGGCGTTTGCCGTGTTCACCACGTACTGGAAAAGGTTGAACGCTTGCGCCGTGGGCGACATGGTGCCGATGGGGCCCTCGCCCGGACATTCGGTATCGGAGGGCCCGTCGGAAAAGACATTGTCGGCGCCCCAGGTATTCTGCCACCCGTAGAGCGTAGCGGCGTTGTTGCCGGGACCCCAACAGTTGCCAAAGCCAGTCCACCAGGTTAGGCGCGCCACGCCATCGTTCATGGCCTCGCCCAGCAACTGGCCGGCATAGAGGCCCTGGGTAATCGACCAGCTCTGCGTGCCGGGATTGATGGGGTTGGCGCTCGCCTCGCCTACAAAGATCGGCGTGCCCGCGGCTCCAGCCGTGGCCAGCTCCGATTTGATGACGTTGATGTTGTATGTGAATACCTGGGCCGCCTGCTGCACCAGCTCCGTGTCGCTGGTTATGTCTCCGTACCCGGCATAGAAGTGGTACTCCACAAAATCGTAGTAGCCCGCGGCGTTGGCCAGCACTGTCGCATCCCAGCCGTTCGTGCAATCGTTCGCTGTGGTGCAATTGGCGTCTACAACCACGCCCACCTTGGTGCTGGAACTCTGGTTTTTGATCAGTTCGTAGTAGCCGCTGGGCCCCGATACTGCACTGACGTACGTAGCCGGATCCTGCGGCACGGCGTGCAGGTCTTCCTCCCAGCTGCCATACGACTCGTTGCCGACGGTCACGTAACTCACCGTGCCGCCGTTCGCGTATGCGTACCGTACCCAGTTGGCTGCCTCGCTCGGCTCGCCTCCGCCGTTGCAGGTTGGGTTGGTGCCGTAGTTGGCCGTCAGCGCCACGTCGAAGCCGTTGGGAAGATTGGTATTTGCATATTCGAGGTCTCGGATGAAGGCCAGGTAGTTGGTGTCCGAATCCTGAATTGCGCCGTCGCACATCGAGGGTGTGGGCGCCACACCGTTGCCCGGATTCGCGTTGTTGCCATTCCAGTGGTAGTCATCCGAGGTCTCGCCGCCCGGCCAGCGCAGCGTCACGATGCCCGCGTTCTCCAAAGCGGGCACGATCGAACTGGCGTTGGCGATATCGTCGTACCAGACTGCAAGGTTCATGCCCATCAGCAGGCTGCTGATCGCAGGTCCGCGGCAGGAGGCCGACAGGCACACCGTTACAGCGGGATCGAGCGTCACCGTCGTGTTCTGTGTTATCGCGCTTCCTGGCGGCAGTGCGCCCCCCGGCGTCACCGTGAGCGTGTAAGTTGTCGTGTAGGTCGTGATTCCCGCCGTGCTCACACTAACCGGGGTCCCGCTGGTCACCGTGATATTGCCCGGCGTAATCACACCCGTTCCGCCGCTAAAGATCGCCGTCAGGTTGATATTGCTGCCGGCCACCACCGGATTGGGGCTGGCGGTAAAGCTGGTGATCACCGGCGCCTGATACACCGTGACCGTGGCGGTTTGGGCGATCGTCGGCCCCACAACGGGCGTCACGGTGAGGGTATAGGTGTCCGTCGCAGGCGTGGTCATTGCGGGCGGGGTTACCTTCACCTGCTGACCGCTGCTCACGGAAGTGCTGAAATATTCCGGCCCTGTGATTACCCCCTGCCCGCCGGTAAAATCGCCGGTCAGGTAAATGCTCGACCCCGACGCAATCTGGTTCGAACTGGCGGTAAAGCTGGTGATCACCGGCGCCGGATACACAACGATCGGGGTTGTCTGCGTAGCAGGCGTGGTCCCGCTCGAGCCCGTCACCGTCAGCGTGTAAGTTGTGGTGCTCACTGGCGTCACGGTCACTGCCGTTCCGCTGGTCACGGAGATGTTGCCGGGCGTGATGACGCCCGAGCCGTTGCCGAACACTGCCGTGAGGGCGGTGCTGGTTCCCGCCTCAATGTTGTATGCGCCGGCTGTGAAGCTGGTAATGTACGGCTGCTGCGATTGCGTTCCCCCGCCGCCTCCTGGAGAGGATACTCCTCCGCAACCGCTCAAGAATGCAAGTGCTTGAACACACGCGACCGCCCGTGCGGCGGAAAACAAGACCCTTTTCATGGCTCTCGCCTGCACTTGGCTGCACCTGATGCTATATGTCAACACGGCCTCGGTCGCCGCTCCCTTGGGGGTCGCGGCGACCTAATTGCGTGCTTTCGGTCTACAGAATTTCCGAAGATGCTTTAGAGACGCCGAGGCTACTTCTTCGACTTTTTCTTGGCGGTCTTCTTCGCGGCCTTCTTTGCGGCTTTCTTTGCGGCCTTTTTCGCGGCCTTCTTGGCCGGAGCCTTCTTCGCAGCTACCTTCTTGGCAGCCTTTTTGGTTGCCTTCTTGGCGGCTTTCTTGGCAGCCTTCTTGACCGGCACCTTTTTCTTGGCAGCCTTTTTGGCGGGAGCCTTCTTGGCCGCCTTCTTGGCCGCCTTCTTGGCCGGAGCCTTCTTCGCAGCTTTCTTAGCAGCCTTCTTGGCCGCCTTCTTAGCCGCCTTCTTGGCGGGCTTCGCCGCCGGCGTATCGGCGATCACGATCACGGTCTCTTCGGCGACCACCTCATCATCGTCTGAAGAGGTGAGGATACCGGCGGTTTCCAACTCATCTTCCTCGTCGGCAAAGGCTTCGACCTGACCGTGGTCCAGGTCACCCGGCTTCCCAGCGGGGTCGCCGTCACTCATTGCGTACATCCTGAACACTTCATCCATCCCATTGCCTCCAGCGGATTGCCGCTGCTCATGATTTCGTTTGCATTTTCGCACAGCAGATGGAGCCATCGTGCTTGCGCAAGCGATTGTAGCTTTAGCTTGTACACAAAGACAAGAAAAACACAAGCGCGGAGTGACGATTTGCCGTAGTTTTTCTTATTGCTGCGAAGGCTTGGCGTGGCTGGCGGACCCGTGGGTCGCGCTGCTGGTGGCGTGGGCGGGAGATTTCGGGGCCTGGGGATGGGCCGGTTTGGGCGCGGAACCGGCAGGCTTGTGCGTGGGCGCGCCCACGCCGGACCCCTTGCCGGAGCCATTGCCGGAGTTTGAAGTGGAGGTTCCCGTGTGTGCGCTTGAGTTCCTGCGGCGGCGGGTCGAGGCGGTGCGCGCGGGCGCAGGCTCGGCCACGTGCAGGCGGCGGCCGGCTTCTACCCGGATGCCGGAGGAGATGCCGTTCCAGCGGCGCAGCTGGCTCAATGAGACGCCGAAGCGGTCGGCGATGGTGACCAGGGTATCGCCCCGGCGGACGGTGTAAAGCCGGGTGCGCGCCAGGGGTTCGGCGGCAAGGGGCACCGGAACCACCAGTGCCTCCACACCGGCCAGGCTTTCAGCGGAGGTGAGCTGGTTGACCGAGGCCAGCTCGGCCACGATAACGCGATACTCCTGCGCCACAGACGCCAGCGTGTCTCCGGCCACCACGGGGTGGTAGCGCCAGGAGTTGCGGCGAGCTTCGGGAATGAGGGCGGCGCGTTGCGCAAAGAGCGTGGCTGTACCGGCGGGCAGGTGCAGGTCGAAAGGCGCATCGGGCGGCGTCACCATGCGCAGCAGGCTCGGGTTCAGGGCCTCGATCTCGTCCACCGGCGCGCCCACCAGGTCAGAAACCAGCCGGAGATCGATGGAGTAGTCGATGGTGACGGTATCGGTCAGGACCGGGGGATCGAGCGTCACCTCGTCGAAGCCGTACTGTTGCGGATGGTTGGCAATGATGATGGCGGCCAGGATTTCAGGCACGTAGTTCTGGGTCTCGCCGGGGAGTTCATGGCGCTTGTAGAGCTCCCAGAAATCGGCATAGCCGGTTTTCTGAACCTCGCGCTGGATATTGCCCGCGCCGTGATCGTATGCGGCCATGGCCAGATACCAGTCGCCGAGCTCGTCGTAAAGGAATTTCATGTAACGTGCATAGGCGCGCGTGGATTTCTCGGGATCGAAGCGCTCGTCGACGTAAGCATTGCGGGTCAGGCCGTAGTAGGGGCCGGGCATGAACTGCCACATGCCGCCGGCGCGCGAGCGGCGATTGACGGCCTGCGGCTGGAAGCCTGATTCAGCCACGGCCAGGTAGATTAGGTCTTGCGGCACGCCTTCTTCGGCCAGAACGCGCTGGATCATCGCCTTGTAGCGCCCGGAACGCTCAAAGGAATGCAGCAGCGTGTTGTGGCCCTTCTGCGTGTAGGCGAAAAAGTTGATGAAGGCGGCCACGTAGTCATTCATGACCAGCGGCAGATCGGATTTGGTGGTGGCCAGATCGGCCGTGGCTTTGGCCACCAGGTTGGGATCGACGGCAAAGGTCACGTCGCTGGCGGCTTCGGCAGGCGTGATCTCCTCTTTGGGCACAAAGCCGTTGCCCTGCTTCAGAGCCTCCATCTCCAGGCCGTTGACCTGATCGACGATCTTGTCGAACTCGTCCTGCAACTGCGGGTCGGCCTTGATGTCGAGGCCGCTTGAAAGCATGAGATCGACGGCGCGGTCGAACTGAATCTTGGCTTCGGGGAGCATGCCCTTGCGGTAATCGGCGTCGCCGGCGGCATAGGCGGCTTCAACCTGTGCGATGAGCTGGCGCACCCGTTGCTGCTCCACGGTCAACTGGTTGGGTGCGGCAGCAGGAGCGGCTTGCGGCGCAACGGGAGCCGGAAGCGGCGGGGCGGTGGCCTGCACCGGTTGGCTGGATGGGCCCACAGCAGTGTCTGTCGGCGTGCAGCCGGCGCATGCCAGCACCAGCAGGGCGCAGGCCGGCGCGAGAAACCGCTTCCCCGCGCGGCGCGTGAGAAAACCTGGCCGGCACGGCCTCGATGGGATCACTTTGGGCACTATGCCGATGATAAGCTATGACCTGGAGGAGGCCGCACGGCTCATTCGCCATAGGGCGTTAACCTCTTCATTTTGAAGGAACATGGACGCACGCTTCCACCGCAATTTCGCCATCATCGCACACATCGACCACGGCAAGTCGACACTCAGCGACCGGCTGCTGGAACTGACGGGCTCGGTTACGGGACGCGAGATGCAGGCCCAGATCCTGGACGACATGGACCTGGAGCGGGAGCGCGGCATCACCATCAAGGCGCACGCCGTGCGCATGATGTACAAGGCGCATGACGGCAACACCTACCAGCTCAACCTGATCGATACCCCGGGGCACGTCGATTTCAGCTACGAGGTATCGCGTTCGCTGTCCTCGTGCGAGGGCGCACTGCTGGTGGTGGACGCCACCCAGGGCGTGGAGGCGCAGACCCTGGCCAATGCCTACCTGGCCATCCATCACGGCCTCGAAGTCATTCCCGTGATCAACAAAATCGATCTGCCGTCGGCCGACATTTTGCGCACCCAGGAGGCGATTGAGAAGGCGGTGGGACTGGACGCGACCGACGCGATCCCGGTGAGCGCCAAGACCGGGCAGGGCGTGGACGAGGTGCTGGAAGCGATCGTGCACCGCCTCCCTCCGCCAACCGGCGATCCAGAGGCTCCGCTGCAGGCGCTCATCTTCGACTCATGGTTCGATGCCTACCGCGGCGTCATCGTGCTGGTGCGCGTGATGCAGGGAACCATACGCAAGGGGCAACGCATCCGGCTGATGTCGAACGGCAAATCGTTCGAGGTCGAGTCCATGGGCGTTCTCATGCCCAAGCCGGTGGAGATCGGCCAGCTTTCCGCGGGCGAGGTGGGATTCTTCGCGGCCACCATCAAGAACGTGGGAGATACCAAGATCGGCGACACGGTGACCGACGATGCGCGCCCGGCCGCAGCGGCGCTGCCCGGATTTGAAGACATCAAGCCCATGGTTTTCTCGGGACTTTACACCGTGGATTCGCACGAGCACACGCTGTTGCGCGATGCCCTGGAAAAATTGCGCCTGAACGACTCCTCATTCTTCTTCGAGCCGGAGAGCTCGGTGGCGCTGGGCTTCGGGTTTCGCTGCGGCTTTCTCGGCCTGCTGCACATGGAGATCATCCAGGAACGGCTGGAGCGCGAGTACGAGCTCGACCTGATCACCACCGCGCCCAGCGTGCGTTACCACATCACGCTCACCGACGGCAGCGAGATCGAGGTCGACAACCCGTCGCGCTGGCCCGAGCCGCAGAGCATCGAAAGCATCCGCGAACCGGTGATCGCCGCCAAGATCCTCACCAACGAGGAGTACGTGGGCGGAATCCTGAAGCTGGTGGAGGAGAAGCGCGGCCGCCAGAGCAACTTCGAATACGTGACCCCGACGCGCGTGATGCTCAGCTACGAGCTGCCGCTCAACGAGATCGTGCTCGACTTCTACGACCGGCTGAAGTCGATCTCGCGCGGCTACGCGTCGCTGGATTACCAGTTGGCCGGCGAGTGGGAATCGCCGATGGTGAAGCTCGACATCCTGATTGCCGGCGAGCCCGTGGACGCGCTCTCCATCATCGTGCACAAAGACCACGCCTACGAGCGGGGCCGCGCGCTGGTCTCCAAGATGCGCGAGTTGATCCCGCGCCAGCAGTTCGAGGTGGCCATTCAGGCGGCCATTGGCGCCAAGGTCGTGGCTCGCGAGACGGTGAGCGCCCTGCGCAAGAACGTGCTCGCCAAGTGCTACGGCGGCGACATCACGCGCAAGCGCAAACTGCTGGAAAAGCAGAAGGAAGGCAAGAAACGCATGAAGCGGATCGGCAAGGTCGACATTCCCCAGGAAGCCTTCCTCGCCGTCCTCCGCGTGGGCGAAGAGCAGCAGAAGTAGCGGGGCCGGCCGGGCTTTGTGAATAAATCTTTATGACAGATTGTGGAAAGATACGCCGTTTCGCGGGGTCGGGCCGATCCGCGAGATCCTCAGGTCATTCCGGACAGTTTTCGAAAGTTGTTATTGAAATAGAATGAGTTAGGCCGTTTAACAGAACGGGATATCGGCTGGCAAGGGGAAAATTCCGGGTTTCCCATGAAGGTTTCCGGAAGAATTCCACAAATTTTTCCACAGCGGAAGAGTGGCTTGGAAGCCCGCCGCAAAGCGAAGGCCCCGCCAAGCGGGGCCTTTGCAACAATTCTGCTGCAGTTTAGTGAGTTCCCGTCGGCCTTGGCGCTGCGGGCCTGGGAGCTGTCTGGCTTCCTGGGGCCGCTGCCTGCGGCGGCGGCGCGGGCACACCCGACTTCAGGTTGTAGGCGTCGATCACCTGCTTGGTGATATTGGTGCCGTTGCTGGAGAACAGCACCGGCGTCTGCTGCTGCGAGATGTCCAGGACCAGCGTGAATCCCTGCTGCTCGGCATAGGACTGCATGACGTCGTACACTTTGGAGGCGAGGCCGTTGTACATGTCCTGCATATCCTGCTGGAAGTCGTTGCGCGCGTCTTCTGAGTCGCGGTCCAGCTGTTTCTTCTTGTCGTCGATGGCCTTGGCCTTGCTGTTGCGCTCGGCCTCGGTCAGATTGGCGCCCTGAGTCTGCAACTGCTTGGTCAGGTTGTCAATCTCGTCGCTGAGGGTCTTGAGAGCGGCTTCCTTGGGAGCGTACTTCTTTTGCAGGTCGCCGAAGTCGCGCTGGCCCTCGTTGGTTTGGGCAACGGCCAACTGAAAAGCAATGACCGCAATTTTGGCGGGAACGGCAGCGGGCGCGGCGGCGGCCGGCGCAGCCGGAGTTTGGGCGGCGGCACTCAGGACCATCCCTGAGGCCAGCATGAGAACAAGTGCAAAAGTACGCTTCATTTGAATCGAAAACTCCTTCGGAATTCCTGTTTGGCTCTTGTCTTAGATACAGAGACGAGCCTTTGCCTCCTCACGCTTCCTTACGGCTCATCTTTACCCGGCTGTTACCACGATTTGCTGCGGGAAACTCCGCGCCAAGTAGCGCGAGGCTGGAAAAGACGCATACGGAGACGTCAGCAGGAACTAGAGGGATTATAGGCCAGGGACCGGGGAATAGGGAATAGGGGCCAGATTACAGTTCATAGTTCGCAGTTCACAGTTAAGATGGCGGGACTCCGGTCACCGAGCTGTGAACTACGAACTGTGAACCAGGAACTGGGAATCAATGCGCAGGCGCCGGTTGGGGCTGCGGCGCATCCGGCTGGCCACCGGCCTGCGGCGCCGGTGCGGGAATGCCGGACTTGGTGTTATACGCGTCGATGATTTCCTTGGTGATGTCCATGGCGGGCACGGCATAGAGCACCGTGGCGGTTTGCTGGTCTCCGGCGTCTAGAACCAGCGTGTAGCCGTGCTTCTCGGCGTAGTCGCTCATGAGCGCGCCCACCTTTTGGGCCACATCGCCGATGATCTGCTGCATGTCGGCCTGGAAGTCGCTCTGCGCATCCTGTGTTTCGCGGTCCAGCTGCTTCTTCTTTTCCTCAATGGCGCGGGTGCGGCTGTTGCGCTCGGCATCGCTCAACTGGGCGTCCTGGGCCTGCAACTGCTTGGTCAAGGTGTCGATTTCGTCGCTCAGGGTCTTGATCTGCACGCGCCGGGGATCGTACTTCTTCTGCAGATCGGTCACGTCGCGCTGGAACTCGTTGGTCTGCATGACGGCGGCCTGAAAAGTGATGACTGCGACCTTCGCCATGGGAACGGGAGCGGCGGCCGCGGGCTTTTGCGCGGCGGGCGTAGCAGGCCTGGGAGCGGCCGAGGTTTGGCCACTCACCGTGATGGCCGATGCAAGAACCAGGAAAAGAGCGAATAAGGACAGGCGCTTCATCTGAATCAAAGACTCCTTGGAGTTCCCCGATGCGGACGCCGTGAGTTCGGCCATCCGTTCCACAATACCCTTTGGACGCTCTTGAAGAGGATCCATCGCGCGCGGCAGCTCTGAAAAAACTGTGCGCGCCGAGGCATCGCCGGGAACTAGAGGGGATTATAGGTT
>Ga0326728_10024275_pt1 | contig 11005 bp, 9 predicted proteins | sample MB3enrmetagenome_FD_207602 | JGI IMG/M metagenome (GOLD analysis project Ga0326728, IMG submission 207602) | Lab enriched peat soil microbial communities from McLean, Ithaca, NY, United States - MB31MN | ecosystem: Environmental > Terrestrial > Soil > Wetlands > Peat | place: USA: New York...
CGGCCTGCTCACGGTTTTGCAAAAGATGGCTTGCGGTGTTGGCGACCGATAACCCAGCGCCAAGTCCACCCGCCAGCGCTCCGTCAGAATCTGTGCCTCCTTCAACGAGTAGCGCTTATTGAGTTTTCTTTCGGGATACATCCTTAAGAAACTTAGCGTGGTGCGACCCACGGACTCGGCCCCAGAGCGTGCAGGTCAATATCGACTGTCTTTTCCACCCGAAGGATGAACGTGCTTGGGTCCTTCATTCCCCACTTCACGTAGGGCACCGCGAAGTGGACTGTCAAGCTCCAGTGGTCCGACGCGAGTTCGACCTGCGCTGGTACAGTGATCTCGTGTTCGGCGCCGTGGATGCCGAACGCGCCGTGGACTTGCACGAGCGAAGTCCCGGACGCCAGGACTTTTCCCTCCACCCGGTCGGGTCGAAAAGTCACCTCGGAATAGCGAGCACTCTCTAGAATTTCCTTGTGCATCTTCCGATCGCGGCTCGTGTTGTCGCTATTTCCGCTCGCCGCGTTCACGACGATCTCTCCGCTGATTGCGTTGCTGGCGGGAGCGAAGCGGACCTGACCGGCTTTCAGCTTGAAGCTGCCGTGCACGGTGTGCAACGCATCTCCGAGAGTGAAATTCACCGTGGTCTGCGCCGGGACAAAATTCAGAGTGGCTTCCTGCGTCTGTCCCCATGCGAGTGTGGCACCCAGGAAAATGAAAATAGGGGCAATTAGCTTGGCCGTGATTTTCATGGAGCAAGAAGTCTTATGCACTCAGCACCCGCCATCCCAGTGAGAGCCCATTCGTCGCAAAGTCCATAGGCGACAGTGCGCCGACATGCAAGGCCAGCATACGGCCAAACAGCCGCGGATCAGAACCGAAAGCGCGCATCACTCGCTGCCGGAATGAAGTTTTCCAATCGAGAGTGAGCATGAGCCGTGCCATGAGTGCCGGACGCTTCGCCAACGTCCTATGCACTTGCTGATAACGTTCCAGGTTGCCCGTTGCGAAACACTCAGCGAGCACTTCGGCCTGGCGAAACGAAAGGCACAGGCCTTCGCCGGTAATGGCATCAACTGTGCCGGAGGCGTCGCCGACCAAGGCAACGCACCCTTGGTATACCCGGTGCAATTTGCGAGTTGCGGAAATCGCGCCCCGCTCCACGGAGGACGGTTCAGCGCCAAACAACCGTGCGGCAAGCTCCGGAAATGCCGTTAACGCCGTATCCAGGCGCAAATGCGGGTCGCCGGAGATCAACACCACGCAGATTTCGTCCGCCGCGACCGGGGTGACATAAATCTGGCACCTCGGTCCCCAATGCAGTTCCATGCAGTCACTCCAAGGGGAAACGCGGTAATGCCGTCGGAAAGCGAAACGGGTTCGATCGTAGCGGTAACGGTCGAGGCCCGCCCAGTGTCTGACTAGCGAGTGACCTCCATCCGCACCCACCACCCAGCGGGAGCGCACAAACTGCTCTCCGAGCAGCACACCCTGCGGATGCAAGCCAGTGACCGGAGTGTGCCACAGCAGGGAAACACCTGTAGCCTCGGCCCTTGCGACCATGATGCTGTGCAATACAGTCCGCCGTACACCCTGGCCGGCACCGTTCGGGAAACTCGCGTCCACGCTCAAGCCGCCGCTGACAAAGCGGATCCCACGGAAAGGGTGCGCGATCTCCGGTGGAATGCCAATCCCTAATTTTTCGAGCGCTGCGCGACCATCAGGCATTAGCCCTTCGCCGCACGGTTTGTCGATGGGCGGATGCGCCCCGTCGGCCACCACCACATCGAAGCCATGTTGACGCGCCGCGATGGCCGTTGCCAAACCTGCGGGCCCGCCGCCGATTACGAAGACATCCGTCGTTGTCATCATTGCCGTAATAAGAGCTTACAAAAGAAACCAGGCCCCATCGCCGCCATCAGGCCCAAGGTCCAACGTGCATGTCGCGTCTGTTCATGCGCCGATCGCCCTCCGCGCCAAGCCGAGGGCTTCAGACCAAAACGGCCCGGGATGGTGTGCCAGCTCAACGACATCGCGAACCGCGGAGACGAACTCGGTGATTTGCTGGGGAGTGACCACCAAGGGAGGAGCGACCTTCAGCACCATGAAATCGTTCCCGCAAATCTGCGTGAGCATTCCACCATTGCGGAACAGACGCATGACCAGGATCTGTCCGAACATGGCGGGATGGATCTTGGCGAATGTCTCAAACGGTGCTCGCAGCGCAAGGCGCCGAGGAGCCGTGAACTCGATACCAAGCAAGAGGCCCTTGCCGCGGACCTCTTTCACCATCTCGTAACCAGACAGAGCGTCGGTCAGTTGCCGCTGTAGTTCCATGCCCATTCGTGCAGCCCGGTCCCCAAGCCTCTCGCTCTCGAGTACATCGAGGGTTGCCAGTCCGGCGCGCATGGAAAGGCTGTTTTCGCTGAAAGTGGACGCGTGCACAATCGAGCGTTTGAAGGAGCTGAATACGGAACCATGTATGGCGTCCGACATGAGCACCGCACTTACCGGGACCAGGCCGCCGCTCAGAGCTTTCGCGAGAACGACAAGGTTTGGCGTGATGCCAAAATGATGTGACGCCAGAAATGGGCCGGTGCGAAACATTCCCGTCTGCACTTCATCCGCCACCAGCAGCGTCCCGTAACACCGGCACAAATCCTGCACCTTTCTGAGGTAGTCAGTATCCGGAACGCGAATGCCGCCTTCCGCCTGGATGGGTTCCACAAAGAACGCGGCATAGCGCTTGCTCGCCAGTTCCTTTTCGAGGGCCGCGAGGTCGCCAAATGGCACCATCACCGTCTCTGGGAGAAGCGGCCCGAAACCCTTGCGCCAATACTCGCCATTCATCAGCGATAGTGCACCGCAGGTCAGGCCATGGAAGGCGCGGTCGCAAGAGAGCAGTCCCACGCGGCCGGTGTACGCTCGCGCGAACTTGATAGCGGTTTCGACACCTTCGCTTCCCGAGCTGGCGAAGAACACCTTGGAGAGCCCGCCGCCCGCTAGCTTGCAAAGCCGCTCCGCCAATTCGCCCGCCAGTTCGGGGACGTTACTCTGCAGCATTACAGGCCCCGACTTGTCCAATTCATCTTTGAGGGCGGCCACAATCGCTGGGTGGTTGTGGCCCGCGTTATGGACACAGTAGCCGGAAAGAAAATCGAGGATTCGAAAACCGTCCGTGGTGAACAACTCCGTGCCCACGCAGCGTTCATAGCGGAGGTTCATTTCGAGCAGGCTGAGCAGCTTGACCCAGTGAGGATTCACGTGGTCAGCGTAACTATCGGTGGCGAGACGTTCAGTGATTGGCATAGGTAATCGACTGAAACTGTTGTGCATTCGTCGAAACACTTCTTACTGCGTAAACCCTTTGCACGAACTTGTTCGTGACTTCATGGCTGTGATGCGACGCTTTGCAGCCTTGGTTGCCAGCAGTTCGAAATGGGAACGCTCCCCCCTTCTGCCGACTCCCCTCTTAAGGTATGTCAAGAGCAGGCTTTGATGAGTGTTTACGCAGTTGGGTCTTCACGCGTCCGCGTTGCTACGTTTTGTTTGCATGAGAGCAGCAGCGTTCGCGGGGGCGCGGTCAAAAATCGAAGCGATAACCCAGAATCATTTTGGCAATCAGGTGGTCGGTCGTACCCGTAAGGCCTACGCCGAGGCCAAAATTGACCTCCCATTGCGGGGCGATATTCAAATCAATCGCGGGGAAAATCTGGTGCTGCTGTTGCGAGACGGCATCGAACCCGGTCACCGGGCCGACCGAACCGTAATATTCCAGCCCCGCAGCGACCTTCGGGGTCAAATCGTAGCTGAATTTGAAGTTTGGTGAAAAGACAACGCCTTGGTTCACACTCCCACCGTGGAAAGACCTGTCCAGCGTGGGGTTCAGCGCCCAATACCAGCGTCCGACTTTTTGATCCACAATCGGGCGGATTTCCCATGTCCATGTGTCCACGGAATATTGCCGCCTCTGGTAGCCGATTTCATTCGAGATGCTCACACCAACAGGCCAGTGCCATTTTTTCGGAACGGCAACACGCGGCCGGATGTGATCACCTACCCATTGCCAGCTCTGGCCGCCGGTTATGGAAGTGAAGATGTAAAAGCCGCACTCGAACCAGTCATTAAAGCCGTGTGTGATCTCGACGGTCTCGTGTTCGGCGTGATTGGTGGGATAAACACCATCTACGACCGCCTTCGAGCCGTCGATCGTGAAGTTGCTATGGAGTTCGACCATGGTGTGTCTGGGATCGACCAGGTCCGATCCGTACACTTGGATTTCGTAGTTATCTTGAGCCGGGGTGAGAGGGGCAGCCAAGATAACCGTGAGAAAGACGAGCGCGAGTAGAGAAGCGCGCGCAAGATCATCCCCTATCGCTGCAATGCGAAGTTCGTAGCCCACTGATGGCCGACTCAACTCACAACGTTCCATGAGAAAGATTATCAGCTACATAGTGAATTCAGCGTGGCGAACAAATGACAAGTTGTTCATGTTCCCTCACGCGGCCCCAAGCTGTATCAGTTTAAGAATGCGGAGGGCGCTGTCGCTTTCATTTGTTCCTGTGGCGTAAACTCAAACGACCGGGTTGGGGGGGTAAATGCGTTCGTTTTTGGAGATGTGATTTAAATCACTGGCACTCGTGATGTGGGCCGCAGCAAGTCTCCGAACTCGCTCCCTATAATTCGCGGAATCGCGCGTTAGCAAGTTGGGGTGGATAACCTATAATTTCGGCCGCCAAGGAGGCGATCAAATGGATACACGGCGTCGCGTATCCCTGTTTGTTGCTTTTGCGCTCACAGTGATGTTGCTGACCGGAAGCAGTTACGCTATTCCGGCTTTCTCACGCCAGTACGGCACTTCGTGCACCACCTGTCACGTCGATTTTCCCAAGCTCAACGATTTTGGCAAGGCCTTCAAAGACGCCGGATTCAAGTTTCCCAAGGACGATGAGACCTTTATCAAAATTCCCCCGGTAATGCTGGGAGCGCCGGCGCAGAAAGATATGTGGCCTCATGTCATCTTTCCCGGCACCATCCCGGGGATACCGCAGATTGGCCTGCGGTTTAACCAATTTTTCCAATACACCAGCGGCAACGCCAACAACTTCAGCCAGACGCCTCAAGGTCCTCCCGGGACCCTGCAGTCGCCAAACATTCCGCGAACAGATTTTGAGCCGGGCTTCTTCAGCATCTTCATGGCGGGAAATTTTGGCAGCGATATCGCCTTCTGGGTGGACGACGATCTGAGTGTCTCGGGGGAGAACGCCAATGGCAGTCTCGGTGACGGTTATCTGCGTTTCGTAAACGTTGGGCGCTTCCTCAAACTGCCGGCCGACGCGTTCACGGTGAGGGTGGGCCAGTTCGAACTGGACTTGCCGTTTACCCAGGCTCGATCGATCAATATAAGTCCCTACGACATCTACACCGAAGCCAACATCAGCGTGCCCAATCAAACCACCGGTCAACAGGGTGTGAACAACGTTTTCGCAATGCAGGATGCCGGACATGGCATCGAATTCAGCGGAGGCCATCAGTACGGGGGGTACCACTATTCGCTGGCCGTGGTGGACCAGAACACCAGCAACAGCGTTGCGCCAGCGCCCAATGTGCCTTCGCCCACGGGAGGAGGCTCCGGCGGGGTCGGCTTCTTCTCGGATTCCAACTTCAAGGATCTCTACGCGAACTTTTCTTATCGCTTCAATCTGGAAAAAGACCCTTCGAGCCGCCACGACGTTCAGGCGGCGGGCGCGAGCGGCCCGCGTGACCATACCTACCTGAGCTTGGGCACTTTTTACTTCTACGGAAGATCGGCGCAGCGTTTTTCTGGTTACGCATCGGATGGCGTGACGCCCACCGTGATCACGGCGCACGAGCCCTTCTATCGCGTCGGGGGCGATTTCAGCTTCAATTACCGCACCTTCAACCTGTTCGGCCTGTACATGTACGGGCACGACCAGGATTTGCTTCTGAACTATCCTGCCTATACCGGATTTGTTGCCGGCCCCACCGCCAAGTTCAACGGCGGATTTCTTGAGGCCGACTACCTGGCGCTGCCCTGGCTGATGACGATCCTGCGTTACGACCGCGTCCAGTCCTCGTCGGACTTCCTGAACCAGACGAATTCGGTGAATTATTTCGCGGCGGTGGGGAGCACGCGCGACCGGGTTACACCCGGCGTACAGTTTCTGATTCATCCCAACATCAAGGCGTCGTTTGAGTACCAGTTCCGCCCGCAGCAAGTAACCTACAACTCGAGTGGGCAGGCGTCGAGCCCGTTCCGTACCAATACTGCCACTGGTGCACTAGAATTCGTCTACTAAGGACCAAGATTTTACGCGCGCGATTTACCGAGAAGACAAGGAGAGAAAAATGAAACGTACTTTAATGATGGTGATGGCAATGGTAGCGATGATGAGCCTAGCGGCCAGCGCAGGCACGATCAGCGGGAAGGTTTCCGGCGTCGCTGGTGAGTCCGTTGTTTACGTGGAAGCCCCCGCAGGTAAAACTTTCCCCGCTCCCACCCAGCAACCCGTGATTGACCAGAAAGGCCTGATGTTTCAGCCGCATATTACAGTGGTGCAAGTAGGTACGACTGTCGAATTTCTCAACAGCGATAGCGTTGCCCACAACGTGTTCTGGCCTTCCGTTGGCGGCAATAAGAAACTCACCCACAACCTGGGCACTTGGCCGAAGGGCGACAAACGTCCGTTCAAGTTTGACAATCCTGGCGCAGTGCCGCTGCTGTGCAATGTGCACCCGGAGATGTCAGGCTATGTCGTGGTATCACCTACTCCGTACTTCGCTATTACCGACAAGTCGGGCGAATACAAGATTGAGAACGTCCCCGACGGCAGTTACAGCGTGACCGCGTGGCATGAAGGCGCCAAGAGCCAGTCCAAGCCGGTCGCGGCGGCGGGCGACAGCAAAGCGGACTTCACACTGAGCAAGTAGTTTAACAATGGAGCGACGGGCGTCTCGGCCGTCCGGCCGGGCGGGGATGCCCGGCTCTCCACGAACAGACGGGGAAACAGCCATCGTGCTGAAGCGGTTCAAAGACAAGCGGGTGGACAGGGATTGGTTGAACACCAATTTTCCCTGCATGATGGCTTGTCCGGCCCACACCAACGCAGGCCGGTACGTCGCGCTTATTGCGGAAGGGCGATTCGAGGAAGCTTACAAGTTCGCGCGTGATCCCAACCCGCTGGCGAGCATCTGCGGCCGGGTTTGCGCGCATCCCTGCGAGACCGCCTGTCGACGTGGAGATATCGACCGCCCCATCGCAATACGGGCTCTCAAGCGCTTTTTGACAGAGCGGCACGGGCCTGAATCCAAGCGTCCGGTTGACATCAACGCGGGACGAGGTCAGAACAAACTGCCGTACAAAGTCGCCGTGGTCGGCGGCGGGCCGGTAGGATTATCCGCGGCGCATGACCTGGCTCTCATGGGCTACTCGGTTACGATTTTTGAAGCGGCTCCAGTCGCCGGAGGAATGCTCTACCTTGGCATTCCCGAATATCGTTTGCCGCGTGACGTGGTGGAAGCGCAGGTACGAGAAATTCTCGCGACCGGCGACATTACTCTTAAGCTCAACCAAGCGGCCGGGCGCGACTTCACGGTTTCCGACCTCCGCCACCAGGGCTTCGATGCGGTGCTGATCGCCGTGGGCGCGCATCGCAGCCGCGATCTCACCATTCCCGGAGTCGACCTGGACGGGGTTTACAAGGGCATCGATTTCCTGCTCAACGTGAATCTCGGCTATAAGTTCACCATCGGCAAGAAGGTGATCGTAATCGGCGGCGGCAACGTGGCCATGGACGTGGCGCGTTCAGCGGCTCGCGAAGTGGTCCGGCAGCATGTCGCCGGAGTAGAGGACCTCGAACCTTCGCTCGAGAGCGTCAGCGCCGTGGCCACGAGAGAGATGGTGGACGTGTCACTGTCTGCTCTTCGTTTGGGTGCGCAGGAAGTGCATCTCGTGTGTCTGGAAAAACGCGAAGAAATGCCGGCGGCGCTGGAAGAGATTGAGGAGGCCGAGACGGAAGGCATCGTCATGCATCCCGGCCTCGGCCCCAAGCGCATGATCGGCAAGGACGGCAAGATTGTGGCGTTGGAAACGCTGCAGACAAAATGGGTCTTTGACGAGAACAGGCGCTTCAATCCCGCGTTTTACGAAGGCAGTGAAACGCAACTGGAGTGCGACACCATTATTATGGCGGTCGGCCAGGCGCCGAATCTGGACTTTCTGAAATCCGAAGACGGCGTGGAACTATCGCCGCGCCGGCTGATCGCTGTGAACCCGCAAACGCTGATGACTTCGGCGAACGGAATCTTTGCCGGCGGCGACTGCGTGTTCGGGCCGAGGCTGATCATCGATAGCGTGGCCGACGGCAAGCGCGCCGCGGTGGGCATTGATGAGTTTCTGCGGGGCCAGAAACACCCCGAGCCGATTGTTGCAGTGGAGGTCTACAAGCGCCACAGCATGCCGCTGGATTTGTTAGACCTGGTTCGCCCGCCCATCCCAATGTTGCCTCTGGAGCGCCGTACCGGAGTCACGGAAGTTGAAGTCGGCTACGACGCTCAGTCCGCGATGGAAGAAGCACAGCGCTGCCTGCACTGCTGGGTGAACACGGTCTTCGAAGGCACGCCCGAGGATGGGAGCATGTGCATCCTGTGCGGCGGCTGCGTGGATGTGTGCCCGGAGAATTGTTTGCAGCTGGTGTCACTGGATCGTATTCAGTTCGAGCCGGAAATTGTGCAGCAGATCCGCGGGAACCAGGAATTGTTTGGTGTGGAGCTCGACGAAGTGGCGGCCGATGAACTCGGTATCGTGACCGGCTCCGCCATGCTGAAAGACGAGACGCGCTGCATTCGCTGCGGGCTCTGCGCCGCGCGCTGTCCCGTCGGCACGATCACCATGGAGTCATACAGCCTGGCGTCGGCCGAGCGAACCGGATTGATTTCGATTGAAGCCATCGATGGACCGCTCCGGCCCAAGTCGCCAGTTGCGGCGGGAGGCCCGAGGTAAGCGTTCGAGGTTAACAATGTCCGAAGAAAAACAATTCAAGTCGGCGGAGCCGGGTAACGATGCCGGCCGCCGCGACTTTTTCGTGAAGCTGGGTTTGGGGTCGCTGAGTATCGCCGCTGCCGGCACGGTGGCGTTTGCCTACCAGTTTCTCTCGCCGAATGTTTTGTACGAGCCCTCTCCCATCGTTAACGCCGGCAAGCCGGAAAATTATGCGGTCGATTCGGTGACGCTGGACGCGAACACAGGAATTTATTTGATCCATGCCCAGGAAGGTTTCTTTGCGCTAAGCGCCGTTTGCACCCACCTTGGCTGCCTGACTGCGTGGAAGCCTGAGTTGCGGATCATCGCGTGCCCTTGCCATGGCAGCAAGTTCAATCGCGACGGGGTCAAGATTGCAGGCCCTGCCCCCAGGCCGCTGCCCTGGCTGCAAACCTGGATCAGCGACGAAGGCAATCTGATGGTGGACCGCTCGATCATTATTCGCTCCATGCAGTTTGTGAGGGTGTGAGCGTGGCGAAAACAATCACGAACTATTTCGACGAATTACGCGGCACGCGGGTCTGGCGTTCGGTTTTCCGCAGCGGAACCGGATCGAGCACTTTGCATCGAGCCCTCGCGGTGCAGCAGAACGTGTTCCTGCACCTTTTCTCCACCAAAGTGCGGACCCGAATGCTCAGCTTCAGCACGACCTGGTATCTGGGCACCCTGACCTTTGGAACGTTTCTCATCTTGGTAGCCACGGGCATTCCCCTGATGTTCTATTACCATCCCTCGGTGCCGCAGGCCTACGCCGACACTAAAGATCTGCAGTTTGTAGTTTCCTCCGGCTTGTTCTTGCGCAACCTGCACCGCTGGTCCGCACATGCCATGGTATTTCTTGTGTTCGCGCACATGTTCAAGGTGTTCTACCGCGGCGCCTACCGTCCGCCGCGCGAGTTCAATTGGGTGATTGGAGTTATCCTGCTGCTGATCACTCTGTTTCTCAGTTACACGGGCTACTTACTGCCCTGGGACCAATTGGCATATTGGGCGATCACGGTGGGTTCTAACATTGCATCGGCGGTCCCGGTATTGGGCAACAAGATTCACTTCCTGATGCTCGGCGGCAATGTGGTGAACGCCAACGCTCTGCTGCGTTTTTACGTGCTGCACTGCATGATTCTGCCGCTGGTTGCAATCCTCTTTATAGCAATTCACTTCTGGCGCATTCGCAAAGATGGCGGCCTCTACGCCCACCAGAGCGAGCCGAAAACGATCGCGGCGAACCCGGCGCCCGCCGCGGCGAAAGGAGCGCAATAACTAGCGCAATAACTACTAATGCCCGATCCAAAAGATTTTGTCGCCAGCATGGACTCGAATGCCCGCAAGTCGCCGACACGCGTTGTCTTCGTCACCAGGCGAACCTCGGCGCAGGTCAAGGTTACGGACGAAGATCAGGTGCAGACGTATCCGGAGGTCCTCTTCCGCGCCCTCGTTGCCATCGAGGTGCTGGCGATCGCGCTGGTCGGCATGGCACTTCTCTTCAACGCGCCGCTGGAGGGCATTGCCGATCCCTCGCACACTCCCAACCCCGCCAAGGCGCCATGGTACTTTCTCGGATTGCAGGAAATGCTGCACTACTTTCCGCCGGTGGTCGCCGGAGTGCTGGTTCCGGGATTGGTCGTGATGGCGCTGATTGTGATTCCTTATTTCAACATCAACATCGAGGCTGAGGGTTTGTTTCGGAAGGATCGCAAGCGTCGTCTGTTTATTTTTTATCTGGCGGCGACCGGGCTCTCTTTGTTCCTGTTGTTGTTTGATGTGTATGTGGCACTGGTGCCGACGCTGATTGTCGCAGGGTTTATGGTGCTGGCGGCCCAAAGTTCTCCGCAGTCGACCTCGGCTTTCCGGCGTGGTCTCGCTGCGAAGCCGCTTTCTTTCTGGATCATGACCTGGTTTCTGTTCGAACTCACCGTGCTCACGGCGGTTGGCACTTTCTTTCGCGGCCCAGGT
>Ga0326728_10024276_pt1 | contig 11005 bp, 8 predicted proteins | sample MB3enrmetagenome_FD_207602 | JGI IMG/M metagenome (GOLD analysis project Ga0326728, IMG submission 207602) | Lab enriched peat soil microbial communities from McLean, Ithaca, NY, United States - MB31MN | ecosystem: Environmental > Terrestrial > Soil > Wetlands > Peat | place: USA: New York...
TCGGTGATGGATCGGCATGACTACGGCGCCACAGCCCACCGCCGCCAGTGCGCCGACGGCAAAGGCCCACCCGTTGCGCGCCCACACGCCAACGCCTTGGCCCTCCCGCACACCCAGTTGGCAAAGCTGCGTCCGCACTCGCCCTACCTCGCCCCACAGGAACCGGTAATCCCGCACGCCGGCCTCATCGATGAAGGCCGGACGGTCCAACCAGTGGCGGGCCGCACCGCAGAGCGCATCGCAGAGGTTCATTGGTTCCACTGCTGGCGGATCATTTGCACGGCCTGGTCGAGGGGACGCCCCAGGGCTTGAAAGGCGGCAGCGGCTCCCGCCGCCCAGCCGGTAGCCAGCGCCGTGCCGATCACGCGGGCTGAACTCATCGCCCCCGCCGCAGCCGAGAAACAACGTCCGGCGACAAACAGGTTGTCCAGACTTGCGGGGCGAAGGCAGTCCAGAGGAACCTCATAATAATCGCGCTCGTCGAAAAAGGTCATCTCAGGTCGCGGCTTGTCTCCCCAGCGCTCCATGGGCCAGCAGCCGCGGGCGACACCTTGCGCGTGCTTGCGGCAGCCGAGCGAGTCCTCGTCCGTCAGCTTGGCGCGACCCTCAACCCGGCGGCCGGAGCGCAGTCCAAGCTGCGGCGCGACCGCGGCCAGGCGCGCGCCCCGGCAGCCGGCGACGTGCTGGACCACAAAACGATGGAGTTCCACCACCAAGTCCCGCGCCTCGCGTTCCCAGCAAGTGACCTGCCGCCAATCCGGGCGCCGCAGGTTGTCGGTCGGCAGGTTAAGTTTGAGATCCAGCCGGGGCTCGCGGCCAGTCGAGGGCATCACCGAAAGCCGTTCGCACGCCCGCGGCAGGCGGCCCGTCTCGACCGCCTCCCGCAACGCGCGGCGCAGTTCCATGAACCCGTATTCCGTCAGGCTGGCATCCACCGGCTCGAGCGAGAAGACCAGCGCCGGCGCCTGATCCGCCAGGGCCTCCTCCACCGCCGCGCCGGCAAGGAACGCGGCGGTCGCCTCACCGGTGCAGTCCACGACGGCGGCCAACCGCACGAGGAGGGGCTGGTTCCAGGCAAGGGCGCGGACCTCGACCACCCGGCTGCCCTCGGTTTCAACCCCGGCCACCGTGGTGTGAAGCGCTACCGTGACGTTGGCGCACTCCTTCAAAAAAGCATCAACCAGGTGGCCGAACACGGTCACGCGAAACGGCAGCGCCCAGAGGCCCGAGTGCAGCCGCAACGGCTCCATCCCCGTCTGGCACAGCAAGCGCGAGGCAAATTCCCGCACGAAACCACCGGCCGCCAGGCGCGGTTCCGGATGAAGGGTGTCCCGCAGATACAGCCCGCAAACCGTCCCGACTTGCGAAGCTGTGGCCAGGCCCCCCAGGAAACCGTATCGTTCCAGCAGCACGACCCGCGCCCCGGCCCGACCGGCCGCCACGGCGGCCGCCACTCCCGCCGCTCCGCCGCCGACGACCACCACGTCGCAGGCGACGCTCTGGCCTGACCGTTGGGCGTCTGCCCTCACCTGAGCCACAGATGCGCAGGGGTTAACCCGCGGCTTCGGGGGTTGAGCCGGCATGGTGAGCCAATTCGGCCATACAGCTCGCCACCGAGGCGATGGAGGCCAGGTTCTGGTGCGTCAGGTGCGATGGCGGCACGCGCACGCCGAACGTCCGCTCGCCATACAGCAACATCTCGAACAGTGCGAATGAATCAATTCCGGCCTCGGCCAGAGGACAATGCTCATCAAAAGCGGCCCCGTCCGCCACGAAGTTTGTCCGGGCGAACTGGCAGAGTTGCTCGGCAATGGTTTTGGCATCGCGCGGCGGGGTCATGGGCCAGCCTTTGCCGCCACTCGCCGGCAGATGATTCTCGTATCTGGGCACAGCGCGCATTATGACCCGGCTGCGATGGCGGTCAAGTCCGGGAACGGCCTCAGTAAAGCCCCCCACGGTAGATTTCAATCACGCTGACCAAGCCCCCGGCCCAGTAGGTGGCGGGCGGAAAACGAAACGCCCGCAGCCGGTGGTCGTAGATGAGCCTGACCGGGTGCGCCGGGATGTTCGGATCGTAGGCCTCAAACCGGGTTTCCAACCCCGACTCCGCCATCCCGAACAACAGGAGGCCGTGATTGATGGTGATGTGGGGAAACCGAAAAACATGGACCGTTGGCGCCGCGCCCTGACGCACTCGTTGCCGCAGTTGTCGCGCCATCCGTTCCTGGTGCCATCCCCAAACCGGGAACACCATGCGCCAATGGCTGCGCAAAAAGTAAGATTGACAAGGCCCTCCGCACTCGGCTTTGAGCAGCGGCTCATGAGCCCGGCTGAAACCCCGCAAACCTTCGTAGCCCGGAATCACAATCCGTTCCCCGTCCCCGCTCATCCGGCGGGGACTGCGCGAGACTACTTGGCGGATGAGGCCGCGGCAGGCCCCTGCCTCGACGGCCGGCAAACCCGGCTCAAAGCGCGCATGATAAAAAAACTGCCGCGCCGACCTCACGACGACGAAGCAACGATGGGAATAGGCAGGCGGCGGGTGATTGCGCGAAACCGTCCTGGCGCCGCTCGCCGGATCGAAGCGGTATTGCCAGACCAACTCGTTGGCAAAAGAAAGCGTGTCTCGCTCGAACCGAAAGGCGTCCACAGGTCTGCCTGGCGAATCGCTCACTTCACAGTCATTGGCGCAAGGGTTCAACCACGGTGACGTCTGGCGCCAAGTTTGCCTCAAAGAGCTCCGGGCCCAGCGGGAGATTGAGCGCCACGTTGGTGAAATCGTTGCGCAGGCTCGAACCGTCGGCAAATCTCATTTCGGTAACGGCCATGGAGAAATCATTGGTGCGAACCGCGACCAGAATGCCGCTGATGAATCTGCGAGCGGAAGCGCTCTTGGGCTCAAGCACCACCTGGAGACACGAATCGGTTTCCTCCGCCGTCAGCAGGCGAAAGTGCTCTTCCATGGAAGCTCGGTCCCGCGGCATACTGGCGTCCAGCAACCCCAGCGCGTCTTTCACCGGGCCGGGCGGCACGCCGCTGAGCGCATATTTCTCCGCCCGCTTGAGGCGCGGGTAGAAGATGACCAGTTGGTCCGGCTGGCGCAGCACGAGCGTCTGCGCCGGGCGGCCCAGCTCCCAGCGGAACCGGGCGCCCGCCACCCAGACCTTGCCCGTGGCGACCAGGGGCTCGGTCAGCACCTTCAGGCAGCGGGTCTGCGTGAAGTCGGCCGACCAGCCGGCTTGGTTGGTCTGCGCCGCGAACCAGCGGTTGAGCAGCGCATCCAGCTTGGCCGCCTCAGCCGCCGGGGAGGGAGGCGCCGCCAAAAACCATGCCGCCCATAGACAGCAGCCCAGCGCCCGCAGGGAGCGGGTCCTCACCCTGGCCCCCGGAACGCCGGCTTCGGCGGGCAGGCCGCTCGGCTGCCTGAGCCGCGGCCGCACACCTGCGGCGTTCCGCAGGCACCGCCGGGGCCGGCTCGGGCACCAGACCCGAGCTACTGGTCGTTTGGCCAAATGGGAACGAATTGGTACCATTGGTCTGGATGTTCTCGAATTGCCGGCTCCAATGCACGCAGGATTTGCCGGGTCAATTCCTGGCGGGCCTCGCGCTTGCCCAAGGCCTCGCGGTCATAAGTGAACTCAGGGAGCACCTTGACGGCGTAGCCTCGCGGCTGGCGGACGATCGTTACCCCGATTAACGCGCAGCCCGACGCCCGCGCCAGTTCCGCCGCCGCCACCGGGGCCTCGAAGGGCCGGCCGAACAACTCCACCCTGACGCCGCCCCGCCCGGGCGGGCGATCCAAAGACAGTGCCAGCGCGCCGCCGGCCTGAAGTCGTTTGATGGCCTCGAGGAAGGCGAAAGCGTCCCGGCCAACGATCAACGTCTCGGCCCCGCAACGCCGGCGCGAAACGATGCGCAGGTCGGTCAGGCCGTCGTCCGGTTCGGCCTGAGTCAGAATCGTCAACGGGATGCCCAGTTCAGCCAGCAACAACCCCCCGTGCTCCCAGTTGCCCAGGTGGAGCGTGACAAAGATGATGCCGCGTCCGCGCCGGCGGGCTGCGCGAATGATTTCCAGCTCCGTCGAGCAGGTCAACCAGTCCCGCACCGGCAGGCCGCTCTCCACGCGCCAGAGATCCACCAATTTCAAGGCGAAGTTGCGATGGAGCCGGCGGGTGGCCTCCTGGGCCGCCGCGCGGTCGCCGGCAAACACGGGGAGGAGATTCCGCACGACCATCTCGCGGTGCCGCCGCTGGGACCGAAAGTAAACCTCCGCCACCACCACACAGAATCCCCTCATCAACCAGGCCGGCAGGACTCTGACGATGGTCAATCCCAACCGCCAAAGACCGGCTCGGTAGAAGGTGGTGGGGGCGGAGGGAAGGCTGGCGGTTGGGGGTTGAGGGTCGAGGCTTGAGACTGCGGCCGCGGGCGCGCTTTGGAGGTTCGCCGCTTGCCCCTCGTGACTCGGCCCTCGGCGCTTGGCGCACTTGCCCGTCTCCGCGTGCCTGCGCGCCCGCAGCCACCACGCTGGCAGCAGGAACACTGACAAGAGCATGTTGGCTCCGATGCCCACCGCGCACACCTTGCCCAGGCCGGCCATGCCGAGATTGCTGGAGCAACCCAACGAGCCGAACCCGGCCATGGCCGTACCCCCGCACAACAAGAGCGCCCGCCCGATGGAGCGCCGCACAAGGCTGAGGTCTCCGCCATGGCGCCTCAGGGCCATTTGCACGAAGATGGTGTAATCGACCCCCGTGCCCAACATCAGCGGCAGGGCCATCAGATTCAGCACGTTCCAGGACCAGCCGGCCAGAGCCATCGTCGCCAGCAGGCACAAGCCGCTCAGGAGCAGAACCGCCAGACCCAGCAGGACTTCGGTCGGGCGCCGGAAAGCCAGCCCGAGAGAAGCCAGCACCAAAACCACCATCGGCCCCACCACCTGCCACATCCTGGCCCGCACGCGCTTGAGCGTTGCGCTCCCGAGCAACTCCCACCCGGAGAGAAAGGCCTGGTTCCGCGACAGCCTGGACGACAATTCTGCCAAAGCCGAGGGATCAACCTGGTTGGCCGTCGGATAGATGAGACCCATGGCGAGGAATTGGCCGGGGGCTCGAGCCACAAACCGCTTCAGCAGCCATTGGCTCGCGGGGTTGGTCGGCCAGAGCGCGCCGGGGGCGGCGCCGGCGCGCGCCCAGGTCCGCAGCATCTCCTCGGTCAAGACCAGGGCGTTGCTGCTAAAGCCTTCCCGCAAGGCCGCCTGGCGCAGCACGGGCCCTTGCTGTCCCAGAACCGCGGCGGTGCCGCGGTTGGCCGTCTGCCAGTCCGCCCGCGGCCACAGCAGCGTCGGCAGCAGATAGCTGCCGATGAGCCGATTGGAAATCGCGCCGTTTAGCAGCCCTTCGGCCGCGGTGAGACGTTGATACACCTTGGGTTCCGTCTCGCCGGAGATGATGAGCCAGAACGGGTCTGGCGGCAGCCCCATCTCCCGCTTGATTTCATCCAGCGCCAACTCCGCTTCACTGTAACGCGGTCGCAGGGCGTTTCCCGTCCTGTCCAGCCCTGGCCGGTGAACGCACAGCACCGCGCAGGCGGCAACCAAAACCAAGCCGGTCATCACCAGGGCCCGGGGGCTGCTTGGTCCGGCGGGCGAGCGCGAGGCGTCGGTCCCCGCCCCGGCGCTCTCAGACGTGAGCGCGACATTTCGCCCCGGCGCGAAGAAGTAGGCGGACCAGCCGATTTGAGTCCCCTGCGCCGGCGGCCCTCGGCGCCCTGGGAACAGGGGCGGGAGGTAAATCATCACCATGACCAGCGCCGCCAGGCCAACCCCGATGGCTACCAGCGTCCCCAGTTGCGCCAAACCGGGCAATCCGCCCAGGTTCAGGGCCAGGAAGGCGCTCATGGTAGTGAGGGCGGCCCACAGGATGCTCGGCGCGATGGCGCGCCGGATTTCCGGCACCGTCAGCCTCGGGTGAGCCAAGGCCTCCTGATAGTGAACCACGGCATAATCCACCGCCAATCCCAGGAGCACGGCGGCAAATCCCATGCTCATGACCCCGATCGTTCCCAACACCAATCCGCCCAAGGCGAGCGTCGCCCCGAGCACCAGCGCCAGCAGCGTCAACAGCCACAGCATCGGCAACCAGCGCCGGTGCGCCAGCCAAAACAGCAGGGCGATGATCGCCGAGGTCCCGACCACCGAGCCGGCCATGTCACGCCGCATGCTTCGGGCAATCTCAACCACGAACGCTGGCCGTCCCGTGTAGCGGACCACAACGCCCGCCCACTCCGCTTTCGACGCCCCGGCCCGCAAGCTGTCCACCAGGCCCCGAATGGACCCCAGCCAACTCTCGCACGAGCGGTAGCCGCCTAAATCCACGGCGGATTGCACGAGCAACACCCGGAAGTTCCCTTGGGAGGAAGGGAACATCTGCCGTGCTTGCCCCGCCCCCAAACTGCTCAGGTTGGTGAGCGCCGGCATGCTCAGCAGGTCGAAGGGATCGAAGGCCCGCCGGGCCAGGTCCACCGGCGAGAGGGAAGTTCTGAGGTCTTCCTTGGTTTGGGCCAGCACGGCCTGCAATTGGCTGGGGGCCAATCGATTGGTCAGCGCTCCGAAGGCCTCGGGTGGTTGGCTGAGCCAAAGCCAAGCCAGCAGCTCGCCCATCCGCGCCGGGTCCTCGCTCCAGGGCGGCTGCCAGGATATCCCAGTCACCAGGTTGGTTTGCTCGCTTAGGCGCCGGGTGAGCGCTTCGGCCAGTCCGTCAGCTTGGTCGGCCTGCGGGGCACGGATGGTGACCAGCAGTTCCCTGGCATTGGTGAAGTGTTTCTCATAGAGCTTCAAGCCCTGCACCGTGGGCTCATCGGGCGGCAGCAGGTCGAGCAAATCGAGGTCGAAGCGGAGCCGGCAGAGTCCCAGGCAGACCGCCACAGCGAGCAACGCCCACCACCAGCGTTTGAGCCAGGAACTCACGGATCGAGAAAGCCTTCCAGGGTTTCCCCCGAGCGCGGGTTCTCCAGCCGCCAGTCTCCGGCCGGCTGGCGCTCGAAGCGCAGCGGTGCAGGCACCGCTTCTCCGGCCAGGGCCGCCTGAAGATAAAGCCAGGCAAAGTGAGCCGGCCGCCGCCGATGTCCGCGGAAACTTCTATGTCCCGCGGGGAATTGGATGAGCCATCGGCTCGGCGTGGTTTGCGCCCAAACCAGGGTCACGGGCGGTTTAGCGAACTGGACGAAACCCCGTCCGTCCTGGTGGCTGGCCACCACGAGGTCCCCCGCCAGCTCCGGAAGTCCGCGGCGCGGGCGCCACACGGCCTGTCCTTGCCGGACGTGCCAACCGTCTCCCGAGGCCGTGAAAAGCGACCTGGGAGCCGTTTGGCAGCCGCCGCACAGCGTCACAATGGCCAGCAAGACTGGCCCCAGCCTAAGCCGATGCCTCTGGCCAACCGATATCCGCATACAGCGGCGGGATTGTTCCAAAAGCGGCCCCATTGTCAATCCTCCTCGGTGCTATCGCCTGCATTGGGGCGCATCCTCGCCGTACCACCACGCGATGCCTCACCGGAACGCCGCCTTCAGGCGGCAGGAGCGCTGGAACGGGCTGCGCTGCCGGCCATTCCGACCTCCTCCGCATTGCCGGGACGCTGCCGCCTAAAGGCGGCGTTCCCGGCGCGCGGCAGTACCGCCAAGAAGCGCCTGAGCCATCTCTCCGGTGTTCTTTTCTATTGCACAGCTTGAAAACCGCCCGATATAGTTGCGCACCAATGCGGCATTCACTCCCATCGAGCGACCTAACGATGCGCGGCCCGGACAAGCCGGCTCGGGGAGCACAGCGGTGGCATCCGTCCCTAACCTGGATATTTCATGAGTTACAGGCCCTCGATGGAGCGCGGGCCGGTAGCGCAGGCTTCCAAGCCTGCTGTGTCGCCGACTTCCAAGTCGGCGGCCTGCCGGGTGGCTCGGAGGTCCGGCGGGTTTGGAAATCCGCGATACAGCAGACTTGGAAGTCTGCGCTACGGACAGCGTGTGAAATAGCCGGGCTAAGCGCCGAGGGCAGGGCGCTGGCGGGCTGAGTTTTATGCCCAGTCGGGTGCTTCTCATCAGCGCCAACCGGTGCACGACGCCGGACCCGGTGTTTCCGCTGGGACTTGCCTGCCTGAATGCCGCTTTGCGGCAGGCGGGCCATGAGACCGCCTGGCTTGATGGACTGGCCAGCCCTCAGGGCCTGGTCGAGACCCTCAGGGCCTGGCGGCCTGATTTCGTGGGTATCTCGCTGCGCAACATCGACGACGTGCTCATCCGCCAGCGGGAAACCTTCTTTGAGGAAGTGGGTTCTCTGAGCGAGGGCATTCGTCGGCACGGAAGGGTTCCGATCATCTTGGGGGGGAGCGGCTTTAGCATCTTTCCAAGGGAATTGCTCGATTTGACGGGCGCGGATTTCGGGATCGCGGGGGAAGGGGAGGGAGGGCTGCTATCGCTCGTCGACGCGCTCAACCACGGGTCGGACTATAGCGGCATCCCCGGCTTGGTTTACCGCAGGGATGGGAGAGTCGTTCTGAACCCCCCGGCTGCCGGTTCCGAGCACCGGCAACTGACGAGCGACGACCGCCCCGCGGCCATTGTCGCGCACTATTTGCGGGCCGGGGGCATGCTGAATCTCCAAACCCAGCGGGGCTGCCGCTTCCGCTGTTGCTATTGCACCTATCCACTCATCGAGGGCGCGCTCCACCGCCGGCGTCCGCCCGAGATGGTCGCGGAGGAATTCGAACTGCTCGCCCGACAGGGCGCGAGGTATGTCTTTGTGGTGGACTCCATTTTTAACTCCTCTCCGCGCCACGTCGCCGAGACCTGCGAAGCTTTGCTCCGGGGGAAGGCGGGGCTGCCCTGGGGGTGCTTTCTTCGCCCGCAAGGGTTGACGCGGGACTTGATGGAGTTGATGGCCCGCGCCGGGTTGACGCACATTGAATTTGGTTCCGACAGCTTTTCCGACGGCGTGTTAAGGGCCTATCTCAAGGACTTCACGTTTGAGGACATCTTCCAGTCGAGTGAGTTGGCCCGGCAGCGGAAGGTGGAGCACTGCCACTTCCTCATTTGCGGCGGGCCGGGGGAGACGCTCGCCACGTTGGCGGAGAGCTATGAGAACTCCAAGCGACTGGCAGGCGGCGTCTTCCTGGCCGTGGTGGGCATGCGGATCTACCCTGGCACCGACTTGTTTGAGCAGGCGCTCGCCGAGGGCAGACTGGGGACCGACGCCAGCCTCCTGGCGCCCGCGTATTACCTGGCGCCCGGATTGACCGAGGCGGCGGTCTTCGACCGACTGGGGGAGTTCGCGCGCCTTTCGCCAAGCTGGATCGTCGGCGACCCGGCGCCTGGCTACAAGCAGTTGATCCAGCGCCTGCGTCAGCGCGGCGTTTGCGGACCCCTTTGGAGTTACTTCTCCGCGGCCCAACGGCTTTGGCAGCCGGCCGCAGCTTCCCCGGCATGAAACGCCTCCTGTTAATCGCTCCCATTTCCCGCCGGAGCCTGATGCACTGCGGCTTTGCTTTTCGCGTGCCGTGTCTGGGTCTGCTCAGAATTGCCGCGCTCACGCCATCGGATTGGCAAGTCTCCATCATCGATGAACAAGTCGAATCGCTGGACCTAGCCGAGGGGGCCGACCTGGTGGGCATCACGGCGATGACCACCACAGTCCAGCGAGGCTACGAACTGGCCGCCCACTTCCGCCGCCGCGGCGCCAAAGTCGTGATGGGGGGTATGCACGTCTCGTGTTTGCCCGACGAAGCCCTGGCGCACTGCGACTGCGTCGTCGTCGGCGAAGCCGAAGGACTGTGGCCGGCGGTGATCCGGGATTTCGAGCGCAACCAACTGCGAGCGGTTTACCGCCACGAGCATGGCCTGCCGGCGCTCGCCGGCATGCCCCCCCCGCCCTGGGAAATGCTCCGGCCCAAGAACTACCTTTCGGTGCACCTTACCGAGACCACGCGCGGGTGCCCGATCGACTGCGAGTTCTGCGCCGTCACCAGCGCCTTCGGCGGGAAGTATCGCACCCGTCCGCAGGACGAGGTCCTCGCCGAGTTGAGCCGGTTCCGGCCCTTCGAGGGGTGGTTCACGCTCAGGAACTGCGTGTTCTTCGTTGACGACAACATTATCAGCGACCGGGCCTACGCGCGTGAGTTCCTGCCCCGGCTTGCGGAGATGAACCTCGACTGGGTGGGGCAGGCCTCGATGAACATCGCCAACGATCCGGAGATTCTCACCTTGTGCCAAAAGAGCGGCTGTGCCGGCATGTTCCTCGGGTTTGAGTCACTCTCGCCCGCAGCGGTCGCCTCGGCGGGCAAGCGGGTCAACCATCCCCACGAGTATTTGGAGGTGATCCGCAAACTGCACGATCACGGCATCGGCATCGACGGCTCCTTCGTGTTCGGCTTCGACACCGATGACCACGGCGTGTTTGAACGGACGGTCGAGTTTGTCATCAAGGCCAGGATCGAGGTTGTCTATTTTTCCATTCTGACGCCCTATCCGGGAACGCGCCTGCACCGGCGGTTGGCGGCGGAGGGCCGGCTGCTGACTCGAGATTGGTCCAAGTACGATGCCAACCACGTGGTTTTTCGCCCGAAGACCCTGACGCCTGAGGAACTGGTGGCCGGCTATCACCAAGCGTTGAAAGAGGTCTATGCGATTCCCTCCATCTTCCGACGCCTGTGGGGAACCACGGCCTGGAAGAATCTTTTCTACCCGATGAACTTCGGCTTCCGCCAGGGCGTCAAGCGCCTGACCCGCCGGGAGGCGCCCTCCGGTTCCCTTCCCCCTACGCCCGGCGGGGGCTGCAAGACAGAATCCTCCACTGCCGCCTGAAGGCGACGTTCCACGCTCGGCCGGAACGCCGCCTTCAGGCGGCAGGATGAGCCCACGAAGAAACCTGCTGTGCGCCCGCGTAATAGCGTAATGGGGTCCCTGGCAGCAATTCTCATTTTGATGTGGGGCAGGCTTCCAGCCTGCCGGTTCACGGGGC
>Ga0326728_10024278_pt1 | contig 11005 bp, 8 predicted proteins | sample MB3enrmetagenome_FD_207602 | JGI IMG/M metagenome (GOLD analysis project Ga0326728, IMG submission 207602) | Lab enriched peat soil microbial communities from McLean, Ithaca, NY, United States - MB31MN | ecosystem: Environmental > Terrestrial > Soil > Wetlands > Peat | place: USA: New York...
CTTCCCGAGGGCGTGATCGAGATCGCATAGATGTAGTTGGGACCCTGATAGTTCACCGGAAGACTCAGGTTATAGCCTTTGAGCTCGTTGATATTTGCCAGCAGGGCGCTGGTGGTCTCCCAAGGTGCCGAGAAGACATAAAAGCCCGGCACGTTTGCCGGGATGATACCGGTTTGCTGGGTTGCCGGGTTACCGGTTACTATCAGGGCTTCGTTGTTGCTCTCCTGGTCATTGAAATCGAGACCCTGGCAATTCCCGCAGTATCCCGGGGTCGGTGCCGGCGTAGGAACTCCGGTAGGTACCGACCCCGGCGCATACGAGGCATTGAGCGGATAGCTGTTGCCGGTGTACGGGATATAATCGGGCGGGAACACGCTGGACAGAGTGATGTGGTTGAGAAGGGCGAACTGCTGAATGGTCTCCAGTGCGGCCATATCGGGGTGGTTGCTCGCGGTTTGCAGATGGGTCATCGGTTCGAGCGCATAGATACCGGTTACATTCTCCCTTCCCAGTACGGACTGTCGCAGGAAGCTGGCCATCTGGAGCGACCGCTGCAAACCCTGATTGGTGAGGTTTGCGGTGCTTGGATTGACGTCCCCGGGAGCTTGGTAGGCCAAATCCTCGCTTACGACGAAGATCAGGTTGAGGTTGCCGGCGTTCAGAGGAGCGGGATTCGAGGCTGATGCATTAGGGCTGGAAGAGCCGCCGCATCCTGCGAGCGGCATCAGGACAAGGACCAATAACAGTGTCCGTACAACGGTAATTCTATACATCTGCACGCCTTCCTTTGTCTGAAGTGCGAGTCCAATACCAGGCGTGAAGATAGCACGCATGAAGACACTCGGCTACTGAACCGCCGCCGTTGCGGGTACGCATGCGGCACGCCTAGCGCCCGTGTGACCTGATTCTCGTGTGTCGCGTCGCCTGGTGAGACGTCATCCGAGGAGCTTGAACCATGGCACGTATCCCCTGCTTGTGGTGCGGTCTCTGTTGGCAGGCGGGGTGTCGCTGTTGCCGGTCCCTCCTCGTGATATCGCCGGGCCTCAGTACTCATCCGCCCATGTGCACGCGATGTGCTATCTAACTGCGAGAAGCGCCACGTTGGCCGTCGAAGGACAGATGATGCGCAACTTCATCCGGTGCAAGCCGGACCTGTGGAGCGAGGACATCGGCGAGTTGTAAGCGCGGCGTCGAGACGGGGATGACCATCACGATCGCGGACGAACGCTTCATGCGGCTGGCCGTCGTCGCCGCCACGGCCGGCATCGAGCAAGGACAGACCCCGTTCGGTGCCTGCATCGTGAAGGGCGATGCGGTCGTCAGTTGCGTTCACAACGGGGTCTGGGCGACCACCGACATCATCGCGCACGCCGAGGCGCACGCGATCCGCGAGGCGTGCCGACAGCTCGGGACCATCGATCTCTCCGGCTGCACGATTTACTCCACCTGCGAACCGTGCCCCATGTGCTTCAGCGCTTGCCACTGGGCGCGGATAACGCGCATCGTGTGCGGCGCCGGCATCGAGGACGCGAAAGCCGCGGGGTTCAACGAGTTGACGATTGCAAACGTGACGATGAAGGAGCTGGGAGGCAGCTCCGTCGAAGTCGCCGGCGGATGTCTGCGCGCCGAGAATGTCCGGCTCTTCGAGCGATGGCTGCAGCGACCAGACCGGCGCGTCTATTGAGGGCGTGACCGATGCGCCTGCACAGCACGCAGGATGTCTTCGAGTGGTTCGCTGCCGCCCCTTCGGTCCCGAGCCCCTCAACTCAGTGAGACGCCCCGGCTACGACTTCGGAATCAGTGCTCGCATCCAGACAGAGGATGCCGGCATGAGCTGCGCCCGCATCCCTGTTCAAGACGACCGCCGAAGTTGCCTGCGGTGTATACGGTACCACCACGTGGCTCAGCTCCAGTGACTGATCTCCGGCGGCGGAATCCCCAACCGTGCCGATCACCGTATACTCAGCGGTGGCGAACGGCCGCTTCCAAGCAACCGTGACACGCCGCGCATTTCCGGCCGGGATGTCTCCCGTCGCAACGCACTGACGCTCATGCGTTGTCGGCAGTGGAACCGGCGCCTGTACGGCCCATGCGCCAACCGCTGGGCCCGCGACGAATACGGCACCCCAGAACGTTCGAACCCAAGCAGATTGTAACCCCACTGTGCGAAGCATCAGACCCTCCCGTCACTGTGCCGATTCGTGTTGCAGCTTGGATGCCAGACCGGTGGTCCACTTGAGCCGCGGGGTTCGCACAACTGGCTGGCCAGCTCATCGCGCGCTTTCCGGGCAGTGCGTGTGATGGAGGCAGCACGCCAGCGACGGCTTCTATGGCGAGGAAGACGCAGAAGCGCCGCCGTTGGGCAGCGTCTGGACGTTGGACTTTTGCTCACTAGAGCAGATCCAGGAACTCGAGCCCGCCCGCGAACCTTGTTCCGCAGGAATCATCTCGCCGTCTTGTGGCACAAGTATTGACGCCGCCGCGATTGCCAGGTGTGCTAGCTGGGGATAACGGTGGGACGCACGAGCGCGAAATGCACGATGAACCTGATCCGGACACCTCTCATGCGCCATCTCAGCCTGTGAGCCGTGTGGGCGGCGAGCCATTTCGGGCTCGATCGCAACGGCTCCAGGTTGTCCGCGCGCTCAGACACAGAAATTTCCAGCTGTTCTTTGGTGGACAGCTCATCTCCCTGATCGGTACCTGGATGCAGTCAGTGGCGCAAGCCTGGCTCGTCTATCGGCTCACCGGCTCCACCGTCGCGCTGGGAATGGTTGGCTTCTCAGGGCAGATCCCAGTCTTTCTGCTGGCGCCGATTGGCGGTGCAGTCGCCGACCGATACGGCCGCCGTCGCATCGTGGTGGGCACGCAGTCGGCAGCAATGCTGCTGGCGTTAGTGCTGGCAGCTCTCACACTCATGGACGCGGTGCGGGTCTGGCACATCTTCGCGCTCGCCGCGTTGCTGGGTCTCGTGAATGCATTCGATATTCCGACACGACAGGCCTTCGTGGTCGACATGGTCGGCAAAGGGGATCTGATGAACGCCATCGCCCTGAACTCTTCGATGTTCAATGGCGCGCGCATCGTCGGCCCAGCCGTCGCCGGGGTGCTGGTGGCGAGCATCGGTGAAGGGTGGTGCTTCTTTGCCAATGGTGTGAGCTACATCGCGGTCATCGTGGGATTGCTCTTGATGGACATCACGTCGCACGTCCGCGTGCCGCTGGCCGGATCGGCGCGCGCCGAAATCGGCGAAGGGTTCCGCTTCGTCGGGCGCACGAGTCCGGTACTCGCGCTCTTGCTGCTGCTCGGCGTCGTCAGCCTCATGGGCATGCCGTACGCCGTACTGATGCCGATTTTCGCCGATCGGATCTTGCACGGTGGCGCGAGCGGGCTCGGGCTGCTGATGGGAGCCTCCGGGGTTGGGGCGCTCGCCGGCGCCCTGATCCTGGCAGCGCGGCAGGGCGTGCGCGGGCTGGGGCGCTTGGTGGCGCTGTCGTGCGCCGGCTTCGGCGCGAGCCTTGTGCTGTTCTCCCTCTCCCGTTCGTTCTGGCTTTCGGCGGCGCTGCTGGTCCCGACCGGTTTCTCGATGATGGTGCAAATGGCCGCCTCGAATACGCTGGTGCAAACGATGGTGCCAGACGCATTGCGCGGGCGCGTGATGGCCGCCTACTCCATGATGTTCATGGGAATGGCGCCGTTTGGTGCGTTGCTCGCCGGCGTGCTTGCCGGTCATATCGGCGCGCCGAACACGGTGGCGCTTGGCGGCGCCGTCTGCATTATCGGCGCGATCGTCTTTGGGTTACGCTGGCCAGCCTTGCGGCATGAAGCGCGCCAGATCATCGTTGCGCTCCAGATGGCGGGCGGCGATCCCGCCGAAGAGGTGACGGGCGAAGGCAGCGTCGTCGCGCCGCGGGACGCGTGACCGGCAGGCGCGCGGATCCCCTCCTTGAAGTCATTACACTTTTCCGTCCACCTTGAGCCTGTCGAAGGGTGCCCGGACCGTCTTTCAGCAGCCTGTTAGCTTAGAGAGCGAGCGCCAAGGGGTGTTCAAGTGCCTCGGCAATCCAGCGGAGAAAGCGTGCCGCATCAGCTCCATCAATCAGCCGGTGATCGTAGGATACCGACAGTGGCAGGATGAGGCGCGGGGCGAAGGCGCCGTCCTGATACACGGCCTGGTGACTCGCCCGGCCCACTCCCAGCACGGCCACTTCGGGCCAGTTGATGAGCGGCGAGAAGTATGTGGTGCCGAGCCCGCCGAGATTCGTCACCGTGAGGTTAGCGCCCCGGAGATCCTCCGGTCGGCTCTTCCGTGCGCGCGCGCGTTCCGACAGCTCGGTGAGTTCGCGTCCGATCGCGATGAGGTGTTTCCGGTCGGCGTCGCGGATAACCGGTGCGAGCAAGCCGTGCTCCGTATCCACCGCAACGCCGATGTTGACGTACTTCTTGAACACAATTTCATCGCGTTCCGTATCGATGCTGGCGTTGAACTTGGGAAAGACATTGACCGCCGCCGCGACGGTCTTGATGATGATGGCGGTCAGTGTGAGGTGGCTGCCGGTCGCCTCGGCGCGCAGCGCGTAGTGCTTGCGCGCCCGTTCGAGCTCCGTGATGTCGGCGCGGTCGAACTGCGTAACGTGGGGGATCGTGAGCCAAGAGCGGGTCATGTTCTGGGCGGTGGTGCGGCGCACGCCACTCATGGGTTCGCGTTCGATCGGGCCATAGGAGGTAAAGTCCGGCAGCTGGAGACCGCTTCCGGGAGCTGCGGTGGTGCCGCGCCGCGCCTCGAGCTTCTCCTGAATCACCGCGCGGGCGTGCTGCATCACATCATCCGCAGAGATGCGCCCCCCGGATCCTCGGCCGGTGACGTCGTGGAGGTTGATGCCGAGCTCGCGCGCGAGACGACGCACTGACGGCCCGGCCGGTGCGGGCTCCTCCACGGCGGCGCGGACCGGCGGGTCTGCCGCCGGCGGCCCGACTTCGTCGGTGGCGACCTGAGCAACGGCGGCTGCCTTCGTCGGTGCGTCGGCCATTGCTTCGGCCGCATCAACAGCCTCGCTTTCGAGTTCGACGATGATCTGTCCGACGCGAATCGCGTCTCCCGGCTTGACGTGGATCGCCTGCACCACACCGGCGATCGGCGTAGGAACCTCAACCGATGCCTTCTCGGTCTCCACCTCGATGATGGCCTGGTCCTTCTTGATGCTGTCTCCCACCGAGACCAATACCGTCAAGACATCGGCTGCGTCGACGTTCTCGCCCAGCTCCGGAAGTTTCACTGCGGTGATCATCACTGACCCTTTTGTCAGGAGAGCCTGGGATTGGCTTTCTCGGGATCGATGTTGAGGTCGCCGATCGCCTGGCGCACCTTTGCGGCTGGAACTTCGCCCGTTCGGGCCAATGCGTGCAGCGTCGCGAGCGTGATGTATCGGGCATCCACCTCAAAGAAGTTGCGCAAGGCCGCGCGGCTGTCGCTGCGGCCGAAGCCGTCGGTGCCCAGCGCCACCAGCTGGCCCGGAACCCAGCGGGCGATCGCATGCGGCAGCATGTGCGTGTAGTCGGAAACGGCAACGACCACTCCAGGATTGCTTCGTAAACATTCAGTGACATATGGGACGCGCGGTTGCTGGTCGGGATGGAGGCGGTTCCACCGCTCGCTGTCCGCGGCGTCACGATACAGTTGCTGGTAGCTGGTCACGCTCCAGACGTCGGCGGCGATCCCGTAGCGCGACGCGAGCATCTCCTGCGCGCGCAGCGCTTCGTTGATGAGGGCGCCGCTGCCGAGCAAGGCTGCACGACACCGCGTGGCGGTTTTGTCCGCCGCGCGGAAGCGATACATGCCCCGCAAGATGCCCGCCGCGGTCGCCTCCGGCATCGCCGGCATAGGATAGAGCTCGTTTCCCAGCGTCAGGTAGTACATGCAGTCCTGCTGCTCGACGTACATGCGGCGGATGCCCTCGCGGACGATGATCGCGATCTCGTAGGCGAACGCCGGATCGTAGGCGACGACGGTCGGATGCGAGCAGGCGAGCAGGTGGCTGTGACCGTCTTGATGCTGTAGGCCCTCGCCGGCCAGCGTTGTGCGCCCGGCCGTCCCACCGGCCAGGAATCCGCGACAGCGCATGTCGCCCGCTGCCCAGATCAGATCGCCGATCCGCTGGAAGCCGAACATCGAGTAGAAGAGAAAGATGGGAATGGTGTTCACGCCATGGGTGGCGTACGCGGTGCCCGCGGCGATGAAGGACGACATCGCGCCGGCTTCGGTGATGCCCTCTTCGAGGATCTGCCCGTCGGTGGCCTCCTTGTAATAGAGCAGGGTCTCCCTATCGACCGGCTCGTAGCGCTGGCCGACGTGCGAGTAGATACCCACCTGCCGGAACAGTGCCTCCATGCCGAACGTGCGGGCCTCATCCGGGATGATCGGGACGATGAGCCGACCGATCGTCTGGTCGCGCAAGAGCTTCGCGAGGAGGCGAACGAACACCATCGTTGTGGCCACGTGCCGATCGTGCGCGCCTTCGTAGAATTCTTTGAACGGCTCCTCCGGCACGGCCTTCAGCGGCGCGGTGCCGTGGCGGCGCGCCGGGAGGTATCCCCCCAGCTGCTGGCGCCGCTCGTGAAGGTAGCGGATCTCCGCGCTGTCATCGGCGGGCCGGTAGAAGGGGACGCTGGCCAGGTCCTGGTCGGAAATCGGGATCCCGAATCGTGAGCGGAACTCGCGCAGCTCTTCCTCGTCCAACTGCTTCTGCTGGTGGCTGACGTTGCGGCCTTCACCGGCTTCGCCGAGCCCGTAGCCCTTGATCGTCTTGGCGAGGACCACGGTCGGCGATCCGCGGTGAGCGACGGCGCTGCGGTAGGCGGCGTAGACCTTTTCCGGATCGTGTCCGCCGCGACCGAGCTTGTGGATCTCGGTGTCGCTCAAGTTGGCCACCAGCGCTTCCAGGCGCGGGTCCGTGCCGAAGAAGTGCTGGCGGGTGTAGGCACCGGGCGCCACGCTGTACATCTGGTAGTCACCGTCGACGGCCTCTTCCATGCGAGCGACCAGCGCCCCGTCGTCATCGCGCTCGAGGAGCGGGTCCCAACTGCCGCCCCAGATGACCTTGATGACATTCCAGCCAGCGCCACGAAACACGGCCTCGAGCTCCTGAATGATCTTGCCGTTGCCGCGCACCGGGCCGTCGAGCCGTTGAAGGTTGCAGTTGACGACGAAGATCAGATTGTCGATCTCCTGCCGTGCCGCCAGACTGATGGCACCGAGGGACTCCGGCTCGTCGAGCTCGCCGTCGCCGAGAAACGCCCACACGCGCCCGGTCTTCTGCGCCAGGCCGCGGTCCTCCAGATAGCGGTTGAAGCGCGCTTGGTAGATGGCCATGATCGGCGAGAGACCCATCGACACCGTCGGGCACTCCCAGAAGGTGGGCATCAGCCACGGATGTGGATACGAGGACAGCCCGCCGCCAGGGCGGAGCTCACGGCGAAAGTTTTCGAGTTGCGCGACCGAGAGCCGTCCCTCCAGAAAGGCCCGCGCGTAGATGCCCGGCGAAGCGTGGCCTTGGAAGTAGACCTGGTCGCCGCCCTCGGGGTGATCCTTGCCGTGCAGAAAGTGGTTGAAAGCGATCTCGAAGAGCGTGGCAGCCGAGGCGAACGTCGACAGGTGGCCGCCGATACCGTGCTCGTCACGGTTGGCGCGCACCACCATCGCCATCGCGTTCCACCGAACCAAGCTCTTGATGCGGCGTTCGATCTCGCGGTTGCCCGGAAACGGCGGCTGCCGATCGCGGGGGATGGTGTTGAGGTAGGGCGTGTTCGCCGTGAAGGGCAGCGCAATCCCGTGCTCGGCCGCGCGCCGCTGCAGCTGGTGAAAGAGCTGGCCCACCCTGCGCGCGCCGCCCTGCTGGGCGACGTAATCCAAAGATTCGAGCCACTCTCGCGTCTCGATGCGGTCAAGTTCGCCGCGCGGCGCGCCGTCGGTGCCCGCCATGACTGCTCCACTCAGCGATTTTCGTTCTGCCTCATTCTCCATTCGCAGCCGGGTCAAAGCAAGCAGCGGGTCTGGTAATCTCGCGCCGAATGCTGAACCGCACCGCCAAGATGTTTCGCGGCGGGATCCGAAAGCAGCTTCAACGGGCCATCGTGGCCGATTGGCTCCGTGCCCTGAACAGACCGAACGCGCTGGTGTAGCCGTGCAGAAACGTGGAACCCTGCACCGGCCCGATCTCGCCGTTGCAGAAAAAGCCGCCCAGCGGGACGGCGCCGAGGTGGTCACGAAATGCGTTCGTGTCGTGATCGGGCTCGCCGTACAGATACATGCCGCGCCCCAGACAAGAGAACAGCAAGGCCCCGGCGGGACGCACGCCCGCGCTGGCCTCTGCGTAGGTGGTGAGCAGGTGCTCGAGGTCCTGCGCCGAGGTCGTGGCATCACGCAAATGGAATTGCACCACGGCGCCCTCACGCAGGACCGCGCCAATCGCTAGGACCCCCCGGTCCGGATCCATGCCGACGATGTTGCGGATCAAGAAGTCGCCCTGTTTGTACTCGTGCTGCTGCTCGTTCATCACCACGCCCAGGGACAGCGCATGCCGGGCCAGCTCCTGATCCGCGCGATCGAGATGTCGGTAGAGGGTCTGCAGGACCTCAACCGCTGGTTGTCCATCCAGTTTCCAGATGATGTTGCGCTGGCACTCCGTGACGAACATCGGCTGCCCAACCGGCCGACACCCTTGGGCGACGATCGTGTCCACCCGCACGTTGCCCGACAGCGCCACGCCGACCGTCCCGGCAGCGAGCGTTTCGTCTCCGAGGAAGAGGGCATTCTCGCCGGGTTGGCGCCCGCCGCTGGCCAGCCCACCGATTTTGCGGCTCGCGGGATAGACGCGATCAAGGTCTCTGAGGAACGGTTCCGGATCGAACGTAAACGGATCGGCGAGCAGCAGGAACTGCGGCTCCACCGCGGGGGCGAGCGCGACGCGCTGCTGCCAGGCGGCGACGTTCTCGCCAGCGACGTGGAACGGCGTCAGCGTCACCTGCGGGAGAGCCGCCACCGTCACGGAGACGCCCGGCCGCTGTTCGATTTCCTTGCCGCCGCCGATGACGCCGCCCGCCGAACAGCCGATGAGCAGACCGGAGCGGAATTCGCGCCGCACCAGCGCTGCAATGTCGCTGAACCGCTCGCGGTGATGCGCGGAGACGAAGGCGACAATCAGATCCGGCGCTGCGGCACCCAGTTCAGCCCGGACCGCCGCCGCAGTCTCGCGGATCGCGGCGGCTGTGTTCTGTTCCGTCGATCCTGCCGACGCCCACTGCATGATCACATCCTATTGCGGATGCGCACGTAGTGCTAGCGAGGTAGGGCCTCGGACCGTAAGTCCACCGGGCCGCTCCTCGAAACGAGCGCAGGGAAGAGGCAGCTATCAATCTGAACCTTGAGCTTCCGGTGCGGCGGCCATGGACTCAAAAGCACCAACATTGTTGGACGAGTAGACGAGAGCGGGCGACCGGGGTCGAACCGGCGACGTCCAGCTTGGGAGGGGGAAAAGCGGGTTTCGCGGACTCCGCGGAAATCAAAAGAAAAATCCTGATTCCAGCTGCTTACCGCCAGATTTGCGCGTCCCGGATTGTCCCGCAAAATCCCGCATAATCCCGAAAAACCGGGAACGGTTCCCGGTCTTCTCCGGCCTCGATAGAGGAATCTTCGCAGCGTTTCTCATCCGCCGCCACGGATCGTCAGCCGCTTGTGACGAAACGCGGTTGGCTGCGTCGGGCTGCAGTGGTACACGTACTTCAGCAAGGAACGAACGCAATGGCAACGGAACAGCTTGAAACGCGGGTGTCAGCATTAGAGGTCGAGATCGCCCGCTTGAAGAAGCGTCTGGAGGAGAAGCCTCCATCGCGGCGACCATGGTGGAAGGAAATCGCCGGCGGCTTCGCCAACGACCCGATATTCGAGGAAGCGATGAAGCTGGGGGAACAATACCGCAGGTCGTTGCGCCCCACCAAGTCTCGCCGGACCCAGCATGCTCGTTCTCGACACCGATCATCTTAGCCTGCTGCAGTGGAATGTCGGCGTCGAGGGCCGGCGGCTTGAGAAGCGCCTCTCCGATGTCGACGCCGACTCGATTGTCACTACGATTGTCAACTTCGAGGAACAGATGCGCGGGTGGCTGTCCTACCTCGCGAAATCACGCACGGTTGTACAGCAGGTCGAAGCGTACCGTCGTCTGACTCGCCACCTCGAATACTATCGGCAGATTCCGGTGCTCGATTTCAGCGAAGCCGCTGCGGTGGAGTATCAGCGTCTGCGGAAACTGCAGCCGCGCATTGGAAGTCTGGATCTCAAGATCGCCGCAATCGTCTTGTCAAAGGGAGGCACGCTCCTTTCCCGAAATCTCTCCGACTTCCGGCGAATTCCGGATCTGAAGATCGAGGACTGGACCGCGTAGTCCGCACCCTCGGTGGCGACTCTTTCCTCCGGATATCGCCTGGCGCGAAGCGCCTCCTATAGGGTGCTCAAGAAACAGAAGAAGGGATACCGGATGCAGTCCTCGCTTTCCGTCCAGCCATCCGGAGCAATCCGTCCAAGGTCGTTTCCTTCGACAGGAGGAACTTGAGCACATTGACGTTGTTGAATTCGCAGGTTTCCAAAACGCTGGCCAGCACGAGATACTCCTTTAGCGACCGTTCCGTGTAGCGGCCATCCGCATTGCGGCGATACTTGGCGAATCTCTTGATGGCGTGCTCGGCATTGTTGTTGTTCCACGGGACACCGTCGTGGCCCAAGAAGGTGAACTGAGCGAAAGGTCGCATTCGGGTGAGTGATCGACAGAGGGTCGCTCAGGTCGGCCTTGGCGACCATCTCATGCCACTTGGCCGGTGAGGCGGCGCGGAAGAGATAGGGAACTGCGCATAACGCTCGGCGCATCGGCCGGAGACAACGCAGCCGACGCATGCGCTTAGCTTGAAACTGCCGCGTCCCCGGTTCGTGGCGCGAGGCGAGCGGCGGCTATGTCGC
>Ga0326728_10024279_pt1 | contig 11004 bp, 12 predicted proteins | sample MB3enrmetagenome_FD_207602 | JGI IMG/M metagenome (GOLD analysis project Ga0326728, IMG submission 207602) | Lab enriched peat soil microbial communities from McLean, Ithaca, NY, United States - MB31MN | ecosystem: Environmental > Terrestrial > Soil > Wetlands > Peat | place: USA: New York...
CGCATGCCACAGACAAGTATAGGTGGCGTTTCCAGTATGGTTGCGGCTTTCATGACTTCTTTTCCAAAGTGAGGTGAACGTTTACGGTCTTCAATAGTGAAGACATAAGTCATGCCTGCCTTGTAGGCTGAAAAACCTAAAAGTTTAGGAGAGTCAGATTTTATTTCTGGCCAATAACGGATTCGCGCAACTGGTTTCTTAGCGCGTTTCCTGGGTAAATAAGCAAGTGAACCATGTTTTGGAGCATGAGTTTTACGATGTCCCATTTTACTTCAGCTTCGCGCCCTAAGCAAATGGAAAATAACGTTATAAACGTTACCATTAAAAATAAGAAAGCAAGTTGCGTTCCTTGTGGAAAAGCACGGTTGGTTTTTTGATCTAAACAACCCTAAATTTTTATGTTGCGGCTTTTGGCTGTGTGAAAGTTGCGACTTTTTCCGAGGGCAGTTTTGGATGCAGAAAGTAGTTTTTCTCTGCCGCTTGAAAAGCTGTTTTTTGTTTTGGCTGGAAACATTTTTACACCGCTAAGGCAATCAGTCTATTCAAGCCGGGGTGGCAGAGTGGTTAATGCGCTGGCCTTCCTCGCAATCGACGTGCGAGGACCAGATTCGAGATCCAACGTTGCAAAGTGGGCAAGCCAGCCAGTGGGCTTCGTGCTCGCAAGGGTTCGAATCCCTTCCCCGGCGCCAAACTCATATTTTACTCGAGTGTTATATTTGAACCATGGCGGCAATGCAGAATTAAAAAATCCCGTTCATATTATTTCAAATTCTAAGTGCGGGCCGTCAAGCGTAAGTTTTAGCTGATTTAAGATATCGCGGCCGATTAACGCTGTATACCTCTTTATCAAGAGAACCTCTACATACTCAAAAACGTGATCATTTATAACAATGTTTGTTATTGAAGCAGGCTGTTTTTTTTCTCTGCCATCATAACTTTTGGTGACTATCTCTGTAATGGGTAGAAGCCCTATTTGACTTGCCCATGTTTGGGGAATGACTGATTTGAAAGCGCCTGAATCAATCACGCCTCTTCCGCTAATTCTAGGTTGACCTTTGGTGAAAGGATTTACGATTGTTACATCCAAGACCGCGGCAGGTGGATCATAGGCGGCATCGTAAGGTTTCATTTTCCTTTTATACCTCAGGCGAAGGTAACTCCACAGTTTCTTTTTCACGCTCTACCTTGCCGATATAAATTGGAACATATCCTAAACTGTTGTAAACCCTTATTGCAAGTTTAACCCTATTTTCGTCAAAGCTAACTATTTTGCCGTCGTAAACTGCAACGAATTTCCCGCAGTACTTTGAAGATTTAAGGAGGGTACGTTTGATTTGAAGGAAAAATCTTTCGTTTTGCAAAAATTGGTTTTCTTCAGGGCGTTTAGTGGTCAACTCCCTGATCTTTTGGTCGCTTCCACTCTCTGTCTGCATTAAGTAGTTCCCAAAGCTAGAAATGGCAGAGTCTACTTATCAAGTTTGCTAAAAAAACAAGGAAAGCCCGAAAATAATTACCGTTTAGATAGTTTCCTGAGTTAAAAGAGTCCATCAGGTCACGGTCCTGCGCTCGCAAGGGTTCGAATCCCTTCCCCGGCGCCATTTTACTAGTTAAGCTGAAAGGTAACGTAAGGTTCATAGGTCACGTTTGATATCTATTGTATCACAGTGGTTTCATGTCAGAATCAATCACCCTAAGGTTGCCGCCCGAAACGGCAAAGAAGCTCCGTGAAATAGCAAAAAAGGAGGGCAAAGACAGGTCAACGCTTATACGCGAATTGCTTGAGAACGGAATTAAGGAGAAAAACGTAGAGCAAGCCATCGAGCTTTACCGGGCAGGCCAAGTTACTGGTTGGAGAGCTGCGCAACTTGCAGGGATTTCTTTGTGGAACTTTTACAAAATATTAGCAGATAAAGAAGTTCTTATACAGTACTCTGAGCGTGACTTAGAAGAAGACCTGAAAAGCTGAACTGGAGCAGAGAAACCGCTTGCCAACAGTCTCCAATACCAGTCCGCTCATATGGCTCTCAAAAATTGGAAAACTAAGCTTGCTCAAAGACCTATTTGATGAAATCCAAATCCCTGACGAGGTCTATAAAGAAGCAGTCGATAGAGGTTTGGAGGAAGGGTTCATGGATGCTCTGGTGGTAAGAGAAGCAATTGATCAGGGTTGGATTAAAGTCCTACAGCTTGACAATAACGAAATTACGCTTTGCCAGAAGATAATGAAACATGCCTTTGAAGTGCATATGGGTGAAGCTCAAGCTATCGTGTTAGCTCGCAGGATGGGTAAGGATGCGCTATTATTGATGGATGAATCCAGCGGTCGAGCGTTTGCCGAAGCCTGGGGATTAAAAGTCAAGGGAGTACTTTACGTAACAATAAAGGCTCTCCGAAGCGAATTAATAGATAACGCTGAGGCAAAAGAAATAGTTCTAACCCTAGTCAGCAAGGGATTTAGAATTGAACCAAAATTGTTGGCAAGAGTAATAAGAGAAATCGATGGCTGGAAAAGTTAATACAGCTAAGCGCTTTACTAGTAAATTGGGGTTCGAATCCCTTCCCCGGCGCCAATTATTGTAATGCTTTTACTATTGCGTTGCCAAGCTGCCTTGCGGTTTCTACACCTTCTTTGTCGTTTAGGACTTCACCTTTGTCTCTTGCGACGGCGTAGACTCTGCCGCCGCTTGGAATTGCCACGCCGATGGCTGTCAGGAAGGTAATCATTTGATTGCACGTGCTAGAAACGCCTGATCTTCGGGCTACAGCAATTGCCCCGCCGACCTTACCTGCAAAATCCGCTCTTTTCCTGGCTAAGGCTAAAAAACCTATGCGGTCAATGAATATTTTCATTTGCGCGGTGACTCCTTGGAAATAAGATGGGCTTGCCAAAACAATGCCGTCCGCTTCAGTAATCTCGTTGTAAAGTTTTTGCCAATCATCCTTTATTGCACAATTGCCAGTTGCGAAGCAGATCATGCATCCATTGCAGGGCGCAAGGCTGTAATCGGAAAGTCGAATTAATTTTGTTTCGGCGCCACTGGACTTAGACGCTACCAAGGCTCGTTTAGTATCAAGTCAGTGTTGCCGCCAATTCGTGGACTACCACTTACACCTAATATACGCAACAAGGTTGATCCCACGTTATCCGTACTCAATCATCAACTAATAAAACATTCCAAATTTACGCCAAACCGTCTTCATCAAATATCGACGGCTGGTTGGACTTCGAACTCTTCCTTGCGCCAACTCCTAACTATTGTCAAACTCTTTAAATGGAAGGTACACAAGACCATCCCGAGCAAGGATTGGAGGGCAAGCACGCGTTCAAATTATTTCAAATTCCAGCTTTGGTCCATCAAGCGTAAGTTTAAGCTGGTTTAAGATATCGCGACCAATTAACGCTGTATTCCTTTTTGTCAAGAGAACCTCTGCATATTCAAAGACGCGCCCGTCTTAAGAATGTTTGATATCGAAGCAGGCTGTTTCTGCCACCGGCCATCATAGCCTTTGGTGATCATCTCTGATACTGAATCTAAACTAACTCTCGGGGCACTACCCCTTATAAAAAATCTACCATGCGTTTAGGCGTGGGCAAGAGGAGTTATTTCTCTAACGGATGAATATTTGATAGCGACCCAGGCGTCTTGACTAGTTTCGAGGTTTTTTTCGAGGAATGTGCTCTTGTTCATTATGACTTTGAGGCATATTCCAGCGTCGACCGTTATTGCAACTATCGGGCCTTGGTCTATGCACTCAGTGATTTTTCCTTTCAGGAAGTTTGTTTGGGCATTGTTGACCGGGCAGGGGATTACTGTAATGTCTTCGGGGCGCACAGTGATCTTGTTTTTGAGGTTGTGTATTGGACCTAACATTCGCAATGTGACGCCGGCAACATTTATCACCGATACAGAGCCTTCTGAGAGAGTTGTTTCGGCATCGAAAATGTTTTCATATCCCAAGAATCTTGCGACAAAATCGTTTTGGGGGTTCGCGTAGACTTCTTTTGCCTTTCCAATCTGCACTATCTCGCCTGAGTTTATTATTGCCACATGGCTTCCCAAGCTGAAGCCTTCAAGCTGGTCGTGGGTGACGTGGATCAAGGTTTTTCCTTCCTTATGAATTCTTCTCAGCTCCTTTTTCAAGGCTTTGTTGGTTTCAGGATCCAACCCCGAGAAGGGTTCGTCCAACAAAATTGTTTTAGGTTGAAAAGCGAGGACTCTTGCTAAAGCCACTTTCTGTTTTTCTCCGCCGCTGAGGTCGGCAGGGTGACGACTTTCTAAGGATTTCAAACCAGTTAAATCGAGCATTTTACTTGCTATCTTGTTTCGTTCGGTTTTTTCCTTGCCTTGCATCTTTAGTCCAAATTCAATGTTTTGTCGCACTGTCATATGAGGAAAAAGCGCACATTTTTGTGGGACATAACCTATTTTCCTTTTTTCAGGTGGCACGTCTGTTATGTTCTCGCCGTCGAGGATAATCTCACCCTTATCAGGTTTGTGAAAGCCCATGATTGTTTCAAGAAGGAGGGTCTTTCCGGCGCCTGTGGGACCAAGGATCACAAAGTACTCGCCGCTTTCGACTGAAAAGCTGATTTCTTTAAGCTGGAATTCCCCCCAAGTTTTAGAGAGCCCTGCAAGTTTAAGCCCCACTATATTTTCACCTGTTAGTACATTGGTTTTATTGGTTTCGATACGAAGATTCTAAAGATAACTAGCAGCACTATGGAGAGAATTATCAGAACACCCTCAATAGGAAGAGCCGCATTCAAGCCCCCGGTAACGAAAGCGTCGTAGAGGAGAACGGGCGCAGTCTTGGGATAGTATGCAATTAACACCACTGCACCGAATTCGCTAACAGAACGTGCCCAAGTGAGCAGGCACCCTGTCAAAATGCCTCTTGAAGCCAAGGGAAAAGTCACATTTGAGAAAACTTTGAATCTGGTGGCGCCTAGGCTTCTGCCAGCTTTCTCCATTTCAGGGCTTACAGAAAGAAACGCTTCTTGGGCACCTCTAACCATGAACGGTGCGCTGACAAAGGCCATGGCAATTATTATGCCCCAAACGGTGTCAACGAACCGAATGCCAAGAAAAGAAAAAGCTGCACCTATTGGGTAGCTTGTTCCGAGAATCGTGAGAAGAGCGATGCCCGCGGCGTTATGAGGAATCAAAAGCGGAATATCCAATAGTGAATCAAGCACCTTCTTGCCTGGAAAATCTTTGCGAACGAACAAATACGCGAAAGGAATTCCCAAGACAAACAAGAAAACTGTGGCTAGAAAGGCGCAGTAAAAGCTGAGGAATATGGCGTTAAGCGTCCTGTAATCAGTAAACGCACTCAAAAGACCAGGGGCGGAATCGGCCAAGGTTCCCAGTATAGGTACCATGAGGAAAAGAACCAAGCATATTCCTAACACGAATAAAAGGACATGGAACGGTGATTGCCGCCTAATCCAACTCATATTTTTTTCACGGTCCTCTGGTCATTTTTTGGCGTTTTTGATATAAATGCGTTTGGAGGTCAGGGCTCTTGTTGAACTTGAAGTTGCAGACTTTCAGGGAGAACATGAAGATTGTCAGTGTAGGACGGATGGAAAATTGGCTGATAGGAGTTTGCAAAATCGGTCGCCCCTTCTCCAGTAAGAATAAATTGGACGAATTCAGCCGCCAACTGCGGATTAGGAGCGTTGTTGGGAATCGTTAACGCATAGTAAATTGTTTGAGCGGTTCTGTCCAAGTTCACCGTTTCGAACCTTTGGTGATCATAGGAGAAATAAACTCGTTCATAGTTATCTTGATACTGGGAAGATCCAAGGTTGATTTCATTGGGAAGCCCCACGTAGTTAAAACCGTATTGTAACGCGTTGCTCAAATAAATAAAACCATAGTCTAAATTGCCCGTCTGTAGCAGCGCAATTATGTCGACTTCGCTTGCTGTGAGAGTTATTTTGTCGCCTACTGGTTGCTGCACCACGGGTATGATTATAGTGTAGTTAGATCCGTCTGGAACAGAATCTATGGGCGGATCGAAGTTAGATGTGATGAGGTTATGAAATAGGTCCGAACTATTGTAATAGTCTTGAGCTAGTTGAATCGTAGCCAATGTTCTGTAACCTAGCGAGTCCAACTCGGGGTTTGCCATTCCGATTTTCACATCTGGCTGAGACAAGATCGAATACCAATTTTCAGAATTAATCTCACGGGCATATCGGCTTTGATTAGTATACGCCAAAACCAAACTATTTGTTGCAAAACGCACGTAATAGTCGGCGTAGCTTTCATCCGAGTTAGGCATTTTCGTCGAGTACATCATTGTCGGAATGAGCGAGTAGTCAGCCACCATTAGCACATCGGCCTTCATGCCCAACTCAGTCACCTGTCTAATAGCCTGAATGCTCCCGTGCCCCTCCATCTCTACGTTCACGTCTGGGTTGGCAGCCATGAAATCCGCATCCACCTTGTTCAAGGGATACTCAAGGCTTGTCGCACAAAGAATCGTGAGCGTCTGCTTAGACGAGAGATTTAATACGTCGTTTTCAACAAAAAAATAAGTGGCGACCATGAGCACTACAATCAATATGGCTGAAAGCACAACATATCTTCGTCTCATCTCTAAGAGGACCTTTTCAGTTTATCTCTATTATACTGAATCCTGAATCGGCGAAACTTGGATTTCTTGAATCTGAGCTATTTTTTCGTTGCTCGCTAGGCCCTGTCCTTCAAGAACCAAAGGAGCAAGGTTGCTAGGCAATGCTTTGCCATTCGCCTTGTCTGCAATGATAATGTTATTTGATTCTAAACGAGTGTTGTTGAAGGTTGCCGTGTTACCGTCTGCACCTATCACTTTAACAACGTAGCCGTCAGTCAAGGCGCTGCTGCTGATAGCGCCTTTGTTTTCAGCACATGTTACAAGCTGGCTGAGAGGCGTGCCACTCCAGGTTGTAGTACCATCGTTGTAGCTTCCTGGGTTCATCATGACAGCGTTCGCAAAGTCACCCTGAGAATAAGTAATCGCTGAAGTCCCATTGATCACAATGCTCCAGCTTTGGGAAACTATCTGAATCTCCGTAATGCCCTCAACTTGGTTCTGCGGCGAAACATCTGAGCCAACTAACGTCAGCGGCCAGTACGGCGGAGACAACAAGGCATTGTTCAACTCCACAGCTACAATGATGTTAGTGTTGTTAGCTGCTTGGCTGCCCGTGAACGTTGCTGAAGAACCGCTGTTTCCATAGACAGTGACAGAATAGCCTGCGGCAAGAGAAGCATTGCTGATGCCGCCGTTGATGTTGCACCATGAAACCCAATCGCTCAGAGTCGTACCGGTCCAAACGTTTCCGCTTGAGTCAGTGTAATTTACACCCACATGGTTAACCTCAGCTGCAAACGCCTGACGAGCCATAACAAGCGTAGTCGTGCCGATGACACTCACGTTCCAGTCTTGCACGTTGGAAGTGATCGCCATCGTGGTGACCCATTTCACCCAGAAATGCCCTTCAGTAAGCAACCCATCAGGTCCCAAGATAACCAGCCTCAGTGGCCCATCAGCAGAGGTTAACGCTGACCCGTTTTCATAATAAGCTAAAACCAGCGTCAACGGCTTCGTCGGGCTCTCTTCGCTTCCAGTCAGCGGGTCGTACGTCGTGAAGCCCTGCGCGTTTACCGTCTGATTGTACGTGTAAACCATCGAGTATCCGTCTGAGCCAGTTACAGTTAAAGTTTCATCGCTTGCCATGCCGCCAACCAAGTTAAGAAGCTCAGTAACTGGAACACCCTGATAAGTGCCATAATCCTGTATCTCTCCCCCGCTACTTTTCAATCCGCCTTTAGCAGTGTAAGACTGAAGCCCCTCAATGTCTTTTTCATTCAAAACTTTCTTCTGACCGTTAGCACCCACCAGCGTTAAACTTATCGCCGGCAAACTTACCGTGCTTGAAGATTTCGATAATAAATATACTGCCGCTCCAGAGGCAGATGCAACAATTATGATTATTACCGCGATTAACGCCAGAAACTTTTTGTTCCATCTGGGGTTTTTTGCTTCAGAAGTCATGACTTCTCCCTCAGGTTGGCTACTCAGCGATATGCAAATAAAAATATTTCGGTATTGCCCTTAAGAAATTATGCAAGCGCTCGCCAATCTGCCTCAAGACAGCATCAGCCAAGATTTTTTGTTGCGAAAACTTTAAAGTGGCTTCGTTATATCTAATAAAACATATCGTTTGCAAGATTAGAAAAAACCAAAAATGGCGGACTAGAGAAAATGAAGACAAGAACCAAAATCCTCGCAGTGATCATGGCTTTGATAGTTATTTCTGCTGTAATCTCATCGCTTTATCTCACGGGAGTAATCCCCGCCAAAGCTAAAACTCCTAAATCAACCACAACTCTGCTTGAGTTGCCGTCTGGACAACCAGTACAGTGGCAAATTGAAGTCTCAGGCGACTTCCAACAACAAAAGAACCAAACGCTCTCTGACATGTCTAAAATGCCCTTGACCGAGGTCATAGCGAGTGACAACGCAACATACATAGGAGTCACACTCTTCCAGTTTTGCAATGAAACAGGCATCGGCTGGGATGCTGGACCCTTAACCGTGATCGGGGCAAATGGGCAATCGGCTGCTTTAAACATTTTTGAAGCATGGAACAGCAGCTACTATCCTTACTCATCCTACACACCTGACTTGTACAATTATCAAGTGATGGTTCTAGCTTTCATCAAAAACGGCCAATGGATGACAAGCGCCACAGGCGGCCCCATCGAACTAGTCGCCCCCACGCTTCCTGGCAGCGATCAAATTATGCAAGTAACAGAAATCCAAAGTGCGCCTTGGACTGTGACCATCTCAGGCGCCGTCGCAAACCCTCTTACAATAACCGGAGAAAACTTGACTGATTTTCAATCGCAAACAATTCGCGGAGAATTCGTGCCTGGAGATGTGCCCATTGAATCTATTCGAACATCAGACTGGACGGGCATACCGATACTGAATGCACTGCAAGTCGCACAAGCCTCGCCTAATGCGCAACAAGTCACCATCGTCGCAATCGACGGTTACACACAAGTCTTTACTCTGCAGCAGGTAAGCGCTGGCAAAATGATGATTGGCTACCAAGAGAACGGAACCGCGCTGCCGCTGAGTGCCGGAGGACCTTTCAGAATTTTTGCGCCGACGCCCGATTACAGGTGGGGTCAGTACTGGGTAAAGTTCATTCAGAAAATCGTAGTATCGTAGATAATGAATTCCTTCAATAGACCTTATCTGGAAGATTTATATCTGGAATAACCTTAAGCTTTTTATAAGAAAAAAATGGGTAGACGTCACAGGAAACGCAGCCGCTGACTGCAATCACTGCGCATCTTCATCTCATTTCATACTGCATGTAGCTCTTAGCTGGATTTGCTGATGTCTACTTCGATAACCATATTTGCCGCGATTTTGCCGGCTGTGAGTAAACCATCTTGGCCTACGACCATGGTTTTAAGTGGTCCTGAACCGGATGGTAAGTTGGTGCCGTTGTACTGGTAAGATAGTATCAGATAAATCGGGTTTGTTGGAGTTGCAGAGTTTCCTGAAGAATCGTAAGTGCTGAAGCCTTTGCCGTTTGCGACCTGATCATAAGTGAACGATACGCTGTAGCCGTCTGAGCAGTTGACTGAAATGGTGTCGCCGCTTGCGATTCCGCCAACCAAGTTGCATACATCAGAAAGTTTAACCCCTGTGTAAGTGCCGACATTCATAACCATTCCACCTTGACCGATTGATCCTCCCTTGCCCGTGATTTGTTGAAGAGCAGCAATGTCTTTTTGAGTTAGAACTTTCTGTTGCCCATTGGCGCCTACAACGGTTAAGCTCATCGCCGGAAGATTAGTTGTTGATGTTGAGGTTTTTTGAGAAGAAAGCATGTATGCTACGGCGACAGATGCACAAGCGACTGCGATTATGATAATTACGATTACGGCCAGCATTTTCCTGTTAAGTTTGCTTACTTTTGTTTCCGAAGCCATTTTGTTTTTCCCTTCGCTTTTCTTTTTCAACGATATGTATATAAAAGCATTTCGGATAAGCTGCAAACGTTAACTAGCTTGTTATTGGGGTTGATGGCACAACTAAAAAACCACCTAAATGCCCCTGAGTGGTTCATCTTCCCTTTCAGCGTTGTCCGTTTTGTCTTATACAGCTCTATCGCCAGCCATTTTGTTCACGCTTTTAATGTGGTTTGGAGCCGCTGTGCCCTGGCTGGCGTTTACGACCAAAAAAATGGGACATGAAACAACTGAAACAAAACAAAATCAGACCAAACTTGGAAGAACACTGTTCAAAATCGCAGGATTCGCGGTGCTCATGACCTTAATCATAATGGCGGTATGCATCTTAGCATCTTTATCTTGAAGCCTACCGAGTCTAATATTTTACTAGTAAACAGGCACTTGAATCCCTGCCCCAGCGCCAACTTCAAAAAGTTGAAGATGAACCGATGCAAAAAACAATGCTTCATTGTTTCTTGAGTCCACTAAGTCTCTTGCCGAGTTCGTCAAAGATTAGTTGCTTTTTTTCTTTGCTCAGGTGAAAAACAACTTTGTTCGCCATTTCGTTTGAGATAGTGAAGATATAGTTTAGTTTTATTATGCTATCTTTTATGGCGCCTTCGCTTTTGGTCAGCGGTATTCCCTTCATCTTAAGATTGCTGGTTACGCCTGCGATCACAACGTTTCCTAATTCCTCAAAAAGAACCACCGCTGGCCTAACTTTTACTTCATCTGTGTCTGTAAACTGCACGCTTGCAAGTATAACGTCGCCAGGCTTAAGCATCTTCCCAAGCCTCATCTTCCTCGTTACCCCATAGTTCTTTCATTTTCGCCTGCTGGATCCTGTGAAGGAACTCATCGTATTGCCTTCTTTTTCTAGATTCTTTTGCAGTTTTTATTAAATTCAAAATGACTTCATTGTACGTTTCTCGGGGATACTTCTTTATGTTTTTTAGCTCCTTAACTACTGACTTCT
>Ga0326728_10024280_pt1 | contig 11004 bp, 6 predicted proteins | sample MB3enrmetagenome_FD_207602 | JGI IMG/M metagenome (GOLD analysis project Ga0326728, IMG submission 207602) | Lab enriched peat soil microbial communities from McLean, Ithaca, NY, United States - MB31MN | ecosystem: Environmental > Terrestrial > Soil > Wetlands > Peat | place: USA: New York...
GCTTGTAAAGAGGGTAGGTCGGCACTACACCGCCATTCAGAAAACGCACCACTGACTGATAAGGGATTAGCCCGGATGACAGATCAACTTTCACGCAAAAAAGTGCGCACCTGCGAAGTTTGGGCTAGAGGTCAACCAGACGTCGACCTACGACTTTGCTCTCAAACTGAAGGGTGAAGTCCAGTCCGTAACCGTGCAGGCCCAGGGGACCATGCTGCACCCCGCCACCGCGGCTTTGGGTAGCGTCGTTTCCCCGGCGGAGGTCCAGGACCTACCCCTCAACGGACGCAACTTCACCCAGATTCTGAACCTGACGCCGGGGGTTAGCCCGATTAGCGTCGGGCAGAACTCCGGAACCAGTGTGCAGATGAACCATGCCATTGGCACCAACTCCTACCCTTCGGTAAACGGACAACCCAACCGCAGCAATATTTTCTATATGAATGGAGCGAATGATCAGGGGTCCTTTGGCAGCGATTACAATTTCCCTCCCATCGTCGATCAGATTCAGGAGTTCAAGGTTGAATCCCATGTGGACTCGGCGGAGACGGGCGGAGTGCTGGGTGGAGTTATCGATGTGGTGACCAAATCCGGGACCAACCAATTCCATGGCGGCGGTTGGGAATATGTCCGCAATAATGACTTGGATGCGCGGAATACCTTCCTGGCCACGAGGGTTCCCTACCGGCAGAACCAGTTTGGTGGAATGTTTGGGGGGCCGCTGACTCTCCCCAAATACGATGGACACGACAAGACCTGGTTCTTTGCGGCCTATGAAGGGTATCGCAACCATACGCCCTCGACCAGCTATCTCACCACGGTCACGCCGGCGGAGTTGACCGGCGATTTCAGCGCCGTGACGGCCCAGCTTTACAACCCCTGGAGCTCCGCCCCCGACCCGAATAATGCGGGCAAATTCATGCGATCACCCTTCCTGTGCGATTCGAACGGCAATCCGGAACCGGCCACCAATCGTGTTCAGGTGGCGGGCGTGGGCACCGCCTGCAACAAGATTCCCAGCAGTGTGCTGGACCAGAACATGGTGACCTACGCCAAGGGCATGTTACCCGTCACCACGGGGGTGGCGGGGAGCAACGGGGGGCTTTATAATCTGACGACGGTTATTACCCGTCAGGATGCCGCCTCGCTGCGTTTCGACCACAACTTCAATGAACGCAACAATCTTTTTATCGTCTACTCGGGCTACACCAATCCGGTGTCTAACACGGCAGGCGTCCCGGCGGTTCCACAGGATACCTGGGTACACGGCTATCAGGGAGTGACCACCTTCACGCATACGTTCGGCGGCAACGGCGTGGCGGATTTCACCTTTGCGCGCGTGCGGGGTGATTCCATTGTACAAACCGCTTACCCCAATCCCCTGCTTTGGCAATCGGCGGGATTCTCGCCCCAGTTTGCCGGGAACTTCATCGATAATTACTCCTACAATCCCGGACTGAGTATCTCTGGGTACGTCTCCTTGGGCACCGGAAACGTCCACCAGACGATCCCCTTCACGGATACCGACGAGTGGAAAGGTGACGTGGCCCTGGTGCACGGGCGGCATACTTTGAAGTTCGGTGGAGACCTCCAAACCAATAACAATCAGCCCTGTAGTATCCGGGGCTCGATCGTCGACAGTTTCAACGCGGTCGCCACGGATAATCCGGAAACCTCGGCGGGTGGGGACGGCATGGCTTCGTTCCTGCTGGGGGTTCCCGTCAGTGCCTCGCGCCGTAATGTGTGCGAGTCACAACAAGGCGGCTGGGTGGACGGCGCTTATGTTCAGGACCAGTGGAAACCTACCAGCAAACTCACCGTCAATCTCGGTTTCCGGTATGACGTTACCCTTATTCCGATTTATGGAAACTTCAAGAATGGCAGTGGGTACGTCGGCGACATGGACACCGACAATGGGACGTTTATCATCGAAGGGACACCTCCGGCGTGCGGAAATGGGGTAGGGGCGCCGTGCATTCCCGGTGGGACGCTGCCCGCGCACGTGGTGGTGACACCGTTCAGCAACCACGCGATCTATCACAATACTTACGACAACTGGCAGCCCCGTGTAGGCCTGGCCTATCGTCTGAACCCCAACACCGTCATCCGCGCCTCGTTTGGAAGATTCTTTGACAACTGGGCGGGCGTGCTCCAGGGGGCGCAGAACTTTCAAGGCGTTTGGCCGAGCGTTGGGCAGTTGAGCTCTGCTTCCAACCTCAACGTTCCCGAACCCGGAACCCCCACGCCCACCGCCACCGCCGAGGACCCCATGAACATGGGCACCACACCACCTGTGCCCGCCGCCACGCCCTTTGGGCAGAGCAGTACCTTTGCCGACCCGCTCCGGCAAAACCCCTATTCTGACATGTGGAATTTCGGGGTCGAACACCAGCTTTGGAACAACACGATGCTAGCCGTAAATTACGTGGGATCGGAGAGTATTCGCACCGATGTCGGAACGGAGGGTAACACGGCGCCGACGCCGGGCCCCGGTACGCCGGCGTCGCGCGCTCCGTTTACTTACATGACCGCCACCGAATACGACAAGAGCATCGGCACCTCAAGTTTTCAAGCTCTGGAGCTCAGCCTTAATCGCCACACCAGCCGCGGACTAACCTATCGATTCTCCTATACCTGGTCCAAGACCATGGACTTTGGATCGGATGGGTGGTTCGCCGCGGAGGGCACCACTATTCAGAACAACTATAATTTGAAGGCGTCGAAGAGCGTCGCCGGATACGACCTGACCAACAATTTCTCCACCAATTGGGTGTATGAGTTGCCTTTCGGGAAGGGAAAACAGTTGGCGACGCGAAATCGCGGGCTGGACCCTTTGATCAGTGGTTGGCAGTTGAATGGCATCGTGACGTTACAATCCGGCCAACCTTACAGCATTACCGCGGCGGCATCCATCGCCAACACGGGCAGCTCCGCCGAAATGGCGAACCTCGTGGGTAATCCTCACCTTGCGAATCCCACGCCGGCGGAATGGTTTAATACCGCCGCCTTTGCCATCCCTGCCGCGCAAACTTGGGGAAACTTGGGACGGAATACCATGCGGACCGACTGGGGGAAAAACGTGGACCTGGCGTTGTTCCGCGACATTCGCATCACGGAGAGCAAAAAGCTTGAAATTCGGGCGGAATTTTTCAATGCCCTCAACAACGTCGTGTATGCCGCGCCGGGCAGCAGCATTTCCACCGCCAGCACGTTTGGGAAGGTCACCAACATCGCCAACGCCCCCCGGCAGATTGAACTCGCAGCGAAGATCTACTTCTGAGCCCCTCCCGGGCAGAGGAAAAAGAGGAGGGTTATGAAGGATCAAACGCGGAGAGAGTTTATTGGACTGCTCAGTTCGGCAGCGGTTTCTTTGCCGGACATAAAAGCCACCGAGCCCCCGGGAAAATCCGGGGGCCGGCCCAACGTCATTTTAATCCTTACCGACGACCAGGGTTACGGAGACTTCGGTTGTTACGGCAACACCCAGATCCGTACGCCAAATTTGGACCACTTCCATGATGAAAGCGTGCGCTTTAGTAACTTTTACGTCCAACCCGTCTGCTCTCCCACGCGTACTTGTTTGAATACCGGCCGCTACAATTACCGGACGGGTTTGGTGGATACCTACGTCGGCGTCTCCATGATGCGAGCCACGGAAACCACTCTGGCGCAGGCCCTATCAACCCACGCCGGCTACCGGACCGGCATATTTGGCAAATGGCATCTCGGGGATCACTACCCTTATCGGCCGATGGATCGAGGTTTCGATCGGGCGGTCACCTTAACGGGCGGGGGCTTCAATGGGACCGATGATCCCCCGGACAACCGCTACTCCGACCCCGTGCTTTCTCATAACGGAAAACTGCAGCCGGATAAAGGCTACTGCACGGATATTTTCTTTAGTGAGGCCCTGCGATTTATCGAGGAGAACCGCCACCAGCCTTTCTTTATTTATATTCCCACCAATATTGTGCACCTGCCGCTGGAAGTGCCGGATGAACTTGCCGCGCCCTACCGGGCGATGGGACTCAATGATGCCGTCTCGAAATTGTATGGGATGGTCACCAACCTGGACCAGAATATCGGGACATTACTCGCGAAGCTGCGGGAGTGGGGCCTGGAAGAGAACACCGTCGTCATGTTTCTGACGGATAACGGCATTGCCCCTCCGGAGCGCTACAATGTCGGGCTGCGGGGTGGCAAAGGCGGGGTTTACGAAGGCGGAATTAAGACACCGTTTTTCGTCCGCTGGCCGGGGAAGATTCGCGGTGGGCGGGACGTCGATCGCATCGGCGCGCATATAGACCTCTTTCCGACCATCCTGGGCATCTGCGGAGTTCCCATACCGCCCGCCCTCAAATTGGATGGGCGCAGCTTGCTACCGCTCATCACCGGTGATGCCGGAGCGTGGCCCGACCGCCTCCTCTTCATCCAGCAGAGCCGGCCTGACACGAATGGATGGAACGTCCCGAGACCCTATACGCACTGCGCCGTGCGCGGCCAACGCTACAAGATTGTCATGTCGGCTTCCGGACTGAACACCTTCAGCCGACCGGCGAGCTTCGGGGAGACAGAGCTCTACGACCTTGAACACGATCCCGGGGAGCAGCACAATATCGCGCCGGAGCACCCCGACATTGTCTTTGAAATGCGCAAACACTATGAGGACTGGTTTTGGGATGTTACCCAGGGACTGAATCCCCCCGTGAGAAACCATCTTGGCACCCCAAAAGAGAACCCCATACGGCTGGCCACCCAGGACATGCGCGGGCCTGGCGCTGCCAAGGCGCCATGGAATTGGGATGATGTGCACAAGATGGCCGCCACAGAAATGAATGGCTCCGGGTACTATGAGGTGGAGGTCACGCGGGGTGGCCGGTACGAGATAACCCTGCGGCTCGGCCCTCCGGGTGTGCGAGACATTCCGGCGCTGAAACCTGGGAAAGCCCTCCTGAGCATCAGCGACGTCACTCTGGAGAAGCCCATCGAAGCTGGGGCTTCCGAGATCACTTTCGACCTGCATGTGAAAGCCGGCCCCACCCGCCTGGAAGCCCTGCTAACCGGACAGAGAGCGGACGGCGATGCAGTTTCTCCTGTCCTGGTCGATGTTCGATTCCTCGGATGAACAAGGCACGGGTTGAACAGGTGTTTTGGCGCGCTTCGGCGGGTGGCATGGGGCAGGAGCGGGTAACCACGGCCAGTGGTTTGCCGACGGCGGGCTTTTGCCGTGCACGATACCCCCGGGGCAAGCGCACGTCATCAATCTAAACCGGAGTGCAGGATCAAATGAGTTTATCAAGGCGTCATTTCTTAACGCAGGGGATTCCGGGAGCCGCCCTGGCTTCAGGCGCTATTGCGACGGTGGGCTTCTCCACCTCAAACTTACTCGGGTCCATAAACCAAGGAGCTGCTGCGGGCGGACAAAGTGAGGAAATGAGGGGCTTCGAACTGTCGGGGCTTCAGGAAACCGCTCACGTAGTTGAGGAACAGCACCTGGATACCCGGGCCAGTTGCCCGCCGGAAGGGGCGCAGCGCCTGAGTCTGAGCCAGCTTCAGGCGTGGGAGGCCCTGGGCTATGGAATGTTCATTCATTTCGGCATGGGCACTTATTTCGGCGCGGAGTGGTGGAAGGGCGACGCGCCGGCTTCCACCTACAATCCGGATAAGCTCGATGTGGATCAATGGGTGCAGATTGCCCGTGACGCCGGCATGAAATACGTTGTGCTCACCGCGAAACACGCCTCCGGATTTTGTCTCTGGCCCACCCAGCATACCGACTACAACATCACGAAGAGCGGGAACAAGACGGACGTGGTGAAGGCCTTCCTGCTCGCCTGCGAGCGCCGGGGCGTGCGGCCTTGCCTTTATTATGGCTCACGCGATCATCACAACGGTCCGCCGCGGGGTTGCCGGATGCCTGAGCCGGGCGTGCCCAATGAGAGCACCTACACGACCTCGCTTTACCAGGATTTTGTTACCGCACAGATCGATGAGCTCCTGACCGAGTATGGGCCGCTGATGGAGTTTTGGCTTGACCGGCCGGTGCTCCTGGGTCATGGCTATCGAACTTATATCTATAATCGCATTGCGAGCATTCAGCCGCACAGCGTCATTATGCTGAATCACGGATGGCCATCGGATCTGCTCAGCTTTGAGGTCGCCATGCCCCCCGCCTCAGGTCTGATGAAATGGGAGGAGGTGGAGGGAAGGTGTTACTACGTGCCGGGCGAGCTTTGTATACCGATTGGTAAGAAATGGTTCTATGTTGAAGCGGACCCGCCGCGGCCGGACCAGGATCTCCTGAACATCTATGCGCAGGCTCGAAAGAGAGGCGCGAATCTCCTCCTCAATGTACCCCCGAACGAGCACGGCCTGATTTCAGATGAGTTTCAAAAGGCCTTGATGCGCTTGCGGCAGAACGCCCAATTGTAGTGCCACCGCTGGCTGGCGTCCCTACCAGCCGGAGCGATTTTCCGCGGCGCCTTCCGCCCTGCACTTCCCTGTTTTGCTCAGCCTTGCCAACCACGATGGCCGAAGACGAGTAGTGCCGCCCTCCCGATGGGGGCGGAAATGAAAGTCAAAAGGGGACTGTCAACGAGCAGGGCAAGATCGGAAAACGCCGGATCCTTTATCTTGCTGCCTGCCATTTTGTAAACGTCATAATAGTGACGCGAGTGGCGCGCCGGCAGGGTCCCCGTGCGATGTGCCGCCTGGTGGAGGATCGCAACCGGTGGTGGCGGCGGAAGTGACCCCTCATCCGGCGCGCAACGGCGGGTCAGAACGCCCGTCGCGGTCCACGCTCTGCTTGCCGTGGGGGAGGAAGGGGTGAGCGAGCAGCGCCGCGACTATATCGTCGTATTTTCGGGTGGGGGTAATGCCTGACGGTCAATCTCGCCATCGGGGGTCAACGGCAGGGAGTCGAGCGTCACCAACGCGGCCGGTACCATTTCGTCGGGCAGTTTCTTTGCCGCGTAATCGCGCAACTGGACAGCCAGCTTTCGGCGGCGGGCAAACAGGCCGGGGTTATTCACAAAACGCGCCGGTTCATTTTGAAGGTCATCCGGCTGCGGCCACAGAACAGCGCCGTGCCGGCCGCCAGCCGACCGCCGGAAGACCACGTCGAAGCTGCCATCGGGATGGCAGGCCGCCCAACTGATGTCCACCTGATAATTCAACTCTTCACCCAGGGACCATAAGTCCTGCGGATAGAGGCCGTGAATCTTCATCGGCGCGAGTGCTGTCCGAAGGTCGGCCACCTCACGGGCGCTGTGGGGATCTGCCAATCGTTCCATGGCTCGTATATCCTTCTCCACTCGCGCGTTTACCACCCGTTGGATGGCGAGCGTTTCTGGCGTGTCCTTCGCCAGGAGTTCGCGGATCGCTTGCAAGTTCAGTTCCTGATCCGGCCAGTTTTGCCATGCAGGCTTAATGCTCTCGGCCGCGGCGCCCAGGTAAAGGAGCGCATTGTAGCGAAAATTGGTCATCTCATTGTCGAAACGTCCCCGCTTCGGCGCTATCTCCACGCGTGAGATCTTGGGGTATCGCCGCTGCAAGGCCAGGAAGTAAGCGGGCGAAACCACCAGTTCCTCTCGTTGCAGGGCACGCCGGAGTGCGCGCTGGCGCAATTCGGCCACCGGCATTGCCGGGGAGGCGCGAAATAGCTCGACAGAGAGGGCAAAGGCTTCCCGCAGCAGCAAACTGTGGACGTCGCCAACGAAAATGGCGCCCCCCGGTTTGGCGACGCGCACCGCGGCACGGAGGACTTTTTCCAGATACTCAACATCGGGAAAATATTGCACAACGGAATTGATAACAACCGTGTCGAACGAGTTCTCCTCCCATTCCTCAATCTTGTCCGCCGCACATTCGATCAGGGTTACCTGAGGCCAGTCTCCCCCCCGCGCCTCCATCTGCTTACGGAGCGATTTCAAGGAGGCGGGCGAGAAGTCGACACCCACGTAACGCTTGCATAAAGGTGCTATGCGCAAGAGGAGCAGCCCCGTGCCGCATCCGATCTCCAAAGCCTCCGCCGGCCGCAGGGGCAAAATCTCCGCCACCGGCATCTCGTTGTAGTCGCGCATATGATCGGCAGGATAGGGTTGGTCGGTATAGCTGCTGTTGCCGATATTGAAAGCCAGGCGGCCGGACTTTGCCGATATCCCGCCCTGGAACCAGTCCCACACCAGACGCCACTTCCGGACGCGTTGCAGTTGCTCGTCCGGCGCCGCCCAAGAGCGATCGACGTACTCATCGTTCGGCACCACATATCCCACCAGCCGCGGGTCTCCGGGCTGAGGTTCCCAAATGGTTGCCACGACTTCCCGCACGCCGGGATGCTCCGCCAGCGCCGCCTGGACCTTTCGCAGGTCGATCGGACGGCCGTGTATCATAACTTCCTGATCAACGGGGGTTCCCTTTGGGCCCTCCAAGGAAGCTCCTTTCCCACCACCCTGCCGGGTCGCGAACGGATTCAGGGAATCTGCTTGCCGCTCTGCTCAACCAACGAAGCGATTCGATCAATCGAATCAATCTGCACTTCATCGAACCCGAGTGCCGAGAAATCGATCCCATACTCCTGCTCGAGAAACAGGGCAATCTCAATCGCGTCAATTGACTGCAACCGGCCGCTCAACAACAGTGAGTCACCATCGCTGAACTCGCGGGTGTCGCCGTTATTGTTCAACAGTTTCTCTACATAAGCCCGCAGCTTTTGCCGTGTGTCCATAGTCATGCTCCGATGCCAAACAGATGGAGAAGGAACGCAAAGTGCACCGAAATCGAATAGGTTCTATCCGTATCGGCGAAAACCATTAACAGGCAATAAGAGAACAACACTCCGAAACGTGGCGACACCGAGGTCCAAAACCAGTGCGAACTACTGGGATGCTTCCGGTTCCTCAGTTGCGAAGCGATAATGGCCGCCGAGAGCGCGAAACAATAGAAGGCGTACACCTGGAAACCTTTAACGGCCGGCCACAGCCCCATTTGGGCAACAAAGCCGATATCACGGGTAAAATGATAGAACATGTTTCCAAGTCCCGCCGCCATGAATGTCGCCACCGCCATCCGCAGCCGCTTACGCCCCTTGAAGTAGCGAAAGAACGCAGGATAAAAGAAGAAATCAACCAGCAGTTCCTTGAAATAGAAATAGTACCGATTCCAGAACTCCGCGATAGTCGTGGCGGCAAGGGGCCGGTAGGTATTGCGGAGGGCGCGAAAGCCCGCCATCCGGCAGCAGGCGATGACGGTGTGTCCCCAAACCGAAAGAATCAGGACGTCTTCCAGAAAGGCGGAAATTAAGGAGAGCCAGCACACATACCAGGGGAACGGCGCCCCCGCCGCCACGCTTTTGAAGGCCTCCTTATACGACGGAACGTGCAGCTCCACGTGGGCGATCAGGACGAACAGGTCTCCGGCGATATTCAGAATGCAAGCCCAGACAAGGAGCTTCAGCGCTTTCAGTTGCGTTACGGCCAACGCTGGCGCGTCCTTGCATTCAACCCTTCGAAGGTAAGCTGCCCCCTTGGGCAGGGGGGTCGTCGTCGAGCCCCAGAAAGGATGAAACGTGCCGAGCTGCAGACCCACGGAGTCCCCATCTTTGGCCCTGGCATCAACCACCGCATACGCCAGGAACCAAAAATAAGCGCCCAGGGGGATCACCAATGCCCATGCCCCCACCCCTATTCTGCCGGACAGAACAGATGAAGCAAGCACCAGTAAGACCGTGTAAAAAATGACCAGCGCCAGAACCGGCCGGCGAAAGGGGAGAGCCTGGGGATGCCGGCGCGCCAGTCCTATTAATAGCGCACCGAAGATAAAAACCGCCGCCACCGCCGCCGCTTGCAGGTTGGGCAGGTTCAGTGCGCCGCCCACGCCGTTGCGTTCCGCGACATATCCCAGGGCACTCCAATCGAACCACGATCCCATCACGGCCCAAACCAAAGTGCCGCCGGTAACAAACCACCGGCGATGGTCCGGCAGGAATGTGGCGGCGCCCACGGTTGCGGTGATGACCAGGCACGTCATCGGATCAAGGCGCAGGCGAAGACCTGCCGCGAAAAAAGTCAGCAGCAGGACCTTACCCAGGGTGGTTTGCGCAAAAGCCACCCACCGGGGGTAGGTATCAATGGCGGGAATCAACCGGAACCCGGCCACTCGTCTCAGGAGCGCCGAACCTTGGGGGGAGGACTTAGCGGCGGGGGCAGGCGTTGATCCGGTAAGGGAGCTCATGCTGGGTCGTCCGTTAGCAGCCGCCGTAGCGCCTTCCGATCGACTTTTCCATTGGTGTTAAGCGGTAAAACGGGGAGCACATGGACCATCTTCGGAACCATGTGGGCCAGCACTCGTGCCTCCATCGCCTGCTTCACCTCCGAGGGAGAGCGGTCCGTTCCGCTGATAAATGCCACCAGGCCCTGTGCCGATCCGTGGTCAAGCGGCCAGGCAACCGCCCCCACCATGTCGGACTTGCAGACTTCGCGCAAATGCGTTTCCACCTCCTCGAGCTCGACGCGATGGCCCAGCACCTTGACCTGGTTGTCGATTCGTCCCAGGAAGTGGAATGCGCCGGAAGAGTCCTGGCAGCCCAAATCCCCGGTCAAATACCATCGCTTTCCGCCGATCACCGGAAAATTTCGCCGGGTGGTGCCGGGGTCCTCGAAATAGCCTTGGGCGAGTTGCACCCCCGACAGGGCGATTTGGCCTGTCTGGCCCGGCGGCAGGATATTCAGCTCAGGATCAAGTATGGCCACCTCCGTGCCCGGTAAAGGCCGGCCGATGGCTATAAAATCCCGGCCGGGCGTGACGTTGGGGTGTTCCCCCAGGGGCTCAGCGATGCAAACCACGGTGGCCTCTGTCGGCCCAAAGAGGTTCTCTACCGTGCCATTCGGTGCGGCTTGTTGCCATGCCAGGGCGGAGTTCAAAGGCAGCGGCTCACTGGCGAAGAGCGAATACCGCAAACAAGGAAATGCCCCGGGGGTGAGCAGATTCATGCGCCACATGATCGTC
>Ga0326728_10024282_pt1 | contig 11004 bp, 4 predicted proteins | sample MB3enrmetagenome_FD_207602 | JGI IMG/M metagenome (GOLD analysis project Ga0326728, IMG submission 207602) | Lab enriched peat soil microbial communities from McLean, Ithaca, NY, United States - MB31MN | ecosystem: Environmental > Terrestrial > Soil > Wetlands > Peat | place: USA: New York...
CCGAATTCTGCCCTTGACAGGGCTTGGGCCGTGCATGATGCTTATAACGTAAGCAAACCCCAAGAGCAGCGACGACGTGTTGTGGGCAGAATTGATTTGAATAATTTCCGGTCGGCCAGCAAGGAGGGGGGTTCGTGTTTTTGCAACGTTCCATTTGTCCTCTTCCAAGTCGGCCGTATCGTTTGTCGCCGGCATGAATTTCGTCACAACGAACTTTCCATGGCGGAATAACTTCGTGGTAAGGCGCAAATGAAAACCAATAGGATTGAACAGCCGAACACGACCGGGCGAAATCCGCTTGCCAGCCACCCGAACCAGAGGGGAAAAGCGGAAAGTTTAACCGCAATGCCGTCCGACAAGGGTGGCAATCGTCAAGACATGGATTCTCTCAATAACCCGCCCATCACGTTGTTGGGAGCGGACGACCAATCGGACATCGCAAAAAAAATCGAGCAAAGTATCGCCTACATGGCGCAACATCTCAACGAGCCGTTACCGGTGGCCGCGCTGGCCGCGCAAGCCTGCCTTTCTCCGTCGCATTATTTTGCGCTGTTCAAACGCCAAACCGGAAGCACGCCGATGCGCTACTTCACTCACCTGCGCCTCCAATACGCCTGTCATTTGCTGGACACGACATCGTACCCGGTGAAAGAAATTGCCGATGCGCTGGGTTACAAGGATCAATTCTATTTCTCGCGCGTGTTCAAGTCGGTGAATCACATGGCCCCCAGCGAATACCGGCTGAGGCAGCAAGGGTCAAAAAAACGGGAAGAGTCGCAGCTTTAAAACCGCGAGTCGGGTAGCGGTTGCCGATTTTCCAAGACGCTGAAAGGCAGCAACGCACATTCATGCGTGGGGTTCACGCACAATGCGTGAAAATTTTACGCGTGGCGGCATTTTGATTTCAGAGGAATTCAATTTCCGGGCGGTTTTGCAAAAAATTCCGTTTGGCACCGTCAGTGCTAAGAAAATTTCCGGAAAATGTGTTGACAGTGGGTGCGGTTCCGATAAGGTCAGCCAATCGTCACCCAAACGAACGAAAAACAAAAAGTTACCGAACGTATGAAAAGAATTCTGAAACAAAGAAAGGCTTTTACGCTGATTGAACTGCTCGTGGTGATTGCCATCATTGCCATCTTGGCAGCCATGTTGTTGCCAGCTTTGGCCAGCGCCAGGTTTCGCGCCAAATGCACCCAATGCACTTCCAATATGCGGCAATGGGGAGTGGTGTCCGCCGCCTATGTAAGTCAAGAGAAACAGGGCAGACTGCCTGGGTTCCCGATTTTCTTCGCTGCCGGGTGCAATCTTTGGGACGTGTCAACCAACATGGCTGTGGAATTGTATCCCCTTGGGCTTACCGTGCCGATGTGGTTTTGTCCGGTCAAACCTAATGATTTCAATGTCATCCAAGCCGCCAACCCCACCACCCCCCTTGTCAGCCCAATACAATTTATAACCTGCAACGACCCGCCGTCGGGACAGGGAATTGGCTATCCGACACACCAGAAGCATGTTTATCTCACCATCTTTTATTCGGTGTACACGCTGCGGCAGTTAAGCCCACCAACTGGATGCTGGTGGCCCATAGACAGTAGCGACACGAACCTGTGCTCTTCGATAAATGCCGTGGCAAACACCAATTTGGTCAACTGGCCGGCACCATGGCCGACATCGGCTGGAGATAAAAGCGCGGCATATAATCCGATCATGACCGACCGGTGCTTTTCAAACCAAAAGCCGAGCACCATCCTACCCTATCCTTTTGACGCTTCCGGCTTTCGGCAGGCAAGCGGCCATCCTTACGGAAATGAGGTTGCCAACACGAGCATACTCTACGCCGATGGCCATGTGGCTACCCACGTGCACGAGCAAATAAACTGGACGTGGTATAATTCCCAGCAAGGTTACTATAACTATTATTAAAAAGGTCTTTTCTGGTTTAGGGGGCTAAAAGCGGTTGAACAGATGAGAAAGGGCTGTGGCAAATGTCCTTAGAAAGGACGGTTTCGAAGGGATCGCCGGTCCAAGACAAGAGAAAAGTCCATTGAAAAGGCATTGACACTGCCTGCCAGTTATGACAAGATTCACGCAGAACAGTTTTAATTGTGAAACAACAACCAACTAACTTTGTTTCTATGAAACAGACCTCCCAAAACATAATCAAGGTAATTGCCGGTGTGTCAGCGTTCCTAACCCTCTACGGCACAACGGCATTGGCTGACCCTCGTAATTCCTTCTTCTTGCAGGTGGATATAGATGGTGGCGGTGGCGCGACGCAAGCCGGCTTTTTAAGTTGGCCTGTCCCCGATGTGGCCGTCAATAATTACTCATGGACACAGACAACCAATTTCGCTCCTTCATCTTGGGCCTACAGCAACCAATATACCCCCACCGGCACCGTGACGGTGACTATTCTGGCAGTGAATAACGAGGCTAATATTGCAACAAACGTTAACACTCCATTCCCCACTTGGGCCGGTGATGTACAGTATTCGCCCAATGGAATCAACAGGGCCTCCATGAGTGGCGAGACGTGGGCAAATTTGTACAACGATTTTCTCGTTGTGTCCCATGACACCCACGTCGGCTATGGCGAAGACTATATTTCGCTGAGCGTCAGCAATTTGACGCCCAACACGAATTATGAGGTTACCGTTTGGGATTACGATGAATACGTCTCCGACGGAAGCCCCGGTTACTACGTGGCTTGGGGGCCGCAGAATCCCGATCCTTACGGCACCAACAACTTCCAGCCCGGCCAGGATACCATGCCCAGGGTGGTCAGAGTTCCCGATGGCGGACCTTGGCCTTCACAAGTAAATGTCAATGATCAAGAGTTTGTTTATTCCGGGAGCTTTTTTGTGACCACGGATCCCAATGGTTCGTTCACCATGTATGCGTGGGAGGACGACAATACCTATGGCACGGAACAGTGGGTGCCGTTTAACGGGTTTGCCATCGGGTTTGCCACCAATTACGTTAATGGGCCCAGCACGAATGCCTTTACCAACATAGTGGTGAACCCGCCGCTCGCCGCTTATGGCCCGCCCACCGTGTGGCCTTATTTCGCGGGCCTCAACATTGCTGGTACGAACTATCAGGATGTACCGTTCAAGGGCACCAATATAATAGGTCAGACGTTCATTCCTCAGCGGGACTTTATGCTGAGAAATTTCTACATCGCCTGTCGGGCCTCCACCAATACCGGGATTTATATATTGTCGCTCTACGACGTTGGGGTGACAAACATGGCGCAAAGCGGTCAATATGGCGAATTTTACATAAACGACCCATTCAATACAAACGGCCCTACCACCAACCTGCTGGCACATCCGAATTCTTACCTGCCTCTGGTGTATTGGACATGGGCTCCGACCAATTACAACATCACCAACACTTCAATTGTTAAATTTAAGTTGCCTCAGACCAGCGACCAGGTGTATCTGACGAATGGTCATAGTTATTTCTTGGGCTTGCAATTCGTTCCAGGGAGCGGCAGCAACAACTTGGTGTGGGAAGGTACCTCCTCGAATGCCTATACCAATGGTACCGCTTTCATGTACGTCGCGACTGTTAGCGACCAATATTACATGCTTAATATGAACCGGAATTTGATCATGGCTTGTGACGTGCTGAATCCGAATCCCCAGATCACCGTTACCACCTACCCGCTGCCCGACAACTACCCAACCCCCAACACGTGGCCGACCCTGGCGGGCATGACCAATGGTGGCAATCCGGTGATCACGGTGGACTGTGGACCGGCCGGGACGGGTGCCGATCCCGGTTATTTGGATTTCTTCGCCCCAGGCGCACCTGCTGGAGCGTTCGTAACAGTTGGACTGGGAGAAGGGAATACCTGCCAGAGCATGAGCTTTTATAACCAAACTAACTTCAACCTGGGAGCGGTGGCAGTGGTTATGCACGGGGTGGGCAGTTCCAATTGTTTGTTCACCTTGAACGTTTTTCAGGTTACCAACACCATCTTCACGGCGACCGATTCGATTGAACATTGGCCGCGCAACTTCCAGCCCAACCTTGACACGCAACCACTGAGCACTCCCATCTGGGGCACCAATCTGGACTTTTATTATCCGACCAACCTGAATGGGGGCGGCAACGGAACTACCGACCAGATTCTGGTTCTGACCCTGCCGTCGAATTATCAGGCTCAGGCTACAATTCAAGGGACGAATGCCAGCCCTTATTCGAGCTACGTAGTGGAGCTCTGTGCGGACGAAGTGGGCCAGAATGCCTCCGCCGTGGGCCTGTTCATGATAGAGCGGGATAGTGCGGACAGCACATGGCAAGCCGGCCTCTTCCAGAACACCGGCAGTGGCGCAGGTTACACCAATGTGCCAGCAACAAACTCACAAGTACTTGTGGAACCGGAATCGTTAGCCACTTCCTATCCTGATCCCGAACGGTACCGGGGTGGTGTGGTTGGTGCAGGTCAGCCGCGCCAAGTGGTGATGGCCCTGTATGCCGCGCCGCCGCCGGCCCCGTCGACCGCCGATATGGGGCTAGGCAAAGTGGGTCCGGCGTCGGTGTTTGCGTTGAGCAATATGACCTACACGATCTCGGTGACAAACTTGGGGCCGGCCAGTGCGAGCGGGGTGGTAGTGACCGACACGTTGCCGGCTGGCGTGACGTTTGTCAGCGCCTGCTGTGGTGGCGTGAACAACAGTGGCGTGGTGACCTGGAGTTTGGGGGCCATGACCAACGGCCAGGTTACCAATCTGACGGTGACCGTGACGGCGCCGGCGAGCGGCAGTCTGACGAACGTGGCGAGTGTGGGTTCGTCGACGAGCGATACGAACCTGGCGAACAACGTGGCGCAGGTGATTACGAGCGTGACACCAGTGGCCGATATGGGGCTGGGCAAAGTGGGTCCGGCGTCGGTGTTTGCGTTGGGCAGTGTGACCTACACGATCTCGGTGACAAACCTTGGGCCGGATAGTGCGAGCGGGGTGGTGGTGACCGACACGTTGCCGGTGGGGGTCACGTTTGTCAGCGCCTCGGGCGGTGGCGTGAACAACAGTGGTGTGGTGACCTGGAGTTTGGGCACCTTGGCCAACGGCCAGGTTAGCACTCTGACGGTGACCGTGACGGCGCCGGCGACGAGCGGCAGTCTGACGAACGTGGCGCTTGTGAGTTCGTCCACGAGCGATCTGAACCTGGCGAACAACACGGCACAGGTGGTCACGACCGTGACGCCGTTGGTGGCGCCTGCAGGCGTCGGTGCGACTCGAAGCGGAGGCAATGTGAATGTAAGCTGGACTGTGAACCCAGGACAAACCTACAGCGTGCTCAGGACCAATATTCTGGTTGCGCCTAAAATCACGTGGCCGGTGATAGCGTCGAACTTAACTTCGTCCCCCTACACGGATCCAAACCCGACGGGAGCGATTAACTTCTATATCATTAGAAGCCCGTGATGTGATGGAATAAAATACGTATTAAGCAAGCGTCCCCGGGGTTGTTGACCGGGGACGTTTTTTTGTCGGGAACGGAAATGAAAACAACCGCGGATGAAAAATCCGATGGGAGACCGGGAAAATTATTTAACCAGGCGGGAACTTGGACGCAGGCAATCCATCTTACCGTTGAGCGGTTGTGGCGCTGGCCCGGTTCAGCAAGGAGGACGACGTGTGACCTTTCCCGGTTGGCGGGTTGGACTTTTTGTTGCAATGATTTTGGGCGATGAGAAATGCAAAATCCCCGCAGTTGGCTGCAAAAACCGCGAAATTCCGCAACTAATTCTGGACAAAATTTGTCTATCAGTTATAATTAAGCATGAACGCGCTCGATTGCCAGTTGCAATTCGTTGCGCGAGTGCAGCTTGAGTAATGTTTAATTAGATATACACATTCTCATCATGAAAAACCCTGTCAAAATTTATCCTGGTTTTTGTTTGCTGACCTTATTGACGCTGGCAACGTTACCCATCTCAGGCCGGGCGCAAACCTGCACCGTCAACTGGAATACCAGGTATCAGGAAATAGATGGCTTTGGCGCCTCCTCGGCGTGGCAGGGCAGTTGGAACAGCGTGCGAGCTGACATGTTCTTTTCCACGAATAATGGCATCGGTCTTTCTTTGTTGCGCAACCATATTACCGCCGCCAGTACAACTTCGTCAAACGACACGCCATCCACGTCCGAATGGTGGATTATGCAACAAGCCCAAGCCCGTGGCGCCAGGGTGTGGAGCGCGCCTTGGACGCCAGCATCCGGGTTCAAGAGCCCCGTTGAGCAGAACGGCGGCAGTTATCTTGACTTCACCACCAACAATCAGGCCTACGCCAGCCAACTGGCCAATTACGTGTACAGCATGTCAAACAGCTATGGCGTCACCATCTACGCCATCTCTGTCCAGAATGAGCCGGACAACGTCACAACTGCTTACGAATCCTGCGGCTGGAATGGCACACAAATTCATGATTTTGTTCCCTATCTGCGCAGCGCGCTGGTGGCTGCCGGAGTCGGATCCACCAAAATCATCATCCCCGAAAGCGAGCACTGGTCGAGCGACACCGCTCTCTTTACGCAGACACTGAATGATGCAACCACGGTGACGGACGTGGATATTATTGCCGACCACAATTACGACGGCCCGAATCCTCAAACCGGTGACACGACAACCCCGGCGCAGTTATCAGTGAACGGCAAAACCGTGTGGGAAACAGAAGTGGCCACCTCAGGAGACAGTTTCGATGGCAGCATCAGCAATGGACTCTATTGGGGCAAACGCATTTATCTTTTTTTGACGGCGGCTCAAGTGAACGCGTGGCATTATTGGTGGTTGATTCCTCTTTCCCAAGACACGGACAACGAAGGGCTTACGGACACCGCCGGTAATCCCGCCAAGCGCATGTATGTGCTCGGCCAGTGGAGCCGGTTTGTACGTCCCGGTTATTATCGGATTGATGCTGCTAATACCGGCAGCGCCTACACCAGCGCCTTTAACGACACCAACACGGGTAATTTTGTCGTTGTCGCCCTCAATAACACCAGCAGCGCCATCAGTCAGACGTTCAATCTCACCAATCTTCCCGGTGGGGTCAGTTTGGTGACGCCGTGGATTACCTCCGCTTCGTTGTCGCTCACCAGCCAGTCGTCGGTTCCTGTCAGCGGTTCATCGTTCAGCTATACGCTGCCAGCCATGAGCGTGGTCACGTTTGTGGGCCAAGTAACTGCCACCACTCCCACGCCGCCGACGCTGGCACCGGTGGCTGATCAGACCATCAACGCCGGCCAGACGCTGTTGGTGACCAACGCGGCGACCGATCCGAATGTGCCGCCGCAAACGCTGACCTTCACTTTGTTGAGCACCCCGTCCGGCGCCACGCTCACCAGCTTGAACGCCACCAACGCCCTCTTTACGTGGCGGGCGCCGGTGAGCCAGGCTAACACGACCAATTTGGTGACGGTGGCGGTGATGGACAACGGGACAAGTTTGAGCGCCACCAACAGTTTCAATGTCATTGTCAATCCGTTAAGCTCGCTGCCAACGGTGAGTTCGATCAGTTCCGCGGGCGGTCAGGTGACTTTGGTGGTGAACGGACCGCAAGACCCGGATTACACCGTGTTGACTTCAACCAATCTCACGGTTCCTTTGGCCAGCTGGCAGGCGTTGTTGACGACGAACTCGCCGGTGACGCCGGTGACGCTGGTGGTGCCCATGACCGCCGATCCCGTGCGCTTCTATCGCATCCAAATCGGACCTTAAATCCGGGAGGCTGGAACAAAATTTCTGATACAAGCAAACAAATGGCAAAATGCCATGGCGGTCGAAAAAACCGCCTTGGCATGCTATATTATAAATGCTAAAATATGAATACTTCTCTCAGAACTCATGCTGGAGCATCGGTCTTGTTATTGATGCTGAGTGCCATGATCACCATTGGTCAGGCGCAGACCTGCACTGTCAATTGGAACACCCGGTATCAACGGATAGACGGCTTTGGCGCCTCTTCGGCCTGGCAAGGTAGTTGGACCACCAACCAGGCTGACATGTTCTTTTCCACCAATACCGGTGCCGGCCTTTCGCTGTTACGCAACCACATTACCGCCGCTGGTTCGACCGCTTCAAATGCAATACCATCTACGTCCGAAACCAGCATTATGCAGTATGCCCAGGCACGGGGTGCACGGGTGTGGAGCGCACCATGGACGCCAGCGAACGGGTTCAAGAGCAATAACGGACCGGATGGTGGCAACTATCTCGGCAGCGGAAACAATATCACCAATTTGAACTATGCCAGCCAGTTGGCCAACTATGTGTACAGCATGTCAAACAGCTATGGCGTCAATATCTACGCCATCTCCGTCCAAAACGAGCCAGACGCAAACGTTACTACTTACGAAGCGGCTGTCTGGAACGGCACACAGATTCGCGATTTCGTTACCAATCTATACGCGGCTTTGGTGGCCAAGGGCGTGGGTTCCACTAAAATCATCATCCCCGAAAGCCAGAACTGGTCAAGCAACCCCGGCCTTTGGACGCCGACACTGACCAATGCGAGCACCGCAGCGGATGTAAGTATTATTGCCAATCATGATTATGTGGCCAATAATCAGGTTGGCGATCTTACTACTCCGGCGCAGTTGTCTGTTTCCAACAAGATAACCTGGGAAACCGAAGTTTCCCAAATTGGCGGGAGTTACGATGGCAGCATTGCCAATGGGATGTACTGGGCGTGGCGGATTCATCTCTACTTGACGGCGGCTCAAGTGAACGCGTGGCATTATTGGTGGTTGATTCCGCTTCCCAGCAACACGGACAACGAAGGCCTCACGGACACCTCCGGCAATCCCGCCAAGCGCATGTATGTGCTTGGCCAGTGGAGCCGGTTTGTGCGGCCGGGTTATTATCGGATTGATGCCGCCAACACCGGCAGCGCCTTCATCAGCGCCTTTAACGACACCAACACGGGCAATTTCGCCATTGTCGCCGTCAACACCAATGCCACGTCCATCACCCAGACGTTTAACCTCAGTAATTTCCCCGGCACGGTCACTTCTGCCACCCCGTGGATTACCTCAGCCACCCTGTCGCTCTCCAATCAAACGCCCGTTACCGTCAGCAGTTCATCGTTCAGCTATACGCTGCCGGCCCAAAGCGTGGTGACGTTTGTGGGACGAAGCAGCGGCCAATCGCTGGTAACGACCACCGTTGGTTTGACAACCAGCGGCACTCCTTCGACCTACGGCAATGCGGTAACCTTTACCGCCACGCTTAAGACCAATGGGGTGGCGGTTGGAGGAACCAGCAACGAAACCGTCACGTTCTATGACGGGAGCACCCAGTTAGGCACCGGACCATTAAATGGCAGCGGTCAGGCCGCTTATACCACGAGCGCCACTCAGCTTTCTGCTACGACCCACTCCATTACGGTGGGCTATCCGGGCGATACGACTTACGCTGGCAGCACCTCACCCGTTTTAACGCAAACAGTGAACCAGGCGACGCTGACGGCAGGATTAACCGGGACGGTGAGCAAGCTCTACAACGGAACAACGACCGCCACGCTGGCAGCGGGCAACTACACTTTGTCTGGTGTGGTGAGCGGCGACACGGTGACATTGAATGATCCCACGAGTGGGACTTACGATACCCGGAACCAGGGCACGAACAAGACGGTGACCGTGACGGGTCTCGCGATTTCAGGAGCCTCTGCCACCAACTACACCCTGGCGAGCACCTCGGCCTCCGCGGCGATTGGCACGATCAGCCAGACCAACATCACCGTAACCGCGACGGCCAACACCAAGACCTACGACGCCACGACCAACGCGGCGGCCATTCCGGCGATTACCTCGGGCAGCGTGCAGACGGGCGACACGGCCGGTTTTGCGGAAACCTACGACACGAAAAATGTGGGCACGGGCAAGACGCTGACACCCGCCGGTTCGGTCAATGACGGCAATAGCGGAAACAACTACAGCTACACTTTCGTTGCCAGCGGCAGCGGGACGATTAATGCGGCAACGCTGACGACGGGATTAACCGGGACGGTGAGCAAGCTCTACAATGGAACAACAACCGCCACGCTGGCGACGAACAACTACACCCTGTCCGGTGTGGTGAGCGGCGACACGGTGACGCTGAATGATCCAACGAGCGGGACTTACGACACCCGGAACCAGGGCACGAACAAGACGGTGACCGTGACGGGTCTCGCGATTTCAGGGGCCTCTGCCACCAACTATTCCCTGGCGAGCACCTCGGCCTCCGCGGCGATTGGCACGATCAGCAAGACCAACATCACCGTAACCGCGACGGCCAACACCAAGACCTACGACGCCACGACCAACGCGGCGGCCATTCCGGCGATTACCTCAGGCAGCGTGCAGACGGGCGATACGGCCAGTTTCACAGAAACCTATGACACGAAAAACGCGGGCACGGGCAAGACGCTCACGCCGGCGGGCACCGTAAACGACGGCAACAGCGGCACTAACTACAGCTATTCGTTTGTTACCAGTACGAACGGGACGATCACTGCGGCGACGCTGACCTACACGGCGAACACCGCGAGCATGACGTACGGATCGGCCGTGCCGGGTTTGAGCGGTTCGGTAAGCGGATTTGTGGGAGGCGACACGCAGGCCAATGCGACGACGGGGACGTTGACCTTCACGACAACGGCGACTTCGTCGAGCAGTGTGGGCAGCTACGCGATTAATGGCTCCGGGCTGACGGCCAACAACGGCAATTACACCTTTGTGCAAGCGGCCGGGAACTCGACGGCGCTGACGATCAATGCATTACCGGCGAATCTGACCGGCACCCGGCCTTATGACGGAACGACGACCGCCGCGGCGGGGATTTTGACGGTGGCAAACAAGGTTGGCAGCGACGATGTGGCTGTGGCCTCGGGGAGTGGCACGGTGGCCAGCCCGAATATTGGAACACAGGCAATCACGTCGTTTGGAACCTTGGCACTGGGCGGCACGACGGCCGGCAATTATACCCTGTCGGGCGCCAGTGGTTATGTGACC
>Ga0326728_10024284_pt1 | contig 11003 bp, 9 predicted proteins | sample MB3enrmetagenome_FD_207602 | JGI IMG/M metagenome (GOLD analysis project Ga0326728, IMG submission 207602) | Lab enriched peat soil microbial communities from McLean, Ithaca, NY, United States - MB31MN | ecosystem: Environmental > Terrestrial > Soil > Wetlands > Peat | place: USA: New York...
AAGAACAGCGAACTGCGGCGGGCCATTGAGAACAAGCTGCTCTTCATGGAGTTCACCCCGGCTACCGCCTTCGGCGCGCCCAGGTTCGGCAAGATGTATCTCTCCTTCAACCGGACCAACATCACCGTGAAGAGCTAGTGGCCCCCCACCGAGCCGCCTCCGGCCGCCGGTTAGGCCAGCATTTTCTGACCCGCCCGGCCATCCTCGAGCGTTTGGCCGAAGCCGCTTGTCCCTGCCCCGAGCCGCTGGTGGTGGAGATCGGTCCCGGCCGTGGCGCGCTCACCGAATTCCTTCTGGCCCGGGCCGGCCGGGTCGTCGCCATCGAGATCGACCTCCCTCTGGCGGAATCCCTCCGCGAGCGGTTCCGGAACGCCCCCGGCCTGACCGTCATCCAGGCGGACGTCCTTGAAACCGGGCTCGACCAGTGGGGACCCGCCGTCATCGCGGGCAACCTGCCCTACTACATCACTTCGCCGATTCTGGAGCGAATCTTCGCCCTCGGCCCCCTGCTCAGCCGCGCCATCGTGTTGACGCAAAAGGAGGTTGCCGAACGGCTGGCCGCCCGTCCCGGTGCCCGCCAGTACGGCTACCTCACCGTCCTCGCGAACCTCTTCACGCAGCCGGAACTGCTTTTCCGAGTGCCCCCGGGCGCCTTCTCGCCTCCCCCCAAGGTCGAATCGGCCGCCGTACGTCTCACGCCCCGGCCGCCCCTCGCCGCCCTTCCCGATCCCGCGCCATTCCTCGAGTTCGCCAGCCGCGCCTTCCGCCACAAGCGCAAGACCCTGCGCAACAACCTCGAACCCTTCTACGGTCGCCAGGCCGCACTCTGGCCCGAGGCCCGCCTCCGCGCCGAGCAGCTATCCCTGGACCAACTGCTCGACCTGTATCGTCGGGTCGTTCCCTCCGCGTAGCGCCTCGGACGGGAGCTCCCGGAACGACGCCCGGCGCGGGCTGCGCTGTCCCGACGACGGCAACGGACTCCGACAACTCGACGCCGCGCTCGGCTACTCAATGACGTAAAAGTAATCGCCATCGTTGACGTGGGCCACGGCCGCCCCGTGTTGGTATCGGATACATCGTTCGCTAACGGGATGTCCCACCCACTGATCCCACACCCAGATGCCTACCGAATCCTGCCGGATATAAATGGCCCCGTGCGCGGTGCCATCCGTCATGTTGGTGTACTTGCCGTCCGCGCCGAAGGTCGCGATCGCCGTGCCGGTGGCCAAAGCGAGATTCCCCTTGACCAGTGCACCCTGTGTCCATAAGGTCGTCAAAGGCGCGCCGGCGGCCACCTGAACGAACACGGCGCACTGTCCCTTGAAGTAACCTTCGCCTACCACTTTCCCCGCGTAAGCTGCCGGATCCTTTGCTATGTAAGACACCACGCACCTCCCTTCAGAAGTTTCCGGGAGTTCCCAGAGTACCGAGGCCGGGAACTCGGCCCTACCACCCGGAGCTCCGGCTCTTGGGTTCTTGGACCAAGGGCATTATACACAGACCCGACTGCCGGTGGGGGCGCATCCCCTTTCCAAACGGGGCATCTGCTCGACCTCTATCGCCGCGCCGTCGGACCTCCAGGTCCGGCTCTCAGAACTTGAGCACGTGCCACAGGCTGGCGAAGTCGTCGGTCCAGGTGATCGCAGGCCGCCCTCCGTCGGGCCAGGGAGTGACCTGATCGGCGATAGCCGGTTGCTCCAGGAACCGCGAGTCGGCGGTCAGCAGAACCCAGGTGGAGCTGGCCTCGCCCGTCTCTTCGTGCGCTCCGGAAACGAACAGCGCCGCCTTCCAGCCCAGGCTCCGCGCCAGCCCGCGCGCCACCGGCTGAAGATCCAGCGAGCGGTTGGAGATGTGGAACAGCAACAACCCTCCGGGCGCCAGGCGGCGCCGGTAGACATTCCCGCATTCGGCGGTCAGCAGGTGTATGGGGATGGCGTCCCCCGAGAAGGCGTCCACCGCGATGGCATCAAAATCCCCCTCCCGCCCGGCCGCCAGTTCGCGCTCCAGTTGCACTCGCGCGTCGCCGAGCACGATTTCGGTTCGCGCCCGGGAGTCCTTCAGGAAGGAGAACCAAGTGCTGGCGGCCAGCTCCACGTTGGGATCGATCTCATAGAAGCGGAAGGTGTCTCCCGGCCGGCCCCACGCCGCCAGTGTGCCCGTTCCCAGGCCGATGACGGCTACGCGCCGCCGCGCGCCAGCCATCGCCTCGAGCGCAATGCCCGCGCCGCTATGCGGCCCGTAGTAGGCGGTCGGCCACCCGCGTTCCGAATCCCCCAGGTATTGCCAGCCGTGCCGAACGCGACCGTGGACCAGCTCCCGCAGCGGGCCGTTGGCGTCGCTGGCCTCCTTCACGCGCAGGATGCCGTAGAAGTCGCGCCAGCTCGCTAGCGCCGGCTGGTTGCCGTTCACCCCCGTGGCCAGCACCGCCGTCATCCCGCCTAGCAGCAGCGCCGTAAGCGCGAAGCGCACCCTGAGCTCGCCCCTCTTCCAGCCACTCCAGGCGCCCATGCGCAGCCATCCGGCGAGTCCCAGCAGACAAGCGGCCGCCAGTCCGATCAAGTACTCGCTGAATTCGGTGAACACGCGCGGCGCCACCAGGGCGACGAATGCCCCGCCCAGCGCGCCGCCCGCTCCCACCGCCAGATAGAAGGCCGTCAGATGCCGCGGCGACGGGCGCGCCAGCGCCAGTTCCCCATGGCAGACCATGCACGTGAGGAACAGCGTGGCCAGGTAAATGCCCAGCATGGCCCAAACCGGAAGAACCACCGCCAGACCCGCCACCGCGCAGGCGGCTGGAGCGAACACCCCCGCCATGAGCGCGAACAGCCCCCGGCGATACCAGCGCTCGTGGTGAAAGGCCAGGATGAAGGTCAGCAGGTAGATCCCCAGCGGCGCCACCCACAGAAACGGGATTACCGCAATTCCCTGTGACGCCTGGTTGGTGGTCGCCACCAGCAGCGTCGAGCCGGCCGCCGCGAGGCCCATCCAGAACAGGATGTCCCGGAATGTCGGCCCCCCGGCGGCCTCGGCGCCCGGATCCAAGCTGGCAGCCGCCGGGACCGCGGGAGTCAGCCGCCAAGCCGTCCATCCGGCCAGCGCCGCGAACCCGGCGTATAGAGCCGACCAGATCCAGACCTGCGTGCGCAACCGCAGGAACGGCTCCACGGCAAAAGGGTAACTCAGCAAAGCCAAAAACGACCCCAAATTCGCCAGCGCATACAGCCGGTACGGCGATTCCCCCGGCCGGCTCAGCCCGTACCAGCGCTGCAACAGAGGCGACGTGGCCGACAGCATGAAGTACGGTCCGCTGGCCGTGGCCGCCAGCAACAGTAGTATCCGGCCCGACGGGTCGCCGCTCCCGACGGGCTTCCAGATGCCGGCCCGCGGCGCCATCGGCAGGAACAGCAGCGATGCCGCCAGCAGCCCGATGTGCACCCAGATCCAGGGCCGCGCCGTGCTTCGCGATCCCAGCCAGTGGGCATAACCGTATCCGGCCAGAAGCACCACCTGGAAGAACAGCAGGCAGTCGGTCCAGACCGCCGGACCGCCTCCGAACCAGGGCAAGATGTGCCGCCCGATCATGGGCTGCACCTCGAACAGCAGAAACGCGCTAAGGAAGATGGTGGCCGGAAAGCGAAGTGCCCGCGACTGGGACCCCGTCACGAGTGTGCCGGCCCGCAAGTCGCCAGCGCCAGCAACGGGAAGTACTGCCTGTAGAGATGATACGAGAGGAAGAACACACCCGGAAAGCCGGTCCCGGTCGCCAGGTGCTCCCGCCAGGTTCCATCCGCCTGCTGGGTGTCCAGCAGGAACCGTATCCCGCGAGTCGCGGCGACCGATGTCCTGTCTCCGGCCGCGGCCAATCCCAGCAGCCCCCAGGCGGTCTGCGAGGGAGTGCTCTCCGCCGCCACGAAGTGCCGGGCGTGATAGCCGGCGCAGCTTTCGCCCCACCCGCCATCCGCGTTCTGCACCGAGCGAAGCCATTCCGCCCCGCGCCGCATGGCCGCGCGCGCCCCGGCATGCCCGCTCGCCTCCAGGCCGCGCATCGCCAGGAAGGTCCCGTACACGTAGTTGACGCCCCACCGCCCGTACCAGCAGCCGTCTCCGTGCTGGCGCTTCACCAGGTAGCGCACCGCGGCGTCCACCGCCGGGTGCCCGTGCTTGTAGCCGTAGCGCGAGAGGGCGTCTAGGACCCGCCCCGTGATGTCTGGACACGTCGGATCCAGCATGGCGTTGTGATCCGCGAAGGGCACCTTGTTCAGGATGGTCCAGTTGTTATCCACATCGAAGGCCGCCCATCCGCCGTCCCGCGACTGCATGCCCAGCAGCCATTTCACCGCCCGCTCGATGGAGCGCTTCTGGGCCGCCGCATCGCTGGCCGGGGCGTGCCGGAAAGTCAGCAGCACCATGGCCGTGTCGTCTATGTCCGGGTAATACTCGTTGGCGAACTCGAACGCCCAACCCGAGGGTTCGAGCTTGGGCCGCTTCACCGACCAGTCGCCCTTGCGCCGCACTTCCTTGCCCAGCAGCCAGTCCGCCGACCGCGTCAGCGCCGCGGAATCCGCCAGCCCCGATTCCCCCAGCGCGAACGCCGCGATGGCGGTGTCCCACACCGGCGAGACGCAGGGTTGGAAACGGAACTGGCCCTTGCGCTCGATCGGAAGCCGCTCGAAATGCTCGATCGCTTCGATCAGATCGGGATGATCCGCGGGATAGCCCAAGCTGTCGAACGCCATGATCTGGTACATCATGGCCGGGTAGATGGCGCCCAGTCCCTCGGTGTTCCGCGTGCGATCGACGATCCAATGCTCGGCTTCCCGAATGGCCGCGTCCCGTATGTCCTGCGGCGCCTTCCATTCCCACAGCTTGAGCAGCCGGTCCATCTGGTGGAACAGGATGGCCAGGCCATCGCGCCTGCCCAGCGACAGCCGCTTCCCGTGCGCCAGCAGCTCATCCAGCGTCACTCCCGCCGGCGCCGGCCGTTGTTTCCCCGCCGCCTGCACGACCGACAGCGGCACCACGATGGCCCGCGTCCAGCTGGACATCTCGTACAGCAGATCGCCCGGCAGCAGCATGATCTCCGGAGGCACCGTAGGAACGTAGCGCCGCGGGTACAAACCGAATAGACTCAGGTTGATCCGCACGTAGCTGTTGCAGGCCTGCAACCCGCCTAGCTCCAGGATGCGGTCCCGGGCGCGCCGCATCTCCGGGGCCTCCGGATCCATTCCCGCAATGCGCAGCGCACTGTAGGCCTTCACCGAAGCGTTCACCTCGACGGGGCCCTCCGGGTAAATGTTCCAGCCACCGTCCGGCAGCTGACTCGCCAGGATTGCTTCGCGGCAACGGTCGATCCGTGGGCGCGTGGGCGGATTCCAAGTTTCGCCTTCGGGCCGGTGCAGCCAGAGCTGCAGGAGGATGTAGTCGGATTCCAGCGTGGAGTCCGCCGTCAGGTCGCCGCACCAGTATCCATCCCGGTGTTGCTGTTTGGCAAGCGCCTGCGCCGCCAATCGGACGGCCCGCCGCACCCCCGCCGCACTCTCCTCGGCGGGGCGCGCCGGCGCCGCCTGCACTAGCCCTGTCTCCAACGCTCGGGATGTTGCGGAGCTAACCATCTGTTTCTAGCATAGAGCATTCAACGGCCCGCGTGACGCGCCCTTCGTCGCCCCTGATCCGGCGGTAGTCGCGCGGGGAATCTTGTCTCCGAAAGGGATGACGGCGCGGGAGCCGCTTCAAGTGCGGTCTTCAGTCAAGGGGCAAGTTGTGAAGCAGCGGCGGGAGTTGTCACCGGCTGGGTGAAGCGAGCCCGTAGAATACTTTCTCATGGCCTTTTCCCGACGCAGCCCCTCAGAAGCTCCTGCTCTATTCGATATCGACCCGGAACCGGCCGAAGATCTGATCACCGGTTTCGCCGGCCTGACTCTGGTGATGGAGGCCTACCGCGGCCTCCAGGTAGGCCGAAGTGCGAACCGGCATTTGCAGATCAAGGAACGCCAACGGGGCTTTGACGAGGGCACGTATCTGGAAAGCTTCGTTCTGCTGCAAGCCGCCGGCGGAGACTGTCTGGACGACTTCGAGCACCTGCGCCGCGACCGCGCGCTGGCGCAACTGATCGGGCATGCCATGCCGAGCGCGGACGCGGCGCGCCGGTTTCTGTACGCCTTCCACGATGAGAGCAAGATCGAACAGGCCAGGCAGCAGTTGGCGCCGGGAGCCAGCAGCTACATTCCAGAGGAGAGCGCGCCGCTGCGCGGGCTGAGAAGCGTCAACGTGGATCTGATCCGGGAACTGGGCGCCCGCTGCCCGGATCAGAAGATCGCCACCATTGATCTGGACGGCACGATCATCGAGAGCGGCAAGCAACAGGCGCTGCCGACCTATGACGGCTCGACTGGCTACCAGCCAGTGCTAGCGGTATGGGCGGAGATGGATGGGATTGTGGCGGACCAGTTTCGTGACGGCAATGTGTCGGCGCAGCAAGACCCGTTGTCGGTGGCGCGGGAAGCGTTCGCGGCGCTGCCGGAGCAGATCCGCGAGCGTTGGTTTCGAGGCGATGCTGGCTGCTATGAACAGGAGCTGCTGCGGTGGTTGCGGAACGCCAAGCGGGCCGGAGGGCCGGAAGGGTTCATCGGTTTTGCGGTCAGTGCCCGGATGAGCGAGTCGTTGCAGGAGCGGATCCGGATGCTGCCGGAGGCCCTGTGGAAGCCGTACCGCGAGGACGCCGAGGCGACGCTGGAGTGCGCGGAGATTCTGAACTGGGATCCGCTGGAGAAGCAGGCCGGGGAGGAGTTGGATGAGGTGCGGTATCTGGCGATTCGCGTCCGCAGCCGGCAGGGGCAGTTGTTCGGTGGGCGGACGATGAGGCACTTTGCGGTGGTGACGAACATCTGGGGGAAGTGGTCGGCCAAACAGGTGCTGGAGTGGCACCGGGAGAAGGCGGGCACGATCGAAGCGATTCACGACGTGTTGAAGAACGAACTGGGGGCGGGAGTGCTGCCGTGCGGGCGGTTCGGAGCCAATGCGGCCTGGTTGCGCATGGCGGCGATCACGCACAATGTGCTGACCGCCCTGAAACGGCTGGCGCTGCCGGCCGAGTTGCTGCGCGCGCGGCCGAAGCGGTTGCGGTTTCTGTTTCTGAACGCACCGGGACGGCTGGTGCAGCATGCGCGGAGGCTGGTGCTAAAACTCGGACTGGGAGCGGAGCGCATTCGGGAGTGGCTACAGGCACGCCCGCTGCTGGCCCCAGCGGCGGGCTGATCGGTTGCAGGTAAACCAACGGTAACTCCCAGCCAGCGGCGAAAGTGTCTGCACCCACCGATCCCGGCGACGAAATCTCTCCATCTGTGAGGCTCGCCGCGGAGCTAGGCGTTTCTGAGAGCAGGTTTTTGCCTGAAATGCCGCTCCGCCGGACCGTTTTTCGGGCCGGCGGCCGTGTCAGAACCTCCCGCTGCGAAATCAGCCGCCGCTACAGCCGGATTGCGGTAGAGCCGGAAGCCGGCGCGATGCCAGCCAATCACGGTCTCGGGCTTGACCAGGACGAGCGCACCGGCCCAGCGCGACCACAGGCGCCGCAGAGCCAGCCAGAACAGGCGGTCGAGGTTGCTGAGGCGGGGCCGCGGATGTTTGCGTTTGAGCACGGCGACCTGCTGGCGCAGGGCGAGAATCTCCAGACCAAGATCGTGGCGTGTGCGAAGGAACGAGCGCAGGTAGCCGAAGAGCGTTAGCATGCGGTTCTCGCCATTGTAGACAAGGGCGCGACTGCCCCGCGCCCGGCTCGTCCCCCGACCGGCTGGTGGCGATGAGATCTGTTACCTTGATTACCTTGTTAAGCGAGGCGGCGGGAACCGCATCTTGAAAACAAATGACTTACGTGGCCAGAAAACAACGCCATGGACGCCTTAGTCCTTTATTCTCAATCGAAATCCGTTTTCCCAAGCTGGACGTCGCGGGTTCGAGTCCCGTCTCCCGCTCCATATTTTCAATAACTTAGCGACAAATCCCGGCAGCCTCCCAGGCCCTTATCGGAGTGATAAGGAGTGCCGGCTCGCCAACCTTGTTGATTCCAATCGGTCTTCTTCTCTGAACGTCCAGTTGGTCACGCTGGACGTCAAGCATGCCCGCGGCTCTTTGTGCGGCTCGCCATCGGCATTGGCCGGCGGCAGATTGGGCATCGGTTCCCGGCGGCGGTCGGTTGGGCTTGGGTCTTCATTCGCTTCATATAACTGGTCCGTTGTATCATTAAGAGCGGCCCGGCGGTCGCAACGGGAATCCGGCTCGAACCGCCGCCGCATGAAACTCCAGGGGCGAATCGCCTTGCCAACAACCGCATCGTGTTAAGGAGTCGATCTACCATGAATCCGCCGAACGAATGCTACCGGGACAAAGTCGCTGTCGTGACCGGCGGCGCATCGGGCATCGGCTTGGCCCTTGCGGAGACGCTGCTCTCCTACGGAGCGGAGCGAGTCGCCCTCGCCGACTTCAGTGACGAGAATCTTAAGCGCGAGACCGCGCGGTTGAATTCAACCTACGCCGGCAAGGTGCTCGGGATTCACTGCAATGTCACGGAGGAAGACGATGTCCAGGGAATGATTCAAAGAGCGGTCGAGTTCGGCGGGCGCATCGATATTCTCTTCAACAATGCCGGCGCCGGACTCAGCGGGGCCTTCGACAAACAGACGAATCAGGATTGGGAGAAGGCGTTCGCCTTGAATTTCTACGGGGCGCTCTATGGCATCCGCGCCGTGCTGCCGATCATGCGCAAGCAGGGCGGCGGGCACATCGTCAACACGATTTCCGGCATCGCGTTCATACCGATGGCATACCAGACAATGTACTCAGCCACGAAGGCGGCGCTGAATGGGTTGACACTCGCCCTCCGCTACGAGTTGTGGGACGAGAACATCCGGTTGACCTCCGCCACGCCGGGTACGACGGCGACCGCGATCTGGAAGGGCGGCGCCGCAGGCGCGCCCCCCGGCGCCCAATCGGCGGAGCAGGCCGCGCAGACCATCCTCGCCGGGGTGGCTAGGAATGAGAGGCTGGTTCTCGGCGACGATCAGGACGTACGTGGCGCGAAGAACTGCTTCAACCCGGATGCCGCCGCGGCATTGGACGACTACCTGCTGAATGTCGCCCGCAAGCGGCGCAGCGGCGAATGGGCGGTGTGATCCACAATCGACCACCGGGCCGGCGAGGAAACTCCCCGATTGCCGGCGGATTTGCCTTCGCGGGCCCTATTCTGCCGCACTAGAGAAATAGTTCTTCACCTTGGCAGTGTGGACGTGCTGAGCGAACGCTATGAGGGCCGCGGTGGACCAGCCAAACATGAGGACCCCAATCATGGCCTCCCACCCGCCCGTGATCCTCCAGGCGCGGGGAAGCACCACGTCCCCCTGACCGAGCGTCGTGTAGGTTACCAGCGAATAGTAATAGGCGGTCTCGCTGTCGGGGAAGCACCGCCATGAAGCATAGAATTGGGCCCAAACAGCGACTTCCAGTGCATGCAAGGAAAGGAGGACAACTACGAGACGCAGCATGATCCAACCCGCGCGGGACAGACTCACGGAACTTCGATTCTTCAACGCGCGAAGTATCCAAAGCAGATTTGGGTAGTGGGGTCTTTTGAATTTCCACGGGCTTGACTCTCCCCTCCAGCGTGCCATACTGGGTGTATGCCCAAGCGCACGCGCAATCAGTCTCAAGACATCAACCAGTTCGCCGCCGATGTGGTCAGGCGAAGCACTGGAATCGAACCGCCCCCCAGCCAAGCGACGATCTCCCAAGTCATGGCCGCCATGGGCCGCAAAGGGGGCCTCAAGGGGGCCGCTACGCTCAACGCCAAGCTGACCCCAGCCCAACGGAAGAAGTCAGCACAGCGGGCGGCTTGGGCACGATGGGGGAAGAAAACATGAAGAAAGTAAACCGAGAGTCCGAACTGATTCGGCTGTGGCTACGACGGCCCGAAGATCACCGCACCATGAACGATGTGCTTATGTTTTATGGAGAAATCCACAGCACACGACCGGAGTTGCTGGGCGAGGAGCGATTCGGCGATCCGTACCAGCAAATGAAGTCTACCTTACGCGCCCACATTCACGAACCGCGCTGAGCGCTGCTGCGCAGATTTCGTCCGGGGTGGCGACGATTAGCGTCTTGACGAGCCCCACGCCTTGAAGCGGAAGACGCGCACACAGTTCCCGCTCCATCACTGCCCGTTTGTCTTCGGACAACCAAATCTGACACAGAACCTTCGCCGCATCGCTCCGGCTGGAGGAAAACTCGGGGACGCCCCACGGCCACGCGTCGATCTGCTCTTGAGACAGACCGAACACCTCGCGGGCTATCGCCCGGTCCAGGTCTTCCAAGTCGTCGCAGTCGCGCACAGGCGCGAGATTTTCTTCTGTATTTGTCATAATTCCTCTTGACTATGCGCGAGCGATCGCGTATACTGTTCTTATGAACCGACTGAGCATCGACGAACGCGCCCAGATCATTTCCGCCCTTGTCGAGGGCAATTCAATCCGCTCTGTCTGCCGGATGTTCGGCCATGAAAAGCGAACTGTAACCCGGCTTCTCGTGGAAGTCGGAACCGCCTGCTACCGCTACCAGGATCGGGTGATGCGCAACCTCAACTGCCGACGCCTGGAATGCGACGAAATCTGGAGCTTTGTAGGGGCGAAGCAGAAGAACGTCAGCAAAGAGATGGCCGAGCGCCGCATCGTCGGTGACGCCTGGGTCTGGGTCGCAATCGACGCCGAGACCAAGCTCGTTCCCTGCTGGCTCGTGGGAACACGGGATGCAGGCTGCGCGACCGAGTTCATCGCCGACCTGGAGGGCCGTCTCGCCAACCGCGTTCAACTCACCACGGACGGCCACAAGGTTTACCTCAACGCTGTCATCGATGCCTTCGCCGATCAGGTCGATTATGCACAATGCGTATTCCGGCGAAGCCGATCACGATTCCGGGATGATGCCGATCGGCATTCCGGCGTGATGGCGATCACCAT
>Ga0326728_10024285_pt1 | contig 11003 bp, 8 predicted proteins | sample MB3enrmetagenome_FD_207602 | JGI IMG/M metagenome (GOLD analysis project Ga0326728, IMG submission 207602) | Lab enriched peat soil microbial communities from McLean, Ithaca, NY, United States - MB31MN | ecosystem: Environmental > Terrestrial > Soil > Wetlands > Peat | place: USA: New York...
TCCCGATCGTGTCTAAGATCCGGTTCGCCTTGATCTCCGCGATCTCCCTTTCCAACGTGGGATCGGTGCCGGCTTCGGTAGCAAAAATCTTTTCTAGGTACCGCAGTGCCGTGTCGAAATCCTTATTCTGAGCGTACAGCTTGCCGAGTTCGCGCTGGATGAAAGCGCTGTCTGGTTCCCTGGAAAGTTTCTCCAGATTCTCTTTGATCAGGTTCGCGGTCATGTCCTCAGCGCGCACGACACGGGATTGCTGCTCGAGAGCGACGGCTTCTTCCTTGTCTTTGATGACGTCGCGATACGATTTCGCGTCGTCCCAACCGCCGACCTGTGTTGCGCCCAGAGCCGTGGCGTCTTTCAGCCCTTTCTGGGCTGCGAAGTCGTTTGGGTTCATCTGCAGGAGCCGTTCGTAGACCTCACGGGCCATGTCGTGTCGTTCGGCCGCCCTGTACGCGCGCGCCAGCCAGTGCAGGTTCTTCGTGTCACGTGGATTGAGCTTGGTGTAGTGCTCCAATGTCTGAACCGTTGTTTCCGGGAAGTTGCCTGCCTCCGCCGCTTCTGCCAAGACCAAGAGCGCTTGACCGTTTTTGGGATCTTCAGAGAGAATCTGTTCAGCGAAGGTCATTGCCTCCGGAGGGTTCTTGGACGCAGACATTTTCGCCTTGGTCAACAAGGGTGTCGTCTTGGCGGTTACGAACATACGTTTGAGCCCTCCCGCCGACTCGGTTTTCTTCATCTGCGCCGCGCGCAAAAACTGTCGCGCTTTTGTGAAATTGGGCTCGACCGACAAGCACTGGACGAACATCTCGATAGCGTAATCGAGATTGTTGCGCTCGAGAGCAGCAAGTGCCTTTTCGTAAAGATCGCGGGCGGTACGGTTGATATTGTCCGCAGTTTTCTCAGTCATGGCGATTCCGATCTCCAGTTTTGCTGAAAATTACAACGATGAGCGTCCTGCGGTCAACCGCTTTCCCGGAAGTCCAGTCATGTTGACAGTTCCAGTGGCTCTGCTAATATTGCAGCGATGAGTTGTGGCAAAAGTCTCGGGTTGAAGTAGCTTGATTAACCTTTGGATGGAAATTTCATGATTGATGACAAAACGACGAACACTGTCGCGGCGAAATCCGGTCGCACCGCCAACGGCAGACAGATTCAAGACGCAGTAATTCGTTTCGCAGGAAACTCACAAGACGGCATTCAGGCGATTGGCGGCTTTTTGGCGCGTTTGGCCGGACGCACCGACAAGGATGTAATGACGTACATGACGATCCCGGCCACGATCTCGGGCGGGCCGAGCATCTATCAGGTTCGTCTTGCGACAGGTGAGGTTCTGAGCGCTGGCGATGATGTGGATATTCTGGTGGCGTTCTATCAGCACTCGTACCAGGATCATATCGCCACACTTCGCGACGGCGGGATTCTGTTGTACGACAGCGATAACGTGCAGCCTGCTCCCGTGGAAAAACGTTACCGCGCGGTCGGCGTCCCGATCACAAGCCGGACGGTGGAAGCAATCGGTGGCACCGCCAAGGACAAGGGGAAGAACATGTTCGTTCTGGGTCTGATCGCGTGCATGTTCGATCTCGACGTGCCAAAGTTGGAGGGTATGTTGCGGGCGTACTACCGTGCCAAAGGTCAAGACGTCATCCGCAACGTGCTCGTGGCATTCAACGCCGGCTACAGTTACAACCTCGGGGGGGCGGTCGAAACGTTTGCGTTTGCGCCGGAGGAAGGCCGCGCCGGTCGTCGGCAGGTGGTGATGGACGGCAATCAGGCGATTGCCTATGGCGCATTGGCCGCCGGTGTGCGCTTCGGCGCGGCGTATCCGATCACACCGTGGTCAACCGTCATGGAGATTCTGCGGGCCGAGTTGCCTAAATACGGCGGCATTTTTGTGCAGGCTGAAGACGAAATCGCGGCGGTCGCAATGGCCTGCGGAGCCTCTTATGCAGGTCATGTCGCATTGACCGGCAGTTCCGGCCCCGGGTTGTCGCTCAAATCGGAAGCGATCGGCTGGGCGGTCATGGCGGAGATACCACTGGTCATCGTGGACGTGCAGCGCGGCGGCCCGGCCACGGGCCTGCCGACCAACGTGGAGCAGAGCGACCTGAACATCGCCCGTTACGGCAGCCACGGCGACTGTCCGCGCATCGTGATTGCGCCGTCGTCCGTTGAGGACTGTTTCTACACGACGGTCGAGGCGGTCAACCTTGCCCGCGAATATAGTTGCCCGGTGATTCTGCTTAGCGACCAAGCGCTGGCAACGCGGTTTGAAACTTGGGAGATGCCCGATTTGAAGAAGTACGTTCAGGACATTTCACCGTCGTTCGAGCCTCGCGGGCCAAACTATAAACCGTACGCGAACACGCCCGACGGCATCGCCCACCACGCGGCACCGGGCACTCCGATGTTGGACGGCAAGTATCCGGTTGTGACCGGCTTGGAGCATGATGAGTACGGGCATCCGGCCAATGCGCCGATCACGCACGTGATGATGGTGGCCAAACGACGACGCAAACTTCTGGTGCTTGACGCGAAACTGCCGCCGCCCGAGATGTACGGCCCGCCCGAGGGCAACGTGTTGCTCATCGGTTGGGGTTCGACCAAAGGCCCGCTCCATGAAGTCGTGGACGCTGCGCGTGCCGCCGGTGAGAGCGTGACCACGGTTCACCTGCGTTACCTGATGCCGCTGCAACCCGGCACCAAGGAAATCATGAACGGGTTCGACCACGTGTTTGTCGTTGAGCTAAACGACGAAGGTTTGTACGGGTACGGGCAGTTGGCGGGCATCCTCCGCGCCAGCTTTTGCGATCCGAAGATTCGCGGGATCAACAAGACTGATGGCCTGCCGTTCAAAGTCCGCGAGATTCTTGCTATGATGCGTGAGAAAGTCAAAGAAGCTGAACAACCGGTTCTCGTATGATTAGCCAAGCCCAAGAAATCAAGACTGCAGATCGTCCCAACTACACCAAGAAGGAACTCGTCGCCGACCACCCGACGTGGTGTCCGGGCTGCGGAGACTTCAGCATTCTCTCCATCTATTTCAAGTTGATGGAGAAATTGCAGGTGCCGCACGAAAAGATCACCAGCGTGGCCGGCATCGGTTGTTCCTCCCGGTTCCCCTATTTCGTCAACGCCTACGGCGTCCACTTCCTGCACGGACGCGGCGTTCCGTTCGCGACCGGCATTTCGCTGATGCGTCCGGACCTGCACGTCTTCATGTTCGGCGGCGACGGCGACGCGTTTTCGATCGGCGGCAACCATTTGGATCATGCGGCGCGCAAGAACATAAGGATGACGTACGTCATCATGGACAACTTCGTGTACGGTCTGACCAAGAAACAAACCTCGCCGACGTCACCGATTGGTTTCAAGTCCAAGACCGACCTCACCGGGTCCATTGATCAACCGGTCAACCCGATGAAGAAACTCATCGCGGCGGGCACGACGTTTGTTGCGCGGACACACTCGCACCTGCCGAACCACGTCATGGAGATGATGGAGAAGGCAATGGATCACGATGGATTCTCCGTGGTGGAGTGCCTGAGCGAATGCACGGAGTTTTATCCGGGCGCGTTCGACTCGGCCAATCCGCGCAAGGGCGGCACGTTCACGCTTGTCCCGCCTTACCACGACGTGACCGATGAAGTGGCGGCTTACACACTTGCGATGGCGCCGTTTCCGGGTTACTTCGGCGTGTTTTACGAGACCCAACGACCGACCAAGAACGCGTTGGAGGCCGGTCTGATAGCCGACGCCAAGGCGAAGACGGAAAACGCTTCCACCCTCGATCTGCTGCAAAAGACGTTTGACCGGTTTAGTTGATGGCTGAAGCCCGTCTCATAAATGGTGGGACAGACCTCCGTGCCTGTCCAAGCTCGTTCACACAGGCAGGGACGCCTGTACCACCGAAAGTTTTCCTCAAACAGGTCTGCCCCGAATGACACTCGGGCAGGTTGTCGTCCACGGCATCGTGCAGGGATTGACGGAATTCCTTCCCATCAGCAGCATCGCGCACCTGAAGATCGTTGCCCAGCTTTTGGGTTGGTCCGACCCCGGTGCCGCGTTTAGCGCGGTTATTCAACTCAGCGTGCTGGCGTCGCTGCTGCTGTACTTCAATCACGACATCGCGCGGATCACGCGGGCAACAATCTCCGGACTCGTGGGCGGCCGCCCGTTGGATTCACCCGACGCAAAAATGGGCTGGATGATCATTGTCGGAACCGTGCCCATCATCATTCTCGGCCTGTTGTTTCACCACCAGATCGAGACGAGCCTGCGTTCGCTTTACGTGATTGCCGTCGCCATGATCGGCTTGGCCATCGTACTCATGCTGGCCGAAGCCGTCGAGGTCAACCGCAAACGCTCGGGACACAAGCTCAAGGAACTCTCCGATCTTGGCTGGTTCGATGCCGTTGTCGTTGGCCTCTCCCAATGCGCCGCGTTGATTCCGGGCGCTTCGCGTTCGGGTTCGACGATCACGGGCGGGCTGTTCCTCGGCATGACCCGCGAGACGGCAGCTCGCTTCTCGTTCCTGCTGTGCATCCCGGCCGTTGCGGCAGCGGGCGCGTTCGAATTGTTCAAGGCGTGGCACGAACTGCTCGCGTCGCAGGCTGATGCCTTCAACCTCTTCGCCGGCACGGTCGTCTCCGCCGCGGTGGGTTATCTGGCGATTGCCTTTCTTCTCGGCTATCTGAAGAAACACACCACGTGGGTGTTCATCATCTACCGGCTCCTCCTCGGCAGCTTCCTCCTCGCCCTGCTGCACGCTGGCAGACTGAGTCCTTAGAAGACTGAGATTTGCTGTCAAGCAACAGGCGGCAGCGGTCTCGATAATCCGCCTTTGCTGAAGCTTCGGCAGACAAGGCTCGAAATAACACGCAGGAGCGTTGCCTCGGATCAGCCGGAAAAAACTTTCGCTGCTTGATTGACAGGGCACGAATGCTCCGAACTTCCACCGGGAGTTTGGTGCATCGCGTCTTCGGTGGTGGGATGCGGGAACGGCGCGAAACCCCCGACACAACACGGGGGCGTCCGCGCCCTACAAAGGAATCAGTTTGGGATAACAAAACGTCTACATCTTGCTGGCGTTGAGGCGCGATGGTAAGCTAACGGCCTCATGTCAGTCATCAAATTCGGAACTTCAGGTTGGCGCGGGATCGTCAGCGATACAATCACGTTCGCCAATATGGAATTGGCGGCCCACGCCATCGCGCAGTATCTCAACGAGAATCCACCGGCTGGGGCAAACAAGCGGCTCATCATCGGACACGATACGCGGTTTCTCGGACGCGAGTTTGCGACGCGCTGCGCGGAGATCATCTCTGCCCACGGATTTGAAGCGTGGTTGACAAATCGTGATGCGCCGACGCCCGTGATCGCCCATGCCGTTCGGGTGCATGGCGCGGCGGGAGGCATCAATATCACCGCGAGCCATAATCCACCGGAATGGAACGGCTTGAAGTTTAACGAAGCCAACGGTGCGCCGTCGCCGCCAGACATCGCGACGGAGATTGAGAAGATCGCCGGTGAGATAGAGGCGGGGAACCGGTCGCGGTTCGAAAACCGATCCCACAACGAACTAAAAGTCTTCAACCCCACGCCTGAGTATTTCGCGCAGTTGCGGAAGCTTGTGGATTTTAAGACGCTCAAGCAACGGCGGGAAAAGGTGATCGTTGATCTGATGTTCGGGACCGGGCGCGGGTATCTCGACACGCTGCTGAAGCGGAGCCGTTGGGACGTGGACGCGCTGCACGGAGAGATCGATCCGCTGTTCGGCAACCGTCATCCCGAACCGATCAAGGAGAACATGGACGAACTGCTTGCCCGAATGAAATGCAGGCGCGTGGCGCTCGGTCTGGGACTTGACCCTGACGCCGACCGGTTTGCCGTCATCGACAGCGACAGCACATTCATCAGCGCGAATCAGGTGCTTGCGTTGACGCTCTATCACCTGGCAAAAAACCGGAAATGGACGGGCGCCGTCGTGCGGACGGTGGCGACGAGTCATTTGGTGGACGCGGTGGCCGGGTTGTTCGGTGTGAAGGTTCATGAGACGCCGGTGGGATTCAAGTACATCGGCGCGTTGATGGAGAGCGAGCCAATCATTGTCGGTGGCGAGGAGAGCGGCGGCCTGAGCGTCAAAGGTCACGTGCCGGAGAAGGACGGTATTCTAGCCTGTCTGTTGATGTGTGAGCTTGTCGCCTATGAAGGCAAGTCGTTGGGAAGGGTCTTGAAGGAGATTCAGGCGAAAGCAGGGACGATTGTAAGCGATCGCATCAATCTCCGTGTGACCCCAGAGCGCAAGGACGAGTTGCTGAGCCGATTTGCACGGGGCCTCGACGAGTTTGGCGGGCAGAAGGTGTCACGGACGGTCACAACGGATGGATTCAAATTCCTGCTGAACGATGGGTGCTGGGTCATGTTCCGTGCCTCCGGGACGGAGCCGGTGTTTCGCTGTTATCTCGAGGCTCGAACGGCACGGCAGTTGGGCGCGTTCCGCAAAGAGGCTTTGGGTCTTGTGCAGTAGGCGCGTCATGAAGGGCCGTCCGCTTATGCGTTGCAGTGACTCTGACTGCGTGCGTCTTGTTCAGCGCCGAGGCAACAGAAATCCGTAATGGCGATGTTTTCTACCTAGACGAATGGAAACAGCCGCCGTTTCAACTGAAAGTGTTGAGGCGCACGCCGATGACTTTATCTCAGGACGAAAGCTGCATCATTGCATGCTTGGCCAAGGGTCAACCGGTGACGGTCATTGGCCCCGGGGAGACAAGGGACTACGTCGCGGCACGGACTGTGACGGACTCAGCGCGAGGGCGGCAGCACCTGCGAGGGTGCTGGATGCTCTTCGCAAACGTCGCGATTTGGTCAACGCGCATCGCGGACTGATCGCGCGGCACGAAATGGTATTGGGAATGACGCGCAAAGTAGTGCTGGCCAGTCTCGCCAAACCGAATGATAAGTCCAGCGTGCGCCTGCCCGATGGTGGCCAGGAGAGATGTGGTTACGAAATCTACCGCTATCTGCCGGGTTATAGCTTTTTCCTCCGACGAGAGAGGGGGAACGGCGGCAAGTCGCGTCGTACAGAAGAACGATGGCAGGTCGCAAGGTCGTCACGTTTTGGGGAGACGAAGTCATCGCGCTCTCTGGCGGCGCCAAGGATGGGGCACAGCCACCGCCGGCGGTGGCGACACCTCAACTCCCCAGCGCAGGAAATTGAAGGGCGGACTTGATTCCAATCCCCAGCCAGCGTAGCATTCAAGGAGTGGCTGGCAAAGGAAACACAATCTAGCAATGAGACGATTTATCATGACAAAGAGAATAGCAGTTACGTTGGCGGTCCTCGTCTTGGGCCTGAATCTGTTCGTGGCGGTGAGGATTTACTCCCAAGCCACCACAAAGACAGACAAGGAGAATCCATATGCGCAGATGGAACTCATCACACGCGTGATGGAGTTGATTCGTAAAGATTACGTGGACAGCGGGAAAGTTTCTTACAAAGACCTGACGTACGGCGCGCTGCGGGGCATGCTCAACTCGCTCGATCCACACAGTCAGTTTATGGAACCGCAGAACTACGAGGACATGAAGGAGGATACCGAGGGCAAGTTTGGAGGCTTGGGCATTCAGATCGGCATATCGAGGGACGGATTTCTCACCGTCATCGCACCCATTGAAGACACGCCCGCGGCCCGTGCTGGCCTGCTGCCGGGCGACCGCATTGCCAAGATTGAGGGGAAGGTAACCGATAAAATGACGCTGCCCGAAGCCGTTCGTCAGCTTCGCGGCGATCCAGGCACAAAAGTCACGATCACCATCTTCCGCCAAAAGGCCAAAGACCCTAGCGAGCGCATCAAGGATTGCACCATCGAGCGTGCGATAATCAAAGTCGACAGCGTGAAGGATGCAAAGATCCTGCAGGATGGCATTGGCTACGTTCGTATCACGCAGTTCAACGAACCGACGGCTGAGGAATTCGGCAAAGCCTTGGACAAGTTGCAAAGCCAGGGCATGACCGCCTTGGTACTTGACCTGCGCAACAACCCTGGCGGCTTGCTCGAGTCTGCGCGCGAGATCGCCAGCAAGTTCGTGCCCGCGGGCGAGTTGATTGTTTCCACCGAGGGCCGCGACCCGGCCCAGAAGCTCGTGTACAGGTCGGATCGAGGCAAGAAACTGCTCAACACCCCCATGGTTGTGCTCATCAACAGCGGCAGCGCCAGCGGCAGCGAGATCGTGGCGGGTGCCCTGCGGGACTTGAAACGGGCGGTGCTCGTCGGGGAGACAAGCTTTGGCAAAGGCTCTGTGCAGAGCATTCTCGCATTGCCTGACGGTTCAGCCGTACGGTTGACGACGGCCAAATACTACACGCCGAGCCACAAAGTCATCCACGAACACGGCGTGACGCCCGACATCATCGTCCCCATTTCCGAGGAGGACGAACGCAAGCTGCTCGAGCAACGCCTGCGGGCAGGTTTGCCCACCGAGGAAGGCACAGAGAAAACTGAAAAGATCGCCGATGTCCAGTTGGATCGCGCCATCGACGTGATCAAAGGGGTCGAACTATTCGCCAGACAGACGAAGCTGGGCAAACAAACGGTCAAGGCTGCGGCGGACACGCGATTGCCGCAGCCTCAATTGCGGTGAAAATTCTCGGAGTCGAAACCTCCTGCGACGAAACCTCTGCGGCCGTCGTCGAGGAGGGGTGTGGGATTATGTCCAATGTAGTTGGTTCCCAAATTGACCTGCATCGTCCCTACGGCGGCGTCGTGCCCGAGCTCGCTTCACGCAGCCATCTCGAATTGATCGACGCGATCGTCTCCCAATCTCTTGCCGATGCATCCACCCGCTTCGAAGACATCGACGCCGTCGCAGCCACGTACGGCCCCGGTCTGGCCACGTCTCTGCTAATCGGCCTGAACGCGGCCAAGGGCATTGCGCTTTCTCTGGCCAAACCGTTCGTCGGCATCAATCACGTCGAAGCCCATCTGTATTCACCCCTTCTTTCCAACCACGCCAAGGGTGCGTTGCCGATGGTTTCGCTGATCGTCTCCGGCGGGCACACGATCCTGACCTACGCGACGGCGATTGGACGACACGGGATTCTTGGGCAGACGGTTGACGACGCTGCAGGCGAGGCGTTCGACAAGGTTGCCAAACTGCTGGGACTCGGCTACCCCGGCGGCCCGGAAATCGACAGGCTGGCCAGACGGGGCGATCCAAATGCCATCGCCTTTCCCCGCAGCATGCTCGACGATCCAAGCGATAACTTCAGTTTCAGCGGTCTCAAAACCGCTGTGCTCTATCTGTTGCGAAAAAATCAGCCACATCGTGTTGAAGACATCTGCGCCAGTTTTCAGGAATCCGTGGTCGATGTGCTCGTAGGAAAACTGGTTCGCGCCGCTGAGGAAAGGAACGTTCGAACGGTCAGCGCATCGGGAGGAGTGTCGATCAACAGCCGCTTCCGGGAAAGGCTTGCTGCTGAATGCCGGCAGTATGGCCTGAAGCTACTGCTCGCCCCGCTGGAGTTGTGCACGGACAACGCGGCCATGATTGCAGCGCTGGCTTTTTACAAATTGCACGATGACTTGCGGAACGAGTTTGCGCTCGAAGTTGCGCCGTCAATCGGACTCGGCGTGGGAGCGAAATGAAAACAGCCCGTCTCATCGTGGCCGACAGCGAATACGACGCCAACATGCTCTATGCAGTTGGCATCTTCGTTCCCGATCCGTTTATCTTCCTCGAAGCCGGGGGCAGGAAAATCACCGTGTTGAGCGACTTGGAGATCGACCGCGCACGGAAACAGGCGACGGTGGATCGCGTGTTGCCGCTCAGGCGCTACCAAGATGAACTCAAGCGTTCCGGAATTACGTCGCCGTGCATGAGCGACGTGCTCAACCGCGTGCTAAGCGAGCTTCGCGTGCGCGCCGTGGAAGTGCCGACCGGTTTCCCCATCGGCCTTGCCCGCAGATTGCGTGGGATTCGGGTGAATGTGAAGCCCGGTCCGTTTTTCCCCGAGCGCGAGGTGAAGACAGCAGGCGAAATCAGGAACCTCACGAAGGCACTGCGCTTGGCAGAATGCGGCATGACGGCGGCGATTCGCGTGTTGCGCGCCAGCCGCATCGAACAGGACGGGTTCCTGCGTTGGCGCGGCAAGAAGCTGACCTCTGAACTGGTGCAGAGAATCATCAACGCTGTCATTGCCCGTCTTGGAGGCACGGCTCGTCACACCATCGTTGCTGGCGGTAACCAGGGTTGTGATCCGCACGAGGAGGGCAGGGGACCGTTGCGCCCGCACAAACCGATCATCATCGACATTTTCCCGCGTGACACGAGGACAGGTTATTGGGGCGACATCACGCGAACCGTTGTGCGCGGGAAGGCGAGCGAGCGCGTGAAAAGCATGTACACTGCCGTCTCCAAAGCGCAGGAACTCGCGTTTCAAAAGTTGCGCGCGGGAGTGAACGGACAAGACGTACACAACACGATTTTGGCATCCTTCCAAAACTACGGTTTCCCAACGAGTCGCCATCGCGGGCGAATGCAAGGATTTTTCCACGGGACCGGTCACGGGCTGGGGCTGGAAATCCACGAGCCACCCCGCGTCAGCGCCGTGGACGCGACATTGCGCGCAGGCAACGTGGTGACCGTCGAACCGGGACTCTACTACTGGGATGCCGGCGGTGTGCGGCTGGAGGATGTCGCCGTTATCCAATCCCACGGCGCACGCAATCTGACCACGTTCCCGAAGGTGCTGGAAATTTAAGGTCTGGCCTAGCTTTTGTATTACCCCATATTTCCCGGATTCGTTTCACAAGTCAATGTTAGTGACATATACTGGAGCCGCATAAACAAAGGCGTTGGTCGATGTTGAAGCGACAAAAGGTGGGGAATCCAATGGGTGCAACTAACAAATCGGCACTGCGGGTGAGTTTTGATCGTCGTGTGAAGCTGGAGTTTCACGGTTCCAAGGTCACCTCCGATGCAGGTCTGCTCGTGTACCGGGAACT